>Ga0160460_101042_pt1 | contig 11220 bp, 10 predicted proteins | sample HID1973M_E6MG_FD_108238 | JGI IMG/M metagenome (GOLD analysis project Ga0160460, IMG submission 108238) | Enriched mosquito-associated microbial communities from UW Madison campus, WI, USA - HID1973M_E6 MG | ecosystem: Host-associated > Arthropoda: Insects > Digestive system > Unclassified ... | reverse complement strand
CAGCAGGTTGGCCGGGATCTTGAAATGGTGCATCAGGATGAACGCCGTCAGCAGCGACAGCGGGATCGTGATGGCCACGATGATCGCCGCGCGCGGGCTGCCCAGGAACAGCAGCAGCACCAGCGACACCAGCACCATGCCCTCGACCAGCGTCTTGCCCACCGTATGCACGGTGGCCTCCACGAGGTGGCTGCGGTCGACGTAGGGCACGACCTTCACGTCCTTCGGCAGGATGTTCTCGTTGAGGTCGCGCACGGCCTCGTGCACCCCCTCCATCACGCGCGACGGGTTCTCGTTCTTCAGCAGCAGCGTGATGCCCTCGATGGTGTCGGGGTTCCTGTCCATGCCGAGGATGCCGTGCCGCTGCGGGTTGCCGAGCCTGACCTCGCCGAGATCCTTCACCAGCACCGGCACGCCGTTCTTCTGCGTGACCACGATATTGCCGAGGTCGTCCAGGTTGTGGATCAGGCCCACCCCGCGCACCACCATGCCCTGCTCGCCCCGGTTGAGGATGCTGCCGCCGGCGTTGGCGTTGTTGTTCGAGATGGCCTGCGTGACCTGGTTCAGCGAGATGTTGTACTTCGACAGCCGCGAAGGGTCGAACTCGAGCATGAACTGCGTGGTCAGGCCGCCGAAGTTGGAGACGTCGACCACCCCCGCCACCTGCTTGAGGCGCGGGATCACCTTCCAGAACTGCAGCTCCGACAACTCGCGCAGGTCGCGCGTCTTCGACACCAGCGTATAGCGGTAGATTTCGCCGATGGGCGACGTCAGCGGATCGAGCCCCGGTTGCGCGCCGTAGGGCAGCGTCACGCCGTTGATGCGCTCCTGCAGCCGCTGGCGCGACCAGTAGTCTTCGGAGCCGTCCTTGAACACCACCGTGATCAGCGACAGCCCGAAGGTGCTCTTCGAACGCATCACCTGCATGCCGGGCACGCCCATGATCTCGCGTTCGAGCGGAATGGTGATCTGCTGCTCGACTTCCTCGGCCGCCAGGCCGTTGACCTGGGTGACGACCTGCGACGTCACGTCGGCGATATCGGGATAGGCCTCCAGCGGCAACTGCTGCCAGCAGTACCAGCCGTAGCCGGCGACCAGCAGGAACACCAGCGCAACGATGCCGCGCCGGTTGAAGCAGAGAGTGACGAGACGCTCAATCATTCAGCATCACCCCGTCCGTCACCACCACGCGCTCGCCGGCCTTCAGGCCGGAGGCCACCTCGACGCGGTCGCCGATCTGCGCGCCCAGCCTGATCACGCGCGGCTCGAACTGCCACGGCGCCACCTCCACGAAGGTGCGGGTATAGAAGCCGCTCTGGACCACCGCCGTCAGCGGCACGACCACGCCGGGATGGGCATGCCCCGTGAACGTGGCCTGCGCGAACATGCCGGGCTTGAGCCGGCCGTCGCCGTTGTCGAACAGCAGGCGCACCTTGGTCGTGCGCGTATCGGGGTCGAGCGTCTCGCTGACATAGCGGACCTTGCCCGCGATGGGGGTGTCATAGGCATCCAGGCGCACCGAGGCCGGCTGGCCGACGTAGACGTGCGCGAGATCCTTTTCCTGCGCATTGGCCGTGACGAACACGTGCGACAGGTCGGCCACGGTCATCAGCGACGCGGTGTTGTCGTTCCAGTAGCCGCCCGCCGCCGCAGCGAGGTCGATGACACGGCCGGAAATGGGTGCGCGTACGGCGAGGATGTGGCCACCGCCCGGTAGCCGGGCGCCGCCACCGGCCTGCGCACCGAGCTGGGCCAGCCGCGCGTTGGCGCGCTCCGACTCGCTGGCGGCCTGGTCGTAGTCGCTCTGCGCCTGTTCCAGGTCACGCTTGGCGGCGATGTCCGACTTGTCGAGGTCGCGCTGGCGGTCGAGGTTGCGCCTTGCCATCGTCACCGCGGCGCGGGCCTTGGCGGCGTCGCTCGACGCCTGCGCGAGGTCGGCGGAGTCGATGGAGAACAGCACGTCGCCCGCCTTCACGGCGTCGCCGAGCTGCTTGTTCAGCGTGACGATGCGGCCCGGGAGCGGCGTGAGGATCTTCACCAGCCGGGCCGGATCGGCCTCGACCACGGCCGGCAGCACGAAGGGCGGCTCCACCGATTCCTCGGCGAGCGTGGCGATCCTGAGCGTGTGCCGCAGGGGCGACTGTGCCGGCACGACCAGGCGGTCGCCCTGGTGGACGAGCGCCACCGGCGGCTCTTCGGGCGCCTGCTTGTCCCTGGCGTGGAGGGCCATCGCCCCCCATCCCAGAAGGCCTGCGGCTGCAAGGGCAGCAAGCCAGGTGGCAAGATGTCTGGGGCGTGCGCTGTACTGCATGATCTACTCCGGTGTTACATGAGGATCGGCGCATGAAGGCCCCGATCCGGCTGGCGGCCGCCATGGTAAGCATGGGCAGCCGGGCGCACGCTGAATTTTTCTTCAGGGAAGCGGGGCGGCCCCGGGTGTATCGGGCCGCACTGCTAGAATCGGCCCGTATTTGTGCGGGGTAGGCCATGAAGATCTTGGTGGTGGAAGATGACCAGAAGGCGGCACGGCTGCTGGCCCGGGGCCTTCAGGAAGAAGGCTTCGAGGTGGCAACGGCGCACTCGGCCGAGGCGGCCGCCGAACGCGGCTGCGCGGACTGCGACATCGTCATCCTCGACTGGATGCTGCCCGGCCAGGACGGCATCGCGTTCTGCCAGGCGCTGCGCGACCGGGGCGTGCGCATCCCCATCCTCATGCTGACCGCCCGCGACGCGGTGGGCGACCGCATCGCCGGCCTGAACACCGGCGCCGACGACTACCTGACCAAACCCTTCGTCTTCGACGAACTGCTCGCCCGCGTGCGCGCGCTGCTGCGCCGCGTGGAGCTGGCGCAGCCGGCCGCCATCGGCGTGGCCGACCTCGTGATCGATCCCCGCGACCATTCGGTCACGCGCGCCGGCGTGCGGCTGGACCTGACGCCGAAGGAATACGCCATCGTCGAACTGCTGGCGCGGAACGGCGGCGCGGTGGTCAGCCGGCTGCAGCTGGCGGAACAGATCTGGCACGCGGACCTGATCGCCATCGACAACCTCATCGACGTCCATATGAAGAACCTGCGGCGCAAGGTCGACCCGGCGGGCCTGCCGGCGCTCATCCAGACGGTACGCGGACAGGGCTTCCGGTTGTCTGCGCCGTCCGCACAGTCCACACCGTCCGCACCGGAGAACGGGCGTGCTTAGCTTCCGGCGGCGGCTGGTCCTCACCCACTGGATCGTCATTGTCGTGATCGTGGCCGGCACGGCGCTGGCGGGGTGGTGGCAGCTCTCGCGCTCGGTGCACCAGCAGCTCGACGCCGCGCTGCTGGCGCTGGCGGAGACCGAGGCCGGCATGCTGGCCGAGACCCGGGGCGGGCCGGTGCGCGTCCACGAGCGGGTGTCCGGCACGGCGCCCCCGTCGCTGGTCCGGCTGGACCGGCTCGTGCAGATCGTCGACGGCCGTGGCCAGGTGCTGGCCCGCAGCGCCAACCTTGGCGTCACGCAACTGCCCGCCCCGCGCGCGTTGCTGGCGCGGCTCGCCGACGGGGAGACGGTCTTCGAGACCCTGCCCCGCTTCAGCGAGGAGCCGCTGCGCATGGTGTCGCTCCCCGCGGTGGCCGACGGCAAGCCGATGGCGATCCAGGTCGCCGGCTCGCTGGACGATATCCACCACGTGCTGGAAGCGGCAGCGCTGCTGTTCGGCGTCATGGCGGCCGCGCTGCTGGCCGCCGTGGGCACCGCCGGCGCCGTGCTGACACGCCGGGTGTTCGGCGCCATCGACGATGTCGTCCGGCAGGCGCGGCGCATCGGCGACGCCAACCTCGGCGAACGCCTGCCCCACCCCGGCACGCCGGACGAGATCGGCCAGCTGGTCGACACGCTCAACGACATGCTCGGCCGCCTCGAACATGCCTTCGACCTGCAGCGGCGCTTTACCGCCGATGCCTCGCACGAACTGCGCTCGCCGCTGTCGCGCCTGCGCATGGAGATCGAGGTGGCCCTGCGGCGCCCGCGCGACAGCCACGAATACGTCGACACCCTGCATTCGTGCCTGGACGAAGTGGGTCGCCTGACCCTGCTGATCGAGGAGTTGCTGATGCTGGCGCGGCTCGATACGGGCCAGGAACGTCCCGGCAGCAATACCGTGGCGCTGCATGCGCTGGTCGGGGAAACCTTGCGCCGCATGTCGACGGCGGCCGGCGAGCGGCGCATCGCACTGGTGCTCGGCGCGACGTCGCCCCCCGAGGCGGCCGTCGCGCAGGGGCCGGTCAGCCTCGTGCTCGCCAACCTGCTGGACAACGCGCTAAAGTTCTCGCCGCCCGGCGGGAAAATCCGGGTCGACTGCGCCGTCGACGGCGGCGACGCCCTGCTGACGGTCACCGACCAGGGCCCCGGCATCCCGGAGGCCGACCTGCCCTTCCTGTTCGACCGCTTCTATCGCGGCGCCGGGGCGCGAGCCTCGACCACCGAGGGCGTCGGCCTCGGCCTCGCCCTGTCGCAGGCGGTCATCCACGCCTACGGCGGCCGCATCGAGGCCGGCAATGCGCCGGAAGGCGGCTCCGTGTTCACCGTCCGCGTGCCGCTGGCCGCCTGAAGGCCGGCTTTCCTGAAGGCAAATTCAGTGTACGGGGCGGCACGGCGTTGCTAAGCTCCGCGCCATCTGCTGCCCTGAGGAATTCCCATGGACTGTTGTCCCAGTCGTCCCGGCGAACAAGCCCAGGCAAGCCCCACGTAGACCATCTTTCTGCCGCTGGCTTGCCTTGTTCCGCCCCACAAGCAAGGCAGCGGCTGGCCTGTCGGCCGGTTGCGCCTCCGCCCTACTGATCCGTAGTGACCTGTTTCCGCCCGCGCCACACTTGACGGGCGGCGAGGAGTCGAACATGCGCAACATCTTCCACGCCCGTCCCTCCGCGCTCACCGAGCGCCTGGCATCCCCCTTCCTCACCCCCGCTTCGCCTGTCCGCGAGGACATGAAAGTGGCCGTCGGCACGAGCTGGCCGGAGCGCCGCGTGCCGCAAGGCAACCAGGAGTTCGCGGACGCCGCGGTCCGCTACTGCCGCACGCTCTGGTGAGCCGCCGGGTCCGGCCGCAGGCCGCGCTCGATGATGCGCACCATTGCGTCGCGGATGTCCTCGGCGCTGCCCTCGCTCACGCCTGACATGCGCTGCGCGGAGAGCCCGCGCATCGTGCCGAGGATCGCCATCGACGTCCCGGCCGGATCGAGGTCCGCCCGGATCTCCCCCGCTTCCACCCCCGCGCGCAACTCGGCTTCGATATAGGCGGCCGACTCGCGTGTCAGCCGCTCCAGCGCCGATGCCACCGGCCCGCCCGCGCTGCGCCCCTCCGACAGGATCGCGTGGAAGGCCTGCAGCAGCATGACCTGCGCCGGTTCCGTGCCGAGGTAGAAGCGGACGATTTCCAGCACGCTCTCCAGGCCCGGCTTCGCGCGGCTGCTGGCCAGCCGCCCCTGCCTGATGTTCACGCCGATCTGCTCGACGAGCGCCACGAGCAGGCCTTCCTTGTCTCCATAGTGATGCGCGGTCAGCGCGCGGCTGTAGCCCGAGCGCGCGCCGATCTCCCGCATCGTCACGCCGGCCATGCCCTTCTCGCTGATCAGCGCGATGGCGCTGTCGAGGATGCGGCGCGTGGCTTCCTCCCGCCTTTCGAGCTGGGTGCGGCGGGACCTGGCGGATGGTTTCGGGGAGTCGGATTGGTTTTGCATGGGTGAAGAGCGCGATACCTGCTGGCCGGCGACATCTTACCAACGCGTCCGCATTTCACATCCGCCCTCCCCGTCTCCGGGATTTCCATAACTTGCTAGCCATCTGGCAAGTATCTACCATGCTTCCCGTTGCGAAGGCTTCAGGATGCCCCCATGTCGTTCGTTCATTCGCCGTACCGCCCCAAGGGCGTTCCCACCGACTTGCGCGTGCCGCAAGCGCCCCTCACCCACTATCTGGAAGCCGCCGCCCGGCGCTTCCCCGACAAGCCGGCCGTCATCTTCTGCGGCGCCGAACTCAGCTATGCCGGGCTGCTGGCGCGGGTGGAGGCGCTGGCCGGCTACCTGACCGGTCACCTCGGCGTGCAGCGCGGCGACCGCGTGCTGCTGGTGAGCCAGAACTGCCCCCAGTACGTGGCCGGGTACTACGGCGTGATGCGGGCCGGGGCGGTGGTCGTCCCGGTCAATGCGATGAGCACGACCGAGGAAATCCGTCACTACATGGAAGACAGCGGCGCCCGCGTGGCGCTGGTAGCACAGGAACTCGCGCCCCAGGTCGCGCCGCTGCTGCGCCCGGCCTGTGCCGACGGGCTGGAAGCGGTACTGGTCCACGCCTATTCGGACGGACTGCCTCCGCAGGACGCGAGAGATGACGTACCCGATGTCGTGCTGGCCCCGCGCGAACCGCTGGCCACGCCCGGCATGGTCGCGCTGGAAGACGCCCTCGCCCTCGACTTGCCGCCGCCCGCCGGCCACCCCGATGTGAACGACCTCTGCGTGCTGCCGTACACCTCCGGCACCACCGGCCGCCCGAAGGGCTGCATGCACACGCACGGCACGGTGCTGGCCTCGGTGGTGTCCTCGCAGATCTGGCGCGGCCTGCACGCGGAGTCGGTGTTCCTGTCGGTGGCGCCGCTGTTCCACATGCTCGGCATGCAGGCGACGATGAACGTGCCCGTCACCCTGGGCGCCACCGTGGTGATGCTGCCGCGCTGGAACGCCGGTGCCGCCGCGCGGCTCATCGAGCGCCACCGCGTCACGACGTGGTCCGCGCCGCCGGCCATGCTGATCGACTTCTTCGCCCATCCGGAAGCCGCCCGGCGCGACCTGGGCTCCCTCGCGCTGCTGTCCGGCGGCGGCGCGGCCATGCCGGAGAGCGTGGCGGCGATGCTGCAGGAGCGCTTCGGCATCGCCTACAACGAGGCCTACGGCATGACCGAGACGGCGTCGTTCCTGCTGGCCAATCCGCCCGCGCGCGGCAAGCGGCAATGCCTTGGCGTGGTCACGCCGGGCGTGGACGTACGCATCGTCGACCCGCAGACACTGGAAGACGTGCCAACCGGCGAGGTCGGCGAACTGGTCGCGCACGGCCATCAGGTGATGCGCGGCTACTGGCGCAACGACGCGGCCGACCGCGAGTCGTTCTTCGAGCGCGACGGCAAGCGCTTCTTCCGCACCGGCGACCTGGCAAGCATCGACGCCGAAGGTTATCTCTTCATGCGCGACCGCCTGAAGCGGATGATCAACGCCTCCGGCTACAAGGTCTGGCCCGCCGAGGTGGAGAGCTTCATGTACCAGCATCCCGCCGTGCGCGAGGCCTGCATCATCGGCGTGCCCGACGCCAAGCGCGGCGAGACGGTGAAAGCGGTGGTGGTGCTCAAGCCGAGCCATCGCGGCCAGGTGTCGGAGCAGGACATCATCGACTGGAGCCGCGAGCACATGGCCGTCTACAAGGTGCCGCGCTTCGTGGAATTTGTCGACAGCCTGCCCCGTTCCGGCACGGGCAAGATCCTCTGGCGCGAGCTGCAGGAGGCTGCGCGGGGCCGGTGAATCTGCGGCCCCGGCCTCGCCCGGGGGGCGCGGATTCGGCTTTCGCTGACCGTCCCCCGGAAATCAGTCGCGGAAATCTGGCTGCGTGCGGTCCAGCTTGCGCAGGAGCGCCGGCCACGCGAGCCCCGCGCCCTTGCCCTTGGTCGCCTGCCGGCTCTGCTCGCCCGGGTTGGCGGCGGCCGCCTCCGACACCTTCGTCAGCGCCGCTCCGCCGCTCTGGGCAAGGATCTGGATGCGGCAGGCCGCCTCCAGCGTGTACATCGTCAGGAACGCCTCGGCCACGCTCCGGCCGCAGGTCAGCAGGCCGTGGTTGCGCAGGATCATCTGCCTGCCGCGGCCGAGGTCGGCCACGAGCCGCGCCTTCTCGTCCTCGCGCAGCGCCACGCCCTCGTAGTCGTGATAGGCCAGCCCGGTGCGCGCGAACATCGCCTGCTGCGAGATCGGCAGCAGGCCCTCCTGCTGCGCCGACACTGCCACGCCATGCGGCGTATGCGTGTGCATCACGCAGCTGACCTCGGGGCGCGCCTCGTGCACGGCGCTGTGGATGATGAAGCCGGCCGGGTTGACGTCGTACGGCGTCTCCAGCACGGGCTCGCCGTGATGGTCGACTTTCACCAGGCTCGACGCCGTGATCTCCTCGAACAGCATGCCGTAGGGATTAATGAGGAACTGGTCGGGCGCGTCGGGCACGCGGGCCGAGATGTGCGTGAAGATCAGGTCGTCCCAGCCGTAAAGGGCAACCAGCCGGTAGGCGGCGGCGAGGTCGACGCGCGCCTGCCATTCGGCGTCGGAGACGCGGTCGCGGACCGGGGCGGATGAGGTGGCAAGCTGGATCTGGCTCATGTGGGGGCTCGGGGATGCAGGAATGCGGGCCATTCTGCGCCCCGGCCCGGCGCAAGTCTGTTAAGTGGTGGACAATTTCGCCCACGGTAGACGAAATGAAATGGGCGACGTGACGTGAGAGGGATGACGTGAAGGGTGGGGAATCGAACCAGGCGCCGCCGCGCGGCGGGCTGGCGAGCGGCTGGCTGCGCAAGGCGCCGGCGCCCGTGCTCGACGCCGTGGCAAAGGCCGCGCGCCGCCACCGCTTTGGCGACGGCGAGATGATCTTCGCGCGTGGCGACCCGCCCACGGCCTTCTTCATGGTGCTGTCGGGCCGGGTGCGCATGAGCCGGGCCACCGCCGCTGGCCGCGAGTCGGTCTACTCGGTGCTCGGGCGCGGCAGCTGGTTCGGCGAAATCTCGCTGCTCGACGGCAAGCCGCGCACGCACGACGCCTTCGCGGTCGGCAGCACCGAGCTGCTGGCGCTCGGCAAGCGCGACTTCGACCGCATCCTGACTGTCCATCCCGAGGGCATGCAGCTGATCGTGCGCCAGATGTGCGGGCGGCTGCGGGCGGCGTTCGACAACGCGGAAAGCGCCGAGCAGGCGCCGGTCGACGCCCGCATGGCGGCGCGCCTGCTCGAACTCGCCGACCGCACCGATCACGTGGTCCGCATTTCGGCCGAGGAACTGGGCGACATGGTCAACCGCTCGCGCCAGACCGTCGCCAAGTACCTGCAGGCGTGGGAGGAAGCCGGCTGGGTCCGGCGCGACTACCGGCAGATCGAACTGCTGGAGACGGACGCGCTCAGGCAGCTGGCGCGCCGCAAGGGCCGGTAGGCCCGGCGGCGCAAAGTCGGCGAGGTCCCCAGGTCGCACCCCAAGTCGTGCCCCCGCGCACGGGTGATGGTGCGGCGTACATCGGGTTGCTATCATCGGCGCCCGCCTCAGCGTCCGGCGCCTGGAGCCCGGCGCTCCGCCCGGCACGCATTTCACCACGACAGATTTGGGAGAGAAGATTGAAGTCAGCATTCCGGCTCGGCGCCCTGGCACTTACCGCACTGCTGGCAGCTTGCGGCGGGGACGATGCATCGAACAAGACCATCGCCAATGCCATCACCGGTGGAGCGTCGCCAGCGCTGGAAGGCTTCTACCAGGGTACGACGGCAGGCGGCGACACCGTGCTGGCGACGATGCTGGAAGCGGGCGAGTACTACATCCTGTTCTTCACGTCGGGCGTGGTCTACAGCATGGCGCATGGGACGGGCACGTCGAATGCCGGGTATTACACGTCGACCGACGGATTCAACTTCAACTACCCGAAAACGCGGTTCTCCAGGTTTACCCTCGGCTCGTACTCCGGCTCCAGGGCAGCCTGGAGTGGCACCCTGACCAATGACGGGACGCCCACGACATTCGATACCTCCTACGACGCGACCTACGAACAGCCGGCGTCCCTGAGCGCCGCCGCCGGCTCGTATGCGGGGAGTCTCAACGACAATGACGGGGTGACAGTGGCGACCTTCACGGTCAATGCCGATGGCACGCTGAGTGGCACCGCATGGGATGGGCGATGCACGTTCAGCGGTCGCATCGTTCCCCGTGCTTCCGGGAAGAATGTGTTCGACTTTACGCTCACGTCGCCCGCCAACAGCGCCTGCTATACCGGGCCTTCAACGGGCGTCGCCGTGAGCAGGGCGACGGGTGGTGGCGGGAGGGATTTGTACATGATGTCGGTGCCTGAGCGGCAAGCGAGTTATACGCTTGTGGGGCATCGGTGAGGGGTTGGGGGGAGTTGCATATCGACAGCCTGTGAAGGCCTGGACCGAGGGCCGGGCAGCGGGCATGCGGTCGGCTCTTGCCGACGCGGTCAAGTCCAATGTAAGACAGGCCGGTGTCGGCCGAATTTGGCGTGCGTGGCTGTAGATGACGGCCTTGATCGGCTTTTGACGGCTTCAGGCGAGTTCCGCCGTTGCCCCGCGCAACGACTGACGAGCGCGATCAGGATGCAGATTGCGCACGCTCAAAACGGCTGCCAGGATGAGAAGCGCTCCCCCAATGGCGAAGCCAAGTTCATAGCCGTGCGCATTGAGGCTGCCATGCGCCTGCACCAGGCGTCCGGCCAGCGCTGGCGGCATATGTCAGAGGTTTCTGCAAGACGGACCAGCTCACAGCCAGCCCCAGCAGGATCCAGCGAGTGGGATACCGGCTGGCAAGGAAAACTGGTCTGCAGCCAGCCACCCCGATGGGTAGCCGGCCGCCCCTTGCCGGACCGTTGTGTAACTGCCGGCTGCACATGCCTCAGGATGCGATGCAGATCAATAAATCATGACGGTGGGGGCTTCAGCCCAGGAGCACCTTGGCGCGCTCCGCGGAGCGGACGCCCGCGCCGATGGCGCCGTCGATGAAGCCGCGCCAGCCTTCGCCATGGTCGCCCTGTCCGAAGATCACGCGGCCGCGATCCTGCTGGAAGTGGGCGTAGTACTTCTCGAACCAGCCCGGCTTGTAGTTGGCCCAGGTCCCCTGGCTGTAGGGATCTTCCGTCCATGGGTGGAAATGGACTTCTTCCACCTCCGCATCCGGAAAGAAGTCGCGAAGTGCCTGCTGCACCGCGGCCTTGTCCTGATAGTCGATGCGCTTCGGGTCGGGGCCGAACATGACCAGGACGGTGTGGTCGGCGGCGACCTCGTACGTGCTGATCAACGGCAGCGGATGCGTGGAATCGGTCAGGGCCAGGATGCGCGACTCGGCGATGCGCCCCTTCACCTTGATCAGCAGCTTGACGCCGCGGCCGGCATGGCGCTCCTGGCCGGCGCGCACGACGCTGGCGTCGAGCGCCGGGGTGAACTGCACGGT
>Ga0160460_101041_pt1 | contig 11242 bp, 9 predicted proteins | sample HID1973M_E6MG_FD_108238 | JGI IMG/M metagenome (GOLD analysis project Ga0160460, IMG submission 108238) | Enriched mosquito-associated microbial communities from UW Madison campus, WI, USA - HID1973M_E6 MG | ecosystem: Host-associated > Arthropoda: Insects > Digestive system > Unclassified ... | reverse complement strand
CGGCGTGTGGCAGCGGTTCGTCAACGTGACGCTCCCGTGCCTGCGCCCCACCATGTTCTTCGTCACCGTGATGCTGACGATCAACTCATTCAAGATCTTCGACCTGATCCTCGTCATGACCGACGGCGGCCCCGGCCAGTCGACGCTCGTGCTCTCGCAGTTCATCTACCGCAAGGGCTTCGAAGAGAGCCAGTTCGGCTATGCCTCGGCGGCCGCGGTGGCGCTGTTCTTCATGTGCATCATCGTGACGATCCTGCAGTTCCTCTGGAACAAGAAGCGGAGCAACTGATGGCTGCGACCGAGATCCAGAAAGAAGCGGACCAGCTCGTCGCCGACTTCACCCCGCCCAAGGCGTCTCGCCGCGGGCTGCGCAAGCTCGCCGAGGAGAGCCCCGAGCACGAGGTCATCCCGACCGAGAAGATGACGCCCGGTCGCCGAATCGGCCGCATCGCGATGTACGCGGGACTCATCGTCTTCGCCATCGGCCTGCTCACGCCGTTCGTGTGGATGGTGCTGAGCTCGTTCAAATCGGCCAACGAGGTCTTCTCGGTGCCGGTGACGTGGCTTCCCGAGACGTGGGTGTGGCAGAACTACATCGACATCTGGACCGAGTCGAACATGCTGGTCTGGATCCGCAACACGCTGTTCCTGGCCGTGGTCGTCACATTCCTGCAGGTGCTCACCGGCTCGTTCGCCGCGTACGGCTTCGCGCGCATGAAGTTCCGCGGCCGCGACGTGCTGTTCCTGCTGTACGTGGGCACCATCGCCGTGCCGTGGCAGTCGTACATGATCCCGCAGTTCATCCTGCTGTCGAACTTCAAGGTGTCCAACACGCTGTGGGCGATCATCCTGCTGCAGGCGTTCGGGGCGTTCGGCGTGTTCCTCATGAAGCAGTTCTACGAGACGATCCCCGAGGAGCTGTCGGAGGCTGCGCGCCTCGACGGTCTCAGCGAGTACGCCATCTGGCGCAAGATCATGCTGCCGCTGTCGATCCCGGCTCTCGCGAGCCTCACGCTGCTGACGTTCGTCAACACCTGGAACGACTACCTCGGACCGCTCATCTACCTGCGCAACCCCGACCTGTGGACCATCCAGCTCGGCCTCAAGAGCTTCGTCTCGAACCTCTTCGACACGAACTACGCTCTGCTGTTCGCGGGCCTGACGATCTCGGTCATCCCGATCGCGATCATCTTCCTGCTCGGCCAGAAGTACTTCGTCGAGGGCATCGCGACGAGCGGTCTGAAGGGCTGAGGCCATGAAGAAGCTCAACGGCCTGGTGTCGCACGAGACGTGGGCCTCCCTCATCGGGATGATCTACCTCGGGCTCATCGTGAACCTGCTGCTCGTGGTGTCGTCGCTGCCGCTCGTGGTGCTCCTGGTCACGACCGACCCGCTGTACTCGTGGCCGCTGCTGGCCGTCGCCGCACCGCTCGCCGCCCCCGGTCTCGCTGCCGCGTTCCGCGCGTTCCGCGAGCACGGGGACGGCGGGCTCGGCCCGATCCGCGCGTTCGTCGCGGGGCTGCGCGCCACGTGGCGCCGCGCGCTCCTGATCGGCGCCGCGGTGACCGCGGTGGTCGTCGTGCTGCTCGTGGACGTGCGGATGCTGTCGAACACGGCCGCAGCCGTCTTCACGGTGCCGCTGCTCGGCGTGCTGGCGGTGGTCGCGGTCGCGGTCGGCCTCGTCGCGCTGGTCGCCGTCGCGGAGGTGCCGGCCGCGCGCCTGCGCGACGTCCTGCGCGCCGCGCTCTACCTGAGCCTGCGCCGCTGGTACCTCACGGCCGCGTCGCTGGCCGCCCTGACGGCGCAGGTTGCCGTGTTCGCCACGGCGCCCGCGCTCGGGCTCGGGCTCACAGCATCCGCCGCCCTGTTCTTCGCGTGGACCAACTCCCGCTTCACGCTCCGCCCCGTGCTCGACCTCGACGAGAAGGCGGCCGCGCAGGCCTGACCCGCCGCGGCATCCGTCCTCCACTCCTCACCCCAGAAGGAACCCCTCCATGACGTCCACCTCGCCCGCTGCGGGCATCACCGAGACCACGACCGAGGCGGCCATCGCCGCCGCGCTGTCGACGATCCGGCGCAACATCGCGAAGTTCGGGGGCGCGTACCCCGACGACACGACGGTGGACGACCGCTACGAGCTGCGCCCCGCAGAGGGCGTCATCCCGCTCGGCGGAAACCGCGGCTGGACCACCAGCTTCCGCACCGGCCTCCTGTGGCTGGCGTGGGAGCTCACCGGCGACGAGGACTACCGCGACGCGGCCCGCGTCGACGCCGTCGACTTCGAACGCCGCGTGCGCGCCGAGGAGGACCTCGACACCCACGACCTCGGCTTCCTCTACACGCTGTCGACGGTCGCTGCCTGGCGCCTCGAGAACGACGAGAAGGCGCGCGAGGCATCGCTCCTGGCGGCCGACCACCTGATGCGCCGCTTCCTGGAGCCGGCGGGGATCATCCAGGCGTGGGGCGACCTGTCCGATCCCGCCCAGCGCGGCCGCACCATCATCGACAGCCTCATGAACATGCCGCTGCTCACCTGGGCGCACGAGCAGACCGGCCAGGAGCGCTTCGCCGACGCGGTGGTGCGTCACACCGCCCAGCTGCGCGAGCACATCCTGCGCCCCGACGACTCGACGTTCCACACCTTCTACTGGGATGCCGAGACCGGCGAGGCGCTGCGCGGCGGCACCGAGCAGGGTGCGGCGGACGAGTCCTGCTGGGCGCGCGGCCAGGCCTGGGGCATCTACGGTTTCGCGATGAACTACGCGGTCACCGGCGACGAGCGTCTGCTCGAGGCGTCCCGCCGCTGCACGGAGTACTTCCTGCGCCATCTGCCCGCCGACGAGGTGCCCTTCTGGGACCTCGTGTACACCGACGGCAGCGATGCGCCGCGCGACAGCTCCGCCGCCGCGATCGCCGTGTGCGGTCTGCTGGAGCTCGCGTCGGTGGAGACGGATGCCGCGCGTGCCGCGGAATGGACCGCCCGGGCGCACTCGATCCTGGCGTCGCTGATCGCGAACTACGCGCCCGTGAGCGCCGAGGACTCCGACGCGCTCATTCTCCACTCGGTATACGACCTGCCCAAGAACAACGGCGTCGACGAGGGAACGCTCTGGGGCGACTACTTCTACCTCGAGGCCCTGATGCGCGTCGCGCGTCCGGAGTGGAGGAAGTACTGGTGAGGCTCGTCACCTACGCCTCGCACTCCGGCGCGGGCCCGGCGGCAGTGGTCCCCAGCGCCGAGGGCGACCGCGTGCTCGACCTGGGCGCGATCGCGGGGTCGGTGACGCAGCTGCTCGCCTCCGACGCCGCACTGGCCGCAGCGCGTGCCGCGGTGGAAGCGGCGGACGTGACCGCGCTGCCCGCGTTCGACCGCGCGGCGCTTCAGGCCCCCGTGGTGCCGGGGAAGATCCTCTGCCTCGGCTACAACTACCGCGGCCATGTGCCCGACGGCGTCGACCCGACGGCGAACGACCCCGAGTATCCCGACGTGTTCGTCAAGACGGCGAACACTCTCGCGGGCCCGAACGAGCCCGTGGTGATCCCGCCCGGGGCCACCGACGTCGACTACGAGGGCGAGGTGGCGGTCGTCATCGGCCGCCGCGCGCAGCGCGTGCCGCTCGAGGACGCCCTCGACCACGTCGGCGGGTACACCATCCTCAACGACGTGTCGGACCGCGCATGGCAGCGTCGGCAGAGCCAGTGGGCGCTCGGCAAGTGCTCCGACGGCTTCGCGCCGCTCGGGCCGTGGGTCGTCACGCCCGACGAGGCGCCCGACCCGCAGGATCTCCTCGTCGAGGTCGTGCGCGACGGGGTCGTCACCGTGTCGCAGTCGACCTCGACCACGATCTTCAGCGTCGCCTACGTCATCCACCACCTCAGCCAGGTGCTCACGCTCGAGCCGGGAGACATCGTCTCGACCGGAACCCCGCAGAAGCTGCCCGCCGCCCAGGAGGCGCACCGCCCGCTCGCCGACGGCGACGCGGTCACCGTGCGCATCTCCGGCCTCGGCGAGCTCACCACCCGTTTCACCGCACGCCAGGAGTCCGCCGCATGATCCTCGATTCGTTCCGCCTCGACGGCAAGGTCGCACTCGTCACCGGGTCCAGCCGTGGGCTCGGCCAGGGAGCGGCGCTCGCCCTCGCCGAGGCCGGGGCCGATGTCGCGCTCCTCGACCGCGGCGACGCGTCGGCCACCGCCGAGCTCATCGAGGCGGCGGGACGCCGGGTCCACCGCGTGCAGCGCGACCTCGTCTCGGCCACGCCCGACGAGCTGGCCTCGGCGGTCGACGAGGTCATCGCCGAGCTCGGCGGCCTCGACATCCTCGTCAACAACGCCGGCACGATCCGGCGCGCACCGGCGGTCGACTACCCGCTCGGCGACTGGGACGACGTGCTCGCCGTCAACCTCGACGCGGTGTTCCACCTGTCGCAGGCGGCCGGTCGCCACATGCTCGCACAGGGCGGCGGGCGCATCATCAACGTCGCGTCGATGCTTTCGTTCCAGGGAGGCATTCTCGTTCCGGCATACACCGCCTCCAAGCACGCCGTCGCGGGACTCACGAAGGCGCTCGCCAACGAGTGGGCGGCCGCCGGTGTCACCGTCAACGCGGTCGCCCCCGGCTACATGGCCACCGACAACACCGCACCGCTGCGTGCGGACGAGGACCGCGCCGCGTCGATCCTGTCGCGCATCCCCGCAGGACGCTGGGGCGAGGCATCCGATCTGCAGGGCGTGTTCGTCTTCCTCGCCTCCGAGGCCGCCGCCTACGTGACCGGTGCCGTCATCCCCGTCGACGGCGGCTGGCTCGTCCGCTGACGCCGCCCGAACCCAGACCCACGCAGAACCAGGAGAGAGAACTCGTGACCGAGACGCACATCCCGCAGCGCTACGCGACCAACCCCACCCAGATCCCGGGCATGACCACGCAGGACCTGCGCGACACGTACCTCATCCCCGACGTCTTCGCGCCCGGCGAGATCCGCCTGACCTACACGCACCACGACCGCATCGTGCTCGGGGGCGCGGTGCCCGCCGGCGGCGTGCTCGAGCTGGGCGGCTACCCCGAGATCCGCAGCGACTACTTCCTCGAGCACCGCGAGGTCGGCATCATCAACGTCGGCGGCACCGGCACGGTCACCGCGGACGGCGAGGTCTACACGCTCGTCAAGGGCGCGTGCCTGTACCTCGGCCGCGGCATCCGCTCCGTCTCGTTCGCCGACGCGGACGGCGAGACCGGCGCGCAGTTCTACCTCTTCTCGGCTCCGGCCCACACCGCCTACCCGGCGGCGCTCGTCTCGCCCGGCGAGGGCACCGTGCGCGAGCTCGGCGACCAGCTCACGTCGAACCGCCGCACCCTCAACCAGTACATCCACGAGAACGGCGTCAAGAGCTGCCAGATCGTGATGGGCGTCACCGAGCTGCACCCGGGCTCGATGTGGAACACGATGCCGGCGCACACGCACGACCGCCGCACCGAGTGCTACCTGTACTTCGACCTGCCCGAGGACGCCCGCGTCATCCACCTCATGGGCGAGCGCGAGGAGACGCGCCACCTCGTGATCGCCGACCGCCAGGCCGTCATCTCGCCCTCGTGGTCGCTGCACTCCGGCGTCGGCACGTCGTCGTACACGTTCATCTGGGCGATGGCCGGCGAGAACCAGGCGTTCGACGACATGGACGCCGCCCCCGTCACCGACCTGCGATGACGGGGGTGGCGCAGCCTGACTACGCTGGCGGGGTGCCCCGGACTCTCCTCGCGATCGGCGAGACGATGGCGATGGTGACGCCGGTCGTCGCGACGCCCGTCGCAGATGCCGACGCATTCCTGCTGGACGCCGGGGGAGCGGAGTCGAACGTCGCCGCCCACGTGGCCGCGCTCGGACACCGCGCCGTCTGGTTCAGCCGGCTCGGCGCGGACGCGCTGGGGCGGCGGATCGCCCGGCAGCTCGCCGCGCGCGGCGTCGACGTCTCGCGGGTCGTGTTCGACGACGCGAACCCGACGGGGCTCTACGTCAAGGATCCCGGCAACGGCGTCCTGTACTACCGCCGCGGTTCCGCGGCCGCTCACCTGTCCGACGCCGACGCGGACGACGTGTCGTTCGACGGTGTGGACCTCCTGCACGTGTCGGGGATCACCGCCGCGATCTCGGCAGCCGCTGCCGCCTTCCTGACGCGGGTGGTCGCCCGGGCGCGGGAGCACGGCGTGACGGTGTCGTTCGACGTGAATCACCGCGCCCCGCTGTGGGATGCCGCCACCGCCGCGCCCGCGCTGCTCGAGCTCGCCCGCGGCGCCGACATCGTGCTCGTCGGCCGCGACGAGGCCGAGACGCTCTGGGGAACAGCCACCCCGGCCGCCGTGCGAGCGCTCCTGCCCGAGGTCGCCGAGCTCGTCGTCAAGGACGGCGACGTCGGCGCCACCGCCTTCGTCGGCGACGAGGCGGTGTTCGAGCCCGCGCTGGTCGTCGAGGTGGTCGAACCCGTCGGCGCCGGCGACGCCTTCGCCGGCGGCTACCTCGCCGGCCTCCTGTCGGGCGATGCCGTGCCGGATCGCCTCCGCGCCGGCCACGCCCGCGCCGCCCGCACCCTCCAGACCACCACCGACTCGATCGACGAGCCCCGAGCGTCCGGGTCTGCCCCGGTCGCCGGCATCCCGTCATGACGGGTTTGGGGCGCAGATCGTCCCTTGGGGCGCGAAATCTCCGCCCCGACGGAGCGATCGCGCCCCAAACCCTGCCGCTGACCGACCCCGACGCACGAAGGACTTGCGAATGACCTCCCAGCCCATCTCTTCGACGAACGCGGATGCCGCGGCCCAGGCCGCGTGGTTCGAGACGGCGTTCGCCGGGGCTCCGCTCATGGCGATCCTCAGGGGCATGGGCGTCGAGCGCTCGGTGCGCCTGTCGGAGACCGCCTGGGATCTCGGGATCGACTCCGTCGAGGTGCCGCTGCAGACCGAGGAGGACGAGCGGGCTCTCCGCGCGGTCGTCGAGCTGGCCGCCGCGCGCGGCAAGAGCGTCGGCGCGGGGACGATCATCACCCCGGCGCAGGTGACCGTCGCCGCCGAGGCCGGTGCCGCCTACCTCGTCTCGCCGGGGCTGGACCCTGTCGTGGTGCGCGCGGCGCAGGATGCCGGCATCCCGGTCCTTCCCGGCGTCGCCACTCCCAGCGAGGTGCAGCTCGCCGTCGCGCTCGGTCTGACGTGGCTCAAGGCGTTCCCCGCGACGTGGCTCGGCAGCGGCTGGTTCCGGCACATCCGCGGCCCGTTCCCGCAGGTGCGGTTCGTGGCGACCGGCGGCCTGGACGCGGCCAACGTCGAGGAGTTCCTCGACGCCGGCGTGCGCGTCGCGGCGGTCGGATCCGCGCTCGAGGACGCGTCGCAGCTGGAGCGTCTCGCCACGGTGCTCCACACCCGCACGGGCGCGCGATGACGCCTGGCGCCACGCGGTCGTTCGCGATCGGCGAGACCGACTTCCTCCTCGACGGCGAGCCCTTCCGCGTGCTCGCCGGTGCCCTGCACTACTTCCGGGTGCACCCCGGACAGTGGGCGGACCGCATCCGCAAGGCGCGGCTCATGGGTCTCAACACCATCGAGACATATGTCGCGTGGAACGCCCACGAGCCCGTCCGCGGGGAGTGGGACGCGACGGGGTGGAACGACCTCGGAGCGTTCCTCGACCTCGTGGCCGCGGAGGGGATGCACGCGATCGTGCGCCCCGGGCCGTACATATGCGCCGAATGGCATAACGGCGGCCTGCCCGTCTGGCTGACGGGTCTGGAGGGCGTGGGACTGCGTCGTTCCGAACCGCGGTACCTCGCCGAGGTGACCGCGTACCTCGAGAGGGTCTACGACATCGTCGCGCCGCGTCAGATCGACCGCGGCGGGCCGGTCGTCCTGGTGCAGATCGAGAACGAGTACGGAGCGTACGGCGACGACACCGCATACCTCGAGCATCTCGTCCGGGTGACGAAGGATGCCGGCATCACCGTGCCGCTCACCACCATCGACCAGCCGACCGACCAGATGCTCGGCGACGGCAGCGTCGACGGCGTCCACCTGACGGGTTCGTTCGGCTCGCGGGCGGCCGAGCGGCTGGCGACGCTCCGCCGTCACCAGCCCACCGGACCCCTCATGTGCGCCGAGTTCTGGGACGGCTGGTTCGACTGGTGGGGCAACACGCACCACACGACCCCGGCCGCCGCATCGGCCGCCGAGCTCGACACGCTGCTCGCCTCGGGGGCATCGGTCAACTTCTACATGTTCCACGGCGGCACCAACTTCGGACTGACCAACGGTGCGAACGACAAGGGCCGCTACCTGCCGATCGTGACCTCGTACGACTACGACGCTCCGCTGGACGAGCGGGGGGACCCGACGGAGAAGTACTTCGCCTTCCGCGACGTCATCGCGAAGTATGCGCCGGTCCCCGACGAGGTGCCCGCCGTCAGTGCGCCGGCACCCGCGTTCGAGGTGCCCGTTCAGGCCGTCGACGCGGCGGCCGGGGCATCCGCGGTCCGTCACGAGCTGCCGCCGACGTTCGAGGAGCTCGGCCACCTGAGTGCGCTCGTCGCCTACGAGGCGGACCTCGACGGTCGCGGGGGAGTGCTGCGCTTCGGCGAGGTGCGCGACCACGCCTGGGTGTCGGTGGACGGTGCGGCCGTCGGCACGCTCTCGCGCACGCGTCACGAGGATGCCCTCGTCGTGCCCGCCGGCAGGCGGCTGCGCGTGCTGGTGGAGGAGCAGGGCCGGGTCAACTACGACGTCCGCCTCGGCGAGGCGAAAGGGCTCATCGGGCCGGTGACCCTCGGCGGTGCTCCGCTCACCGGCTGGAGCGCCGCGCCGATCGACGTCGCCGCCCTCGGAACTGCCGGACCGGCAGCCACCGCGCCCGCCGTCGCGCCGTTCGTCGTACGGGGCGCGTTCTCGCTCGACGGGCCGGCGGATCTCTTCCTCGACACGAAGGGCTGGGGCAAGGGCTTCGCGCTGGTCAACGGCTTCCTCCTGGGCCGGTACTGGTCCAGCGGCCCGCAGCGCACGCTGTATGTGCCGTCGGCAGCGGTGACGGCGGGCGAGAACACGCTCGTCATGGTCGAACTCGATCGCGTGACCGACGCCGTCGTGCGCTTCGTCGCGGCGCCCGACCTCGGGCCCCTCGAGGAGTAGTCGAGAGGCCCGGGGCCGGGCGCGCAACGCCGCGGTGCTCCGGCTGATCCGGCGCCGCAGCGCCGCGTCGCGCCTACGCGGCGCTGCGGCGCCGGATCGCACCGGCGACGACGGCGCCGATGCCGGTCAGCACGAGTGCCGCAGCGCCGCCCGCGATCCACGGAGCGACCGAGGCGTCCACGCCCGTCTCCGCGAGGGCGGACACCTGCGTGACCTCGTTCGCCTCTCCGCACTCGCCCTCGGCGAGCACGACCCGCGTGGTCGCCCCTTCCGGGACGTAGGTGAGCGTCGCCACCCACAGCTGCGCGCCCTGCCGATCGGCGATCAGCTCCGGCGACGCGAACTCTCCGGAGCCGGTGATGTCGACCGCCTTGGTCGCGACGAGCGTGTCGGCGGTGCACGTCGGGCTCTGCCCGGCGGTGTTGTGGAACACCTCGAACACGATCTGCGCGTCGACGTCGTCCGCCAGGCCCGTCACGGTCGCGACGTCCGAGTAGGCGCCGCCGACCCCGGCCTTCGGGGTGGCGACGGTGGTCAGCGCGGGGGTGTCGACGACGGTGGTCTCGTTCTCGAGGCCGCAGCGGCCCTGCGCCAGCAGCTCGGGCACGGAGGACGCGTCGGCCCGCCACCACAGATGCTCGATGCTGTAGTGGATGCCGTCATCCCGCGTTCGCACGCCGGGCGACGTGTACACGCCCGCCCCGGTGACGGTCACGGGGCTCGTATCGGTGGCGCCCACGAACGTCTCGGCCGTGCACGAGTCCTCCGGTGCTGCACCGTCGAGCGCCCGGTAGAGGTCGAAGGTGACGAACGTCTCACCGTCGGCGGGCACCGTCCCCTCGACGACGGCGAGGTCCTCGACCAGGCCCGCGAACCCGGCGGTCGCCGGCGCCTGCGAGCTGATCGTCGGCACCGAGGCGGTGGTGAGCTCCGACTCTTCGCCGCACTCGCTGACGGCGATGTGCTCCCCGTCGGTGTCGACGGCGGTGTGCTGCCACGCATACAGGCCGAACCCGGGAACCCTCGGCGCCTCGAATCCGTACTCGCCGACCGCGTCGACGTGCAGCGGCTGCGACTGCCACACGAGGTTGGATCTCACACATGCCTCCGCGGCATCCGTCCCTTCGGGGACCCGGTAGAACGCGGTCGAGATCTCCGCGCCCGCGGCCGGCAGCACGCCCGCCACGATGATGGTGTCCTTCGCCGGACCGCCCTTGGCCGCCGCCGCCTGCGCGCGACTGGTGATGTCGGCCACCATCGAGATCTGCGACTGCTCCCCGAAGGCCTCGACCCACGCGTAGTCCTCGCCGCTGCGGAGCACGGCCTGCGTGGCGGCGCTCTGCGAAGCGCCGCTGATCGTCCAGACCGCCGTGTAGAAGCCCGGGCCGGGGATCTCCCAAGCGGACTCCACGCGGTAGGGCTGCGACGGTCCGATGGCGGCGTCGGTCGTCAGCGCGAGGGTGCCGACCTCTTCGGCATCGGCGGGGACACCGGCCTGCTCGACCGGCTCGTAGGAGGTGCGGTACACCGTCGCGGTGGCCGACACGACGGCGAAGCCGCCGTCGCCGAATCGCCGCCAGGCGTCGCCGGAGGCCGAGAAGGTGACGTCGTCGACGAAGCGGCCGCCCGGGACGTACCGCTGCACGACCTGCGTCGCGATCTGCGGTGCGAACGCCGCCGAACGCGCCCGCTCGTCCTCACCGGCGACGGTGAACTCCGCGAGGCCGCCCGGCCCGGCGGTGGACTGCTGGCCCGGTGTGGTGAACAGGTGCACCGCTGCGGCGTAGCCGTCCCCGAACCTTCCCGAGCCGCTGATCCGGTAGCGCGCCGCATCGTCGGCGGGGGCGCCCCGCACCGCGTACGCGACGCCGGCCTTCGCACCCGCCAGCGTGTTCGTGCCGTTGTCGGCGAACACGGCGTTCGTGAGCTGGATCGTGCCCGTCGTCCCGGCGGGCGCGTCGGCGGTCGCGGTGCCGGCGTCATCGTCGCCCGGATCGATGTCGAAGCTCAGCGTGCCGTGCCCGCTGGTGATGCCCGCGGGGGTGGCGAGAGCCTCGGCGTAGTACGCGGTGGCGAGCCCCT
>Ga0160460_101040_pt1 | contig 11250 bp, 14 predicted proteins | sample HID1973M_E6MG_FD_108238 | JGI IMG/M metagenome (GOLD analysis project Ga0160460, IMG submission 108238) | Enriched mosquito-associated microbial communities from UW Madison campus, WI, USA - HID1973M_E6 MG | ecosystem: Host-associated > Arthropoda: Insects > Digestive system > Unclassified ... | reverse complement strand
CAGCCGCGTGGTGCTCGACCACGTCATGAGCAAGTGGGGCGTGCTCGTGCTCATGGCTCTCACCGAGGGCACGATCCGGTGGGGCGAGCTGCGCCGCACCGTCGAGGGCATCAGCGAGAAGATGCTCGCCTCGACACTGCGCACCCTCGAGCAGGACGGCCTCGTCGCGCGCACCTCGTATCCCGAGGTGCCGCCCCGCGTCGAGTACTCGCTCACCCCCCTCGGCGACGAGCTGATGGAGCGCATGATGCCGCTGATGGCGTGGATCGGCGCCAACGCCGGCGACATCGTCGGCCGCTGAGGAGAGGGCCCCGGTAAGCTGGGCCGCATGGGAATGATCAAGAGCGCGCCGACGATGGCGTGCCCGTTCTTCGTCCGCGACCGCCGCGCCTGACGGCGCCCTCGCGACAGACGCGACAGCGCGCCGTCATCCGGATGCCCCGGCATCCGGTCGCGCGCCCTTCCGGCCGTTCCGGCCGACCCACGCACGGCGTGCGCCGGGTGCTCCACCACCATTCCTGGAGCGCTCCCATGCGAAACCGTTCATTCCACGGCGGCCGGCACGAACTCGGCCAGAACTTCCTCACCCATCGCCCGACCATCCACGGCATCGTCGACCTCGTCGCGGCCACGCGCGGTCCGATCCTCGAGATCGGCGCCGGCGACGGAGCCCTCACCGCGCCACTGGCGGCCCTCGGTCGGGACGTCACCGCCATCGACATCGACGAGCACCGCGTGCGGGCGCTGCGACGACGCCTGCCGCACGTGCGCGTGGAGCACGCCGATGCGCTGCGGCATCCCCTCGACCGTCCCGTCGTCGTCGGGAACGTGCCCTACCACCTGACGACGCCGATCCTGCGCCGGCTGCTCGCGCGCGGCCGATGGCAGCACGCGATCCTGCTCACCCAGTGGGAGGTCGCGCGCAAGCGGGCCGGAGTCGGCGGCGGCACGATGATGACCGCGGCGGCGGCACCGTGGTTCGAATTCACGCTGCACGGCCGTGTGGCCGCACGGCACTTCACCCCACGGCCGAGCGTGGACGGCGGCATCCTGCGCATCACGCGTCGCGGCTCGCCGCTCGTGGATCCCGGCGAGCGCGGCGCGTACGAGCGGTTCGTCCGCGAGATGTTCACGGGGAGGGGAAGCGGGCTCGCCGCGCTCATCGAGCACGGCGCCGGCGTCTCGCGGCCGCAGGCCCGCAGGGCGCTGGTCGCCGCGGGCGTCGCGCCGGATCGCCTGCCGAGAGACCTGCGTGCCGAGCACTGGGTGCAGCTGTGGCAGCAGGTGGCGCGTCGGTGAGCCCGCACACCCTGCGTCGGGTGGGGCTGTCGCGCTGTCGCGCCCTGGGGCTAGCGTGGGGGCGACCCACGTCCCCGTCCCGGAGGTACCGCATGTCCGCCGTCGTCGCCACGATGTCGATCTCGCTCGATGGGATCGGCGCCGGTGTCAACCAGACCGAAGACCGGCCGTTCGGCGAGGTGCCCGAGAACGCCCTGCACCGGTGGATGTTCGAGACGCCCGACGAGAACCGGGCCGAGATCGACGCGATCGTCGACGCCGGCGCATTCATCATGGGACGGCACATGTTCGGTCCGGTCCGCGGCGAATGGGATCGCGATTGGCGCGGATGGTGGGGGCCCAATCCGCCATACCACGCGCCCGTCTTCGTGCTGACGCACTACCCGCGGGAATCGATCGAGATGGAGGGCGGCACCACCTTCCACTTCGTCACCGACGGCATCCACGCCGCTCTCGACCGAGCGCGAGAGGCCGCGGGCGATCGCGACATCCATGTCGCCGGCGGCGTGTCGACGACGAACGCGTACCTCGCGGCAGGGCTCGTCGACGAGCTCATGCTGCAGATCTCGCCCAGCATCATCGGGGGAGGGCTGCGCCTGCTCGACGGCATCGGTCCGGTCAGGCTCGAGCAGATCACGGGGCGGTCGACATCGCTCGTCACCCACGTGCGGTATCGGGTGCTGCCGGCGGAAACGGCGTGACCCCGCACCAGCTCACGCGAGACCAGGCGCGACGCATGGTCGTGCGCGCGCAGCTGCTGGACGCGGAGCGGCCCGGCGACGTCGTCGAGGTCGCCGAGCAGCTCGGCTACATCAAGATCGACCCCACGGCGACGATCGCCCCCTGCGAGCACACTGTGTTGTGGTCGCGGATCGGCTGGTCGTACGAACCGGGACAACTGCGCAAGGTCGTCGAGGACGACCGGCTCCTCTTCGAGTTCGACGGCACGTTCCGGCCGATGAGCCTGCTGCCGCTGATGCTTCCGGCGATGCGGCGGTGGCCGCAGCGCGAGAGCAGCAGGCAGTGGCTCGAGGCGAACGCGGGGTTCCGCGCCGACGTGCTCGCGCGGCTGCGCTCCGAGGGGCCGCTGCTGGCGAGCGACATCCCCGACACCGCGCAGGTGAGCCGGGCCCCGGACGGCTGGTCGGGGTCCAACCAGGTGCCGCACATGCTCGACTTCCTGCTGCGTCAGGGCGAGGTCGCCGTCACCGGTCGCGAAGGCCGGCATCGGCGGTGGGATCTGGCCGAGCGGGTGTACCCGCAGGACCTGCCCGAGTACGGCGACGACGAGGCGGCCGAGCTGCTGGCCGCCCGGCGGCTCCAGTCCGCCGGCATCACCCGACCGCACTGGTACTGGACGGGAGTCGCGAAAGACACCGGCGAGCCTGCGGTCGTCGAGGGCAGCAGCACGAGGTACCGCGTCGACCCCGACGCGCTCGCGGCGGTCGCCGAGGAGGACTCGGGCGGCCGTGTCGCGTTCCTGAACCCGTATGACAGCCTGCTGTTCGACCGCAAGCGCCTCGAGGAGCTGTTCGAGTTCACCTATGTGCTCGAGCAGTTCAAACCCAAGGCCCAGCGCCGCTACGGCTTCTTCGCGCACCCGATCCTGATGGGCGACCGCTTCGTGGGGATGCTCGAGGCCGAGGTCGACCGTGAGCGCGAGGTGCTCAAGGTCGACGCCGTGCACGAGTTCCTCCCCTTCGAGCCCGAGGAGTCGGAGATGGTGCGCGCGGAGATCTCGGAGCTCGCGGAGTGGCTCGGCGTCACCGTCACCGGCCTGCCCTGAGGGGCGCGCCGCGGCCGCGGCGCGCCGACTCGGTACCCTCGAGAGCATGACGCCTCGCACGCTCCCCGGTGACGCGATCCTCCGTGAGGCGCGGCCGGGGGACGAGCCGGGGATCCTCCGCTGCATCCACGGTCTCGCGAAGTACGGGAACGAACCGGATGCCGTCGAGAACACGGTCGAGGCTCTGCGGGCATCGCTCTTCGGCGCGGAGCCGAAGGTCTTCGCCCACGTGGTGGAGCGGGAGGCCGAGATCGTCGGCATCGCGATCTGGTTCGTGACCTACTCCACGTGGACGGGCCGCCACGGCGTCTGGCTCGAGGACCTCTTCGTCGACGAGGCCCAGCGCACCCTCGGCTACGGAAAGGCGCTCCTCGCCTCCCTCGCGGGCGTGTGCATCGAGCGCGGCTATTCGCGCTTCGAGTGGTCGGTGCTCGACTGGAACGAGCCGGCGATCGGCTTCTACCGCGCGATCGGCGCCGACCCGATGAGCGAATGGACCACCCAGCGCCTCACGGGCGAGGCGCTCGCCGGGCTCGCCGCGACACTCGGGGGCTGAGCACCGCGCGGTGTGTCCGTGAGGCGCGCTCGCCGGGATTCCCCGGAGCGCGGCATCCTCTTGTCCGCACCGGCTGCCCGAACGTCGATTCACCTCCGTGATACCTACATGCATAGGTAAATTGGGGGAAGATGCGCTGCCGCGTATCGCGGATCGTCCCTCCCGCGCAGCGCGCCGGAACCGTGACGATTCTCACGACCCGAACGGGGCATAGTCCTCGCCTATGGCACGGATAGCCGGATGACGGCTTCCGGCATATCGCGAGCCCGACGATGCTCGAAGAACGCAATGGCGCGGGAAGGCGTTCGCACGCCGGCGCCGGCACACGAAGAGGAGTTCCGGTATGAACAGAAGATCACGGGTGACCCGTGCGGGATCGCTTGTCGCAGCAGCGGCCGTCTTGGCTCTCGTGCTCGGCGCCTGCAGCTCAGGACAGCCCACCGCTTCGGGCGAGGACGCCGCGCAGGGGGAGACCGCTGCCATCACGGTGGGCGCAGTGTTCACCACAGCGGCAGTGCCGCTGTGGATCGCGGAGCAGGAGGGCATCTTCGAGAAGCACGGGCTGGAGGTGACCATCACCCAGTCGCCGAACTTCGCCGCATACTCACCGAGGAGGGCGCTCGGCTGTACGACGCCATGGTGCCCGTCGCCAACAGGGGGCAGGAGCTGATCGACGGCCTGCTGACCGAGGGGGAGATCGACGCGCTCAATCGACTACTCGCACGCGTCACGGAAGGCGCGCGGAAGCTGAACGACCCCCCGGCCGACGGCTGATCGCGACCGTTCGTGGCCTCACCCGGACGATTTCCCCGCGGGCCCGCTCGCCGCGGCACTCGGGGCTGAGGCGCGCACGGCTCAGGGTACGCGGTTGGACACCGTCAGCAGCACGACGGAGTCCTCGAGCGCGGCGAGGCTGTGACGCTGCGGCGGGACGGTGAGGTGGTCTCCGGATGCCCCGTCCCACGCGTCGTCGCCGGCGATCAGCCGCACGCGCCCGCGCAGCACCTGCAGCGTGGCCTCGTGCGGAGCCTCATGCTCGGCGAGCTCATGCCCCGCGCGCAGCGCGATCACCGTCTCTCGCAGCGCGTGCTCGTGGCCGCCGCGGATGGTGCGCGCCGCGCGGCCGCTCGACGCATCGCGCGCCTTCGCCGTCAGATCGTCGATCAGCTCCGCCAGGTCCGTGCCGTCCATCCGCGTCGCCTCCATCGCCTCGACAGGCCGGAGTCTACCCGCGGGTCTGCCGCCTGAGACAGGCCCTGCGACGGCCGGTATCGGGAATCCCTTCGCCCGGTGGGCGGTTGCGAGGATCATGGCACCGAAGGGAGGCCGCGCATGAACGGACTGGAAGTCACCGTCCTCGTCGGGATCACCGTGCTCACCGGCGCGATCCTCGCGCCCCGGCTCCGGGTGGCGGTTCCGCTGCTGCTGGTCGTCGCGGGGCTCGCACTCGGCTTCATCCCGGAGGTGCGGGAGATCGAGCTGCCGCCTGAGACGGTGCTGCTGCTGTTCCTCCCCGTGCTGCTGTTCTGGGAGAGCCTCACCACCTCGCTGCGGTCGATCCGCCGCGACTTCCGCGGCATCTTCCTGATGAGCACGGCGCTGGTCGTCGCCAGCGCGTTCGCCGTCGCGGGGATCGCGTACCTCTTCGGCCTGCCCTGGGACGCCGCACTCATCCTGGGCGCTGCGGTCGCACCCACGGACGCGACCGCGGTGGCGGCACTGGGCCGCATGCTGCCGCGCCGCAACTTCATGAACCTCAAGGCGGAGAGCCTCACCAACGACGGCACGGCGCTCGTGATCTACGGCGTAGCGGTGGGCGTCGCGGCCGGCGGCACGTACACGCCGCTGGACGTCACGGGTCTGGTCGTGCTGTCGTACGTCGGCGGCGCAGCGGCGGGGGTCGTGGTCGCCGGCCTCGCCTATCTCGTCATGCGGCGCACGCGCAACACGCTCAATCTCAACATCGCTCTGCTGCTGGTGCCCTTCACGGCCTTCCTGGTCGCCGAGCTCATCCATGCGTCGGGCGTGCTGGCGGTCGTGGTCGCGGGCCTCATCATCGCCTACATCCAGCCGCGCATCAGCACCGCGGCCTCACGGCGCCAGGCGGCCTGGTCCTGGCCGTTGGGCTCGTTCCTCCTGAACGGGTCGCTCTTCGTGCTGATCGGCTTCGAGGTGCAGGCGGTCGCGCACGAGATCCCGGGTCGCGAGATCGGCTGGCTCGTCCTCGTGACCCTCGCGGTGTGGCTCGTGCTGCTCGTCGCGAGATTCGTCTTCCAGACCACGTCGGTCATGATCATCCGGCTGCTCGATCGGCGGCCCTCGCAGCGCCTTCGACGCACGACCTACCGTGCGCGCATCGTGAGCGCGGTCGCGGGTTTCCGGGGCGCGGTGTCGCTGGCGATCGCGCTGTCGGTGCCCCTCACCACGACGGCGGGCACGGAGCTGACGGGCCGCGACGAGATCATCTTCGTCACGGCCGGGGTGATCCTCCTGACGCTGCTCGTGCAGGGGCCGCTGCTTCCGGCGGTCGTGAGGTGGGCTCGCCTGCCCGACGACATGGCGATGCAGAAGGAGCTCGAACTCGCCGAGCGCGCGATCACCGGTGCGGCGCTCACCGCTGTCAAGGAGATCGCCCACGACAAGGGCATCAGCGAGGAGATCCGCGATCGGCTCACCCGCGACTACTACGAGTTCCTCGAGCGCAACAACGAGCGCGTGCAGGCGCGTGAGCAGGCCGAGGTCGACCGTCAGATCGCCGACCTCGACCGCAGGATCGCGGGGACGGATGCCGCGGCCCCGGGCCCGGCGCCGGTTCCCAGGCTGTCCCGGCGCGGCGGCGAGCTCTCGACGTACACGGAGGAGGAGGCATCCGCCGCCGCCACGGCCCTGCTGGTGGAGCCGGCCCCGCTCCCGTCTCCGCGCGAGCGCGACGAGGAGTACTCCCAGCTGCGCATCGCGGTGCTCGATCGCAAGCGCGAGGTGCTGTACCGACTGCGCCGCGAGGGGGCCGTGGACGACACGGTCGTGACGGAGATCCAGACGCGCCTGGACATCGAGGAACTGCGCATCACGGGTGTCGGGATGCTCGACTGAGTGCGCAGGGATTCAGGCGGCGGATTCGCGCAGGCCGGCCGAGATCAGGTCCGCGAGGGCGGGCAGATCCGCCGGTTCCGCGAGGCCGGCCGCTGCGTCGCCTTCGTCGTCGGACGCAGGCTCGTCGCCGACGTGATCCAGCAGCGTCGGCGTCGTGATGATCGCCACCCACGCCGCGGCGGCCGTGCGCACCCGCCGGGCGGCGATGGGGTGGAGGATGCTCGCGCCGAGCACCCGCTCCACGACCGCCTGCAACTGACCGCGGTAGTCGTGCAGCCGGTCGCGCACTTCGGGGTGTGTGCGGTGCTCGCGCCACACGATGACCCGGCGCACGGCGGACTGCGCTTGGAGCTCCCGAAGCCTTCCCGTGACATTCAGCAGCGTCCGCGCGGGATCGCCGCGCGCGATGAGCCCGGACGTGTCGATCGGATCGAGGTCGAGGCGCTCGCCCACCAGGGCGCGCAGCAGATCGGTCTTGGTGGGGAAGTAGTAGAAGAGGAGCCCCTTCGGCACGCCCGCGAGATCGGCGATGGCCATCGTCGGGGTCGCGTCGAAGCCGCGCTCTGCGAACAGGCGCTCAGCGGCATCCAGGATGAGCGTGCGGCTCTCACGGCGGCGGGTCATATCGGGCTCCTGCACGGATGCGGCGGGGGCGTCGGTGGCATCCGGCGCCCCCGTCTCGGCTCGCACCTCAGTGGGGGAGGGCCTGGTCGTGCATATGCATGGCGGGTCTCACGGCGAGCGCGGCGACGACCACCGCGACCGCTCCGCCGATCCAGCTGACCCAGGCGGCGCCGGACTGCGTGCTGGCGTAGCCGCCGAGCCACGGGGCGACGAACAGCAGTGCGCCCAGCGCCAGCTGGACGTACTCCATCGCGACCATCCCCGGCATAGCCAGGTTCGCGACGCCCGCGGCGATCAGCAGGACGCCGATGATCAGCATCCACGGCATCGAGGCGCCCATCTGCGGCAGGGCGAACGCGCAGACAGCTGCGACGAGGCCCACGCCGGCGGCGACCCAGTCCTCCCAGCGAGTCCATTTCTTCATTCGGATCTCCTCCTTTCGAGCTGTGATGGCTCCCGATCGGGGGTCGATTCGAACGCTACGCCTGACTGACCGACCGGTCAAGAACACGGCCTGCGTCAGCGCGTGGCACCTCGGGTGGCGGCGACTGCCGACACCGCGGATGGGGAGGCTCAGGCGCGCGTGGACCGCCAGCCGAGCTGCGGCGCGACGTACTTCGCGAACGACTCGACGACCCGCAGGTTGAACTCGACGCCGAGCTGGCTCGGGATCGTGAGCATCAGCGTGTCGGCCGAAGCGATCGCCGCGTCCTCCTTGAGCTGCTCGACGAGCTCGTCGGGTTCGGCGGCGTAGGTCTTCCCGAAGGTCGAGCGCATGCCGTCGATCACGCCGATCTGGTCGCCGTCCTGGCGCCCGCCGAAGTACATCCGCTCCTCGGCAGTGGTGATCGGGAAGATCGAGCGGCTCACCGACACGCGGGGCTCGCCGGCGTGCCCCGCTTCGCGCCAGGCGGCGCGGAACGCGTCGATCTGCTGCGCCTGCAGCAGGTCGAACGGGGTGCCGTCCGCCTCGGTGAGCAGCGTCGAGGACATCAGGTTCACGCCCGTGCGGCCCGCCCACTCCGCGGAGTCGCGGTTGCCGGCGCCCCACCACACGCGCGAACGCAGGCCGGGGGAGTGCGGCTCGATGCGCTGCAGCCCCGTGGCGCCGGTGCCGAACGGGGACGAGGCATCCCGCTCGGCGATCCCCTCGCCGTCGATCGCGCGAAGGAAGAGGTCGAAGTGCTCGCGCGCGAGGTCCGCGCCGCGGGGGTCCTGCGACCCGGTGTAGCCGAACGCCTCGTAGCCGCGCACGACGGTCTCGGGTGAGCCGCGGCTCACGCCGAGCGCAAGCCTTCCGCCCGAGATGAGGTCGACGGATGCCGCTTCCTCGGCGAGGTAGAGAGGGTTCTCGTAGCGCATGTCGATGACGCCGGTACCCACCTCGATCCGCTCGGTGCGCGCGGCGATGGCGGCCAGCAGCGGCATCGGCGAGGACTGCTGGCGCGCGAAGTGGTGCACGCGGAAGTACGCACCGTCGACGCCGAGCTCGTCCATGCCCTGCGCCAGGTCGATCGCCTGCAGCATCGAGTCGGCCGCGGTGAGCTGCCGCCCGCCGCCGAGCGGGCCGTAGTGTCCGAAGGAGAGGGTTCCGAATCGCTGCATGTCGTCTGCAACGGTACGCCCGCGGCATCCATTCCGGTGAATGCACTGCGGGCGTTCGGCCACGGCCCTCGTCATGTCGCGTCATGAGGGAAGAGATCGCCGCGGGACGTGGTTGCCTCGGAGCATGACCCGCATCGGAACCAGCTCCCTCGACGTCCTCCCCCTCTCGCTCGGCGGCAACGTGTTCGGCTGGACGGCCGACCGTGCGACGTCGTTCGCGATCCTCGACGAGTTCCACGCCGGAGGCGGGGACTTCATCGACACGGCCGACTCGTACAGCGCGTGGGTCGAGGGCAATGCGGGCGGCGAGAGCGAGACGATCATCGGCGAGTGGCTCGCCTCGCGTAAGCCTCGCGACGTGGTCGTCGCGACGAAGGTCAGTCAGCATCCCGGTTTCCCGGGTCTCTCGGCCAAGAACGTCCGCGCGGCCGCCGAGGCATCGCTCAAGCGCCTCGGCGTCGACACGATCGACCTCTACTACGCTCACTTCGACGACGAGACGGTGCCCCTCGAAGAGACCGTCGCCGCGTTCGGCGAGCTGGTCTCCGACGGACTGGTGCGGTACACGGCGGTCTCGAACTACAGCGCCGACCGCATCCGCGAGTGGATCGGCCTCGCCGACGCCGCCGGCAGCGCGCTCCCCGTCGCCGTGCAGCCGCACTACAACCTCGTTCACCGCAACGAGATCGAGGAGCACATCATCCCGCTGGCACAGGAGTTCGACCTGAGCCTCGTGCCCTACTTCTCGCTGGCCAAGGGTTTCCTGACCGGCAAGTACCGCTCCACGGATGCCGCGGGCCAGTCCTCGCCCCGCGCCGGCGCCGCTGCGCAGTACGCCACGGCGCAGGGCCTGGAGATCATCGACGCCCTGGAGGGCATCGGCCGCACGCACGGCGTCTCGATCGCGGCGACCTCGCTGGCGTGGCTGCGCGCCCAGCCGACCGTGGCGGCGCCGATCGCGAGCGCTTCGCGACCGGAGCAGGTCGGCGACCTCCTCGACGGGGCGCGGGTCGAGCTCACGGCCGACGAGGTCGAGACGCTGAGCCGCGTCTCGGAGTGGACGCCGGCCGGCGTCTGAGCGCACGCCTCAGCCGCGCGACGCCGGCGCCTCGGCGAGCACATCGGCGAGCTCGGCGCGTGAACCTATGCCGAGCTTCGTGTAGACCTTGCGCAGGTGGTACTCGACGGTCTTGGGGCTGAGGAACAGTGCGGCGGCGGCCTCGCGGGTCGTCCGGCCCTCCGCGAGGAGCACGCTCACCTGCAGCTCCTGGGGTGTGAGGTCGGAGACCGCGCTTCCCGACGATGCGCGCACGTGCTCGCCGGTCGCGGACAGCTCGGTCGCCGCGTGATCCCGCCAGAGGGTCGCACCCAGCTCCGAGAAGTCCTCGAGCGCCCGGCGAAGCTGAGCGCGCGCGTCCACGCGCCGACCCGCTCGGCGGAGCCGCTCCCCGTAGGCGAGGTGCGTGCGCGCCTGCTCGAAGCGGTCGAGCGTCTGCCCGTGCCAGGCGAGCGTCCGCGTACTCGGGTCCGGGCGAGAGGTCGACGTCGTCGAGTGCGAGACGCGCCAGCAGTCCCGTGAGGTCCGCGAAGAGCTCCGCGGCGGCATCGGGGCGGCCGAGCGAGAGCTCCAGGTCTCCCAGTGCGTGACCCACCCATGCCTCGCGGACATGGATGTCGCGCGCCGCGCATTGCGCGCGTGCCTCCTGCCCGTGCGCGCGGCACGCGTCCGCCCTTCCGGCACGGGAATCCAGTCGCGCGAGTCCAGCCAGCGACATCGCCAGCTCCGTGCGCTGCTGCTCGAGTACGACTCGCCGCCGTATCTCGCGAACGCCGTCGACACCGCGACGGCCGTGTGCGAGGCGGTGCGCTGTCCGGTGCTCGTCATCACCGGCTCCCTCGACAGGTGCCAGAATCCGTTGCGGGGTCCGATCGTCGCCGACCTCACCGGCGGCGAACTGGTCCTCATCGAGGGTTCGGGGCACCTGCCCCAGGCGCGTGACCCGGTGAAGGTGAACCTGCTCGTGCGGGACTTCATCCGGCGGGTGTGAGCGGCCGCCGCGCCGGCCGGCTCAGGCCGGCAGCGGCACCCCGGCCTGGAGCACCTCCACGACGGGGGCGAGCTCGGGCTGCTCCGCCGCGTCGGCGAGCACCCGGGCCAGCGTCTCGTCGTGGATCGGGTGCGCGCGGTCGTAGAGCGCGCGTCCGTCCGGGGTGAGCTCGGTGTAGATGCCGCGCCGGTCGTCGGCGCAGAGGATGCGGGTGATGAGGGCGCGGTCCTCGAGGCGGT
>Ga0160460_101030_pt1 | contig 11340 bp, 10 predicted proteins | sample HID1973M_E6MG_FD_108238 | JGI IMG/M metagenome (GOLD analysis project Ga0160460, IMG submission 108238) | Enriched mosquito-associated microbial communities from UW Madison campus, WI, USA - HID1973M_E6 MG | ecosystem: Host-associated > Arthropoda: Insects > Digestive system > Unclassified ... | reverse complement strand
CTGGCGGTGGCGCAGTTGATCCCGGTACTCGACCTGTTGCTCCTCGACGAACAGAACCCCCACGCCGTGCTGTTCCAGTTGAAACTGGTAACCCGCACGCTGAAGCGCTTGAACGATGACTTTGGCGTCCCGCGCGAAGCAGGGCTGCCGCCCTTGGTCGAGCGTCTGGCGCGATTCGATCTGGGTTGCCTGGAGAATCCTCTGTTCGGTGAGGCCAGCGTGCGCGCGGCCCTTGAAGGGCTGGCGGATCTGCTGCAGGAGATTGCCGATGCCAGCGGGCAGGTGTCCGATCGCCTGGCGCTACGGCATTTCGCCCATGTCGATGACATCAGCCAGCGCACGGTGTCGGTCTGATGAGTGCCCATTACCAGATCTTCCACGACACCCATTATCACTACGACAGCCCGGTGTCCCTGGCCCAGCAACTGGCTCACTTGTGGCCCCGGGCCTGTGCCTGGCAGCGATGCACGGACCAGCAATTGCAGATCAGCCCGCAGCCCACGGCGCGCCGCGACGAGCTGGATGTATTCGGCAATCCGCTGACCCGCCTGGCGTTCGAGCGACCCCATGATGAATTGCTGGTCAACGCCAGTCTGACCATCGAGGTGTTGCCGCGACCCACGCTGGATTTCACTCAGTCGCCGCCCTGGGAAGACACGCGCAATGCGCTGACCTACAGCAGTCAGCCACTGTCGGCGGACCTGCTCGAGGCGTGCCGCTACCGCTTTGAATCACCCTACGTGCATTTGAAGCGCAACTTCGTCGAGTTTTCCGCAAGCTGCTTCCCGGCAGGAAGGCCGCTGCTGCTTGGCGTGCAGGCCTTGATGGAAAAAATCTTCAGCGAATTCACCTTCGACGCCGAGGCCACCCAGGTGGCGACGCCGCTGGTGGAAGTGCTGGAGCGTCGGCGCGGGGTCTGCCAGGACTTCGCCCACTTGATGCTCGCCTGTGTACGGTCCCGCGGCCTGGCGGCGCGCTACATCAGCGGTTACCTGCTGACCCAGCCGCCACCCGGACAGCCGCGCTTGATCGGGGCTGACGCGTCCCATGCCTGGGTATCGGTGTATTGCCCGGTGCTGGGCTGGGTAGATTTCGATCCGACCAACAATGTGCAGCCGGCGCTGGAACACATCACGCTGGCCTGGGGGCGGGATTTTTCCGATGTGTCGCCATTGCGCGGGGTGATTCTGGGCGGGGGTAACCATGACCCGGAGGTGCGGGTCACCGTGATGCCACTGGATTGACGATGATCAAACTGTAGGAGTGAGCCTGCTCGCGATGGCGGCGGCACATTCAACCTTTGTTTGACTGGAAGACCGCCATCGCGAGCAGGCTCGCTCCTACAGGGGATCGTGGTGTTTTGGGGGTATTCGATTGGCCTGTGAGGGCCGGCAGCAGCGCTGCCAACCCTGTACACAGATCCGATGGGCCTGATCAGGTTATCGGGCCCGGAGGTTCTCAGGCGTCGGGCGCCTGATCTTTCGGTGCATCAACATCGTCTTCTGCCGCCACTTCGCCCTCAGGGTTCAGTGCCGCTTCTTCAGCTGTAGCTTTCTTGCGCTGAAGCTTTTCCTCTTTCTTCTGCTCCTTGGCCAAGTCTCTCTGACGTTTGGCGAAGGAATAATTGGGTTTAGCCATGGGCGATCCTCTGGGGTCGAAGGTGAGGTTGAGCGGCGCATATTCTGCCCTGTATCGGTGCCGAGCCGTTAGTTGGGTTTTTCCTCGGCCCATTTTGGCGTCACGGACGGTTGCCAGACGTCCAGTGCATTGAGCAGGGTTTGCGCTGATTCGCTCATTTGCAGCATGTCACGGTGCTGCCCGCGAACGAAGCCTTCGCCGACGATATGATCGAGAAAAGACGTCAACTTGCTGTAGAAACCGTTTACTTCGAGCAAGCCCAGCGGTTTGCCGTGGTAGCCGAGCTGGCCCCAGGTCCAGACTTCGAACAGTTCTTCCAGGGTACCCAGGCCGCCAGGCAGGGCGATAAAGGCATCGCTGAGTTCGGCCATGCGCGCCTTGCGGGCGTGCATGCCGTCAACGACCTCCAGGCGGGTCAGGCCGCTGTGGCCGATTTCCTTGTCCTTGAGGCTTTGCGGGATGATGCCGATGACTTCACCACCGGCCGCCAGGGCCGCATCGGCGACGATGCCCATCAGGCCTACGGCGCCACCGCCATACACCAAGGTCAGCTTGCGTTCGGCCAGGGCCTGGCCCAGGGCCACAGCCGCTTCACGATAAGCAGGGTTGGTGCCGGTGCTGGCACCGCAAAATACACAAACGGATTTTAAAGTCATGCCTTGCTCCTGGGTCGATCAGGGCCACAGGGTAATGGCAGGCGCGCGACGCTCCAAGGGCTAAACTGTGCGTTCTGGCGTTTCGTAGCGGCCGCTGGCGCCACAGGCGTAGGCGGCCAGCAAACTGCACAACAGGCTGTTCATGAACATGATCGGTACTCCGGATTCGGGATGACGATCGGATGATAGGGCCGGGCCAGAGGCCTGGCCGGTAAATTCTTTGCATCAGCGTCATAGCCGAAAAGTTGTATACAATTTTTGCTGCAAGTCATAGGAACTTGCGAAGTTTTCAGGCAGTCTTCTGTCCATTCGCATTTACTCAACCCTGCCTTGGAGATTCACCATGTTTGCCAAACTTGTTGCGGTATCCCTGCTGACACTGGCCAGCAGCCAATTGATGGCTGCCGAATGCAAGGTCACTGTCGACTCGACCGACCAGATGTCCTTCAACACCAAGGCCATCGAAATCGACAAGAGCTGCAAGACCTTCACCGTCGAACTGACCCACTCCGGCAGCTTGCCGAAAACCGTCATGGGCCATAACTGGGTGCTGAGCAAGGAAGCCGACATGCAGCCAATCGCCACCGACGGCCTGAGCGCTGGCATCGAGAAGAACTACCTGAAAGAAGGCGACGCGCGCGTGATTGCCCACACCAAGGTTATCGGTGCCAAGGAAACCGATTCGGTGACCTTCGATGTGTCCAAGCTCGATGCCAATGAGAAGTACGGCTTCTTCTGCTCGTTCCCTGGCCACATTTCGATGATGAAAGGCACTGTGACCCTGAAGTAAGCAGGAGCAACACCGCGTTATCGTTCATCGCTGGCAAGCCAGCTCCTACAGGGTCTCGGGTATTCAAAAAATTGTGCCCGACATAAACCTTGTAGGAGCTGGCTTGCCAGCGAAGAGGCCAGAAGCATTAACAAATATTTCGGCCAAAGAAAAAGCCCGCTGAAGATCACTCTCCAGCGGGCTTTTTTCATTCAATCACCCATCAAGGCGCAAACGGCATCACCCGCTTGTGGTGCGTCTTGTTGTACGTGTCGACGATGATTTTGAAGGCTTCCTCACGCACCGACTGGCCATGCAGGAAGGCGTCGATCTCGGCATAGGTCACGCCATGGGAGGCTTCGTCCGGTTTGCCGGGCGACAGGTCTTCCAGGTCCGCTGTCGGGACTTTCTCCACCAACGATTCCGGCGCGCCGAAGCTGCGGGCAATCGCGCGGACCTGGTTTTTCACCAGGCCGCTGAGCGGGGCCAGGTCGCAGGCGCCGTCACCGAATTTGGTGAAGAAACCCATCACTGCTTCCGCCGCGTGGTCAGTACCGATCACCAGGCCATGGGCTGCGCCGGCGATGGTGTACTGGGCGACCATGCGCATGCGCGCCTTGGTGTTGCCGAGCACGAAGTCCACGGAAACGGCGTGCTTGCCTTCGAACGCCGCGACTTCATTGGCCAGGGATTTGACCGCCGGGCCGATGTTCACGGTGTGGCGCTCGTCCGGCTTGATGAAGTCCACCGACGCCTGGGCGTCGTGTTCATCGAACTGGGTTTCGTACGGCAGGCGCACGGCGATGAACTTGTAGGCGGCCTCACCGGTGCGCTGGCGCAGTTCACGGACGGCGCGCTGGGCCAGCAGGCCGGCTGTCAGTGAGTCGACGCCGCCACTGATGCCGAGCACCAGGGTTTTCAGCCCGGAATTGACCAGGCAGTCCTGGATGAAGGTCACTCGGCGGGCGACTTCGGCTTCGAGCGCGGCCTCGTCGGCGAACGGCGGTTGGACCTTGAGCTGTTCAGCAATCTCACGCTGTACGGCTTGCATGAATTCACTCCTTGCTAGATGAACTGGAGGGGGCAGGAACCTGGAACACATGTCGCAAATAGGCGACGAAATTCGGGTCTTTGCAGTGAGTCTTGCCGGGCTCGTCGGAAATCTTCGCTACCGGCTGACCGTTGCAGGCGGCCATTTTAAGCACGATGCTCATCGGTTCGACACCTGGAATGTCACACGTCAGGTGGGTGCCGATGCCAAAGCTGACATTGATCCGACCACGCAGCGTGCGGAATATCTCCAGGGCCTTGGGCAGGGTCAGGCTGTCGGAGAAGGTCAGGGTCTTGCTCATCGGGTCGATGCCGAGGCTGTGGTAGTGGGCGATGGCTTTTTCCGCCCACAGAATCGGATCACCTGAGTCGTGGCGCAAGCCGTCGAACAGCTTGGCGAAAAACAGATCGAAATCGCCGAGGAAGGCATCCATGGTGATGCAGTCGGTCAGGGCGATACCCAACAGGCCGCGGTACTCGCGAACCCAGCAATCAAGGGCGGCGATCTGGCTGTCGATCAGCCGCGGGCCGAGTTGTTGATGGGCCATGATCCATTCGTGGGCCATGGTGCCCAGGGGCTTCATGTCCAGCTCCCGGGACAGGTGCACGTTGCTGGTGCCGACGAAGCGCCCGGGGAAATCATGCTTGAGCACGTTCACCACTTCTTCCTGCACGCGGTAGGAAAAGCGACGGCGGGTGCCGAAATCGGCTACCTGCAATTCGGACAATTCGTCGCTGCTGGCGTTGGCGCTGAGCCAGTCGAACTTGCGGTACAGCTGTTCGCGGGCCTGCTCGAGGACGACTTCCCGGTAGCGATAACGGTTGCGCACTTCGCTGACCAGCGCCAGCAGCGGCACCTCGAACAGAATTACATGCAGCCACGGGCCGCGCAGGCGGATGCACAGTTCGCCGTTTTCGATGCCGGTGTGCAGGTAACGCAGATTGAAGCGGAACAGGCCGAGAAAACGCAGGAAGTCCGGCTTCAGGAAGCTGATGCCCTCGAGGAAGCTCAACTGATCGGCGCTCAGGCTCAGTTCGACCAGGCGCTCGATCTGGAAGCGGATTTCCGCCAGGTAGGGGCGCAGATCCTCGCCGTTGCGGCAACGGAACTCCCATTCAACTTCCACGTTGGGGTAGTTGTGCAGCACCGCCTGCATCATCGTCAGCTTGTAGAAGTCGGTGTCGAGCAGGTTCTGCACGATGCGATCGGCAAATACACTCTCGCTCATAAGGCGGTTCTCCAGCGTTGAATAGCGACAGTGGCGCATATTGGCGACGGGCATTGCCAGCAATTTTTACGCTGACAATCGGCCTGTAGGAGCTGCCGAGTGAAACGAAGCTGCGATCTTTAAAAGCAAAGTCAAAAGATCGCAGCCTCGTTTCACTCGGCAGCTCCTACAGAGGGGGTTAATGGGTGGTGGAGGGAGCATCGACTTGCTCCAGCATCCACTTCACAAAATCCCGCACCTTGGGCACTTCCGCCGAATGCTCCGGGTACGCCAGGTAATAGGCGTCGGTGCTGGGCATTGCATGCTGCCAGGGAATGACCAGCTTGCCGTCCGCCAGTTCTTCTTCCACCAGAAAGCGCGGCAACAGCGCCACGCCGCAGCCGACCTGCGCCGCACGGATACACATATAAAAGGTTTCGAAGCGCGGGCCGTGGTAGCTGTGTTCGGTGTGGTAGCCCTGACTGTCGAACCAGTCATGCCAGGCCTGGGGCCGCGAGGCGTTTTGCAGCAGGACCAGGTCGGTCAGTTGCGTCGGGTCGGTGAAGGGCTGGTCGGGCAGGCTGCCCGGCGCGCACACCGGTACCAGCTCTTCGCTGAACAGCTTCAGGCACTCGGTGCCGGGCCGTGCCCCCTGGCCGAAGTAGAATGCCAGGTCGCTGCGGCCTTGCAGCAGGTCATCGGCTTCTTGCTCGGTGCACAGGTCCAGGTGGATCGACGGATGACGCAGGCGCCAGCCCTTTAGCCGTGGGACCAGCCAGCGCGCGCCGAAGGTCGAAGGCGTTGAAACCCGCAGGACTTCGGTTTCGCCACCGTAGGAACGCAGGTAATGGGTCGACATCTCCACCTGGGTGAGGATTTTTCTGACTTCCACCAGGTACAGATCGCCAGCGGGCGTCATTTGCAGGCGTCGGCGAACCCGGCGAAACAGCAGGTGCTGCAACAACTCTTCGAGTTGCGCGACCTGCTTGCTCACAGCGCTCTGGGTCAGGTTCAGCTCTTCGGCGGCCCGGGTGAAGCTCAGATGCCGGGTCACCGCTTCGAAACACTGCAAGGCAGTGATCGACGGCAAATAGCGTTTGTTCAGCATGGGCGGTCCTTTGTGCTGGTTCTTATCGGCAGCAATGCACAGCATGAATAAACGGAATGATATCTCTCTTAATGGTCGTTTGTTGAGTAACCTCGGGGAAGCTAAAACTACAGGTCTGATCAGCCGCGATTCATCGGCTGCACGCATTCTGTCTTTTGCTTGAGGAGTGACCCATGGTTGCCGCATTGCTTGATCGTCTAGGTGTGAACCCGGCCCTGTACCAGAACGGCAAAGTGCCGGTGCATTCGCCCATCGACGGCAGTCGCATCGCCGCCGTGAACTGGGAAGGCGCTGCCGAAGTCGAGCAGCACATCAGTCGCGCAGATCATGCGTTCGAACTGTGGCGCAAGGTTCCGGCCCCCCGCCGCGGCGAACTGGTGCGACAACTGGGCGACATCCTCCGCGAATACAAGGCCGACCTCGGTGAGCTGGTGTCCTGGGAAGCCGGCAAGATCACCCAGGAAGGCCTGGGCGAAGTTCAGGAAATGATCGACATCTGCGACTTCGCGGTGGGCCTGTCCCGTCAGCTGTACGGCTTGACCATCGCCTCCGAACGCCCTGGCCACCACATGCGCGAAACCTGGCATCCGCTGGGCGTTGTTGGTGTCATCAGCGCGTTCAACTTTCCGGTCGCCGTTTGGGCCTGGAACGCCACGCTGGCGCTGGTCTGCGGCAACCCGGTGGTGTGGAAACCGTCGGAAAAAACGCCACTGACCGCACTGGCCTGCCAAGCGCTGTTCGATCGTGTGTTGAAGAACTTCAGCGATGCACCACCGCACCTGAGCCAGGTGATTATTGGCGGTCGTGATGCCGGTGAAGCCTTGGTGGACGATCCGCGTGTCGCCTTGATCAGCGCCACCGGCAGCACCCGCATGGGCCGCGAAGTGGCGCCGAAAGTCGCCGCACGCTTCGCCCGCAGCATTCTCGAACTGGGCGGCAACAACGCCATGATCCTCGGCCCGAGCGCCGACCTGGACATGGCCGTGCGCGCCATCCTGTTCAGCGCGGTCGGCACTGCCGGTCAGCGCTGCACCACCCTGCGCCGGCTGATCGCCCATGAGTCGGTGAAAGAGGAAATTGTCACCCGCCTGAAAGCCGCGTACTCGAAAGTGCGCATCGGTCATCCGCTGGAAGGCAACCTGATCGGTCCGCTGATCGACAAGCAAAGCTTCGAAAACATGCAGGACTCGCTGGAGCAGGCGTTGAGCGAAGGCGGCAGGGTATTTGGCGGCAAACGTCAGCTTGAAGACCAGTTCCCGAACGCTTATTACGTGTCGCCGGCCATCGTCGAAATGCCCGAGCAGAGCGACGTGGTCTGTCACGAAACCTTCGCGCCGATCCTCTACGTAGTCGGCTACACAGACTTCCAGGAGGCCCTGCGCCTGAACAACGCCGTGCCACAAGGCCTGTCGTCGTGCATCTTCACCACCGACGTGCGTGAAGCCGAGCAGTTCATGTCGGCGGTGGGCAGCGACTGCGGCATCGCCAACGTCAACATTGGTCCGAGCGGCGCGGAAATCGGCGGCGCCTTTGGCGGCGAGAAAGAAACCGGTGGCGGTCGAGAGTCGGGCTCCGATGCATGGCGCGGCTACATGCGCCGGCAGACCAACACCGTGAACTACTCGCTGGAGTTGCCGTTGGCGCAGGGCATTACATTCGATTAAACGTTGAAAAGATCGCAGCCTTCGGCAGCTCCTACGGGATGGTGTCGGGCTGCGATTTTGTAGGAGCTGCCGAAGGCTGCGATCTTTTTGGTGGCTGGTTGGATTTCTGCCTGGAGTCTGGCAATGCCGTTACGCGAAGAGTGTCTGTGGGAAAAGTTGACGCCACAAAGGCCGGACAATACGGCCCTCAAAGGTGAGGTAACGGTAGATGTCTGCGTCATCGGCGCCGGATTCACCGGTCTGTCGGCGGCGGTGCATCTGCTTGAGCAAGGCAAGAGCGTTTGTGTGCTGGAAGCCCATCGCGCGGGCCACGGTGGCTCCGGTCGCAACGTCGGGCTGGTCAATGCCGGGATGTGGATTCCCCCGGACGAGATCGAGGCCGGGTTCGGCAGCGAAGTCGGCAGCCAGCTCAATCGCATGTTGGGGGCGGCGCCATCCCTGGTCTTCAGCCTTGTGGACAAGTACAACATCGACTGCCAACTGCGCCGCGAAGGCACCTTGCACATGGCGCACAACGCCCGCGGTGAAGCCGACTTGCGCAGTCGTGAAGAACAATGGAAGCGCCGTGGCGCGCCAGTGGAATTGCTGACAGGGGAGGCCTGCGAGCAAGCCACCGGCACCACGAAAATCGCTGCGGCATTGCTTGATCGCCGTGCCGGCACGCTTAACCCGATGGCGTACACCACCGGTCTTGCCAAAGCGGCCATCGGCCTCGGTGGGCAACTGTTCGATCATTCCCCGGTCACCCGCCTCGAACGCCAGGGCCAGCGCTGGTCAGTGCAGACTGCCCAGGGTTCGGTCATGGCGGAGAAAGTCGTGATTGCCTCCAACGCCTACACCGAAGGCGACTGGACCGAATTGCGGCGAAACTTCTTTCCCGGTTACTACTATCAGGTCGCCTCGGCACCCCTGACGGAGGAGGCCGCGCAGCGAATTCTGCCCGGCGGCCAGGGTTCCTGGGACACCCGTCAGGTGCTCAGCAGCATTCGCCGGGACCAGGACGGCCGCCTGTTGCTGGGCAGTCTCGGTAATGGCAATCAGAAGCCCGTCTGGTTTCTCAAGGCCTGGGCCGATCGCGTGCAACAACACTATTTCCCCTACCTCAAGCCGGTGGAATGGGAGTTCACCTGGACCGGTTGCATCGCCTTCACCCCCGATCATTTGATGCGCCTGTTCGAACCGGCGCCCGGTTTAGTGGCAGTCACCGGCTATAACGGGCGGGGCGTGACCACGGGTACGGTGGTCGGCAAAGCGTTCGCCGATTATTTGTGTAACGGAAATCCTCAATTGTTGCCGATTCCCTTCGCTCCCATGCAGCCCCTGACCGGGGTCGGGCTGCGCAGCTGCTTATACGAGGCGGGGTTCTCGCTGTATCACGCAGGCCAGTGCCTGCGGATCGTGATTTGAAGGGTGTTTTTTGTTGTTGAAAGCGGCGCTTTTTCGATCAGCAGCTAGCCTGTAATGGTGCGGGTTGTAGCAGTCCCGCACCAGCAGTGTGCACTTCGGTGACGCACGTTGTTACAGGCTGGTTGCACATCGTTTGGTGCCGCGGTTGCAATGATGGCGCACGATGGTTGCGCCTCAGAAAATAAAGGGTTTCACCTTCCGCGGTTTAGACGGTTGCACGCTCAATGAAAATGGGCTCGAAACAGTCGAAATAATAATAAAGCAGCGACTTTTTTCAGAATAAAAAACCGATGGCACGGCCCTTGCTCTGAGCATTCAGTGAAGTCGCAGTGCCAATTAAAAAAAACCATGGAGCACCACCTCATGTCCCAGACGTTTTACAAGAAAGGCTTTCTGGCCCTCGCAGTGGCAACTGCGCTGGGTGTTTCTGCGTTTGCTCAGGCTGACATCAAGATCGGCGTAGCGGGACCAATGACAGGCGCCAACGCGGCATTTGGCGAACAGTACATGAAGGGTGCACAGGCAGCAGCCGATGCGGTCAACGCAGCGGGCGGCGTTAACGGGGAAAAAATCGTACTGGTCAAGGGCGATGACGCCTGCGAACCGAAACAGGCTGTGACAGTCGCCAAGGACCTGACCAACCAGAAAGTGGCGGGCGTGGTCGGTCACTTCTGCTCCTCGTCGACCATCCCGGCCTCCGAGATCTACGACGAAGCGGGCATCATTGCTATCACCCCTGGCTCCACCAACCCACAAGTCACCGAGCGCGGCCTGAGCGCCATGTTCCGTATGTGCGGGCGTGACGATCAGCAGGGCATCGTGGCCGGCGACTACATCGTCGACGTGCTCAAGGGCAAGAAAGTCGCGGTACTGCACGACAAGGATACCTACGGCCAAGGCCTGGCTGACGCCACCAAAGCCCAGCTGGAAAAACGCGGCGTGAAGCCGGTGCTGTATGAAGGCCTGACCCGTGGCGAGAAAGACTTCAGCGCCGTGGTCACCAAGATCCGCGCGGCCGGTGCCGACGTGGTCTATTTCGGCGGCCTGCACCCGGAAGCCGGTCCACTGGTTAAACAACTGCGCACCGAAGGCCTGAAAGACGTGAAATTCATGTCCGACGACGGCATCGTGACCGACGAACTGGTGACCACCGCTGGTGGCCCGCAATACGTTGACGGCGTGCTGATGACCTTTGGCGCCGACCCACGCATGCTGCCAGACAGCAAGACCGTGGTAGACGCGTTCCGTAAAGCCGGGACCGAGCCTGAAGGCTACACCCTGTACGCCTACGCTTCGGTGCAGACCCTGGCCGCCGCGTTCAACGGCGCCAAGTCCAACAAGGGCGAAGACGCTGCCGCCTGGCTGAAGAAAAACCCGGTCAAAACCGTCATGGGCGAGAAGGCCTGGGACTCCAAGGGTGACCTGAAAGTGTCCGACTACGTGGTTTACCAGTGGGACGCGACCGGCAAATATCACCAGCTGGAAAAACAGAAGTAAGGGCTGACGCGATCACTTGATCGCCATCAATAACTGTGGGAGCGGGCTTGCCCGCGATGGCGTCGGGTCAGTCGACACAACGGTTGGCTGATCCACCGCTATCGCTGGCAAGCCAGCTCCCACAGGGTTTGGGGGCGATCGTCAAATCGCGCTCTGACATTGCTCCGACGTATATCTGTATTTTCCTTAGAAGAACCGCACAGACATATGTGCAGGTTCTCACTGCGTGAGATTGCGTTATGGATGGTATTTTCCTGCAGCAACTGGTCAACGGCCTGACCCTCGGGTCGGTCTATGGCCTGATCGCCATCGGCTACACAATGGTCTATGGCATCATCGGCAT
>Ga0160460_101029_pt1 | contig 11356 bp, 7 predicted proteins | sample HID1973M_E6MG_FD_108238 | JGI IMG/M metagenome (GOLD analysis project Ga0160460, IMG submission 108238) | Enriched mosquito-associated microbial communities from UW Madison campus, WI, USA - HID1973M_E6 MG | ecosystem: Host-associated > Arthropoda: Insects > Digestive system > Unclassified ... | reverse complement strand
CCCTCGAGCATCTTGCCGCTCGTGAACGCCGTGACGAAGTTGTCGAAGTTCAGCCAGTTCTCGGGCGGGTCGAAGGGACCCGTCTGCGCGTATTCGGGCGCGGTCTTGAGGCTCGCGAACAGCAGCACCGAGAGGGGCAGCAGCGTCACGACCGACGCGACGATCAGGCTGAGGTACTTCGCGGTCGTCGCACTCACGCCGCGAAGGCGCTCCAGCGGCGAGCGGCCGCGGATGGGGCGCGGCGGCGTCGTGCGCTGCGGCATCGTGCGGAGGTCTTCGGTGGTGGTCATGTCAGGTCGACCTTCTCGTCGGGGAACACCTTGCGCTGGATCCACGTGACGACCAGCACGATCGCCAGCAGCACGACCGCCATCGCCGACGCGAGCCCGACCTGCCGGAAGCTGAACGCGGTCTGCAGCGTCTGGATCACGAACGTCGCCGAGCCGTTCGCTCCGCCGGTCATGATGAACGGGATCTCGAACACGCTCAGGCTGCCGGCGATCGCGAGGATGAACGACAGGCCCACGACGCGACGGATACCGGGGAAGATGATCGCCCAGAACTGCTGCCAGCGGCTCGCGCCGTCGAGCTCCGCCGCCTCGTACAGCTCGTGGGGGATGGACTGGATCGCCCCGAGGAACAGCACGAAGTTCATGCCCGTGTAACGCCACACCGAGGTGCCGGCGAGCGACCAGTTGACGATGTCGGGGTTGCCCAGCCACTGCGGCGGGTCGGTCACGCCGAACCAGCTCAGCACGGTGTCCAGCGAGCCGCCCGGCTGGAACAGATAGAGGAACACGAAGCCGATGGCGACGCCGTTGATCAGGTACGGGAAGAACAGGATGCCGCGGAAGAGGTTCGAGAAGCGCGTCGAGAAGCTGAGCAGCGAGGCGAAGTACATCGCGATCGCCATCTGCGCGAACGACGCGACGAAGTAGTACAGACTCACCCCGAACACCGAGAAGATGCGCGGATCCGTGAACACCTGCACGTAGTTGTCGAGCCCCACGAAGTTCTTCTGGAGATCGATGCCGTCCCAGTCGGTGACGCTGAAATAGAAGAGGTTCACCGCCGGCCAGTAGGTGAACAGCAGGAGCAGTCCCACCGCCGCCGCCAGGAAGAACCACGGCGTGAGGTGCTGGAGGACGCTCCGGCCGGCGGAGCCGCCCCGCCGGCGGCCGGTTCGGCGGGAGCCCCCGCCGAACCGGCGCGCCCGCAGGGGCGCGGAGAGGACGGCAGGGGCATCCGCCGGTGCCGCACCGGGTGTCGCAATGGCCATGTCGCTGCCGTCCCCGTCCGCTCAGCCCGCGAGCTTCTCGACCGAGGCGCCCCAGCGCTCGTTCAGCTCGGCGAAATAGCTCTCCTTGTCGCCGTCGGCGGCGCCGCGGGCGATGTCGACGAGCTTCTGGCGGTAGATCGGGCCGTAGAGGTCGATCTGCGAGTCGTCGGCCACGTTGTTGATGAGGCCTTCCTTGCCGGCGGGAGCGGGGTTGATCTCCATGAGCTCGACGCCGGCCTCCTCGAAGCCCGCCAGGTTGTCGGGGAGCGGCTTGGCGATCACCGGCGAGATCATGCCCTGCGCCTCGGTGTACCCCGAGTCCTCGGCGACCCACTGGATCCAGGCCCAGGCAGCGGCCTTCGCCTTGGAGTGCTTGCTCACGGCCAGGTTGTAGTCGCCGCCGATGACCGCCAGCTGGGTGCCGTCGACGTTCGCCGGGAACGCCATGTAGCCGATGTCGTCAGCCGACGCGCCGTTGTCCTCCGCGGCCGCCTGCATCTGCGAGATGGCCCACGAGCCCAGCGTCATCGCGGCGATCTTGCCCGTGCCGAGGTCGACCTTGGACTGCTCCCAGTTGGTGGTGAGCGGGTCGTCCTCGGTGAGGCCGGCCGCGACGCTGTCGTACAGCAGCGAGTCGATCGCGTAGACGTCGGTGCCTTCGGTCCACGGTGCGGTGTCCTCGGCCATCGTGACAGGGGCATCGGGGTCGTTCGTGACCACGCCGAGGTTGCCGAAGCTCTGGGTCAGCGGCCAGCCGTCCTTGTAGTTCGTGTAGAGCGGGACGGCGTCGGTGTTGTCCTTCACCTTCTGCAGCGCCTCGAGCCACTCGTCCTCGTTCGTGGGGAGATCTGCGACCCCGGCCTCTTCGAAGACCTTCTTGTTGTAGACGACGCCGTTGGCGTTGCCGCCCCAGGCGATGCCGTACTGCGTGCCGTCGTAGCTCGCCGCGGGGAGGAACCGGTACGTGTCCTCGAAGTCGGCGGTCTTGCCGAGCGGCTCGAGGAACTGCTCGTACTGCTCCGGCTTGATCGCGGGGATGCCGATCACGTCGCCGTAGTTGGTGGTGCTCATGCGCGTGAGCATCTCGCCCGCGTAGTCGGTGATGCCCTCGAACGTGACGTTCACGTCGGGGTACTTCTTGTTGAACTCGTCCGCGTACTTCTGGAACGTGCCGTCCTCCACGAGGTCGGTGCGCCATGTGACGACCTTGATGTCGCCCTTGATCTCGCCGTCGATGGTGTTGTCGGCGTCGCTTCCGCCGCCACCGCCCGCGCAGCCGCTGATCGCGACCGCGGCGGTCGCCAGCAACGCGATGCCCGCGAATGCCTTCTTCGCCATGTGATGTCTCCTTGTCAGGTTCGCCCTTGAACTGCCGGTGCGCGTCGTCGCACCGTTGCGTGGTTCGTCGCGCCGTCAGAGTAGAGCGATTCGAAGCGGTTCCGCAAGCGCAAGATGTCAGCGCTGTCTCAGCCTGTCCTATCGACCGAGTTCTGAAAAACAGTCGCTCTGAACTGGGGTTATTTTGTAGAACAGCTCGATGCGTCAGCCGCAATGTCGCCGCAATGTCCTACGTGGACATCGGACCGGCAGAAGTGCTAGCGTGAAGCCCGCCCGGCAAGGAGGCCCCGATGACCGTTCAGCAGAGAGCGACCCTCGAAGACGTCGCCCGGCTCGCGGGGGTGAGTTCGAAGACGGTCTCGCGGGTGTTCACGCATCGCGACCTCGTCGCGCCCGAGACGGTGGAGCGTGTGCTCGGCGCCGCGAAGCGGCTGCGCTTCCGGCCGAACCCGCTGGCGCGGAACCTGCGCCGCGGCGGGCCGACGAACACGATCGGGTTCATCATGGGCGAGCTGAACAACCCGTTCTACTACAAGCTCGCCGCCGGCATCGAGCGCGAGCTGTCCAGCCACGGCTTCTCCCTCGTCGTGGCGACCACCGACGACACCGCAGAGGGCGAGGAGCGTGTCGCCGACGCCCTGCTCGGCCAGCGCCTGGGCGCCCTGCTGCTCATCCCCGTCGCGGACGACCAGTCGTACCTGGAGGGCGAACGCCACCTCGGCACCCCGATCATCGCGATCGACCGGCCCGCTCGCAATCTCGTCGCCGACTCGATCGTGCTCGAGAACCACCGCGGGGTGTTCGAGGCCACCACGCGCCTGCTCGAGCGCGGCCACCGCCGCATCGGCTACATCTGCAACCCGGCGTCGGTCTACACGCAGTCCGAGCGCCTGCGCGGCTATCGTGACGCCCTCGCCGCCTACGGCATCGACGAGTCGTCGGCGTGGGAGCGGCTGGAGGACGACCTCTCCCGGCCAGCCGACGGCCTCATCGCGGACCTCCTCGACCGCGACGACGCGCCGACCGCCATCATCACCGGCAACAACCGGGTGACGATCGACGCGCTGCGCGTGCTCCGCGACCTGCGCGACGACGGCCGCACCGCGCTCGTCGGCTTCGACGACTTCGACACCGCCGACGTGCTCGGCGTGACCGTCATCAGCTACGACCCGCTCGCGCTCGGCAAGGCCGCCGCCACGCTCGCGATCGAGCGGATGCAGGACCCCGCCGGCTTCACGCGTCAGCTCGAGATGCCCACGTGGATCGTCGAGCGCGGGACCGGCGAGCGCACCCCCTCGGAGAGGACTTCGCTATGACCCGCGGCTTCATCCATCTCGAAAGCGACGGCGTCGGTGTGCTCGTCGATGCCCGTGGCTCCGGCCTTCCCCGGGTGCTGCACTGGGGTGCGGCGATCGGCCGGATGACGGATGCCGACGCCGACGCCCTCGCGCGGGCGCTGAGCCGCCAGACGCCGCCGGGGACGCTGGATGCCGCGTGGCACGTGTCGCTGTCGCCTCAGGAGGCCGACGGGTGGACCGGGCGTCCGGGCATGCAGCTGCGACGCGACGGCGTGGTGCATCACCCTCGATGGGAGGTGAGCGGCCTCGACTCCGACGGCACCGCGCTCTCGGTGCGAGCACGGGATGCGGCATCCGCTCTTCGGCTGTCGATCACGATCGGCATCGAGACCGGAGGCGTCGTGTGGGTGCAGCACGCCCTCGCGCACGAGGGCGACGACCCGGCGGCCGCTCCGGTCGATGTCGACTGGCTCGAGGCGACGCTGCCCGTGCCGTCGACCACCGACTCGCTGTTGACCTTCGACGGCCGCTGGACCCGCGAGAAGCGACCAGTCGTCACGCCCGTGCCCGCCGGCGCCACCGTGCGCCAGACCCGGCGCGGGCGCCCCGGGCACGACAACCCGGTCGCCGCGATCGCGGCGACCGGTGCGCCACGCTGGCGGGACGGCGCCCTGTGGGGCGTGCACCTGGCATGGTCGAGCGACCTCACCACGCGCGTGGACCGAGTGACGGATGCGGTGACGCTGATCGGGGCGGGCGAACTGCTCCGGCCCGGCGAGATCCGCCTCGCGCCGGGCGACGAGTACCGCACCCCGCGCGCCGCGTTCGTGCACACCGCCGAGGGGCTCGACGGGTTCGCGCACAGGGTGCACTCGTGGCTGCGGTCGCGCCCCCAGCATCCGTCGTCCTCGCGCCCGCTCGTCCTCAACACGTGGGAGGCCGTCTACTTCGACCACGACCCCGATCGGCTGGCCGCGCTCGCCGACCGCGCGGCCGAGGTCGGCATCGAGAGGTTCGTGCTCGACGACGGCTGGTTCCAGGGACGCCGCGACGACTCGACGAGCCTCGGCGACTGGGTGGTCGACCGATCGGTGTGGCCCGAGGGACTGGAGCCCCTCGCCGCACGCGTGCACGCGCACGGCATGCAGTTCGGGCTGTGGTTCGAACCCGAGATGATCAGCCTCGATTCCGACGCGGCGCGGGCGCATCCCGAGTGGCTGCTGCACGAGCCCGCGCACCTCGATCACGAGCCGGGACTCTCCTGGCGCGGTCAGTACGTGATGGATCTGGCGAACCCGGATGCCTACGCCCACGTCCTGGGCCAGATCGACGCTCTCGTGGACGAGCTCGGCATCGACTTCATCAAGTGGGACCACAACCGGGACCTGGTCGAGAGCCGGCACGATGGGCGCCCGGGCGGCCACGCGCAGATGACGGCGGTCTACGAGCTCATCGCGGAGCTCAAGGCGAGGCATCCGTCACTCGAGATCGAGTCCTGCTCCAGCGGCGGCGCGCGGACGGACCTCGGCATCCTGGAGGTCACCGACCGGGTGTGGGCGAGCGATTCCAACGACCCCGTGGAGCGGCAGGACATCCAGCGCTGGACCGGCCTGCTGCTGCCGCCCGAGCTCGTCGGGGCGCACGTCGGCCCCACGACCTCTCATTCGTCGGGCCGCACGACGGCGCTGTCGTACCGGATGGCGACGAGCCTCATGGGCTCCGCCGGCTTCGAGTGGGACATCCTGTCGTGCGACCACGACGAGACGGCGGCGATCACGCGGTTCGCCGCCCTGTACAAGCAGCTGCGCCCGATCGTGCACACCGGCCGGGTCCTGCACCCGGAGCTGCGGGACCCCGCCTGGCGGGCGACGGCGTACGTCACGGGCGATGCGGCGGTCGTGATCGTGGCGACGGTGGCGAGCCTCGAGGACGCGCGCGCCGAGCGCCTTCTGGTGCCGGGGCTGGACCGCGACCGCCGTTACCGCGTGCGTGTGCGCGGGGAGATCGGCGCGGCGGAATACGGGTGGATCGCCCCGGAGTGGTTCACCGCGGGCGAGATCGAGCTGCCCGGGTCGCTGCTGGGCGAGGTCGGCCTGCAGCTGCCGACGCTGTGGCCGCTGCAGGCGTTCGTGCTGCACCTCGAGGCCGTCTGAGCGCAGTGCGCCGAACTCGGGTGCCACGACACACGGAACCGGGGCGACGATCCCCCCGACCTCGGCACCCGAGGGGTGCCGGGGCGCCGGTGGCGGGAATCGGTGCCGGGGCGCTCAGACCAGGTCGGCGAGGAAGCGGGCCTGCTTCGGGAACTGGAAGGCCTGACCCCCCTCGTGGCCGTTGTGGGTGTAGACCTCGATCTGCTTGATCGCGCTGCGGTGACGGTTGAACGCGGCGTACACGGTCGACGGCGGGCAGATGGTGTCCATCAGGGCCACGGAGTACAGGGCGGCGGCATCGGCACGCTTCGCCATGTTCACGCCGTCGAAGTACGACAGGGTCTCGAGCACGCGCTCGTCGCGGCCACGGTGAACGGCGAGGTAGCGCACGACCTCCTGGTACGGGTCGTCGCCGGTGAGGCCGACGGCGCGCTCGAAGTGGCACAGGAACGGCACGTCGGGCATCACGGCGACGATCCCGTCCGACAGTCCCGCGGCCGCGATCGCGATGCCGCCGCCCTGGCTCGCCCCGCACACCGCGACGCGGTCGGGGTCGACCTGGGGCAGCGTGCGCACGGCGTCGACGGCGCGGACGGCGTCCGTGAAGACACGGCGGTAGTAGTACGTCGCCGGGTCCTCGATGCCACGGGTCATGAAGCCCGACGACGACGGACCGGTGCCGTGCGGGTCCAGCGTGTCGCCGCCCGAGCCCCACATCGAGCCCTGGCCGCGCGTGTCCATGAAGAGGTGGGCGTACCCGGCCGCCGCCCATCCCAAGCGCTCGCCGGCGAGCCCGCGGCCGCCGCCGTAGCCCTGGTACTCGACGACCGCCGGCAGCGGCCCCTCGACACCGGCCGGGAGCGTCAGCCACGCCTTCACCGGATCGCCGCCGAAGCCCGGGAAGGTCACGTCGAAGATGTCGACCAGCGTGTACGGCGTCTCGAGGCGCACGACGTCGGGTGCGGCATCCGCCTTCCGCGACTGCGCGAGCGTGTCCGCCCAGAAGGCGTCGAAATCGGCGGGTTCGCGAACGTCGGGGAGGTATGTCTCCAGCTCGGCGGGGGGCAGATCGAATCTGGGCACGCGCTTACACTAGCGCGCCGCACGGAAGCGTTTCGATGCGTGGACCGAGAAGGCGACGGGGTCTCGATGGGGGAGGGGTATTCGAGGCCCCGCCGCCGGTCTCTGGGCGCCGGATCGGCGCTGTGTGGGGAAGTCTTCGAGGCGTTCTCGCGGGTTGTCGTCAGAGACGGATCTCTGCGATCACTTCACCGTACTCGGTCTCGCCGACCGGTGTGAAGCCCACGCGCTCGAAGAATGCCTGCGGACCGCCTTCGCCGGCTTCGTAGATGACGTTCACGTGGTCCATTCCGCGGTTGCGGGCCTCTTCGAGCAGTCCGTCGACGGCGAATCGTCCCACGCCGCGGCCTTGGTCGTCGGCATCGACGTTGATGCGCCACAGCACGGAGCGGAAGTGCTCCTGCGGGTCCTCGAGGTCGAAGTTGCCGCTGACGAAGGCGACCACCTCGTCACCGTCGACCACGACGCGCTGCCAGGTCGTCTGCGGGTTCACGACCGTGGCCGCGATGCCGTAGCTCACCGGCGACAGGAACTCCTCCTGGCCGGGCTTGAGCGACATATTGTTGACCGCCACGATGGTCGCGGCGGACAGTTCGACGAGTCGCAGATCACCCATGGACCACAGGCTAGCCCCCATGGCGGCATCCGGCATCGCCCGAGTCTCGGATTTACACGGTGTTCATACACCGAATTATCTTGACGTCGAGATATCTCGGGTGCTTGCGATAGGCTGAGGGCCGACCCGCAAGAAGGACGTGACTGGTGACCGACTCGACCATCATCTACACCTACACCGACGAGGCACCGGCCCTCGCGACCGCATCGTTCCTGCCGATCGTGCAGGCCGTCACCCGCCAGGCGGGGGTGGATGTCGATACGCGCGACATCTCGCTCGCCGGCCGCATCCTGGCGGCATTCCCGCAGAACCTGACGCCCGAGCAGCAGGTGGGCGACGCGCTCGCTGAGCTCGGCGGTCTCGCCACGCTTCCCGAGGCGAACATCATCAAGCTGCCGAACATCTCGGCCTCGATCCCGCAGCTCAAGGCCGCGATCGCCGAGCTGCAGTCGCAGGGCTACGATGTGCCCGACTACCCCGACGAGGCGCAGTCCCTCGCAGACAAGGACGTACGCGCCCGCTACGACCGCATCAAGGGCTCAGCGGTGAACCCGGTCCTGCGCGAGGGCAACAGCGATCGCCGAGCACCGCTGTCGGTGAAGAACTACGCGCGCAAGCACCCGCACCGCAACAAGGCCTTCGCCGAGGGGTCGCAGACCCGTGTCGCGACGCTCGGCCACGACGACTTCAAGTCGAACGAGAAGACCACGGTCATCCCCTCCGACGACGTGCTCGCGATCCGCTTCGTCGCCGCAGACGGGACGACGACCGAGCTGAAGACCGGCATCAAGGTGCTCCCGGGTGAGATCGTGGACGGGACGTTCCTGTCGGCGTCCGCGCTGGACGCCTTCCTCGCCGAGACCCTCGAGACGGCCAAGGCCGAAGACGTGCTGTACTCGGTGCACCTCAAGGCGACGATGATGAAGGTCAGCGACCCGATCATCTTCGGCCATGTCGTGAAGGCGTACTACGCGGACGTGTTCGACAAGTACGGCGACAAGATCGCCGCGGCCGGTCTCACCCCCAACGACGGGCTCGGCGCGATCCTCGCGGGCCTGGCGAACGTCGAGGGCGGCGACGAGATCGCCGCAGCCTTCGCGGCCGCCACCGACAGCCCGCGCCTGTCGTATGTCAACTCCGACAAGGGCATCACGAACCTCCACGTGCCCTCCGACGTCATCGTCGATGCGTCGATGCCCGCTCTGGTCCGCAACGGAGGCAAGCTCTGGGGCGCCGACGGCGGCGAGGCGGACACTCTCGCGGTCATCCCCGACTCGTCGTACGCCGGGGTCTACCAGACGGTGATCGACGACGTCATCGCCCACGGTCCGCTGGACCCCGCCGCGATCGGCACCGTGCCGAACGTCGGCCTCATGGCGCAGGCGGCCGAGGAGTACGGCAGCCACGACAAGACCTTCGAGCTGGCCGCGGCGGGCACCGTGCAGCTGGTGAACCAGGCGGGCGACGTGCTCCTCGAGCACGCCGTGCAGCCCGGCGACATCTGGCGCGCCACCCAGACGAAGGACGTCGCCATCCGCGACTGGGTGAAGCTCGCCGTCACGCGCGCTCGCGCCACGGGTGCCCCCGCCGTCTTCTGGCTCGACGAGAACCGCTCGCACGATGTGGCGCTCATCGCCAAGGTCAAGACGTACCTCGCCGACCACGACACCGAGGGCCTCACGATCGAGATCCTCGCGCCGGCCGCCGCGACCCAGTACTCGCTGGACCGCCTCCGCAAGGGCGAGGACACGATCTCGGTCACGGGCAACGTGCTGCGCGACTACCTCACCGACCTGTTCCCGATCCTCGAGGTCGGCACGTCGGCGAAGATGCTCTCGATCGTCCCGCTCCTGGCGGGCGGCGGACTGTTCGAGACCGGCGCGGGCGGCTCGGCCCCCAAGCACGTGCAGCAGCTCCTCGCCGAGGACTACCTGCGCTGGGACTCGCTCGGCGAGTTCTTCGCACTCGCCGCGTCGCTGGAGCACCTGGCCGACTTCACCGGCAACGCCAAGGCGCAGGTGCTCGCCGACACGCTGGATGCCGCGACCGGCACGTTCCTCGAGAACGACAAGTCGCCCGGCCGTGCGCTCGGCACGATCGACAACCGCGGCAGCCACTTCTACCTCGCCCTGTACTGGACGCAGGAGCTCGCGAAGCAGCAGGCGGACCCCGAGCTGGCGGCGGCGTTCGCTCCCGTGGCCGAGGCGCTGGCGGCGAACGAGCAGAAGATCGTCGACGAGCTCCTCGCGGTGCAGGGCTCGGCGGTCGAGATCGGCGGCTACTACCGTCCCGACGCCGAGCTGGTCACGGCCGTCATGCGCCCGTCGCAGACCTTCAACGCGGTCATCGACGCGCTCTGACGGACGGCTCACGAAGGGGCGGGCCCCCGTCCTCTCCACGCATCGCTTCGCGCTGCGCGGAGCCTCGGGGCGGGGGCCCAGCTGCGGCTTCCGCCCCTTCGTCGTCTCCAGGGCTGTTGCCGGGCGCGGTCGCACCGCTCTACCCTGGGGGGCGCCACCGCCGCTGGGGAGGGGCGGCCCGTCCAAGGGGGGACGATGTCGTCTGCGCTCTACACGCTCGGGCGCTGGGCCTTCCGCGCCCGCGGTCTGGTGCTGGGCGTGTGGATCGCCGTGCTCATGGCGCTGTTCGCAGGCGCGGCACTGCTGGGCACCGGCACCGACAACACATACACGATCCCCGGCACGCAGTCGCAGGAGGCGCTCGACGCCCTCGGCCGCACGTTCCCGCAGGTCAGCGGAGGCTCGGCGCAGCTGATCGCCGTCGCACCGCCGGGCGGATCGGCGACCGATCCGGCCTTCGAAGCGGCGGTCGAGGCATCCGTGCAATCGATCTCCCAGATCTCGCAGGTGTCCTCGGCGACCTCGCCCTACGGTGCGTCGTCGTCGAACATCAGCTCCGACGGCGATGCGGTGCTGGTCCCGATCCAGCTGACCGTGAGCGGCACCGCAGTGCACGCCTCGACCGCCCAGGCGCTGCAGGACGCGGGTGCGGCGCTGCAGGACGCCCTCCCCAGCGGCTCGGAGGTGTCGGTCGGCGGCCAGCTGTTCTCGCAGAGCTCGACCGGCATCAGCATCACGGAGCTCATCGGCATCGGCGTCGCCTTCGTGGTGCTGCTGTTCACCTTCGCGTCGCTGGTGGCGGCAGGGCTGCCGCTGGTCACCGCGATCGTCGGCGTCGGGGCATCGCTGTCGCTCGTGCTGATCGCCACGCGGTTCACGACCATCACCTCGACCACGCCGCTGCTCGCGCTCATGCTGGGCCTGGCGGTCGGCATCGACTACGCGCTGTTCGTGCTCGCGCGACATCAGGACCAGCTGAAGGAGGGCGTCGAGCCCGAAGAGGCCGCGGCGCGCGCCATCGCCACCTCGGGATCCGCGGTCGTGTTCGCCGCCCTCACCGTCATCATCGCGCTGCTGGGCCTCGTGGTCGCCGGGATCCCGTTCCTCACCACCATGGGCGTCGCCGCGGCCGTCGCGGTGGCGCTCGCGGTGCTCGTCTCGCTCACCCTGACTCCCGCGCTGCTGGGCTTCGCGAAGTGGCGCGTGGTGCCCCGGCGGTACCGCTCGGCGTG
>Ga0160460_101028_pt1 | contig 11371 bp, 12 predicted proteins | sample HID1973M_E6MG_FD_108238 | JGI IMG/M metagenome (GOLD analysis project Ga0160460, IMG submission 108238) | Enriched mosquito-associated microbial communities from UW Madison campus, WI, USA - HID1973M_E6 MG | ecosystem: Host-associated > Arthropoda: Insects > Digestive system > Unclassified ... | reverse complement strand
GCCGCTGAGTTTCGGGATTTCGCTGTCGTGGAAATGGTTGCGCTTGAGTTCACGGAAGATCGTCGAGCGATGCCGGCCGAGCCGACGGGCCATCTCGTCGGGGCTCAGCTTCGCATGCCGCCAGCGCTCGATCTTGCGCCGGTCGGAGAGCGAAAGGTGAGAAAACCGAACCTTCATTCTGCGATCCTTTCATGGCTCAACCCTTTGTCGAGCATAAAAAGTCGCATTCAGAAATAGCACGTGCCCCTCTACAACAAATAGTTATGATAACCAGATTTATGTAAAAAATCTGTTTTAGGAGCCGTGTGAGCAGAGAATTTCGGGCAGACTGCTCGGAACCAATCGTCAGTTCAAACTGCCATCCTTGGACAACAGGACGGCAATTGGCCGGGTTGCATCGATTTCGCTCAGGATGATCACGAGTATCGCCATGATCGGCACCGCGAGGATGGCCCCGAAGATACCCCAGAGCGACGTCCAGACAACGAGGCTTACCAGGATCACGAATGGACTGACATTCAGGGAATTCCCCATCAGCCAAGGCTCAATGAAATTGCCGAGTGCGACCTGCGGTATGCACATGACGAGGACGAAAGCGATGACCGGCCAGATTTCCCCGTAGCCGAGCAGAACGAGGAGGCTGGGCAGGGTCACACCGATAATCCCGCCGAAATAGGGGATGTAGTTGAAAAGCCCGATCAGGATCGCCCAGAAGCCGGCAAACTCAACGCCATGGACCAGCATGATCCCGTAGCTCGCAAGCCCGAGGACGATGTTGATGAGCGACTTGATGACCAGGTAGGTCCCGATCCGGCTGTTGACGTCGCGGATCACCTCTCGGATCTGCGCCACTCTTGCAGGCTGGTCGGAAAGACGGGCAATCTTGTTCGCGAAGGATTTCTGTTCCGAGAGGATAAAGGCCGCATAGATCAGGATCACCGCGAAGGTACCGATGATCGACGCGACCGAAACCACTGAACCGAGAACCATCCGATGCAGATTTATGTGTCCCACAAGGTCTCGCCGCAGGCTCTGCCAACTCGGCTCGTCGTCCAGACCGACGGCGACTGCCCCGCGCTGAACCAGAGCGAGCATCTGATCCTGGTAGACCGGGACGAGCGCCGATATCAGCGTGATATTCTGGACGATCAGCCAGACGATGAGCGCCATCAGGCCGAGACTGACTGCTACGGCAAAGGTATAGCGCAACGAGGCAGGAACGCCCCCGAAGCCGGGCACCCGTCCTATCAGCTCTGCGAGACCGAGAACCACATAGGCGACGATGACGCTCATGACGATCGGCAGAAAGATTGGTCGACCGATGACCAGAATCCAACCGATCATCAGTGTTAGGCCCACGCCGTAGAAAAGTCGCGCCAGACCGTCTTGCGTGGTCACCTTTGGTGCTCCCTGATCGCCTCATAGAAACCGTTCTCGGGGAGCAGCGTTACGGCGCTACCCGCCTCAGGCTACCCTAAGCCCACTGCAGAATATCCTTTTCAGAATGAACTGACTCCAGGTTCGGCGCTCGTCTCACTGATCGCAGCACGGGCGTTGCCGAGATGCATCGAACGCGCCTTGCGGATTCGATGGGATCTGCCGACCGGCGTCAAGTAACAAAGAGACAACTCGATTTTAACCCGGAGCGGAACGACAGCAATGTCCCCTGCGTGTTTTCCCGGGAGCGAGTCATATGGGATCAGCAGGTTTTAAGCATGCCCTATGAGAAACGGCAGCCTCCAAGATGCAAGATGAACGCGATCCACCGATCTTTGCACTGGTTACGAGAAAACCGCGCCATAGCTGACGCGGCCTTCCATCTCATCAAGGGCAAGCGGTCAGAACTTGGCGCGCAAAGTCAGCTCGGCGCTGCGGTCGTCGCCATAGACCACCGTGTCGTAGAAGCCGGTCGTCGCGTAGTATTTCTTGTTCAGGACGTTGTTGACCGAGAGCGCGAGTTCGGCCTTGTCGCTGATCTCATAGGCGGCGTTGAAGTCGAACACCGCATAGGATCCCTGATGAACCGGCGGCAGCTCCACATCGGAACTGAAGACCATGCTGTCCGTGGCACTCTGCCAGCGCATCGCGCCGCCCACGGTCAGCTTGTCGTCCAGAATCCCGGCCAGACGGTAATCGGTCGCCAGCTTCAGCGTGTGGCGCGGCTGGTCGACGAACAACTCGTTGCCGTCTTTGTCCTTCGAGATGCGGAAGGTATAGCCGGCCGAGACGTTCCAGCGGTCGTTGATGGCGCCCGCCAGTTCGGCCTCGAAGCCACGGGTCTTGGTGCCGTCGATGCTTTCGTAGATGCTGCGATTCTCGATCGGGTCGAAATAGAGGTAGTTGGCCACATCCTTCTGGTTGGTCTGGAAGATCGCCGCCGAGGCATACATGCCGCCGTCCATCAGGTCGGCCTTCATCCCCAGCTCGTAGTTCCAGCCATAGGTCGGCTCGAGGTAGTTGCCATCCGCATCCTGCACGATCTGCGGCTTGTAGATGCTGGTGATGCTGCCATAGGCCGTATAGGTCTGGTTCAGATCATAGGTGAAGCCCAGATAGGGCGTAATCTCGCCGTCAAAGCTGTATTCGAAGGTCGGGGTTCCGGTAGTCTCCTCCTTGCCTTTCCACCAGTTCGCCCGGGCACCGGCGATGACCGAAAGCTCCTCCGTCGCCTCGAACTTGACCGTGCCGTAGAGGCCGTATTGACGCTGCTTGGTCTTCCAGCGCGTGCCATATTCGTCCGAGAAGCTGGGACGCGGATAGCTGCCGTCCCATTCGAAGACGTTGCCGACCGGCGCCAGCGTCGAGGTGTCGACATCAAAGCCGTCATAGGTGCTGTTGAAGTCGGACGCCATGGCACCGACCACGAACTGATGCGTCCTTCCCATGGCCTGAAAGTCTCCGTTCAATACCGCGTTGACGGAATCCAGCGTGGAGTGGCCCTTGTATTTCGCCGCCCAGGGCGACATGCCCAGCCCGGTCTCACGGTCAGGTGCCCCCGATATCCAGGCAAGCTCCATATCCGCCTCGTTGCGGATATGAGTCGCGACCAGACGGCCGGTCCAGCCATTGCCGAACACATGTTCAAGCGATGCAAAGGCCTCGGTCCGCTCGGTGTCGTTATAGGTCCAGTCAGCGCCGAGGTTCGCGCCCCTATCCCAGTCGATCAGGCCACCATCGGCATAGTAGGGCGGCAACCCGCCCCAGGTGACGTTATCCGCATCGGTCTTCTGATAGCTGAGGCCGGTGCTGAGGACGGTATTTTCGGTCAGGTCGGCGTCAATCGCCCCGAAGAGAACATATTTGTCCTTCTTATAGCCGTCGAGCGAGCCTTCGCGGCTGTCCAGCACGCTGACCAGCCGGCCCCGGACCGATCCCGAAGCGTTCAGCGGTCCCGAGACGTCGGATTCCAGTCGCCCGCCCTTGGGATAGGCCAGCGAGATCGCGGCATTGTTCTGGAAGATCTCGGTCGGACGCTTGCGGATGAAGTTGATCGAGGCCCCCGGCTCGCCCGCGCCCTGCATCAGTCCGGTCGCGCCGCGCACGATCTCGACATGGTCGTAAAGCGCCATGTCGGCATTGTTGTCGCCAAAGGTCCACGCGCCGTCGCGGGGGGTCGGCACGCCATCATATTGGTAGGCGTCGATCTGGAAGCCGCGTGAATAGTAGTTGATCCGGTCACTCTCGAAAGCCTGAACCGTGATACCGGTCGCCGCATCCATCGTCTCGGCAACGGTATTGATATTGCGGTCCTTCATCTGCTCCGAAGTGATGACGCTGGTGGATTGCGGCGTTTCCTTCTGGCTCAGGACGAGCCCGGTTGCCGACCGCATCCATTCGGTGGTCCAACTGTTGCTGCCCTCGGTCGTGGTGCCCGGGGCGGCGGTCAGCGTCACCTCTTCCAGCCTGACAGCACCATTTGCGGGTGGAGCGGCCTCGGTCTCGTCGGTCGTGGATTGCGCCTGCGCGGCACTCGCAGCAAGGGCCAGCAGGCTTGCGCAAAGCGCGGTCGTCAGGCGTGAATGCGCCGCAAAGGGAACGGATCGGCTCAGCATCGGGATGCTCTCCTGCAGGGATACAAAAGGGCTGGCATGTGCTGGCTGACGCGGCGTCTATTCGTGTCGAAGCGGCGCTGAGCAAGCGGTCGGGCCGGATCGTCGCAGGATTGATACAAACTGCGGCATTCCGGCAACAATCACAGTTTCCCGCTCGGGGCCGGTCCGGGGAGTCGCGTTAAATCGCAGGTTGTATCGCGGAGAAGATTTGGCCGCGACGGAGGTTCGGGACCCCGGAATTTCTCCGGCAGAGCAGAGCAGCCTGTGACAGTGCACGGCAAATCTGCAGGCAAACCACGTCTGTAAAATCGTCTCGCGTTATTCCGACTATTCCACTAGGGTTTGTTATCGGCTAATGCAGCGCAAAATCACGATCAGGACCGATATGAGCGATCTGGCCTCGACCCCGCCTGCAAAAGCCAGTGCCGCGCCGCGCCGCAAGAAGAAGGGCGGTCTGGCCCGGCTTTGGCTGCTGATCCACGGCTGGCTGGCCTTGCCGATCTGGGCCTATCTGTTCTTCATCTGCGTCACCGGCACGATTGCGACCGTCAGCCATGAGCTGATCTGGCTGGCCGATTCCAGCGTGCGCGCCTCGCGCCCCGCGGGCATCGAGGAGCGTCTGGGCGCCGATGCGCTGGTCGCCAAGGTTATGGAACAGCGCCCCGAGAACCACCTCGTGAACGTGGTCTGGCCGGTCGAGAAGCATTTCGCCCCGACCGTCACCGTCAGCGATCCCGAGGGGCGTCAGGCCACGCTTTACGTCAATCCTTATGACGGCCGGATTCAGGGTCAGGCCTCGATCGTCGGTTTCCGCTATTTCATCCGGGCGCTGCATGGCTGGCTGTTCATGCCCTGGACCAGCGGCTATTCTTGGGGCTGGTATGCGGTCACGATCCTTGGCATCCCGATGCTCGGCTCGCTGATCACGGGCATTCTCGTCTACAAGAAATTCTGGCGCGCCTACCTGAACCCGCGCCTGCGCATCGGCAAGGGCGCGCGGATCTTCTGGGGGGATTTCCACCGTCTCGCCGGAATCTGGTCGCTGCCTTTCGTCCTGATCATTAGCGTCACCGCGACCTGGTTCCTGCTGCAGGGCATCCTGTCGGACAATGGCATCACGGTCTCGACCGCCGGCATTCCCACGGTCCTCCCGCGCGAGGCGTTGCCCGAGGTCGCAAGCATCGCCGAATTGCCGCAACCGAGCTTCGATGCAATGATCGCCACCGCGCGCGAGGCGAATCCCGGCATGAAGATCGACAGCATCTGGATGCCCTCGAACGCATTTTCCCCGATCGAGCTTTACGGGCGAGGCAGCATTCCGCTGTTCTTCGAAAGCGCGCAGATCAACGCCTATGACGGCGAGCTCGTGAAACTGCGCCAGCTTTCCGACTATACCGCGATCGAGATGGTCACGACCTCGATGTATCCGCTGCATTTCGGCGACTTCATGGGTGTGTGGCTGAAGGTGATCTATTTCATCTTCGGCGTGCTGCTGTGCATGATGATCCTGTCCGGCATGCTGATCTGGACCAAGCGCACCGCGCGCGAGACCTCGGCCTATCTCAGGGACCGGCGCGATCTGAAGCTGGAGCCTGCGGAATGAGCGGCGTCGCGAGGGGCAATGCCAGCACCCGCTGGGGCCGTTGGTGGCAGGACTGGCGTTTCCACCTGAGCGCACTTGCGGTGATCGCGCCCTGCATCGCCTTTCCGGCCTTCTTGCATCAGGCCCGCATGTTCACCGGCGAGGCAGGGCTTGGCGCGCGCGAGGCGGGCGTCCTGCAGGTCGGCCCCTATGCCCTGCGTCTGGCCGAGTTCAACACTTTCGAGCCGATGGATGCCGGTATCGCAGGCCCGCGCAAGGTCTTTACCCTCGCGCTCTGCCAAGGGTGCGAGGACAGCATCCGCGCCGTCCATCTCCGCATCGGAAAGCCGCGCTCGCTTCGCGCCGCCGGATCGCTGTTCAGCGGTGTGCCGGAGCGGCTTTCGGCGGACCTTCCCGTCCCCGACAGCGCCCGCCCCGATGACGGGCTCTGGGTCACGGTCGAGGAATGGAATGGCAATTCCCACAAGGCGCAAATGCCGCTGGAGCAAGCTTCGCCCGCCACCTTCGCATGGCTCGCCCGCAAGCAGGAGACCACGAAATGATCCGCCCCCTCGCCCTTTCCGCCGCCCTGCTGGCCCTTTCCGCGCCCATGGCGCTTGCCCATTACCCCTTCTGCAACTGCGCGCTGCAAGGCGGGCAGATCACCTGCAATGGCGGCTTTTCCGATGGCACCAGCGCCGAGGGCGTCAAGCTTGACGTGATCTCCTATGACGAGGACGTTCTGGTCCCCGCCAGTTTCGACGCCAGTTCCAAGGTCAGCTTCCCCAGGCCCGATGGCGAGTTCTACATTCTCTTCGATGCCGGTCCCGGACATATCGTCGAGGTGGACTGGCAGGATGTCGACGGGCTGACACCGTGAACGCCACCCATCGCGTGATCGTCCCGCCAGCCTCGGGCAAGCGGGAAAGCCTTGCCGTGCTGGCGCTGGTCGCCGCGATCCTCGTGGGATCGGTCACGACGGTCCTGCTGCATCGTGATGTCGCGCGGATCACGGCGCTTCCCGAATGGCAGATCGACCTGCGTGGCGGGCTGAATGCCGCAGAACAGGGGATCACCGCCGATCTGACCAATGCCGCGGGAGAGATCGTCTTTTTGACCGATACTACGCCCGAGGCACTGGCCGACGAGGGGTTGCCACCCTTCACCGCCGATGTCACCGCGACGGCACGGGGCGGCCATCTCTGGGAAGTGGTCGAGAAGGACGGCATCCGCGCATGGCTGGGCCGTCCGGCGAAGTCCGAGGTCGCCCGGCCCATGTTGCTGCGCATGCAGGACGAAAAACCGACGATCTGGATCACCGAGCGGGCCAGCGCCCCGCCCGCCGATCTGGACGATGCGGCGCTGATCGCCGCGGGCTGGCGCATGGTTGTCAGCCGCTACGATGCCAGCGTGACGCGAAAGGATGCGCATTGACCCTGACCCGACGCGGATTGATCGCGGCAGCCCTGTCCCTGCCGCTGACCCGTCATGCCATGGCCGCGACCCCCTTGCGGATCGGCGTGACGCTGCATCCCTATTACTCATGGGTGGCGAATATCGCTGGCGACACGGGCGAGGCCGTGCCGCTGGTCCCGGTCGGCTTCAACCCCCATGCCTATGAGCCCCGCGCCGAGGATATCCGCCGCATCGGCGCGCTGGACGCGGTGGTGCTGAACGGGATCGGCCATGACGATTTCGCGGGGCGGATGATTGCGGCCTCTGACCGGCCCGACGTGCCGGTGATCGAGGCCAATCGGAACGTCCCCCTGCTGCCGGCCGTCGGGGCCTTCGCGCGGGGCCTCGGCAATTCCATCGACGGGCGCGTGGTCAATTCCCACACCTTCATCTCGATCGCCGGGGCGATCTCGCAGGTCCAGACCATCGCGGCCGATCTTGGTGCGCAGCATCCCGAACTGGCCCAGACCTTCAGCGACAATGCCCGCGCCTATAACCGGCGCTTGCGCAAGCTGCGCGCCGATGCGCTGGCGCAGGTGGTCGAGGCCCCTCCGCCCGATTTCCGCGTCGCGACGATCCACGGCGCCTATGACTACCTCTTGCGCGAATTCGGGCTCGAGGTCAGCGCCGTGGTCGAGCCTGCGCATGGGATCGAGCCCTCGCCCTCGCAGCTTGCCCAGACCATCCAGAAGATCAGGGCGATGAATGTCGCGGTGATCTTCTCCGAATCGAACTTCCCCTCGGCCTATGTCGAGACGATCGAGCGCGAAACCGGCGTCACCATGTATCCGCTCTCGCATATTATCCACGGCGAATACACGCCCGAGAAATTCGAGATCGAGATGGCGCAGAACCTCGCCACCATCGTCCGCGCCATCCGCGAGGGCGGCAAGGCATGAGGCGGGGTCCCTCGATCACCTGCACGGGGCTTGGCCTGCATCTTGGCGCGACCGAGATCCTGCGCGATGTCTCGCTTTGCGTCGCGCCCGGAAGCATCCATGCCATTGTCGGGCCGAATGGCGGCGGCAAATCCTCGCTGATCCGCTGCATCCTGGGCCAGATGCCACATCGCGGGCAGATCTCGCTGGATTGGAACGGGGCCGTGGGCCGGATCGGCTATGTCCCGCAGGCGCTGAATTTCGACGCGAGCCTGCCAATGACGGTGCTGGATTTTCTGGCCACCCTCGACAGCAACCGCCCCGGATTTCTGCGGCCGCGCGCCGCCCTGCGCGCACGGATCGAGGCGCGGCTGGCCCGCGTCGGCATGTCCGGCAAGGCCATGCGCCGCATGGGCGCGCTGTCGGGGGGCGAGCGTCAGCGCGTACTGATGGCGCAGGCGCTGGAACCCGCGCCGGACCTCTTGATCCTCGATGAGCCCATGGCCGCGCTGGACGAGGCCGGGGCCGCCACCTTCGAGAGGCTTTTGCAGGACCTACGCGGCGAGGGCGTCACGCTGCTCTGGATCGAGCATGACCTCGACGCGGTGCGCCGTCTTGCCGACCGCGTGACGGCGCTGAACCGGCATGTCCTCTTCGACGGCCCGCCTGCGCAGGAGCTTTCGCCCCAGCGCATCATCGACCTTTTCTCGCATCGGGGCATCGCGGCATGAGCTTCGAATCCTTCCGCCAATCCGTCCAGGCGCTGGCCGAGGCGGGCTGGCTGCCCTCGGCGCTTGGCTGGGGCTTTGCCGTGAACGCATTGCTGGCAGGGCTGATTGTCGGGCCGATGCTGGGCAGCCTCGGCACGCTGGTCGTGGTGCGCCGCCATGCCTTCTTCGCCGAGGCCGTGGGCCATGCCGCCCTGACCGGCGTCGCCATCGGCATCCTCGCCGGAGAACCCTATACCGGGCCCTATGGCGCGCTTTTCGGCTATTGCCTGATCTTCTCGGTCGGGCTCGAATATCTGCGCGGCAGGACCGGGCTGTCGGCGGACACGCTGATCGGGGTGTTCCTGTCGATGTCGCTGGCGCTCGGCGCCTCGGTGCTGCTGATCCTTGCCGGGCGGATCAACGTCCATATCCTTGAGAATGTGCTTTTCGGCTCGATCCTGACCGTGGACGGGACCGATCTCGCCGTGCTGGCGGTGGTGGCGCTGGTGGTGACGGCGGTGTCCGCATGGCTCTACAACCGCTTTATGGTGGCAAGTTTTCATCCGGCGATGGCGCTGGTGCGCGGCATTCCGGTGCGGACCCTCGACTATCTTTTCGTGATGCTGGTGACGGTGGTCACGGTCGCCTCGCTGAAGATCGTGGGCGCGGTGCTGGTCGGCGCGCTTCTGGTCATTCCGGCGGCGGCTGCGCGGACGGTGGCACGCTCGCTTGCCGGGTTCTGGTGGCTCTCGGTCGGGATCGCCAGCTTCTCGACGCTGGCGGGGATCCTGCTGCCGATGCAGTTCGACCTGCCCGTGCCCTCGGGCGCGGCGATCATCCTTGTCGCGGGGGGCTGCTTCCTGATCTGCGCCGCCCTGCGCGCACTTGTCCCCTCGCTGAAAGGCGTCGCATGAAACGTCTCGCCCTTGCCCTTTCGCTGTTGGTCGCGGCACCCGTTCAGGCCGAGACGATCCTGACCGCCCATCCTGCCGCTTACGCATTGGCCCAACGACTGACCGAAGGCACCGTGATCGAGGTGATCGCCGTCCAGCCCGACAAGCTCCCGGCCTCGCGTCTCGCCTCGTTCCTGCATGGCCGCGGCCGCGCGGATTTCGAGGCCGCCGCGAAGGAGGCCGATGCCGTCCTGACCTTCGGCTCCTTCTGGCCCGAGGACCCGCTTTATCCTGCCGCGCGCCGCGCCAATATCCGCATCATTCAGATCGACGCCGCCCAGCCTCTGGACCAGCGCAGCGCGGGGATCGCGCTTCTGGACCCCCGCGCCTCGGATGCCGCGATCTATACGATGCTGAACCTTCAGCCGATGCCGCCGCAGGGCGAGGAAACCGCGCCCTGGCTGTCCCCCACCCGCCTGGCCGAGATGGCCGAGGTCGTGGCCGGGGATCTGGGCCGCCTGGTCCCCGATGCGGCGCCCGGCATCGCGGGAAATCTCGCGGGTCTCAAGCACGACCTGCTCGCCGCCAAGGCCAAGGCGGATGCCACTCTCGCCGAGGCCGAGAGCGTCGAGGTCGTCGCGCTTTCGCCGCAATTCGGCTATTTCGCGGCCGATCTGGGACTGGACCTGCGCGCCGTCATTGTCGCCGCCCCCCGCGAATGGACCGCAGAACGTGCGGCGCGGCTGGTCGAATGGCTACAGGCCGAGAAGATCGGCACCGTCCTGACCGGCCGCGAGTTGACCGACGATCTGGCCTCCGCCCTCGAAGCGGCAGGGATCCGGGTGATCACACTCGAAAGCCTGCCGCAGGGCGATCCGGCGCAGGCGGTTGCCGCGAACGTGGCCTTGCTTGGCGGGGAGTAACCCCCCGCACATGAAACTGATTGGACAGGTGCCAGTGCGAGTGTTTCAATATCACCAACCGCGCTTTTCGAAGAGGGATCGCCATGTTCCGCGCCGCCTTCATCGCTCTCGCTTCCGGCTTGGTCCTGACGCCAGTGCAAGCAGGGGTGCTGGCAAATTACGACGTTCTGGCGCAATCGCATGACCGCGCCTTGCGCAGCGAAAGCGACCGCCGCTCCGTCGCGGCGGAACTGGACCGGCATATCCAGCGCCTGGGAGAGCGTTATCTTGCGCCCGGACAGGACCTGCATATCGAGTTCACCCGTATCGATCTGGCCGGAGAATATGAACCGTGGCGAACGGGCTGGCAGGATGTCCGCATTCTGCGTGACGTCACCCCGCCCCGGATCCATTTTGACTACACGCTATTTCAGGACGGCAAGCCCGTCCGTCGCGGCGAGGCCAGACTCTCGGATATGAACTACCTCTCGGACCCGCGGGCGCGCGGAGACGGTGATCGCCTTGTCCACGAAAAGCTGCTGCTCGACGACTGGTTTCGGAAGAGTTTCAGGTAGGCTCTGGCCCCTCCCAAGTGCATAGCGGCCACTGATCAGTCGGGCTGATCGCGACCCGAGAGGATCTTGCCCTCGGGCAGCGCCACCTCGGCATCGTCGCCGACCTCGATCAGTGTGGCCATGCCCATGGCGTAATGTGGCGAGAATTTGATGCCATAGGCGCCCGGTTCGGGCTGGGTGATCGGAAAGGTTCGGCACCTGCGGGAATCATGCCCTCGATCATCGCGGCGTTATGGCCGGGCTGGGTCGGTAAAGAGTAAGCGCTGTCCCAGCCCCACCTTCCAGCGCGCTTTCTGATGGGATCGCTGGCATCCATTGTTGTTT
>Ga0160460_101025_pt1 | contig 11453 bp, 8 predicted proteins | sample HID1973M_E6MG_FD_108238 | JGI IMG/M metagenome (GOLD analysis project Ga0160460, IMG submission 108238) | Enriched mosquito-associated microbial communities from UW Madison campus, WI, USA - HID1973M_E6 MG | ecosystem: Host-associated > Arthropoda: Insects > Digestive system > Unclassified ... | reverse complement strand
GATGGCGCGCGCGATCTCGAAGCGCTTGATCATCTGGCCGGAACTGGCCCAGGCGTCCTCGCCGGGGGCGTAGCCATCGGGCGTGACGTGGCCGTAGAGCGGCTCGCCGAGCTGGCCGAGCCAGCCGAGCGCCGGCCGCCACTGCGTCACGCCGCGCCCGTCATAGGCGAGCCGCAGCGACGACACCACGTAGACCATCGGGTCCTTGAACTTGCGGTGCGGGGCGGACAGCAGCGCGTCGAGCTCCGGAGCGGTGAACAGCGTGGTGAGCACGGCGGCGATGTCGCCATCCGTGCGCGTGAAGGTGGCGGCCATGCGCGACACCAGCGCCGGCGGCGGATCGTCGGCGACGAACCACGCGGCGATCTTGCACGAAAGATAGCGGGCCGTGGCGGGCTCGCGCGACAGGATGGTCACCGCCTGCTCCACCTCGCCGAAGCCGGTCGGCGCGATGCGGTGGCCGAGCAGGACCTTCTCGCCGAAGTCGTGGCGGTTGGGGTTGAACTCGAAGACACCGTCGCTGCGATACAGGGCGGCCACGCGGGGACCGAGGCGGGGCGGCTCGCCACGCGGGTTCAGGCCCACGCCGGTCAGCAGGCGCGCGAGTTCCTGCACGTCCTGCTGGGTGTAGCGCGACCCGCTCGGGCCGCCCGACACGCCCATCGTATGCAGCTCCATCAGCTCGCGGGCGTAGTTCTCGTTGATGCGGCCCACCGAGCTCTGCGCGTTGTCGAGGTAGTCGAGCATGGCGCCGGAGGTGACGGTCGCCATCAGCAGGTCGCGGAAATGCCCCAGCGCGCGCGGGCGCACCACGTGCTCCTCGAAGTCGGGCAGCAGCAGGGGCACCCCGGCCTTGTACGCGTACAGGTTGAAGTGGTTCATCCAGAACCAGGTCATCTGCTCGCGCAACTGGGCGGGCGAGTACACGGCGCGCAGCAGGTGGCGCTCGCCGGTGGCGAGCACCAGTTCGCGGCGCTGCTGCTCGAGCGCCATGCGGGCCTTCTGCTGGGCGTCCGGGTCGGGCAGCGTGTTGATGCGCTGGCGCTCCTCGCGCACCTCGCGCAGGCGCTGGACGGCGTCGACCTGCGAGACCGGCAGCGCGGCGACGGTGGCGGCGACTTCGGGCGGGTCGGCGGCCGGCATCTTCAGCTGCTCGGCGAGAAAGCGGTCGCGGCCAAGCTGGCGCAGGCGCTGCATGCTGGCGCTGTCGGCCCCGAAGGTGACGGTGTCGAGCCAGTGGACATCGGCCGGGCCGAGGGTGGCGAGGGCGTCGGACTGCGGCGCGTGGGCGCAGGCGGCGAGCAGGGCGACGGCTGCCGCGGCAAGGCCCGCCAGCCAGGCGGCGTGCGGACGGCGCGGCCGGTGCAGTAGGCGCGGTCGGCGGGAATGGCTGGCGGTGGCCGGGGGCGGCACGAGCGGCATGGCGTCTCCTGTCGGCGTGGCGGGCTGTGGGGTGTCGTTCGTCGGCCACAGACGTCGTCTGTGACAACCTTACGCGCGTTGCACCACCGGCGTTGACACCGGCTGGCGCGAAAGCGTTTCAGTCCGTTACAACGGCCCCCACAGCGGCACCGACAGCGGCGCTCACATCGACTGGCCGCCGCCACGCATTCCCGCCCTCACGATCTCGTTACAATGTCCCCCGGACCACACTCCGGGGGAATCGATGCTCGAAGCCGACGCCACGCCATCGAACGAGGTCTTGCCGAACTCGGCCGCCTCGGCCGCCGACGCCGAGCGGCGCGCCATGGCGGTGGCCGCCACGGTGGCCGCCACCGCCGTGCAGCAGGCCGACCACGCCATGCGGCACTGGAGCGACCCGTCGCCCGACCCCGTCCGCATCGGCTCCCCGCAGCACCTGCGCCTGTTCTGCAACATGCTGCTGCAGACCCACAACCCCTACAAACCCGCCGTCATCGACTGGCCGAAGCTGCCGCCCGACGCGCTGCACCGCGTCACCTCGCTGCCGATCTGGGACATCGCCGTGCAGACCGAGGGCCGGGCGTCGATCCGCGTCAAGACGTTTGCCAGCACCGTGACCGACCCGCTGCTGCGCAGCGCGCTCGACATGGACGGCGGCGAGGAAGCGCGGCACAAGGTGGTGCTGTCGAAGCTGGTCGAGGCCTACGGCATCCCGCTCGCGCCCGAGCCGGACTACCCGCCGCCAAAGGACCCCGAATGGGGCTGGCTCGTCACCGGCTACAGCGAGTGCATCGACAGCTTCTTTGCCTTCGGGCTGTTCGCCATGGCCAAGCGCTCGGGCTACTTCCCGGCGGAACTGGTCGAGACCTTTGAGCCGGTGATCCAGGAGGAAGGCCGGCACATCCTCTTCTTCGTCAACTGGGCGGCGTGGTACCGGCGCAACCTGCCGTGGTGGCGGCGGCCGTGGTTCGCGGCCAGGGTGGCGGCGGTGTGGGCCTTCCTGGTGTGGGAGCGCATCGGCATCGCGCGCGGCATCGACCCCGACGGCGTGGCGCAGGACGCCAGCTTCACCATGACCGGCTCGTCGGCCATCGGCGAAGAACTGTCCGCCGGCTCGATGATCGACCTGTGCCTGGGCGAGAACGACCGCCGCATGGCCGGCTACGACGCGCGGCTGCTGCGGCCGGACTTCGTGCCACGGATGGCGCGGCTGGCGCGGCGCTTCGTCAAGTGACCGTGACCGCGGCATGACAGTCGCCTTCGTGCTCTCGCTGGTGCCGCTGCTGGCCTGGTGCGTGCTGCTGTTCGGCCGCGCCGGCTTCTGGCGCGTGACGCGGCCGGCACCGTCGCCCCCGCCCGCGGACTGGCCCGCCGTGGTCGCCATCATCCCCGCCCGCGACGAGGCCGGCGTGATCGGCCGTGCCGTGTCGGGCGTGCTCGGCCAGCGCTATCCCGGTCCGCTGCATCTCATCGTCACCGACGACCACAGCAGCGACGGCACCGCCGACCTCGCCCGCGCCGCCGCCGCGGCCACCGCCCGGCCCGGTGCGCTCACCGTGGTCGGCGCCCGCGCCCTGCCGCCCGGCTGGAGCGGCAAGGTCTGGGCGCAATCCGAAGGACTGGCCTCGGCACCGCCCGCGCCCTACGTCTGGCTCACCGACGCCGACATCCACCACGGCCCCGGCGTGCTCGCCGCGCTGGTCGCCCGCGCCGAACACGAGCAGCGCGACCTCGTCTCGCTGATGGTCCGCCTGCGCTGCCAGTCGTGGCCGGAGCGGTGGATCGTGCCGGCCTTCGTGTTTTTCTTCGCCAAGCTCTACCCGTTCGCCCGCGTCAACGATCCGGCGAGCCCGGTGGCCGGCGCCGCCGGCGGCTGCATGCTCGCCCGCCGCAGCGCGCTCGACCGCATCGGCGGCTTCTCCGCCATCCACGACGCCCTGATCGACGACTGCACCCTCGCCGCCCGCATCAAGCCGGGCGGGTCGATCCACCTCGACCTTGCCGACGACAGCCACTCGCTGCGCCCCTACGACGGCTGGCGCAGCCTGTGGGACATGATCGCCCGCAGCGCCTACACCCAGTTGCATTACTCGCCGGTTTGGCTGCTGGGGGCGGTGCTGGGCATGACCGTCACCTATCTGCTGCCGCCGGTGCTGGCGCTGGCCGGCGGATGGCGCCTCTGGCCGGCGTGGCTGGCGTGGGCCGGGATGTCGGCGGCCTACCTCCCGATGCTGCGGGAATACCGCCAGCCGGCGTGGCTGGCGCCGCTGCTGCCGGTGACGGCGCTGTTCTACCTGGGGGCGACGGTGGAGTCGGCGCGCCGGTACTGGCTGCGGCGCGGTGGGCAATGGAAGGGGCGGGTGCAGGCGAACGCCGGCTCGTGAGGCAGCTCACCCCCGCAGATACCCCGCCTCGCGGAACCACCCCAGCGCCTCGCGCACCCCCTCCTGCCACGGCCGCGCCACGTACCCCAGCTCCCGCCGCGCCTTCTCCGAACTGAAGAACATCCGGTAGCGCGACATCGCCAGTCCGTCCACCGTGACGAACGGTTCCTTTCCGGTCACCCGCGCCACCGCCTCGGCGGCGTGAGCCAGGGGGACCAGCGGCCAGCGCGGCAGTTGCACCGTCGGGGCGCGCCGGCCGCACTGCGCCGCGATCTCGGCCAGCATCTGCTGCAGCGTTACATCCTGCCCGCCGAGGACGTAGCGCTCGCCGGCACGCCCGCGTTCGAGGGCGAGGAAGTGGCCGGCGGCCACATCGTCGACGTGGACGAGGTTCAGGCCCGTGTCGACGAAGGCCGGGATCTTGCCCGTGGCGGCCTCGACGATGATGCGGCCGGTGGGCGTCGGGCGCACGTCGCGCGGGCCGATGGGGGTGGATGGGTTGACGATCACGGCGGGCAAGCCCTCCGTGCCGACCATCATCTCGACCACGCGCTCGGCCAGCACCTTGCTGCGCTTGTAGGCGCCGATGGCCTCGTGGCCGGCCATGGCAGCCGTCTCGTCCACGGGCGCCGTGGCGCCGGCCACCCGGAGCGTGGCCACGCTGCTGGTGTATACAATGCGCTCCACGCCGGCCTGTCGGGCGGCTTCCATCACGGTGACGGTGCCATCCACGTTGGATCGGACGATTTCCTCGGGATCGGGCGCCCAGAGCCGGTAATCGGCCGCCACGTGGAACAGATAGCGCACGCCCGCCATCGCGCGCGACATGGACGCCGCGTCGCGCATATCGCCCTCCACCACCTCCACAGGCAACCCGGCAAGGTTGGCACGCGGGCTGGTGGCCCGCACCAGCACCCGGACCTGGAAACCCCGGTCGAGGGCCTGCCGCATCACAGAAGAGCCAAGAAAACCCGACGCGCCTGTCACCAAAATGCAATTGTTAATTTCAGTTCCCCTGTCTACAGATTGCCATTTTGGGCCGTTAAGGCCCTAAACCACGCGCATTGTGACCCAAAAGCCCGTGTTGGCCGCAGCCAACGTGCCAGACAGAAATTTCTGCACCGGTATATAGTAACCACCGTGAGCCGGAAAGTGATGCCGGCATACCAAGATAAGAAAATGTTGAATATTCGTCAGTGGGTCGGGGGGCCGTCCCTATGCAGGTAATACTCGCCCAGCCTCGGGGCTTCTGTGCCGGCGTGGTCCGTGCGATCGAGATCGTCGACCGCGCGCTCGTCAAGCACGGCGCTCCCGTCTACGTCCGGCACGAGATTGTCCACAACAAGCACGTGGTGGAAGGCTTGCGGCAGAAAGGCGCGCGTTTCGTCGAGGAACTGGAAGAAGTGCCCGGTGGAGCCGTCACCATCTTCAGCGCCCACGGAGTCTCGCGGGAAGTCGTGGCGGACGCCCGGCACCGAGCGTTGCACGCCATCGACGCGACCTGCCCGCTCGTCATCAAGGTGCATACCCAGGGCCGCCAGTATGCTGCGGCCGGCCGTCACGTGATCCTGATCGGCCATGCCGGGCACCCGGAGGTGGAAGGCACGATGGGCCAGATCCCCGGCAAGGTGATCCTGGTCCAGAATGAAGCGGAAGTCGCCACGCTGGACCTGCCGATAGATGCCCCCGTGGCCTATATCACGCAGACCACGTTGTCCGTGGACGACACCCGTAATATCATTGCGGCGCTCGCGGCGCGCTTCACCAATTTGGTCGGGCCGAACACGCGCGACATCTGCTACGCCACCCAAAACCGCCAGAGTGCGGTGCGCGAGATGTCGTCGCGGGTGGATGTGATTCTCGTGATCGGGGCGACAAATAGCTCCAATTCCAACCGTTTACGCGAAATTGGCACGGAAAGCGGCGTGCCGAGCTACCTGATTGCCGATGGCAGCGAGCTGGATCCCGCCTGGGTTCGGGACGCCGATGTCGTGGGCATTACCGCGGGGGCCTCGGCGCCCGAGGCGATGGTGGAAGACGTGATCGCGGCGTTACGCCGACTCGGGCCGGTCGAGGTATCGACCATGGAAGGCATCGTGGAACACGCGGAATTCCGCCTGCCGGCCGAATTGGCCGACACAGCACTGGCACAACCCGCCAGCAAGACAACCGAACAGCGCGATGCGCGCCTCGCCGACCAGACGGCGGCAGGCTGAACCGCACCGCCGAACCCTCACAGGAAGCACCCCTTGGCCATTCCGTTTCTGCAGGTCGCCCGCGTTGGCGCCTATATTGCTCGCAAGCACCTCTCCGGGCAAAAGCGCTACCCGCTCGCCCTGATGCTGGAACCCCTGTTCCGCTGCAACCTCGCCTGCTCCGGCTGCGGCAAGATCGACTATCCGGATCCCATCCTGAACCAGCGCCTGTCCGTGGCGGAATGCCTGCAGTCCGTGGACGAGTGCGGCGCGCCCGTGGTGTCCATCGCCGGCGGTGAGCCGCTGCTGCACAAGGACATGCCCGAGATCGTGCGCGGCATCATCGCCCGCAAGCGCTTTGTCTACCTGTGCACCAACGCGCTGCTGATGGAGAAGAAGATCGACCAGTACGAGCCGAGCCCGTACTTCGTGTGGTCGATCCACCTCGACGGCGACCGCGAGATGCATGACCACTCGGTCAACCAGGAAGGCGTGTACGACCGCTGCGTGGAAGCCATCCGCATGGCCAAGGAACGCGGCTTCCGCGTGAACATCAACTGCACGCTGTTCAACGACGCCAAGCCGGACCGCGTGGCCAAGTTCTTCGACTCGGTCAAGGCGATGGGCGTGGACGGCATCACGGTGTCGCCGGGCTATGCCTACGAGCGCGCGCCGGACCAGCAGCACTTCCTGAACCGCAACAAGACCAAGCAGCTGTTCCGCGACATCCTGTCGCGCGGCCGTGCGGGCAAGAACTGGGCATTCAGCCAGTCGACGATGTTCCTGGACTTCCTGGCCGGCAATCAGACCTACAAGTGCACGCCCTGGGGCAACCCGGCGCGCACGGTGTTCGGCTGGCAGCGCCCGTGCTACCTGGTGGGCGAAGGCTACGTGAAGACCTTCAAGGAACTGATGGAAGACACGGACTGGGACGCTTATGGCGTCGGCAACTATGAAAAGTGCGCCGACTGCATGGTCCACAGCGGCTTCGAAGCCACCGCCGTGGCCGACACGTTCTCGCATCCGCTCAAGGCGCTGGGCGTGACCCTGCGCGGCGTGAAGACAACCGGCGCCATGGCCCCGGACATCTCGCTGGACAAGCAACGCCCGGCCGACTACGTGTTCTCGCGCCACGTCGAGATCAAGCTGGCCGAGATCGGCAACCTGAAGAAGGCCCAGGGCAGCCGCGCCGAAGCCGTGCAAGCGACGCATTGAGCGCAATCCCGCAGTCGAAGCATTTTTGGCTACAATCGTAGCCGAAAATGCTTCAATCTCTTTCCGACACCCTCTTCAGCCAATACCGGCGCCGTGTTCTGGGCCTGCTCCTGCTGCGCCCGGAGGCGTCGTATCACGTCCGAGAGATTGCCCGCCTGACCGGCACGGCGCCCGGCACCCTCCATAAAGAACTGAGCAAGCTGGCGGAAGCCGGCATCCTCACGCGTACGCCCCAGGGCAACCAGGTGCTTTATCGCGCGAACCGGGCTTCCCCGGTGTTCGAGGAACTGGCCGGGATCATGCGCAAGACGTCCGGCGCAGTCGAGGCCTTGACGCTTGCCCTCGCGCCAGTCGCCGCCTCAATCCAGGCGGCGTTCATCTTCGGTTCCGTGGCAGCGGGCCGTGACGTGGCCGACAGTGACATCGACGTCGCCATCATCGGGTCTATTACCTTTCGGGACAGTGTTCAGCTGCTGTATCCGGTACAGTCGTCGCTCGCCCGCGAGATCAACGCAAAGGTGTTCTCCGCGGAGGAATGGCAATCACTCGTCCAGCGCCGGGATCCGTTCGTCGTGGATGTGGTTGCGAAACCGAAGCTTTTCCTGATCGGCAACGACGATGACCTTGGAGAATCTGCTGGGACTGAGCCTTGACGCGACTGCGCCAAGCCGGGAGCAAATCGAACGCCTGCTCGGTGCCGCGCGGCGCAACCTCGCCGACGCCCGGATCGAGGGCCGTCAGCCACGAAAACCGCTTCGATGCCGCTTACAAGGCCATCCTGCAGTGCGCCATGGCCGCACTCAACGCCCGCGGCTACCGCACGCTGACCAGCCGACCCGGCCATCACCAGACTGCGCTGCAGACGTTGAGCCTGACCATCAGCCTGCCCGCCGAGCGGCTTATCGTGCTTGATGCACTGCGCAAACAGCGCAACCTTTCCGACTATTCAGGGGATCTGGTGCCGTTGTCCGCCGTGCGCGAATGTATCGCCTGCGCCGCGGAACTACTGGATGACGTGACCGGCTGGCTCCGGGGTCATCATCCCCAATTGCTGGGATGACGGCCACCGAGGCCCGCCCTTCACCGCTCAAGCTACCTAGGACCGATTAAGCCGCCGCCCGGGCGTTGTGATTGGTCAGATACTTGATCAGGCCGTCCACGCCGTCGCGGGCGACGATGTCGGCGAACTGCTTGCGGTACACCTCGATCAGCCACGCGCCCATCATATTGATGTCGTAGATTTTCCAGCCGTCGTTGCCGCGCTGGAGGCGGTAGTCGATCAGCATCTCGTCGCCATTGTTCAGCACGCGGGTGGCCACCACGGAGTCGTTGGCGCTGCTGCCAGCCTTGGCCGGCTTGTAGGTAAATTTGGGACTCTGGTCACGCAGTTGCGAGAGCGAAACTGCGTAGCTGCGCACCAGCAGGGCCGTGAATTGCTCCTGGAGTGTTTTTTGCTGTTCAGGGGTAGCCTGCTTCCAGGCATTCCCGACCGCGAGGCGGGTGGTGCGGCCGAAATCCGTGTAAGGCAGGAACTCACGCTGCACGACGGCGGTAATTTTTGCCAGATCGCCGCTGCGCGTCTCGGGATCGGCCTTGATCTTGGCAATCACGCCTTCGACGGCGGTTTGCACGAGCTTGTCAGGTGACGTCTGGGCGTGCGCGGTGCCGATCATCGCTACGGCCGCAATCGCCACGGCAACGGGGGCAATCGCGGGAGCAATGATGGCGCTGGGAAATTGTCGGTTCATGAGTCTCCGATGCAGGGATAATCGACCACAGGGCCAGTCGGCCCAGTATATAGCGGATCGCGGCGCGGCCGGACCGCGGCGGGTGCGGAGAAGCCGCTGCCAGCGGCTATACTCCGGGCTGCCGCCTCCGTGCGCCCCGGCCGGGCCGGGTGCCAGAACCCCACGCAAATGATCAGATCCACGCTGACCCGTATCGTCAAGTTTTCCACCGTTCGCGCCTGGACCGTGATCGGCGTCTCGCTGCTGCTCACCATTGCCAGCGGCGTCTACATGGCGCGCAACTTCGCCATCAATACCGATATCAGCCGCCTGCTGGAGTCCGACGCGCCGTGGGCGCAGAACGACGCGGCCATCAGCGACGCGTTTCCGCAGCGCGACAAAATGATCCTGGCCGTGGTGCAGGCCCCGGCCAAGGAACTGGCCGACGCCGCCGCCAACGAGCTGGCCGACGCCCTGCGCCAGCAGCCGCAGCGCTTCCGCGCAGTAGGCCAGCCCGGCGCGGGCGCCTTCTTCGAGCGCAACGGCCTGCTGTTCGCCGATACGGCTTCGGTCAACGACATGGCCGCCAAGCTCACCCAGGCGCGACCGCTGATCAACAACCTCGCCCATGACCCCACGCTGCGTGGGCTGTCCGACCTGCTGACCACCACGCTGACCCTGCCGCTGCAACTGGGCCAGATCAAGCTGGGCGATATGGAGAAGCTGCTGGCGGCCAGCGCCACCACCGTGGACGGCGTGCTGGCCAACAAACCCGTGGCGCTGTCCTGGATGGGGCTGGTCGACGACAGCCTGAAGCCTAATGCCGATGGCCGGGCGTTCAGCTTCGTCACGCTGTCGCCGGTGCTCGACTTCAGCGACCTCAAGGCCGGCGCCGGCGCCAGCGAGGCCATCCGTCGCGCCGCCGCCGATCTCAAGCTCGACCAGCGCTATGGCGCCGCCGTCCGTCTCACCGGCCCGCAGCCGCTGGCGGACGACGAATTCGCATCCGTGAGCGAAGGTGCCGTGCTCAACGGCCTGCTCACGCTGGTGGTGGTCATCGGCATTCTCTGGATGGCGCTGCGTTCCGCGCGCCTGATCGTGGCCGTGCTGGCCAGCCTGGTGGCCGGCCTGCTGATGACGGCCGCGCTGGGCCTGATGATGGTGGGCGCGCTGAACATGATCTCGGTGGCGTTCGCCGTGCTGTTCGTCGGGCTGGGGGTGGACTTCGGCATCCAGTTCGGCGTGCGCTACCGTGCCGAGCGGCACGAGCACGACGACCTCGACGAAGCCCTGCGGCTGACCGCGCGCGACGTCGGCACGCCGCTGACGCTGGCCGCCGCCGCCACTGCCGCCGCGTTCTTCTGCTTCCTGCCAACCGACTACCGGGGCGTGGCGGAGTTGGGCAAGATCGCCGGCGTGGGCATGTTCATCGCCTACGCCACCACGTTCACGCTGCTGCCGGCCCTGATCCGCGTGCTGCGCCCCAAGGGCGAAGCCGAGTTGCCCGGCTTCGGCTGGTTGGCCCCGGCCGATGCGTTCTTCGAGCGCCATCGCAAGGGCGTGCTGGTGGGCGTGCTGGTGCTGATCATCGGCGGCGCCCCGCTGCTGCCGCACCTGAAGTTCGATTTCGATCCGCTGCACCTGAAGGACCCGCATTCCGAGTCGATGTCCACGCTGCTGGCGCTCAAGGATGCCCCGCAGGCCGGCACCGACGACGTGAAGGTGCTGGCCCCGTCCCTGGCCGCCGCCCAGCGCACCGCCGACAAGCTCAAGGCCCTGCCCGAGGTGGAGCGCGTGGTCACGCTGCGCACCTTCATCCCTGACGACCAGGCGCCGAAGCTGGCGATCATCGCCGGGCTGGCGAAGACGATGATGCCGGCGCTGACGCAAACCCCATCCGCGCCGGCTGACGATGTGCGGCGCGTGGCATCACTGCGCAACGCCTCGCGCCAGCTCGACCTGGCCGCGCTCGATCATCCCGGCCCGGGCGCGGAAGCCGCCGCGCATCTGTCGCGTTCCCTGAAGAAGCTGTCCGATGCCGAACCCGCCACGCGCGATCGTGCCGAGCGCGCCATCGCCCTGCCGCTGCGGCTTGCGCTGGCCACGCTGCAACGTTCGCTGCAGCCGGAGCCGGTGTCGCAGCAGACCCTGCCGCCGGAACTCCTGCGGGACTGGCTGGCCCCGGACGGCAAGGCGCTGCTCAGCGTTACGCCCAAGCTGCCACCGCCAGGCGTCAAGAACGAGGCCGCGCGCGCCGCCGCGCTCGACCACTTCCTGGACGTGATGGCCCGCGTGCAGCCCGATGCCACGGGCGGCCCGATCGCGATCCGCGGTTCGGCGGACACGATCATGACCGCGTTCAGCCATGCTGGCCTATGGGCCGTGCTGTCGATCACGGTACTGCTCTGGATCACGCTGCGGCGCATCGGCGACGTGCTGCGCACGCTGATTCCGCTGCTGGTGTCCGGCATCGTCACGCTGGAGCTGTGCGTGGTGTTCGGCATCGCGCT
>Ga0160460_101018_pt1 | contig 11528 bp, 7 predicted proteins | sample HID1973M_E6MG_FD_108238 | JGI IMG/M metagenome (GOLD analysis project Ga0160460, IMG submission 108238) | Enriched mosquito-associated microbial communities from UW Madison campus, WI, USA - HID1973M_E6 MG | ecosystem: Host-associated > Arthropoda: Insects > Digestive system > Unclassified ... | reverse complement strand
CTGCGAGATCACGTTGCCCACCGATACCCAGTCGCTGGATGTCGAGCCGACCGAGAAGTCGAAGGCGAACGGCGACCCGTCGGGAAGCACGCGCTTTCCGTCGTCGCCGAGAGTGATTCCCGCGGCATCCAGCAGCTCGCCGGCCCCCTCGAGGTCACGCTCGGTCCACGTGCACGAATCGACGACAGCCTGGTCGCGCCACGTGTCGTACGAACCGGACAGACCGGTGCAGTCGGCAGGATGCGTGTAGCCCTGCATGCCGATCTCGGTGACCTGCTCGCGGTCGACCGCCATCGACAGCGCCTTGCGCACGTTCGCATCGTCGAACGGCGCCTTGGTGGTGTTGAACTGCCAGCTGATCATCGACCCGGTCGTCGGGAACCAGTAGAACCGGTGCTCCGGGTCCTTCGCGACGTAGGCCTCGTCGATGTTCGGAATGAACTGCGGAGCCCAGTCGACGTCGCCGTTGGCTGCGGCGAGGTTCGCGCCGTCGTTGCCCGCGAAGGCCAGCATCCGGATGCCTTCGATCTTCTGCTTCTCGGGCTGCCAGTAGTTCGGGTTCTTGCCGAGGTCGAACGACTGCGCCTGGAAGCTGGTGACCTCGGTGTAGGGACCGGTGCCCACCGGCTCCTCGTTGGCGAACTTCGTGGGGTCATCGACGTCGTTCCAGATATGAGCGGGAGCGATGACCTGCTGGCCGATGTCGAGCAGCGCAGGCGAGAACGGCTGGCTGAAGTCGAACTGCACGGTGAGCGGGTCGACCGCCGTCACGGACTCGATGTAGTCGAACCCGCCCCGCACCTCGCGCTGCAGATCGAACGAGAGCACCACGTCGTCGGCGACGAACGGCTCGCCGTCGGACCACTTCACACCCTCGCGCAGGTGGTAGGTGATACCGGAACTGTCGGGCGCCACCTCCCAGTCGGTCGCGAGCCACGGGGTCGTCGTGCCGTCGGCGGGGTTGTAGATGAGCATCGACTCGTAGATGGCCACCTGGGTCATCGGGAAGTCGGGGTTCGCGAACGGGTTGAAGTTGCGGTCGAAGGTCCCCATGTCTTCACGGGGGATCGTCAGCAGCTGGGTACCGTCGAGCGAGTCCGCGGACTCGCCTCCGGCGGCGCTGCAGCCGGAGAGCGCGAGTGCTGCCGTGGCCGCCACGGCGGCGGCGATCAGCACCGCTTTGCGGTGAACTGTCATGATGAGGGTGTTCCTTTCTTCTTCGTTGAAGCCGAAGGGGCTGCGCGTCGGACGAGATGTCCAGTCACACCGACGCGCGTTCGAGGAGCGGGCAGTCGACCGTCACGGTTCCCGTGCCGGTCGACTGACCCGCGACAATGGCGGCGAGGATGTCCACGCCGCGGGCGCCCATCTGTTCGAAGGGCAGTGCGACCGTCGTCAGACCCGGCCTCAGGTACGCCGCGATGAGCTCCTGATTGTCGAATCCGATGACGGCGACGTCCTGCGGGATCCGCAGGCCGCGTTCCTTGATCGCGTCGTACGCGCCCATCGCCATGCGGTCGTTCGCGCAGAAGATCGCGGTGGGCGGATCAACGAGGTCGAGAAGAGCGGATGCCGCGGCGTAGCCGCCGTCTGCGGTCGCGTGTCCGGAGATCTCGAGGCTCTCGTCGAGCACGATCCCCGCTTCGCGGATCACCTCGCGATAGCCGACACGTCGGCCGACGGCGGCCGGGATGTCCGGATCGAGGTTGATCAGGCCGATGCGACGGTGTCCGGCAGCGAGGAGGCGCTCGGTCGCACGACGGCCGCCGGTGCGCTCGTCCGGGACGATCGCGGGGTAGCGGCCTTCTGCGTCGAAACAGTTGACGAGAACCGTCGGCACCTCGCGTGCGATCTCCGGCAGTTCGACCGCCCGATGCCACGTCGCGGCATAGAGGAGCCCCTCGACACGCTGCTCGAGGAGGCGCTCGATCGCGGCGGTCTCTGCGGCCGGGTCGGAATCGGTCGATGCGATGAGCAGGTACTTCTCATCGAGGAGCGCACGATCCTGCGCGCCTTTGATGATGTCGACGGCGAAGGGCGCCGTCACGATCTCGGTGACGAGCCCGTACCAATCGCTCTGCTTCTTGGCGAGGGCGCGCGCGCCCGCGTTGGGCCGGTAGCCGAGCTCGGCCGCAGCAGCCAGAACGCGATCGCGGGTGTCTTCGGCGATGCTGACCGAGCGTCGGTCGTTGAGCACGAAGGAGACGGCCGAACGGGACACGCCGGCGTGACGCGCGACATCCGCCATCGTCACCGGGCGTCGGGTCGTCTCTGACATCTGCTGTTCCTTCATCGGCTGCGCGTAGCCAACTAACGCGCGTGAGTTCGAGGCAGGTCGACACTAACGCGAGTTAGCAGGGAACGCAACCCACCCCCGCCGTCGCCTCGGAGAAGAGGCGCGCATCGCGTGCCTACGAACCAGCTTCGAAGGGCCGGATACCGAGACCTCCCTCGAAAACCCGCGCATGGCAAGGACGCGACCGTGCGAGCGGTCGCCCGACGACGGTCTTGTCAACCCCTGAGCACGCCGGTGCACGGTCCTGCCTAATAGGAGGACAGGATCCGACATCCAGCGAGGAGTACCCCATGGTGCAGATCATCGAGACGATCGACGTGGACGTTCCCGTCCGCACCGCCTACAACCAGTGGACCCAGTTCGAGACCTTCCCGCGGTTCCTCGACGAGGTCGAATCGATCACACAGACCAATGACACTCTGACCCACTGGACAGTGAAGGTGGGCGGCTTCACGCGCGAGTTCGATGCAGAGATCACGGAGCAGCACCCGGATGAGCGGGTCGCGTGGACCAGCAAGGGCGGAGACACCGAGCACGCCGGAGTGGTCACATTCCACAAGCTCACCGACACGACCAGCCGCGTGACCGTGCAGCTGGACTGGGCGCCCGAGGGTCTGGTGGAGAAGCTGGGCGCCCTGGTGGGCGCGGGGGGCCATGCGGTGAAGAAGGATCTGAAGAACTTCAAGGAGTTCATCGAGGCGCAGGGCAGCGCGAGCGGTGCGTGGCGCGGCGACGTCGACGCTTAGCCGACGCTCTGGAGCGGGCGTGCGATGACCATCCGGATCGGGACGTCCGGCTGGAGTTACGACCACTGGGAGGGCGTGCTCTACCCGCTCGGTCTTGCTTCCGGGGCGCGGCTCTCGACTTACGCGTCCGCGTTCGACACCGTGGAGCTCAACGCGAGCTTCTACCGCTGGCCGCCGGCCGGCCGCTTCCGCAGCTGGAGGCAACGACTGCCCGACGGTTTCACGATGTCCGTCAAGGCACCCCGTGGCCTCACCCACGCGAAGAAGCTCCACTCCCCCGAGGCGTGGGTGCAGCGGATGTCGGAGGGGTGGCATGAGCTCGGCGACAAGCGGGCTGTCGTGCTGGTCCAGCTGCCGCCGACGCTGGCGCGCGACGACGCACGGCTGCGCTACTTCCTCGAACGAGTGCCCCACTGGATGCGGGTCGCGGTCGAGCTGAGGCATCCGACCTGGGAGGTGGAGGAGGTATTCCGGCTGCTGGAGGATCACGGCGCCGCGTATTGCGTGATGAGCGGCGCCGGCCTGTCGTGCATCCTGAGGGCGACGACCGACTTCGTCTACATCCGGCTGCACGGCCCGCACCATGACCATCTCTACCGCGGCTACTACTCCGACCAGGATCTGCAGTGGTGGGCGGAGCGCATCCGTGAGTGGGATCGTTCGGGCCGGGACGTCCTGGCCTACTTCAACAACGACGGAGAAGGCAACGCCGTGCGCAACGCCCACACCCTCAAACACCTGCTCGGCACCTAGGCTGCAACCCGTTGCGGCCGCTGGAGCAGTGCCCGCACGAGATGTCGAAGGGCACGACGATCCGGTCCCCGACGGCCAGGCCTGTGACATCCGATCCGATCTCCATGACCTCGCCCATCAGCCAGGAAATGGTTCCGCAGCGGCAACGGGCGGGACATCCGCCTGAATGTCAACCCCCGCCCCCACTGTTCACGGATTGGTCAGAATCGGACCGCCACATCAGCGGGAGGCATTGGACATGAACACGACACCACACAGACGCCGCAGGCGAGGACCGGCTCGATTTGATCTGCGCGACGAAGCGGATGACTTCGAGGACGATCTCCGATCGGAGATGATCAGTGAAGGCGTGATCGAAGAATGGTGATTCTCGATCCCCCGGTCTCGTCGAGCACCTCGCGGTTCGAACTGCACCAGGTGAACTCGTCGACGTGGCTCATCTGGAACCACAGCATCCCGCCCACCGACCCCGCACACGTGGTCGCCGACGTCACGGCGGGAGCTGTGAGCGGCGTCGACGTCCTCTGGCGCGTCCCGACCGGTCTGCCCACCCACTACCTATCTGCCGGCGCCGCGATCGACGACCTCAGACAACGCGACCGCCACCGCTCACGGCGGGTCAGGCCAGTGCCCATCCCACATCTTCCGCCGACCAATCCACACCGACGGTGACTGTCAGAGTGCTTCCTCGGTAGCCGCGGCGGGACCGCTCCGTCGGGTCGAACTCTCCGGTAACCGCTCAGGCCTTCGATATCGACCCGGGCAGGTTGGACGCTGTCGTGCCAGCTGAAGTGCACCCGGTCAGGCGTCATAAGCGTTGCCGGGCAATCGACTGGAGCGCAGAGTACCCTCCGTCCACGGTGAGGTCGGCGCCGTTCACGTAGGAGGCCCCGCGGCTGTTGAGGAACAGGAGCGGCTGGACCTGCTCGTCTGCTATCGATGCCCGGCCCGGGGTGTGTGGATGTCCGGTCCCATGATCTGCAGCTGTGCGCTGATCTCTGCGGGGTTCGAGTCGCCGACCATCTTCTGCAGGAACTTGGTGTTGTCAAAGACGGCGTCGCGCAGCGGTCGCCTCGGCGCGGGGACGTGGTGGAAGTTGCGGCCCAGCATGTACGCGAGCTTCACCTGACCGGCCGTGTGCTCCACTCGGAGCTCCTCGTAGCGCGCGAGAGCCTTCCTGACCGCGGCCGTGTCCATGAGGTCGACGCCGTTGAGGGTCTGGCCGATGAAGTAGCCGTCGACGATTACGGACCTCACCGCACATACGGCTACGCGTACGGCGGCTCGGGCGGCGGCTTCCGCACGATCGCCTGCGCGGAGAACACTCGTGGCGTGTGGGACGGCTTCGTGCCCCACGTCATCGGGAGCCCGGTCGCAATCCCGAATGTCTTCACGGTCCGGATGCACGCGATGCGAGTCCTCCGCAATGTGCTGGATGACATCGTCGACCAGGTCGAACCCGGTTCACAGCGTCACCTCGGCGAAGGACTCTCGGAGGAAGAGACGGCCGCGTTGGAGGAGGTCACCCGCATGGGGTTCAATCCGGCCGCGTGGGTCGGCCACCGCAGCATGGGCACCCAGGCGTTCGGAGTGCTGTACCGCTCGCTCAAAGCGATCGATCCCACGTACTTCGACGACTTCTGGACCCAGCCCGGCTATCTCGGCGCGGACCCGACCTCCTCGGTGCACCGAGACCGCGTACGACTCTCGACGTCGGTTGAGGCTGTCATCACGCGTCGTGAGGCTGCGGCTTCAGGACTCATCCCCCTTCCCGCTGGGCCGTCCGGCGGCGTGGACGAGGCCTTCAAAGGTCCCGAGCAGGGCGCGGACGTCGTCGTCGCACTCCGCCTCGGCGCGAGCTCCGCGATCGATCCGATGAACGCCGAACTGCGCGTCGTATCCGGTGATGCGGAGGGATCGGTCGCACTGCTGCAGACCGTGCGAGACGGCATCGCATTCGTCGACTTCCCGGAGCTCAGCCCGTTCTTGCAACAGCTGCGCCCCGGCGATCGGGTCGACGTCGACAACAGCAACTTCCTGGCCGCACAGACCTATCACCGGCACCAGGTCCCCGCGCCGGAGTTCACCGTATGGGATCAGTTCCGCGACGACTCCGGCGAGCCGCTGTTCCCGCAGCGCCCCCTGTTGCTCGGCCCCCTGATGGCGCAGGGCGCATCGGGGACTCTGCAGTCCGGCGACATCGCGGGCAAGATGATCGTGGTCGAGGCCCGGTACGACCGCGAGGCTTTCGCGTGGCAGGCCGACTGGTATGCCGGGAAGGTGCGCGAACACCGGGGCGCCGACGCAGATGAGCACCTGAGAGTCTGGATGGTCGACCGCGCGTTCCATGCGGATGTGTCGGGCGCGGAGCTTCCGACGCACACGGTCTCATACCTCGGCGTGGTGCACCAGGCGCTCCGCCAGGTGGCCGCCTGGACCGAGGACGGCATCGAACCGGCGAGCTCGACGCAGTATGAGGTCGTCGACGGACAGGTTCGGATCACGAGCCCTCATCGACCGGGCGGCGTTCAGCCCATCGTTTCGCTCACGGTCGACGGCAGCGAACGCGCCGAGGTGACCGTCGGCGAGGAAGTCGAGCTGGGCGTGTCGGCGACCACCGTCGACGCCCAGTCTCGAATCGTGGAAGTTCGCTGGGATCTTGACGACAGCGGCGAATTCGCGGTCCGCAGCGATGTGACCGCGACGACCGAGGTGGACCAGTCGATCCGTCACAGCTTCTCGGAAGCAGGCACGCACTTCGTGAGCGTCAAAGTCACCGCCCAGCAGCATGGAGACACGGAGACACCCTTCGCCCGAGTCGACAACCTCGCGCGCGTCCGCATCGTGGTCCGCTGACAAGCCGTCCCGATGCGAAAGGAAGTGTGCCGAGGGTGAACGGAGTATCCGTCGACCTGCTCGCAGAGGACCGGTTTGCCCCGTTGTGGACGCATTCGCCACGACGCTGGGCCAGACGGATCGAAGTAGCGCCGCATTGTCGGTGTGGCTTGGAGCGCGGGATCAGCGTGGTCAACGCCCTGCCCGCCGCACTCGGATGGCGTCACGGCACGACGAGACGGAGGCGGTGCTGGTGAACTCACCCGACGAGCACTACGGATATCTTTTCGCGCACTTTCGTGCCGACGGAGCGACGGACGTGGAGAAGATCCACTTCTCCCTCAGCTCAGGAGACACCCCGCTGCGCTGGGACCCGCTCTGGGGCGGACAGCCGGTGCTGGAATCGCACATCGGCACCAGAGGTGTCCGCGATCCGGCGATCGCGCGCGGAAGCGACGGGTCGTTTCACATTCTCGCCACCGATCTGCGAACGTCGGCGGGTGACAGGGAGATCTGGGACGAGTCGCTCCGTCAGGGCAGTCGATCGTTGATCGGGTGGCAGTCGTCCGACCTCGTGTCGTGGACGGCTGCGCGGTCGATCGAGATCGCGCCGTCGAACGCCGGGATGGCGTGGGCACCGGAGGTCACCGTGGACCCCCAGACCGGCGAGTTCGTCGTCTTCTGGTCGTCGAGGCTGTACGCGGCGGACGACCCGACCCACGGGGCGGACTCCTACAGCAGGATCATGTACTCCCGCACGCGCGATTTCTCTTCTTTCACACCTGCCGAGGTAATGATCGACACCGGCGGACGAGACGTCATCGACACCGCGCTCATTCACGAGCACGGAAGGGTGTATCGCTTCACGAAAGATGAGGCGAGATCCGGCGGCTGGGGGATCTACCTCGAGAGGGGTTCGAGCCTGTTCGACGACGACTTCACTCTCATCACCACCAACATCGCCGGAGATCGCTTCCCCGGTGGCGTCGAGGCGCCGATCGTGATCCGTGCTCGAGGTGAGGATCGGTGGTTCCTGTTTCTCGATCAATATCAGGAGATACCGCAAGGCTACTTTGCGATGGAGTGCACCGATCTCGACTCCGGCGAGTGGAGCTATGTGCCCCTCGACGAAGTCTCGATCCCGCCCTCGACCAAACACGGAACGATCTTGCCGCTTCTCAGGCACGAGTGGGACCGACTGCGCACTCTCACCGGGTTGGATTGACGATGGAGGCGACGGGGCCGCTAGCCGGCTGACGACGCAGGGGCTGAAAGGGCTCGCCGAAGCACGCGACCGGCTGGCGAGTGTGAAGCGCTCGGAGGCCGACTTCATCGCTGAAGCCGAACGAATCTGGGAGGTCTTCGAGGCAGCGAAGGCGCGCGGCAGATAACCGACGTGTGCAACTGCCGCGGATCCCGCCCGCCGGCCGGTGCCCGTTGGCCGGTCACTGAGCGCGCGGAACTCCGGCGGGACTGCGCACCTCGGCGGAGCCGATGGTTTGCGCGTCGCCGAACGCCCGGACCTGACGGAGGCAACGCTCACGGCCGACTGGTCGAAGCTGCGCCAGCTCGGTGCCGCCGGCGTGCTCGGTAGGCGGTCGTCGCAACAGCGGCGAGCGATAACCCCGCCCACATTGGTTGAGCGGCAAGGCGCGCCGATCGCGCAGTACCGGGGGCACCGATACGACGCCCTGGATGAGGTGACCAGCGCGCCGCTCCGTGAGGTTGCCGACACAGGAGAAGACGAGCCCACACCGGCGATGGTCGGAGTCCACATCCTGGAGACGGAAGGCCGATACCCCTCCGTCTCGGTCGTGGGCACGACATGGGCGTGGCGTCGAACGCACCCGTTTGCGGGCAGAATGCTCGGCCAGACCTCGGAAATGGTGCGCACTGCGTTAACTTGGTCGGATCGCGCAGCAGATCCTCGCGTCGATCGGGACTTCTTCGCCCAGACCGTGCCCACATCTGACAAGGAACCGCATGGATCGAGAAGGATCGAAACCCCGGAATCACGCCTCAGAACGACGTCAAATCGGGCGAAAAACTGCGGAGACGGAGGGATTTGAACCCTCGGTCCCCTTACGAGGACTCCACCTTAGCAGGGTGGTGCACTAGGCCTGACTATGCGACGTCTCCAGGCACCCGGCCACGAAGGCGCGGATGCACCCAGCAATCATAACCGAGACTGAGCCCGCTTCTGCACGCCGGCGGCCCAGCAGCCCGCGAGGCCACCGTCACTGCTGCGGGCGGGTGCAGGTGGTCTGCGCGGCGGTCTGACCGGCGATGGCCGACGGCAGCTCGACGCGCGTCTCGGCGGCGGGGGTCTCGGTGACAGGCCCCTCCCCCTCGACGGGCGCTTCGCCCGCCGCCTCCGTGGCCGCCGGGGTGGGGGTCGTGACGGGCTCGGCCGCTTCCCCCGTCACCTCGACGCCGTAGCCCTGGCTGGCCTCACCCGTGAGGGTGAGCGGCTGGTTGGCCTTGAGCGCATCGAACAGCACCTGCGCGGCATCCTTCACGGGGATGACGCGGCTGGCGCCGTCACCGTCGGCGTACCGAGTCGGGTACTGCACGAACACGATGTCCTCGTACGGCACGTCCTTCACGGCCATCGCGATCTGCACCATGAGGGTGGGGTTGGTCAGGCCGGAGCTCAGCACCAGCTGCCCCTGCTGCACCTGGCTGATCGCGGTGGTGGCGAGATTGAGGAGCGTGGCGGGGTTGGCGAGCACCGAGTCGGACTGGAGCTTGCGCACCATCGACGACATGAACTGCTGCTGGTTGGAGATGCGGCCGAGGTCGGACCCGTCGCCGATGCCGTGACGGATGCGCAGGAACTGCAGCGCCTCGACGCCCTGCAGCGTGTGGGTCCCGGCGGTGAGGTTGAGGCCCGTGTGCGGGTCGCTGATGTCGCCCGCGACGCACACGTCGACGCCGCCGATCGCATCGGACATGTTGATGACGCCCGTCCAGCGGATCGCCGCCGCGAAATCGATCTCGTCGTCGATGAGCGATTCGATCGTGAGGACCGTGCAGGCGAGCCCGCCGTACTGGTACGACGCGTTGATCATCTGCGACGACATGGCCGAGTAGCTGCCGTTGCCGTCCTCCTTCGGGCACGACGGGATCGGCACGAGCATGTCGCGGGGGAACGACACCACCGTCACGCGGCGAGGCTCGTCCGAGATGTGCACGAGCATCGTGACGTCGTTGCGCTCGCCCTCCGTCGTGTGAGCCTGGCAGGCTCCCGAGAGCGCGGCATTGGCACCCTCGCACGAATCCGTGCCGACCATGAGGATGTTCACGCCACCCTCGATCGCTCCGAGCGACGGCGGCAGCGGCTTGTCCTGGTCGAGCACGACCGCGTTCGCGGTGATCGCCTGAGTGGCGTCCCACACGTTGTAGGCGGCGATGCCGGCGGTGCTGACTCCGAAGACGCCGAGAGCGACTCCGAGCATCGCGACGAGTGTCATGAACGGATGCCGCGACTTCAGGACTCCGTGGCGCGCGAGGGGCGCCCGGCCCTCGCTCGAGGGCCGCTTCACCGACGCCATCAGCCGTTGGCCCTGACGTTGCCCGCGGAGCAGGTCTGCTGGGCGGCGTTCTGGCCCGGGATGTTGTTCGGAAGGGCCACCGCGGTCTCGCTCGGCGCGGGCGTCGCCGCAGGATCGGCGGTCGCTGTGGGTGCGGGGTCGGCGGGCGCCTCGGCGGGCTGCGGGTCGGCCACGATCACTCCTCCGGTGAGGTCCTGGTCATGCGTGACCTCGATCGACTCGTTCGCCGCGAGCGCCGCCCACAGCTGCTTCGCCGAGTCGTAGTCGGGCACCACGCGGTTGACGTCGGCAGGGTCGGTCAGCACCGGGTACTGCACGAACACGATGTCTTCGAACGGCACGTCCTTGACCGCCAGTGCGATCTGCACCAGCGTCATCGGATTGGTCAGCGACTTGCTGGGCGTGATGTTGTCCACGGCCGTGGCCGCGAGCTTGTACAGCGTCGCAGGGTTCGACAGCACCTCGTCGCTCACCAGCTTGCGGGCGAGGCTCGACATGTACTGCTGCTGGTTGCTGATGCGCGCCAGGTCGCTGCCGTTCTGCAGGCCGTGGCGGGTGCGCAGGAACTGCAGCGCCTCCACGCCCTGGATCGTGCGGGGTCCGGCAGGCCAGTTGATGGCGGTGTACTTGTCTTTGATGCCACCGTTGCCGATGCAGACGTCGACGCCGCCGATCGCATCGGTGATGTTGATGACGTTGCCGAAGCTCACCTTCGCGGCGAACGGGATGTTCTGGCCGCTGAGCTCTTTGATCGTCTTGGCCACGCAGGAGAGTCCGCCGTAGCTCCACGCCTCGTTGATCTGGGTCTTGCTCGTGGCGGACGTGGTCGACCCGTCCTCGCGCGTGCACGAGGGGATCGGCACCATGAGGTCACGGGGGAACGACACGACGGTCACCCGCCGCGGGTTGTCGGAGATGTGCACGAGCATGTTGACGTCGTTCAGCTGTCCGGCGGCATCGGCGCCGGTGCAGCGGTCACCGAAGATGTAGGCGAACTCCTCTTCGCACTCGTCGGTGCCGACCAGGAGCACGTCCACACCGCCCTCGATCGCCCCGATGTCGGGCGGGACGGCACCCTGGCCCTCGAGCTCGACGGCGTCGTCGGCGAAACTCGTCGTGAAGTCCGTGGCGGCGTACGCCGCCACTCCGGCACCTGACACCAGCACGACGGCGGCGACGATGCCGACGAGCTTCAGGATGAATCCGAACGGGCTCGGAGACGACAGCTCACCGTGACGGGCCACCGTGCGGCGGCCGCGCCTCGTGGGCTTGTGCGTCGAGCTCACTCGGTTCCTTTCGGGGGGGAGGGCACCGCGGAAGACGTGATCTGCGGACCAGGGACTT
>Ga0160460_101016_pt1 | contig 11548 bp, 10 predicted proteins | sample HID1973M_E6MG_FD_108238 | JGI IMG/M metagenome (GOLD analysis project Ga0160460, IMG submission 108238) | Enriched mosquito-associated microbial communities from UW Madison campus, WI, USA - HID1973M_E6 MG | ecosystem: Host-associated > Arthropoda: Insects > Digestive system > Unclassified ... | reverse complement strand
GCGCGGCATCCGTCCGCCCCGCACCCGCGCTGCCGGTGCCGTGCGTGCGGCCGCGCGCGCGGAGGGTGGGCACGACGACTCCGAGGATCACCACGCCGATCGCAGCGAACGCGAACGAGGTCGCGAACACCGTGTCGTAGCCGTCGGGGATCACCAGCAGGATGAAGAAGGCCAGCAGCGGGCCGACCGCCGCCCCGATGTTGTCGAGCATGCGATGCACGCCGAACGACCTGCCGAGCGTCTCCGGCCGGGAGGCCGCAGTGATGAGGGCGTCCCTGGGTGCGGTGCGGATGCCCTTCCCCACGCGGTCGGCGGTGATCACGGCGGTGAGGGCCGCGAAGCCGGACCCGAAGAGCAGGCCGAGACGCGCGACGGCGGCGAGGGCATAGCCGACGAACGCCACCCATTTCGGCTGGTCCAGGCGATCGGAGACGTGGCCGCCGGCGATCCGCACGAGCGCGCTGACGCCCTGGTAGAGGCCGTCGAGGAATCCGAAGGCGATCGTGGAGAGCCCGAGCACGCCCGTGATGTACAGCGGCAGGATCGCGGCCACGGACTCCGACGAGATGTCCGTCAGCATCGACACGACGCCGAGGGTGACCACGGTCGATGAGACGGTGCGGACGCCCCGGGGCCGGTTCGCCTCCGGAGCGGAACGGGTCCCCTCCTGCTCGTCGGGCTCCGGTGTGTTCGACAGAGAGATGTACATGCCGGCGGTCAGCTCGTCCGGAAGACGCCGTGCACCATGTACACGGTGCCGGTTCCCGCGGCCGGCGTGAAGGCGAGCGTCAGCGAGTCGAACGAGCTCGTGTAGGCGACGGAGCCGTCCCCGCTCTCGGGCGCGACGACCAGGCCTTTCGAGGCCCACAGCTGGGCGTAGTGGTCGAGGATCTCCTGCGGCGAGGCATCCGTCCGCGCCACCAGCGACACCTGCATCACGTCGCCCTCCGTCGCGATGGAGTTCTGGACGACCGTGGCCTCCGGCGCCGGGCCCATCACGTCCGTGGGGAACCCTGCGACGAGCTCCGCGGCGCCGGTGGCGGACTCGGGCAGCGGGCCGGCCAGCAGCGAGGCCGAGGGAGGCAGGCCGGGGAGGCCCCCAGCGCTGTCGGTCTCGGGGAGCGCGGGCACCTCGCTGCCGGTCGTCGGCGTCGCGTCGGGCAGCGGGCCCTGGCTGACGGGTGCGGTCGCAGACGGCTGAGGCGTCGGCACCGCGCCTTCACGCTCGCCGACCGGCGCGGCGAAGAGCCAGACCGCAGCGCCGGCGATCACGAGCACGACGACGCCCACCGCGATGAGCACACCCCACATCGTCGGAGTCAGCCCGCTCCGGCTCGCCGTCTTGGTCTCCTGTTGATCCTGCATGTTGCGGCCCCCAAACCGTCTCGCGACCTAGCCCTCGGCCGGTCGCCCTCTCCGCCGTCTTCGCACGCCCTTGCGCGCCGCCCCAGGGACCCGCGGCCACGCCCGCTTGGGGGAGCGGGGAACCGTCGCTCGCGCGATCGCCAGAGTGCACCTGGCGGCGTGCGACGGTATGTGACCGCGGATCCGGCTGTTGACGGCCGACGACGCCGTTGTCGTCGGCCGAGTCTGCTGCGGGGACATCAGTACGCCCCCTTCGGTGCGACCATGACCCGGCCGGTGCGCCACATGATCATGAGGTCCGTCGCGATGGACCAGTTCTCGACGTAGCGAAGGTCCAGGCGCACGCTCTCGTCCCACGACAGGTCGCTGCGTCCGCTGACCTGCCAGAGTCCGGTGATGCCGGGCTTGATGTACAGCCGGCGGTAGACGGTGCCGTCGTATGCCGTCACCTCGGTGGGCAGCGGCGGCCGCGGGCCGACGATGCTCATTTCACCCCGCAGCACGTTCAGGAACTGCGGCAGCTCGTCGATCGAGAACTTCCGGAGCACGGCCCCCACACGGGTGACCCTCGGGTCGCGCTTCAGTTTGAACAACGGCCCCGCACCCTCGTTGTGCGCGTGGAGCTCGTCGCGCCGGGTCTCGGCATCCGCGGTCATCGTGCGGAACTTCACCATCCAGAACTGGCGGCCGTCGCGGCCCACCCGCAGCTGGTGGAACAGCACCGGACCGCGCGAGTCCAGCTTGATCGCGATCGCGATGAACGGCGCCACGAGCAGGATCGGGACGAGCGCGAGGAGGGACAGGACGACGTCCATTCCGCGCTTGATGGCGTGGATCCCGCCTTCGAACTCCGGGATCTTCACCTGCACGAGGGGAAGACCGTCGAGGGGTCGCAGCGAGAGCCGGGGTCCTGCCACATCGGTGAGCCGGTTGCAGAGCACGAGCTCGGCCGCGGTCCCCTCCAGCTCCCAGCCGAGCCGGCGCACGAAGTCGCGATCGTCGTCGGGCGTGCTCGCGACCACGATGGCGTCGGCTCCGGAGGAGCGCCCGAAGGCGGCGGTGAACCGGATCGACCCGATCACCGGGTAGGCGATGTCCTCGACGTCGATCGGGTCCGTCCGCCCGTCGGTGGTCGTCGCGCCGATGACGTGATAGGCGTGGTGCGGGTCGTTCACGAGCTTCTCGATGACGTACTCGACGTCCTCCCGTGCCCCCGCGACGATCACCCGCGACACGCATTCGCCGCGCGCCCGGTCGTGGATGAGGCGCTTGCGCCACATCCAGCGGCTGAGCACGATGGCCACCAGCCCGACGGGCAGGGCGACGATGAGCTGCCCGCGCAGCCCGGGCAGCTGCGCGAGGATGAAGACGGTCGACAGGATGCCGAACGCGAGGCCCGTCGCATGGCCGATGCGCTTGTACTCGGCGGCGCCGGCGCCGAGGACGGCCGGCTCCCGGGTGCGCGCGAGCCACAGCAGGGTGAGCCACGCGCAGACGACGAACGCTCCGATGCGCGCCGGCCCGGCGAGTTCGGCGATGCTCGTGATGGGCCCCGTCTCGAACATCATCGCGGCGGCGACGGCGACGGTGATGCTCAGTGTGTCGGTGAGGTCCAGCCGTCGCCGGTAGCGCCGCTCCCAGAGTCGGCGGCGCTCCAGCGACGGCTGGACCCGTGGGGCCGTAGCCGCGGGCAGGACGTCGAATGCAGGGCGCGACGGGGTCGGGCGCCAGCGGAGCGTTCGGGTCACTCCGCCGGCGCCCGCGGGCGCCGCGTCGATCGCGGCCGGGCTCAGACCGTGATCCACCGCGCGCACGATGACGCGTCCTTAGCAGACATCAACTTCCCACTGTCAGCACGACGTCGTCGTCGGGTGCCGTCGCCGAACTGACCATTCCCCAGTGCGCGACCCGACCGGGTTGTCGGGTCTAAGGGATCCCCAGATCCCTTGCGCGTTGTCACTGTACGCCCGCCCAGCAACGACCGGAAGACTTTCCCTATGAAAACTTGACAGCCCTTGAGGGAAACCGGTGCCGACCTGAGGTCGGTGGTGCCGGTGTTACCCGATGAGGTTGATGAGCGCGTCCAGTCCCATGCCGTAGTTGATGCGCACGGTGGGCAGGGCGAGCTTGTCGGTGCCGATCGTCACGTACCCGGGCTCGATGGTCCGGGCCATCTCCCAGCCCGCCTGGCGGAGGCCCTCCTTGGCGGTGTCGTTGTAGTGCCCGAAGGGGTACGCCATGACCTCCTTGACTCCGAGGACGCCGTACGACGCCTCCATGTCGGCGGCGACCTCGGGGGCGGAGAGATTCGTGATGAGTCCGTCGCCGTTGGCTCCCGCGCGGTGCATGTCGTGGGTGTGCGAGCGGCGCAGCACATAGATGTTCGGGGGCGGGTCCTGCCGGTAGGCCGTGATCATGAACGACGTCGTGAGCACCTTGTACTTGTCGACGACCGGCGCCGCGAGGTCGAACCAGGTCTGGTCGGCGTCATCGTCGGTGACGATCACGGAGTGGTTCGGCAGGAAGAGCCGGCCGTCGATGAATGCCGACAGCTCGTCCCACGTCGGCAGGTAGAAACCGCTGGTGGCGATGTGGTTCATGTGCGCGTCGAAATCGGCGATGTACGCATAGTTCCCGCGGAGCCAGCCGCTCTCGCCCTCGGGCTTGGTCGTGAACTGGTGGTACATCAGGATCGGGATGCGCGCATCCTCGGCCGCGTTCTGCTCGGGACTCATCCACGCACCGTGCAGGGTGACTCGCTGATCGGTGCACACCACGGGCTCGGAGCCGTTGACGCGACCGGGGATGGCGTACGCCGCGGCATCCGCCGGCGTGGCGTACCAGCCCGCGAACACGAGCCCGTCGCGCGAGGGGATCGGAAGGCCCGTGTACAGCGCCCCCTGCGTCTGCAGCACGGGTGCGTCCGCGACGCCGTCGCCGGCGAAGCTCACCGCGCACGCCGCGGGGTCGGTGGTCGTCGCGAGCAGCTGCTCCTCGGGAGTCAGCGGCGTCGGAGTCGGGGTGGGTGCGGGCGTGGCGGTGGCGGCGGGTGCGGCATCCGGGTCCCGGTCCTCGGCGCCCGCACGCGCGAAGCCGATCGCCGCGACCGTGCCGCCGACGACGGCGAGCAGGACGACGACGCCCGCGACGCCTGCGAACAGACGGCGTCGGCGGACCCGCGCGGACGGGCGGGCGCGAGGTGTACCCGAAGTGGCCATACGACTCCCCAAGAGCCCGGGCCGCTCGTCCCCCGACGGCGGCCATTCCACAAGATGGTACTCGGAGTCCCCAGTGGCGGCCGACCTCATCGCGCGCGTCGTGGACGATCGGCAGCGCCTCAGGGCGCCGGTTCGCTACGCTCGGGTCCCATGCTGCCTGCCGACTGGATCGAGCACCGTCGTGCCGACGGCGAGATCCTGGGATGGATGCTCGCCTCGGGCGAGGGCTTCCGCGTCTTCGACCTGCTCGGCCGGGAGCGCACGCCCCCGTCAGGGGGAGTGCTCGACTGGCTCGAGGCGGAGGAGCTGCTGGAGGATCTCGGCATCGGCTACCTCGCCGATCGCTGGACGCTGCGCCTGACCGACGGCGCCGAGCGTCCCGTGCGGATCGCGGAGGCGAGCGTCAGAGGGGTCACCGTCGTGGCCGACGAGTACGGCGCGGCCTCCGCCGTCGGGGCCGATCCTGAGCGCATCCGCCTCCCGTTCCCGATCACCGACGAGCTCGCTCCGCGCTGAGAGCCCGTCCCACCCGGGTCGCGCGAGCCGGATCTCGCCCGACGACCGTCGGAAACAGGGCGATGCCCGGCGATCCGCAGACCGCCGGGCATCGCGCCGCCGGATCAGCCGTTCGCCGCCGCGAGGGCGCCGAGCGCCTGCACGAGGTCGGAATCGGCCGGGGCCACCGACTTGCGCGCCGCGTTGTCGAGCTGAGCGGCGACCGCATTGCCGTTCGCCTTGCCCGCGAGCTTCTCGGCCTTGTCGACGTGCTTGCGAACCTCGCTCAGCGCCAGCGCATCGAGATCTCGCGGATGACCGCCATGCTGGCCGAGCGCGACCTCTGAGCCCCGAGAAAGGCCCTGGGTGCCGACCCGCCGGGTGGGTACAGTGAGGCCATGACGACCCTCGTGCTCACTCTCGTCGGAGGCGATCGGGCGGGCCTGGTCGCCGCCGTCGCCGATGTGGTCGACCGGCACGGCGGCAACTGGGAGAACAGCGAGCTCGCCGAACTGTCGGGCGTGTTCGCCGGAGTCGTCGAGGTCTCGGTCTCGCCGGCGCGCGCCGACGAGCTCCGCGAGTCGCTGTCGGTGCTGGACGGTCTGCTGTCGGTCACGGTCAGCACCGGGTCCGCGCCGCTGCCGGAGGCCGCCGAGATGCGCCCCCTCGTCCTCGAGGTGATCGGCAACGATCATCCGGGCATCGTGAGGGAGATCACGACGGTGCTGCGCTCGCACGAGATCAGCATCGACCGCATGACCACCGAGACGCGCGAGGCCGCCATGTACGGCGGTCGCCTGTTCGAGGCGACGGTGACGGCCAGGATTCCGGCATCCGTCGATCTCGCCGCCCTGACGCGGGAGCTCGAGAGGCTCGCGGCCGAGATCCAGGTCGACGTCACCTTCGCCTCCTGACCCTCGTGTCCTTTTTCTCGTCGAATCCACCCCTTCTCGCCGAGTCCACCCGGGAATGCGTGACAATCACAGGTGGACTCGGCGACAAGGGGTGGATTGGGCGCAATCAGCGGCCCGGGACCGACGGTCAGCCGAGGTCGCGCAACCGCGCCGTGAGGCCCGTGCCGTCGCCGGCCCGCCGCTCGTAGCCGACGGCGATGATCAACAGCACCGCGCCGACCACCGACAGGGTGATCCACCACGGCATCGCCTCGATGCCCCGGCCGATCTGAACCATGAACGCCAGCACGTTCTCTATCGGCAGCACGACGATCCCGATGACGAAGGGCGCCGCGAGCCGCCGCGTGGCCCCCACCAGGATCGCCGCCAGTGCGATCGCCATCACGAGGATCGCGCGCCATGTGCGCGGGTCCGTGTAGGTCGCGGCGACGGACGCGCTCAGCATCGTGACCAGCCCCGGTGTCAGCAGCGGCCACGAGCCGCTCCAACCAGCGGGCCAGGCCTCGAACGAGCGCACCGGTGCGTGGGCCGCGGGACGGCGCAGCGCGAGGGCGCCGGCCGCGAGCAGGAACAGCCCGAGCGGGAGCGAGAACCACTCGACCCGCAGGTCGCGCGGACTCCACGCCACCACCGCCGTCGTGAACGACACGGCGAACAGGAACCACACCGGCGGCAGCGCCGTCGGTCCCCGCAGTCCGCGCGCGGCGACCGCGACCATGAACGCGAGCAGCGCCAGCAGCAGCGCCCACATCGTCCAGATGACGAACCAGTCGCGCTCGATCGCCGGCCAGGTCGTCAGGCCGAGGATCAGCACGGCCGGGGCACCCAGCCAGCGGGTCTCGCCCAGGAGCGTCCCCGGTTCCGCGAGGCGGTGGAGGGCGCGCGCGGCGCTCGCCGCGGCGCCCGCCCCGACGACGCCGAACGCGAGCGCCCCGACGATCAGCGGCTCGGTCGGCGCCGCATCCAGGCCCGCTCCCCACCGCACGCCCTGTGCGGCAGCGGCTGCGGCGGCCACGATCGCGACGGCGAGCGTCGGCGCGCGAAGCACCCGCAGCCGGCGCAGGCGCGGTGCGGAGGCACGCGTGACGACGACGGATGCCGCCACCAGCGTCCACGCCGCGGCCACGAGCCCGTAGGCGCGCGCCGGCTGGACGGCATCGAGCCCGAGCGCGGTCATCGCCGCTCCCGTGCCCGCGAGCGCGAGCGCGATCAGCACCGGGACGACCGCCACGGCGATGCCCACCGCGTAGAGCCCGACCGCTCGCCGTCCGCGCGCGGTCAGCCACACTCCGACGGCGGCCGCGGCGAGGGCGGGCGGCAGGAGGTACGGCTCGAGGCCGGTGACCCCGACGATGCCCCAGGTGCTCCACAGCGCGCCCGTGAACGCCGCACCGGCGAGCGGCCACGCGTAGCGGCGCGGCGAGAACAGCGCCGTCGCTGCGAACCCGATGCCCAGGATGACGAGGACCAGCAGGGTCGTGGGCAGCCCGGCGGATGTGCGCACGAGCGACAGGCCGACCGCGATCACGGCGGTGAGCAGAGCGGATGCCTCGACCGCGAGTCCTGCGGCGCGCGGATGCGGCCCCGGCAGCCGATGCGAGAGTGCGGCGGTGAGAAGGTCTCCCGACGCCAGTGTGACAGCCACGAGCCCTGCGATGACGGGGAGCACGACCGGCGATCCGCTCATCGGCAGAAGCTGCGCACCCAGACACACCGCGACCACCGCGAGGGCCGGCACGAGGGTTGCGGCAGCGAGGGCTCGCACGAGGATCCCGAGCCCCGGGCGAGTGGTCGTGACGAGCGTCAGGGCCAGACAGAAGATGACGGCGGTCGACAACGCCGTCCAGCCGCTGCGCTCGAAGACGACCTGCAGCACGCCGACCGCGAACGGCGCGGCCGTCACGGTGAGCACGGCGTACCACTGGCTCGAGGGCACCCGGCGCGCGAAGGTGACGGCGATCGCGACGGCCCCGGCGGCGCACGTCGTGACGCACACCGCCACGAGGGGGTCCGCTCCGGCGCGGCCGAGTGCCGTCGCGAGCAGCACGAGCGAGTACGCGAACGCGACGCCGACATGGACGAAGCGCGCCGAGCGCGGCACGGTCCTGGCAAGGACGCCGAGCGTCGCCACGACCGCGGCTCCGGCCCACACCGTGAGATCGTCCACGCGCCACGACAGCACCGCGACGAAGGCCACGGCCGCGTGGGCACCCACCACGAGCGGCATCCGGACGGCGGCCGAGGCATCCTCCAGCCGCATGCTGACGACCGCGCCCGCGGCGACCGCCGCGACGAGTCCGAGCGCGATGCGCGCCCACACCTCGATCCCCGGCAGCGCGAGCACGGTGAGGAGCGCGAGCACCGCGTACCACGCCCCGAGGAACCCGAGCCACCGCGTGCCGACGGCGGGCGGCATCCACGATTCGCCTGCCCCGGCTCCGGGGGTGGGTGCGCTTCGCAGGTCGGGATCGACCGGAGCCTGCGTCCCCGAACCGGCGCCGCGCGCCTCGGACCCGGTCTCCAGGCCGGAGGCCGCGTCGGCGCGAGGGAGGCCGCGCGGGGTCGTGAGCGCCGCGAACGACCCGAGCGAAAGCGCCAGGGCGCCCAGGCCCACTGTCAACGCGGGTGCGCCGCCCGGAGGCAGCACCCCCCGCTCGGCCCCCGCGCCCGCGAGGACGCCGGCGAGCGTGAGCAGGGCGGTCAGCGTGGGGATCGCGGCGACGGCCGCGACGATCGCGACCGCGCCCGAGAAGAGCGCGCCGCGCGCGACGGCGCGGTGCAGCGGCGTCACGGCGCCGACGACCACCAGCCCGAGCCCCGCCGCGACCGGGAACACCGCGAACCAGTCGTCGATCCGGGATCCGGCGACCGGCAGCGCGACGACGGCCCCGACGATTGCCGCCCCGCTGACCCCGCTCCACAGCGTGCCGGCGGGATGCCGTGCGGAGGCGGCGGCGATCGCGGCGATCGCCACCAGGGTCGCGCTCACGAGGTACGCGGTCTCCACGCCGGTCGCGGCATCCGCTCCCCACACCGTGACGACAGCCGCGGCCGCCAAGCCGAACTGCGCGACGGTGAGTGCGACGCGCTCGGCGGTCAGGGGGCGGTCGAAGCCTGCCGGACGGCGCCCGGCCAACGCGACGAGCGCGGACGCGGCGGCGGCCGAGGCCAGGCTTCCGGCTGTCGCCGCGAGCGCCGATGCGGCGCCGAGAGCGAGCATGAGCGGGACGAAGGCGAGCCCGACCAGACCGCTGAACAGCCACGCGCGCACGCCGATGCGCGGGCCGAGCACCGCGAGCGCCGCGCCCGCGACCAGCGCGGCCAGGCCCGCGAACACCCACCCGCTCACGGTCGCAGGCAGCAGGTCGAGGATCGTGGTCACGGTGAGGGCGAGGAAGACCACGCCGAGTGCGCCGATCGCCTCGGCCGAGAAGCGCAGGCCCCGCCGGGCCAGGAGCGCCGACCCGCCGAGGAACGCCGCCGCGATGGCTCCGACGATCGCCGCGCGCGGGAGCGGGTCGGCGAGGTCGGGGTTGAAGAACGTGAAGACGACGGCCGCGACGGCGACGAGGCCGGCGCCGGCGACCGCGAGCACGGACTGCACGGTCGCCGACGGGCCGCCGCCGCGCGCGACGACGGGCGCGGCGGACGGGACGACCGCGGGGACGGATGCCTCGCCAGGCGCCGCCGGCGACTCGGTGGCCGTCGCCCGGGCGGTGACCGGCACCCTGTCGAGGATGAGCTGTCGTGTGCGCAGCGCGTCGACCGCGTTCTGCGAGGCGGTCCACAGATCGCGTCCGACCGCACCGGCGAAGTCGGCCCCGCACGCCGGGCACCTCCGTTCGGCGACGATGCCCGAGCCGCACACCGGGCACCGCACGACGTCGAGGAGCTCCGCGATCGCGGTGGAGCTCCACGCCGGCGCAGGACGCTCCCGCACCTCCGCGCTGCTCACGCCTCACCTTCCTTCGCGGCGATCGCCGCCGGATGGTCGTCGGGCACCCACTCCAGGATGTCGCCGGGCTGGCACTCCAGCACACGGCAGATCGCGTCGAGGGTGGTGAAGCGCACGGCCTTCGCGCGGCCGTTCTTGAGCACCGAGACGTTCGCGGGCGTGATGTCGATCGCGGCGGCGAAGTCGGTGACCGACATCTTCTTCTTCGCCAGCTGCACGTCGAGGTTGATGATGATCGGCATCACACCACCTCCGAGAGGTCGTGCTCGAGCTGTGACGCCTTCCGCAGGAGCCCTCGCAGCACGACGATCAGCAGCGACAGGCCCGCGCCGACGACGACGCCCAGGAGCAGCAGCAGGGTGATCGACGGGGTGAGGAACCCGGTCAGGCTGAGCGCGATGAGCGCGACGAGCACGAGGAAGGTCGCGAATGCCACGGCCGCGAGACTGACGTCGACGTCGGGGAACGCGCTGTCGCTGAAGATGCTGTCTTCGCGCACGAGCGACAGCAGGCGCCACACGCATACGAGCACGACCTGCACGCACAGCAGGAACAGGATGCCGACGATGGTGCCCGGGATCTCGAAGTAGGCGATCTCGGAGTAGCGCACGGCCGATTGGGCGGCGACGGCCGGGACCACGAACACCTGGCAGCACAGCAGCAGCGCCAGCAGCGCGGCGATGAGAACCTTGAGGACGATGATCGTGGGGCGTTGCATGCGAACCTGCCTATCGATAAACGGTACGTAGCTATCGAAAAACAATAGCCGCAGCAGCCGCCCCTCGCGCAAGCGAACGTTGCTGAGGATCCCCTGGCAACGACCGGGGCTGGCCGGCGGCGCAGGCGCCGGGTACCGTGCCGAAGCGTGGGCACGCTGATCTACTTCAACTCCGCCTCCCTCGACGGCTACATCGCCGGCCCCGACGGGCGATGGGATTGGGCCACTCCCGACGCCGAGGTCCACTCGTTCGTCAACGAGCTGGTCGCCCCGACCGGGACGCACCTCTACGGGCGCCGCGTGTACGAGGTGATGAAGGCGTGGGAGGACTTTCCGCTCGACGAGCTGCCGCCGGCGGAGCGCGCGTTCGCCCTCCGATGGCGCGACCTCGACAAGATCGTCTACTCGGCGACTCTCGATGAGGTCACGACCCGTCGCACGCAGCTGCGAGCCGCCTTCGACCCTGGCGAGGTGCGGCGGATCGTGGATGCCTCGACCGCGCCGATCGCGATCGGCGGTGGCCGGCTCGCCTCAGCCGCGGCGCGTGCCGGCATCCTCGACGAGGTTCACGTGGTGATCGCCCCGGCCGTGGTCGGCGGCGGCACCAGGTTCCTCGACGAAGGCCTGCGCCTCGAGCTGGAGCTGACAGCGGAGCGCCGCTTCGCGAACGGCTCCGTCTACCTCGGCTACCGCGTCGGGCGCTGAGCGGCCGGCACCCGCGGGTCAGCCCTCGCCCGGTCCGCCGAGCATCACGCCGGGCTCGGGGGTGGGGCACACGGCGTTGTCGGGGACGACCCCGATCTCCGCGCGGATCCCCACGCCGCCTCCGATCCTCGTCACGGTGTAGGCGATGCCCTCGAGCGACCCGCGGAAGGGGACGTTG
>Ga0160460_101010_pt1 | contig 11621 bp, 8 predicted proteins | sample HID1973M_E6MG_FD_108238 | JGI IMG/M metagenome (GOLD analysis project Ga0160460, IMG submission 108238) | Enriched mosquito-associated microbial communities from UW Madison campus, WI, USA - HID1973M_E6 MG | ecosystem: Host-associated > Arthropoda: Insects > Digestive system > Unclassified ... | reverse complement strand
GGGCTACGAGGCCCGGTCGTACACGGGAAGCCAGGCGGGCATGATCACGGATGCGCAGCACGGCGCGGCGCGCATCGTCGACGTCACCCCGGGTCGCGTGCGCGAGGCGCTCGACGAGGGCGCGATCGCGATCGTCGCCGGCTTCCAGGGCTTCAACCGCGACACCCGTGACATCACGACGCTCGGCCGCGGCGGCTCCGACACCACCGCTGTCGCCCTGGCGGCCGCGCTCGAAGCCGACGTCTGCGAGATCTACAGCGACGTCGACGGCATCTTCACCGCCGACCCGCGGGTCGTGCCGAAGGCGAAGAAGCTCACCGTCGTCTCGGCCGAGGAGATGCTCGAGCTCGCCGCGAACGGCGCCAAGGTGCTGTACATCCGCGCCGTCGAATACGCGCGCCGCCATGGCGTGCTGATCCACGCCCGCTCCACGTTCAGCTCGGGCGTGGGGACCTATGTGCTCGGCCCCGGGATGAACGTTCCCGAGGGCGAAAAGGGAGAAGAGATGGAAGAGCCCATCGTCGCCGGCGTCGCCACCGACCTCGGCCAGGCGAAGATCACGGTGATCGGCGTTCCCGACGTGCCCGGCAAGGCGGCCGAGATCTTCAAGGTCGTCGCCAAGTCCGGTGCCAACGTCGACATGATCGTGCAGAACGTCTCGGCCGCGACCACGGGCCGCACCGACATCTCGTTCACGCTCCCCAAGACCGACGCGGCGACCGCGCTGAAGGCACTCGCCGCCGACCAGTCCGAGATCGGGTTCGAGAACCTGGTGCACGACGACCAGATCGGCAAGCTCTCCGTGGTCGGCGCGGGCATGCGCACGCACACGGGCGTCTCGGCCACGCTCTTCGAGGCACTGAGCGTCGCGGGCATCAACATCGAGATGATCTCGACGTCCGAGATCCGCATCTCGGTCGTGGTGCGCGGCGACGACCTCGCCGAGGCCGCCCGGGTCGTGCACACCGCTTACGGTCTGGACGGCGACATCGAGGCGACCGTCTACGCCGGCACCGGTCGCTGATCACACGTCCGACCGACGGATGCCCGATCCGGGCGAGCGCGGCAAGGTCGGGGTGGACGAACGGCAGGAATCGCGCGCACGCTGTCCGTCCGGACCGGTAACACCCGCGTCGCCCACCGTGCCGGGCCGGTAGAATCGCTCAAACCCCGCGCGATCGACGGCGCCCGCGCGTCCGCTCCACGCTTGTGCCCCACGCTGAGGAACTCCCATGACCCGCATCTCCGATTCAGGACTCTCCGTCGCCGTCGTCGGCGCCACCGGCCAGGTCGGCGGCGCGATGATCGACATTCTCGAGGAGCGCGGGTTCCCGGTGTGCGAGATCCGTGTGTTCGCGACCGCTCGTTCGGCCGGCTCCGACATCGTCTTCCAGGGTCGGGCCGTGACCGTGGAGGATGTCGCGACCGCCGAGCTCGGCGGCATCGACATCGCCCTGTTCTCGGCCGGCGCCACCGGCAGCCGTGCCCACGCCCCTCGCTTCGCCGAGGCCGGCGCCGTCGTGATCGACAACTCCAGCGCGTGGCGCATGGACCCGGACGTCCCGCTGGTGGTCAGCGAGGTGAACCCGCACGCGATCGCCGAGGCGCGCAAGGGCATCATCGCGAACCCGAACTGCACCACGATGGCCGCGATGCCCGTGCTCAAGGTGCTCGACGCCGAGGCCGGCCTCGAGCGCCTCATCGTCAGCACCTACCAGGCCGTCAGCGGGTCCGGTCTCGCCGGCGTCCAGGAGCTCCTGGGCCAGGTGGAGGGCGTCCTCGCGCAGGGCGACGTCGAGCGCCTGGCGCGTGACGGCTCCGCGCTGGACTTCCCCCAGCCCGACAAGTACATCGCGCCGATCGCCTTCGACGTGATCCCGTTCGCCGGCAACCTCGTCGACGACGGCCTCAACGAGACCGACGAAGAGAAGAAGCTCCGCAACGAGAGCCGCAAGATCCTGGAGCTGCCCGACCTCCGCGTCGCCGGCACCTGCGTGCGCGTGCCCGTCTTCACCGGCCACTCGCTCTCGATCAATGTCGAGTTCGCGCGCGACATCACCCCCGAGCGCGCCACCGAGCTGCTCTCGAGCGCTCCGGGCGTGAAGTTCGAAGAGGTGCCCACCCCGCTGCAGGCCGCCGGCACCGACCCCAGCTACGTCGGCCGCATCCGCGCCGACCAGTCCGCGCCCGAGGGCAAGGGCCTCGTGCTCTTCATCTCGAACGACAACCTCCGCAAGGGCGCAGCGCTCAACGCGGTGCAGATCGCAGAGCTCGTCGCCGCCGAGCTCGGCGCGAACGCCTGACCCCGCACGACGTCGAGAGCGAGCGGATGCCGCACCCCGTGGCATCGGCTCGCTCTTCCGCTCAGCGTCGGGGCCGGCTTGCCGACGCCGTAAGAATCGCGAGATTTTCACGGGAGCACCCCCGCCAGGGCCGGGGGAGCTTTCCCGCCGAACTAGAATCGTCTGGTGACCGCAACGCCCGCTGAGACCCCTGCCGAGTACAACCCCCACGTCGAGACCGTCGACGTGCTGCTGATCGGCGGCGGGATCATGAGTGCGACACTCGGCACCCTGCTGCAGGAGCTGCAGCCCGACCTCCGCATCGCCGTGTTCGAGCGGCTGAGCGACGTCGCGCTGGAGAGCTCGAACGCCTGGAACAACGCCGGCACCGGACACGCCGCCCTGTGCGAGCTGAACTACATGCCCGAGGGCAAGGACGGCTCCGTCGATCCCGCCAAGGCGATCTCGATCAACGAGCAGTTCCAGCAGAGCCGGCAGCTGTGGTCGTCCCTGGTCGAGGCAGGCGTGCTCGATGCACCCTCCACGTTCATCAACTCCGCCCCGCACATGACCTTCGTGCGCGGCGAGAAGGATGTCGCGTACCTCAAGAAGCGCTACGAGGCGCTCAAGGACGAGCCGCTGTTCGCCGGCATCGAGTACAGCGAGGACTCGCGCGTCATCAACCAGTGGGCGCCGCTGCTCATGCAGAAGCGCCGCAAGGGCGAGCCGTTCGCGGCGACGCGGGTGCCCGCCGGAACGGATGTCGACTTCGGCGCCCTCACGCACCAGCTGGTCGACCGTCTCGCCGAGAAGGGCGCCGACGTGCGCACGAACACCGAGGTGCGCAAGCTCAAGCGCCTCCCCGACGGCACCTGGAGCGCGAAGTACCGGCGCACGATCGGTCGCACGCCGGGCGAGATCCGCGCCAAGTTCGTCTTCGTCGGCGCGGGCGGCTGGGCGCTCAAGCTGCTCCAGCGCTCCGGCATCCCCGAGATCTCGGGCTACGGCGTCTTCCCGATCGGCGGGCAGTTCCTCAAGACCTCCAACCCCGCCGTGGTCGCCCAGCACAAGGCGAAGGTCTACTCGCAGGCCTCGGTCGGCGCGCCGCCCATGTCGGTGCCGCACCTCGACACGCGCGTCGTCGACGGCGAGGCGTCCCTGCTGTTCGGCCCGTTCGCGACGTTCAGCCCGAAGTTCCTGAAGACCGGATCCTGGTTCGACATCGTCGGACAGGTGCGCCCCGGAAACCTCGGCCCCATGCTCAAGGTCGCCTGGGACAACCCGAGCCTCATCACCTACCTCGTGGGCGAGTTGCTGAAGAACCACAAGAAGAAGGTCGACAGCCTCCGCACCTTCATGCCGACGGCGAAGGACGAGGACTGGACGCTGATCCAGGCCGGCCAGCGCGCCCAGGTGATGAAGAAGGATCCCGAGAAGGGCGGCGTGCTGCAGTTCGGCACAGAGGTCGTGACCGGTGCCGACGGCACGATCGCCGGTCTGCTCGGCGCCTCGCCGGGCGCCTCGACTGCGGTGTCGATCATGCTCGGCCTGCTCAAGACGTGCTTCCCCGACCGCATCGACGCATGGACGCCGCGCCTTCGGGAGCTCATCCCGAGCTACGGCGAGACGCTCAACGCACGACCCGAGGTCGCGCGCGAGTCGCTCGGCGAGACCGCGGAGACGCTGGCTCTGACCGCCTGATCCGCGCCGCGCACCGGCGATCGTGGGAGCCTGGCCCGCTCACCCCTAGGGTGGGTGCATGTCGGTGTCACGACGCGGGTGGCGTCGCTGGGGGATCGCCGCGGGGACGCTGGTCGCGCTCGTCGTCGCGGGTTCGGTCGCGCTCGGCATCGCCGGCGCGCAACCAGCACCGCCCGGGGTCGGTGCGCGGGGGAGTGAACGCCCCGCCGCGCTGAGCGCTCTGGCCGGCGCATCCGTCGACGACTTCACGTTCGATTCGTTCGTCGCGGACTACTGGCTGCTGCGCGGGACGGGCGGGCGCAGCCGCCTGCTCACGACCGAGACCATCGTGGCGCACTTCCCCGACTTCGATCAGAACAAGGGCATGGTGCGGGCCCTGCCCGTCGTCGACAGCGGACTGGAGCTCGGGACGGTCGTCTATACGGTGACCGGTGCCGACGGGGCATCGATCCCGTGGTGGACCGAGCGCGACGGCGACTGGATCTACGTCCTCACCGGCGACGACTCCTACGTGCACGGTGCTCAGACCTACGTCATCACCTACGAGATGAGCGACGTCGTGCTGCGGTACGAGGACACCGACGCCGACGAGTTCTACTGGGACACCGTCGGCACCGACCACGCGCAGCCTTTCGGCGTGGTCACGGCGAACGTGCATGTGGGGACGGATGCCGCAGCCGGCCTGATCGACGGGCGCGCGTTCTGCTACACCGGGCCGTCCGGGTCGACCGACCGATGCACGATCGAGCGAGCCGCCGAGCCGGAATCGCTGCCGGACGACGTCCACGCCTGGGCGCAGGCGGTCGGGTCCCCGGCGACGAGCGCGCTCACCTTCACTGCCGGCGACAGGGGGCTGGGCGCGTACGAGAACGTGACGGTCGCGCTCGGCTTCGAGCAGGGCACCTTCGCGGCGCCCAGCCCGCCCCCGCCGCCGCCCTACCCGTGGTGGCTGTGGATCCTGCCGTCACTGGCGCTGCTGTCGGGGGTCGGCGGACTGCTGTTCGTCCTCGTCGTGAAGGCGGCGGCGCGCCGCAACCCCGACCGTGCCCCGGTGATCGTGCAGTACGCACCGCCGGACGACGAGTCGCTGACGCTCTCGGCGGGCGTGCTCGACGTTCCGGAGCGTGCGCTCGCGGCTCACGTCGTCGATCTGGCGGTGAGGGATGCCGTCGAGATCCGGGCCGGTGGAGACAGGCAGGACGCCGACGACTTCGAGGTGGTGCTGCGCGACGCTTCCGGCCTCGACAGCGACGAGCAGCGCATCGTCGACACACTGTTCGGACGCAAGGCCGAGCCCGGTGCTGACGTCGATCTCGGTGCCTTCGCGCGCAAGCCGCCGTCCCGTGCGGTCACGTACGTGCGACGCATCGACGAGTTCACGGTGCAGCGCGGGTACCGCAGCCGGCTGCCGGACTGGATCACGCTGCTGCGGGGCTTCATCCAGTTCGCCGGGCTGCCGCTGGCGATGCTCCTGATCTTCTTCGCCGACGGTGCCTTCGTCGTCCTCGACCCGCTCGGCTCCGTGGGCGACCTGATCTACTTCGCCGCGCTCGGCAGCGCCTTCTTCGCGTTCATCGGGCTCCCGTTCTTCTCCCTGCCGAAGTCGGTGCTCACGGTCGCCGGCGGCATGCACAAGACGTACCTGGAAGGCATCCGGGAGTATCTCCAGCTCGCCGAGGAGGACCGGCTGCGGGCGGCCCAGTCGCCTCGGACGGCCGATCTCGTGTCGTCAGGTCGACGCCCGTACGGCGACGCACCGGGGGCGCCGGGCGCATCGGTCGTGAACCTCTACGAGCGCCTGCTGCCGTATGCGGTGCTGTTCGGCATGGAGCACGAGTGGGTGCACGTGATCCGGGCCGCGGGAGCGCCCGAGGCCGCTTCCCAGGTGGCCCTGTTCGACGCGGTGACCTCGCGCTCGCTGTCCGATGCCTCCTCGTCGATCGGGCGCCTGGCGGCCACTCCCGTCTCGCGGCCGGGGTCGTCATCGAGCTCGTCCTCCGGGTCGAGCTGGTCGTTCTCGGGCGGCTCGTCCGGCGGCGGGTTCTCCGGCGGCGGAGGCGGCGGAGGGGGGTTCGGCGGCCGCTGACCGGTCGGGACGCCGGATCGGTGCGCGCCGAGGCGGTGCCGCTCACCGACTACGCTCGATCCGTGGCCAAGCTCTACTTCCGCTACGGGGCGATGAACTCCGGCAAGTCGACGTCGCTCCTCCAGGCCGCGTACAACTACGAGGAGCGCGGGCAGCACGTTCTGCTGGCCAAGCCCGCCATCGACACCAAGGGCGCCGACCAGATCGACAGCCGCCTCGGGGTCAAGCGCACCGTCGACTTCCTGGTGCGACCCGACGACGACATCCGGGCGCTGTTCGCCGAGCACCGCGCCCGGGTGAGGGCCGAGGCGGCCGACACCCTCGTTCCCGAAGCCGACGAGCACGAGGTCGACGTCGCGTGCCTGCTGATCGACGAGGCGCAGTTCCTCACGCGCGCGCAGGTCGACGACCTGCTGCGCATCGTCGTGTTCGACGGCGTGCCGGTGCTGGCCTACGGCATCCGCACCGACTTCCAGACGCAGGCGTTCCCGGGCTCTGCACGGCTGCTGGAGCTCGCCCACAGCCTCGAGGAGCTGAAGACCATCTGCCGCTGCGGCCGCAAGGCGCTCTTCAACGCGCGTCTGGTCGGCGGCCGATTCGTCTTCGACGGCGATCAGGTCGCGATCGACGAGCTCACCGCCGCCCGGGTGACGTACGAGTCGCTGTGCGCAGAGGACTACCTCCGCGCGTCGGGCGGCCGCCTGGAGTGAGCGGCAGCGTGGCCGCGCGCCTCCGGCTCACGCCGTCTCGGGTGCCCGGCCACGTCGACGGGGGAGCGGGACCAGCATCGACGTGGTGCGCTGATACTCGCGATACGCGGGGTACTTGGCCGCCGAGATCGACTCAGTGAAGACCGTCGAGCCGATGAAGAGGATCGTCAGCAGCGCCGCTCCGGCGATCGTCCAGTTCAGCCAGCTGCCGCCGTCGCCGACGAGCGCCGAGGCCCCGAGGGCGTAGAACGCCCACCACTGGGCCTGCTCGAAGAAGAAGTTCGGGTGGCGGCTGTAGGCGAACAGCCCAGTCGTGACGAAGCCGGGCTCCAGCGTGCCGCCCGCTGCCCTCTTGGCCTGGTGGAAGGCCCACTGCTGCTGGTCGGCCACGGTCTCGCCGACCAGGAGCGCGACGAAGAGCGCTGCGAACGCGGCATCCCACCCGGTGAAGGGCACGGGATGCTGCCAGGCGATGTAGGCCGGAAGCGAGATGAGCACGAGCAGGGCGCTCTGGAAGAGCACGATGAAGAGGATGTTGAACAGCTGGAACTGCCACTTCGTCATGCGGCCGCGCAGGATGGCCCAGCGGTAGTCCTCCATGCCGGTGTAGCCGCCCTTTCGGGCGAAGTTGAAGGTGAGTCGCACGCCCCATGCGGTCACGAGCACCGCCATCACCACGAGCCGGGTCGCGTCGATGCCCGTGACGAGCGCCGAGACCGCGAAGATCCACACGTAGACCACCGGCACGATCGACCACAGCCGGTCGATCCAGGACGTCTCGTTCGTCACCAGCGAGGTGATCCAGCAGAACGCGGCGGCTACGCCCGCGACGATGAGGACGAGCAGGAGGGGGTCCATGTGGTCAGCGTACTGCTCCGCGCGGACATGCGGCGTCATGTGGGTTGTTCTGTGGTCCGACCACAGACTATGGTGGTCAGACCACACACCGTGCCCTTCAACGAGGAGGGCTCCGGATCCGACATCGACGAGGAGATCCGTGGCAGGCACCCCGACTCCGCCCGTGCTCGCGCCCGCCCGCGCGTGGCGCGTCGTGCTCGAGAAGATCGAGACCGACCTCCTCGACGGCACCCTCGCACCCGGTGACCGGCTCGCCCCCGAGCGTGAGCTCGCGGCGACCCTCGGCGTGGGTCGCTCCAGTGTCCGCGAGGCGCTGCGCGTGCTCGAGGTGATGGGCCTCATCCGCACCGGCACCGGCTCCGGTCCGTCCTCCGGCGCCATCATCATCGCGACCCCCGAGGGAGGCATGTCCGCGCTGCTGCGGCTGCAGGTCGCGGCGCAGGGATTCCCGTTCGACGACGTCGTGGCCACACGGCTCGTGCTGGAATCGGCGGTCGTCGACGCGCTCGCGTCCGACCAGACGCGCTCGACGACCCAGGCGCGCGCCGTGCTCGACGCGATGGACGCCGACGATCTCACGGCGCCGGAGTTCCTCGCCCTCGATGCCCAGCTGCACCTCGCCCTCGCCGATGCGTCGGGGAATGTCGTGATCGCCGCCATGATGGCAGGCCTGCGCACCGCCATCGAGTCCTACGTGCAGGCCGGTGCGGCCGGCATCGCGCAATGGGATGCCGCGGCCGCCCGCCTGCGCCGCGAACACCACGCGATCCTCGACGCCGTCGACGCGGGGGATCCCGCGCTCGCGAGGACCCTCGTCCACGACCACATCGTCGGCTACTACGCGGCGGCGGGTCTCGCACGCCCCGCCGCCCGCACCCAGAACTGACCCTTCGGAAGAGGTACTCATGGTCACCCGCCAGTTCCCCAAGCCCGCTGAGCTGCTGGAGCTCATGCAGTTCAAGAAGCCCGAGCTCGACGGCCGCAAGCGCCGCCTCGAGTCGGCGCTGACCATCTACGACCTGCGCGACATAGCGAAGCGCCGCACGCCCAAGGCGGCGTTCGACTACACCGATGGCGCGGCAGAGGGCGAGCTGTCGCTCTCGCGCGCCCGGCAGGCGTTCGAGGACATCGAGTTCCACCCCGACGTGCTGCGGCCCGCCGAGAACGTCGACATGTCGACCGAGATCCTCGGCGGCCCGTCCGCGATGCCGTTCGGCATCGCGCCGACCGGCTTCACGCGGCTCATGCAGACCGAGGGGGAGGTCGCCGGTGCCGGCGCGGCCGGCGCGGCGGGCATCCCGTTCACCCTCTCGACGCTCGGCACGACGTCGATCGAGGGTGTGAAGGCCGCCAACCCGCACGGGCGCAACTGGTTCCAGCTGTACGTCATGCGCGACAGGGAGATCTCGTACGCGCTGGCGCGGCGCGCGGCCGAGGCGGGTTTCGACACGCTGCAGTTCACGGTCGACACGCCGGTCGCAGGGGCCCGGCTGCGTGACAAGCGCAACGGCTTCTCGATCCCGCCGCAGCTGACGCTCGGCACGATCGTCAACGCCATCCCGCGCCCGTGGTGGTGGTACGACTTCCTCACCACGCCGAAGCTCGAGTTCGCCTCGCTGTCGACGACGGGCGGCACGGTCGGCGAGCTGCTCAACTCGGCGATGGATCCCACCATCAGCTACGACGATCTCGCGATCATCCGCGAGATCTGGCCGGGCAGGATCGTCGTCAAGGGCGTGCAGAACGTCGCCGACTCGAAGCGCCTCATCGACGCGGGCGTCGACGGCATCATCCTGTCCAACCACGGCGGACGCCAGCTCGACCGCGCGCCGATCCCGTTCCGGCTCCTGCCCGAGGTCGTGCGCGAAGTGGGCAAGGACGCCACCGTCATGGTCGACACGGGCATCATGAACGGCGCCGACATCGTCGCCTCGATCGCCCTCGGGGCGAAGTTCACCCTGATCGGCCGTGCGTACCTCTACGGCCTGATGGCCGGCGGACGCCAGGGCGTCGACCGCACCATCGCGATCCTGCGCAGCGAGATCGAGCGCACGATGAAGCTCCTGGGCGTCTCGTCCGTCGCCGAGCTCGAGCCGCGTCACGTGACGCAGCTGCAGCGGCTCGTCCCGGTCGCCGTCTCCACGCCCGCCGCCGAGGCTGCGGCGTCGACCTCGCGCCCGCGAGCGCCTCGCACCGCGGCCTCGGCCGCCGCGAAGACGGATGCCGCGGCATCCCGTCCCGCGAAGGCTTCGGCGGCCAAGAGCACGGGGCCGCGCGCGAAGGCCTGACCCGCGCTCAGACACGAGAGGGCGGGTTCCCTGCGGGAACCCGCCCTCTCGCGTGTCGGGCCCGTCAGACGCGGATGGGAAGCGTGGGGATGAGCTGTTCGAGGTAGACGACGGTGTCCTCCCAGCCGTCGACCGCCTGGCACCGCACACCCATCGCGAGCACGGGGTAGTCGTTGCCGTCCGGGTCGAGACGGTCGCCGACGAACAGCATGTCGTCGAGTGCGATGCCGGTCTGCTCGGCGAGCTGCCGCATGCCGTAGGCCTTGTCGATTCCCCGTTCGGTGATGTCGACCGAGGTGGAGCCGCCGGAGCGGACCTCGAGATCGGGCAGCAATGCTGCGACCGCGGCGCGCAGGCCGTTCTTCTTCTCCCCGGTCGGGTCCCACTCCATCTTCGCGGCGACGGGCGCCTGCTGGCCGAGGGCTGAGAACGTGATCTGGGATCCGCGGTCCTCGAGGATGTCTCCCCAGGTCTCCGACTCCCAGAGCCCGAGCCGGCGCGCCTCGGCTTCGACCGCCGCGAGTGCGCGGGACTTCTGGTCGTCGGTCAGCGAGCGCCGGTAGACGGTGACCACTTCGTCCTCGGTGACGCGGTAATACTGGGTGCCGCACGTGGGAAGCAGGTGCAGGCGGGCCAGCACGTCGGCCGAGGCGACGGGAAGGCGATCGACGACCTGCGTCGTGAACTGCGCGAGCTGGCCGCCGGAGATGATCGCCACCTCGACGCGCTCTGCCAGGGCGATCAGCTGTTCGCCGATGCGCGGGTCGATCCGACTCTTGGAAGGAGCGAGCGTGTCGTCGAGATCGAAGGCGACGAGGAGGGGCGGGGTGATCTCAGCCATGCGTCCACCTTTCATGCGAGAGGCTCCGCCTGATGGCGGAGCCTCTCTGCTGTCGGGGTGACAGGATTTGAACCTGCGGCCTCTTCGTCCCGAACGAAGCGCGCTACCAAGCTGCGCCACACCCCGTTTTGCAACCCTCCGAGTCTAACCGATCCCAGGGGGTGCTCCTAACCAGCCGCGCTAGGTGCGCGCAATGAGAGTCAGGAGCGACGCCTCTGGGCGACACGCGAAGCGCACCGGGGCGTAGATCGAGTGGCCGAGGCCCGCGCTGACGTTCAGCGGCACGGAACGGCCGCCGTGCGTCCACCTGCTGAGTCCGCGCGCCTGATCCAGCGGGATGTCGCAGTTGGCGACGAGTGCGCCGAAACCGGGCACGCGCACCTGGCCGCCGTGCGTGTGGCCGCCGAAGATGATGTCGGCGCCGAGGTCCACGAAATCGTCCAGCACACGGCGGTACGGCGCGTGCGTCACGCCGATCGTCAGATCCGCGGGCGCCTGCGAGCGAAGCTCTGCCAAGGGGGCGGGGAGCGCGTCGAGCCGGTCCCACTGGCGATGCGCGTCGCTCACGCCGAACGCGGTGATGCGCAGGCCCGCGGCTTCCAGTGATCCGACCTTGTTGTTGAGGTCGAGCCAGCCGAGTTCGAGGGAGAGGTAGTCGTCCAATGGCCCGGCGTCGAGCGGTTCCTCGGTCGTCTTCACCGTCGATGGGCCGGTGAAGTACAGGAACGGGTTGCGTGGCGAGGGTTCCGCGTGGTCGTTCGAGCCGTGCACGAAGACGCCCGGCACTCCGCGCAGAGGGTCGAACGCCCGGCGCAGGCCGCGCAGGCCGTCGGCGTGCCCCATGTTGTCGCCGGT
>Ga0160460_101006_pt1 | contig 11649 bp, 11 predicted proteins | sample HID1973M_E6MG_FD_108238 | JGI IMG/M metagenome (GOLD analysis project Ga0160460, IMG submission 108238) | Enriched mosquito-associated microbial communities from UW Madison campus, WI, USA - HID1973M_E6 MG | ecosystem: Host-associated > Arthropoda: Insects > Digestive system > Unclassified ... | reverse complement strand
CGCGCAGTACCTCGACCGCATGGACATCGAGCGCGAGCGCGGCATCACGATCAAGTCGCAGGCCGTGCGCATGCCCTGGTCCACCGCCGATCGGACCTTCGCTCTGAACATGATCGACACGCCCGGCCACGTCGACTTCACCTACGAGGTCTCCCGCTCGCTGGCCGCATGCGAGGGTGCGATCCTCCTCGTCGACGCCGCACAGGGCATCGAGGCCCAGACGCTCGCGAACCTCTATCTCGCGCTCGAGAACGATCTGCACATCATCCCGGTGCTCAACAAGATCGACCTCCCGGCCGCCGACCCTGAGAAGTACGCGGCGGAGCTCGCCGGCCTGATCGGCGGATCGCCCGACGACGTCCTCCGCGTGAGCGGCAAGACGGGTATGGGCGTCGAGACGCTGCTCGATCGCATCGTCGAGCAGATCCCCGCACCGAAGGGGAACGCGGATGCCCCGGCCCGGGCGATGATCTTCGACTCGGTGTACGACTCCTACCGCGGCGTCGTCACCTACGTGCGCATGGTGGACGGCAAGCTCGAGCCGCGCGAGCGCATCCAGATGATGTCGACGAAGGCGACGCACGACCTCCTCGAGATCGGCGTCTCCAGCCCCGAGCCCGTTCCCACGAAGGGCCTCGGCGTCGGCGAGGTGGGCTACCTCATCACGGGTGTGAAGGACGTCCGCCAATCCAAGGTCGGCGACACGATCACCAATCAGCGCAAACCCGCGAGCGAGGCGCTCGCCGGCTACACCGACCCGAAGCCCATGGTCTTCTCGGGCATCTACCCGATCGACGGCAGCGACTACGCCGACCTGCGCGAGGCGCTCGACAAGCTCAAGCTGTCGGACGCGTCGCTCCAGTACGAGCCCGAGACCTCCGTGGCGCTCGGATTCGGCTTCCGCTGCGGCTTCCTGGGCCTGCTGCACCTCGAGATCATCACGGAGCGCCTCTCGCGCGAATTCGACCTCGACCTGATCACCACCGCGCCGTCGGTGACCTACGAGGTCACGACCGACACCGGGGAGACCGTCGTCGTCACCAACCCGAGCGAGTACCCCGACGGGCGCGTCGCGGAGGTGTCGGAGCCCGTGGTGAAGGTCGGCATCCTGTTGCCCAAGGACTACGTCGGCACCGTCATGGAGCTGTGCCAGTCCCGCCGCGGGTCGCTCCTGGGTATGGACTATCTCAGCGAGGACCGCGTCGAGCTGCGCTACCACATGCCTCTCGGCGAGATCGTCTTCGACTTCTTCGACCAGCTCAAGTCGAAGACCCAGGGCTACGCAAGCCTCGACTACGAGCCGGCCGGGTCGCAGACGGCCGACCTCGTCAAGGTCGACATCCTGCTGCAGGGCGACAAGGTCGACGCGTTCAGCTCGATCGTGCATCGCGAGAAGGCTTACGCGTACGGGACGATGATGACCGAGCGACTGCGAAAGCTGATTCCCCGCCAGCAGTTCGAGGTCCCGATCCAGGCCGCCATCGGCGCCCGCATCATCGCCCGCGAGAACATCCGCGCCATGCGCAAGGACGTGCTCGCCAAGTGCTACGGCGGCGACATCAGCCGCAAGCGCAAGCTCCTCGAGAAGCAGAAGGAGGGCAAGAAGCGCATGAAGATGGTCGGTCGTGTCGAGGTCCCCCAGGAGGCGTTCATCGCCGCGCTCTCAGGTGACGTCGAGGGTCCTGCCAAGAAGTGATGCGACGGGCGAAGTAGGCTGGAATCCATGCGTCGAGGAACCTTCCGGGACGACACCGTCGACTACGCCGCCGTCGGGGCGACCCAGGCGCCGGATCTCATGCAGTACCCGCCCGAGCGCAGCATCCCGGCAGAGCAGTCGTGGCGCATCGGCAGCGGCGAAGCCCGCTTCCGTGCGGCCGGCGAAGCGCTCCTGTCGTGGACCGCGCAGCGGGGGGCGGGTCTGAAGCTCACCGACGTGCGTCCGGCGTCCGGCCCCATGTACTCCGGGGTCAGCTTCGACGCCGAGGGCAACCCGGTCGCGCCCAGCCGTTCGGAGGCCGAGCAGAGGTTCGACGCCGACGGCACCCCGTTCGTCGGCGCGGGAACGACCGTGCGCGTCGACGGGCGGGTGAAGGGCCTCCGCGTCGACGCCGAACTGCGGGTCATCTTCGCCGTCGAGGAGCCGCGTCGCGTCGGCTTCGCGCTGGGCACAGTGAGCGACTCGGTCGTGAGCGGCGAGGAGTCGTTCATGCTCGACTGGTACGACAACGACGAGGTGTGGTTCACGGTGCGCGCGTTCGACGCACCGCGTGCCGTGCTCTACCGGGTGCTTCCCGGGCTCACCAAGCGCCGTCGTCGCGAGCTGTTCACGCGCTACCTCCGCGCGATCTCACCGCTGTACACGACCCCCGCGTGAGGCGCTGATGGGCTCCGCACTCCCGCTCGGCGAGCCCGTTCCCGCGGACGGCTCGCTGCCTTCGGGCACCCGCATCGATCCGGCGACCGAGTTCAGCGTCTACCTGCACGTCCCGTTCTGCCGGGTGCGATGCGGCTACTGCGACTTCAACACGTACACGTCGTCCGAGCTGCGCGGTGCCCGCCAGGACGAGTACGCCGGCACGCTCCTGCGCGAGATCGACCTGGCCAGGACGGTGCTGGAGCGCGCCGGCGGCAATCGGCCCGCAACGACGGTGTTCTTCGGCGGGGGCACGCCCACTCTGCTGCCTCCCGGCGATCTGTCGCGGATGCTCGACGGCGTCCGCGACGCGTTCGGGATCGCCGACGGCGCCGAGATCACTGTGGAGGCCAATCCCGACACGGTGTCGCCGGCGGTGGCCGCCGAGCTGGCGGCGTCGGGGGTCACCCGGCTCTCGGTCGGCATGCAGTCGGCCGTGCCACGCGTCCTGGCGGCGCTGGACCGCACCCACGATCCTGACAACGTGCGCACCGCGGTCGCCGCGGCACGCGCGGCCGGACTCGACGTCAGCGTCGATCTCATCTACGGCGCCCCCGGCGAATCGCTGGCGGATTGGCGCGCCTCAGTCGATTCGGCGGTCGCGCTCGAGCCCGACCACATCTCGGCGTACGCGCTCATCATCGAAGACGGGACGAAGCTCGCCCGGCAGATCCGCCGGGGAGAGGTCGCCGCACCTGATGACGATCTCCAGGCCGATATGTACGAGCTCGCCGACGACGTGTTCGCCGCAGCGGGGTACGACTGGTACGAGGTGTCGAACTGGGCTCGTGGCGAGCAGCACCGCTCTCGTCACAACCTCGCGTACTGGATCGGAGCGGACTGGTGGGGCTTCGGACCCGGCGCGCACAGCCATGTCGCGGGGGTGCGGTTCTGGAACGTGAAGCACCCGGCCGCGTACGCACAGCGGCTGGCCGCAGGCGAGTCGCCCGGGGCGGGACGCGAGAGCCCGGACGCACGGGCCCGTGCTCTGGAGACCGTGCTGCTGCGTACGCGGATCCGTGACGGGCTGCCTATCGGGGAGCTGCTCGGTGAGGGCCGGCACGCCGTCGCCTCGCTGATCGCGGACGGCCTCATCGAGGGTCGCGCCGCGGTGCGGGGGAGAGTCGTCCTGACGCGCCGGGGGCGCCTCCTCGCCGACGCCGTCGTTCGCGCTCTCACCGAGTAGAGCGGACGCAGCCCCGTCGCCCGGCGTCGCTCGACGATCCTGGCAGGGGCATCGGATAGAATTGGCACTCCAGTCATGCGAGTGCCAGCATCGGTGTGAGGAGGCGGGATGGTCAGCGAACGAGGACTGCAGGTGCTGCGCGCGATCGTCCAGGACTACGTCGACACCCGAGAACCTGTCGGCAGCAAGGCGATCGTCGAGCGGCACGCTTTCGGCGTGTCGGCCGCGACGATCCGCAACGACATGGCGCTCCTGGAGGACGAAGAGCTCATCGTCGCACCGCACACGTCCTCCGGTCGCGTGCCGACGGACAAGGGCTACCGCGTCTTCGTCGATCACCTCGCCGAGCTGCGGCCGCTCTCGCCGGCACAGCGCTCCGCGATCGCCACCTTCCTCGACGGCTCGGGAGATCTCGACGACGTTCTCGTGCGCACGGTGCGCGCCCTGACGCAGCTGACCGGTCAGGTCGCGATCGTGCAGTACCCCTCGTTCGCGCGGGCCACGGTCACCCACGTCGAGCTGGTGCAGCTCGGCGCCGGCCGGATGCTCGTGATCGTCGTCACCGACACGGGGCGCGTGTCGCAGCGTCTGACGCACGTGGGCGAGGACTTCGACGAGGCCGACCTTGCACGCATCCGCGCGGGCCTGGGCGGTCTGCTGGTGGGCCGCCCGGTGCGCGAAGGGCTGCAGCGCATCACCGAGCGCCTCGAGGCGCACGATGCCCAGGCACCGGCGCACGAACGTGCGACGGACGAGATCGTGCGCGCCGTCGCCGAAGAGCTCGAGGAGTTCCGCCAGGACAGGCTGGTGATGGCCGGGAGCGCCAACCTCGCGCGCCGCGAGTCCGATTTCCGCGGCAGCATCTATCCCCTCCTCGAGGCGATCGAGGAGCAGGTGACCCTGCTGCGACTGATGGGCGAGATGGTCGCCGACGAGCACGGCCTCTCGGCGAGCATCGGCCGCGAGAACGAGGCGTTCGGCCTGGCCGAGGCATCCGTCGTCGCCAGCGACTACGACGCGACCGGATCGCTCGCCCGCGTCGGCGTGCTCGGCCCGACGCGCATGGACTACCCCACGAACCTCGCGACGGTCCGCGCCGTCGCGCGCTATCTCACGCGCATGCTCGAGCAGGACGACAGCTCCCGCTGACGCGGACGCGCACACACGATTCCGCGGTGCCACCGCGGCAGGAAGGCGAAAGTGGCTGACCACTACGAGGTCCTCGGCGTCTCACGCGACGCCACCACCGACGAGATCAAGAAGGCGTACCGGCGGCTGGCCCGCCAGCTGCATCCGGACGTGAACCCCGGGGAGGATGCCTCGGAGCGCTTCAAGCTGGTCACGCACGCGTACGACGTCCTCAGCGACCCCGAGCAGCGCGCTCGCTACGACATGGGCGGCAGCGACTCTCCGTTCGGTGGCGGCGCCGGCGGCTTCGGCGGTTTCAACGACATCTTCGAGACGTTCTTCGGCGCGGCGGGAGGCTCCCGCGGCGGTCGCCCGCGGTCGCGTCGCGAGCGGGGGCAGGACGCCCTGGTGCGCGTCACCCTCGAGCTCGCGGACGTGGTGTTCGGCACCCACCGCGACATCGAGGTCGACACCGCGGTGGTGTGCGAGACCTGCGAGGGCTCGTGCTGCCAGCCGGGCACCAGCCCGGTCACGTGCGACATCTGCCACGGCACCGGGAACGTGCAGCGTCAGGTGCGCAGCCTCCTCGGCAACGTCGTGACGACCCAGCCGTGCAACGTGTGCCAGGGATACGGCACGACGATCCCGTACCCGTGCGCCACCTGCCAGGGACAGGGCCGCGTCCGCGCCCGCCGCACCGTGTCGCTCGACATCCCCGCCGGCGTCGAGACCGGACTGCGCCTGCAGCTGCCCGGCTCGGGCGAGGTCGGCCAGGCCGGCGGCCCCAACGGCGACCTCTACATCGAGGTCACGGTGCAGCCGCACGAGGTGTTCAGCCGCGACGGCGACGACCTCCTCGCGACCCTCGAGGTGTCGATGCCCGACGCCATCCTCGGCACCACGACGACCATCCAGTCGCTCGACGGCCCCGTCGACCTCGAAGTGCGCGCAGGCGTGCAGGCCGGCGACATCCTCACGATCAAGGGCCGCGGCATCACTCCGCTGCGGGGAACGCAGCGAGGTGATCTGAAGGTCGGCGTGCACGTGGTCACCCCCACGCGCCTGGATCACAAGGAGCGCGCGCTCATCGAGGAGTTCGCCAAGCGCACCAAGGCTCCGGCTCCGAAGCTCGCGGAGTTCCACCAGGGGCTGTTCGCGAAGCTGCGCGACCGCTTCCGGAACGGCTGACCCGTGGCGCTGCACTTCCTCCTCGACGAGCCCCTCGCCGCCGCGTCCGGCGACGAGGTGGTCCTCACCGGCGCGGAGGCGCACCACGCGGCGACGGTGCGCCGCGTGCGGGTGGGCGAGGAGGTGACCGTCGGCGACGGCCGCGGCGCGTGGCTCACCGGCACGGTCGAGTCTGTGGCACCGCGAGAGGTCGTCGTGCGCATCGTCGAGCGAACGGATGCCGCGGCGCCGAGCCCGCGTGTCGTGCTCGTGCAGGCCCTCGCGAAGGGGGACCGCGACGAGATGGCGGTGCAAGCGGCGACCGAACTCGGCGTGGACGAGATCGTGCCCTGGCAGGCCGCACGCAGCGTGTCGCGCTGGGACGCGGCGAAGGCGGCGAAGGGGCGGGCGCGTTGGGCGGCCATCGTACGGGAGGCGGCCAAGCAGGCGCACCGCGCGTGGGTGCCCGATGTGTCGGAGCTGACGACGACCGCCGGGCTCTCAGACCGGGCCGCGACCTCCCTCGTCCTGGTGCTCGAGCCGACGGCCACCGACCGCCTCAGCGCACTCACGGTCACGCCGGACGACCGCGACATCCTGCTGGTCGTCGGACCCGAGGGCGGGATCGCGCAGGACGAGCTCGACGCGCTCACGGCGGCGGGCGCGCGGCTCGTGCGTCTGGGTGCCACGGTGCTGCGCACCTCGACAGCGGGGCCGGCGGCTCTCGCCGTCGTCAGCACCGCGCTGCGGCGCTGGTGATGGTCCCACGGGGCGACCTGCCCCTGAGCCTGTCGAAGGACCCCGTCGGTAGACTTGCGGCATGAGCGAACCGTCGATCTTCACGCGCATCCGCAACGGAGAGATTCCGTCCGAGATCCTCGCAGAGACCGAGAACGCGTTCGCGATCCGCGACATCGCCCCGCGGGCGCCGCTGCACCTGCTGGTGATCCCCAAGACCGAGGAGTACCGCAACGTCGTCGAGCTCGCCGCCGGTGACCCGGCACTGATGGCCGAGCTGGTCGGCCTGGCCAACACGCTGGCCGCGGAGCACTCCGACGGCGATTTCCGCCTGGTCTTCAACACCGGCCCGAATGCGGGCCAGACCATCTTCCACGTGCACGCCCACGTGCTCGCGGGAGGCCTCGAAGAAAAGAGTGTCGGTGCCTGATCAACCCGCTCATGAGACGGTGAGCGACCACGTCGAAGTCGACGGCGTCGCGATGGTGCAGCTGCTCGGGCCGCAGGACCGGCTGCTGCGGGTCGTCGAGAAGGAGCACCCCGGTGTGGACGTCCACGTGCGAGGCAACGAGATCACCCTCACGGGCGAGGCCCCGAAGGTGGCCGCTGCGCGATCGCTGGTGGACGAGCTGCTGGCGATGACCAGGGCGGGTCACTCGCTCGGCGAGGACGACGTCGCATCGTCGAACCGCATCCTGCGCAGGGAGGGGGGTCCTCGCCCCTCCGAGGTCCTCGGGGAGGCGATCCTGTCGTCCCGCGGCAAGGTCATCCGCCCGAAGACCCTGGGGCAGAAGGCGTACGTCGACGCGATCGAGGAGAACACGATCGTGTTCGGCATCGGTCCTGCCGGCACGGGCAAGACGTATCTCGCCATGGCGAAGGCCGTCCAGGCGCTGCAGCGCAAGGAGGTCAGCCGCATCATCCTGACGCGGCCGGCCGTGGAGGCGGGGGAGAGGCTCGGATTCCTGCCCGGCACTCTCACCGACAAGATCGACCCCTACCTGCGACCGCTGTACGACGCGCTCAACGAGATGATGGACCCCGAGCTGGTGCCCAAGCTCATGGCGACCGGAACGATCGAGGTCGCTCCGCTGGCGTACATGCGCGGGCGCACGCTGAACGACTCGTTCGTCGTGCTCGACGAGGCTCAGAACACCACGCCCGAGCAGATGAAGATGTTCCTGACGCGCCTGGGCTTCGGCACTCGAATGGTCGTCACCGGCGACATCACCCAGATCGACCTGCCGCAGGGCGCATCGGGCCTTCGCCTGGTGACCCGCGTGCTCGGAGACATCGACGACATCCACTTCTCGTACCTCACGAGCGACGACGTCGTGCGTCACACGCTCGTCGGCCGCATCGTCGACGCGTACAGCGAGTACGACGAGCGCCGGATCGCCGCCCGCCGCGAACGGGACGAGGCATCCGAATTCGCCAACCGGGCGGAGCGACGTGCCGCCACCGCCCGCACCGGCGGGCCCCGTGACCACCTTCCGAAGCGAGGACGCCCATGACCATCGAGATCGGCAACGAATCGGGGATCGCCGTCGATGAGACGGTTCTGCTGCGCCTCATGGAGCACAACCTCGCGGAGCTGCACGTCAGCCCCGACGCCGACGTCGCGATCCTCCTCGTCGACGAGGGGGCGATGGAGGCGTTGCACGTGCAGTGGATGGACGAGCCCGGCCCCACCGACGTGCTGAGCTTCCCGATGGACGAGCTGCGCCCGGGCACCGACGATGCTCCTACACCCGCCGGCCTGCTCGGCGACATCGTGCTGTGCCCACAGGTCGCCGAGACGCAGGCGGTCGCCGCCAAGCACTCGACGCTCGATGAGCTCATCCTGCTGACGACGCACGGCCTGCTGCACCTTCTCGGCTTCGATCACGCCGAGCCGGAGGAGGAGCGCGAGATGTTCGGACTGCAGCGGGAGCTGATCGCCTCGTTCCAGGCGTCCGAACGCCGACGACCGCGCGCATGACCGCTGCTCTCCTCCTCGTCGCCGCAGCGCTGCTGCTCGCGTTCGGCGCCCTCATGGTCGCGATCGATGCCGCGCTGAGCGTCACCTCCCGAGCAGACCTCGCCGAACTCGGGGCCGGCGGCCGCAACGCCGTCTCGCTGCGCAAGATCGCGGACGACCCCGATGCGCACGCCAACGCGGTCATCTTCATCCGAGTGCTCGCCGAGACCACCGCGGCGGTGCTGGTCACGGTGGCCTTCACGGATCTCTTCGACAACATCTGGTGGGCGATGCTCGCCGCCGCCGTCCTGATGACGGGGGTGTCCTACGTGGTGGTGGGCGCGAGCCCCCGCAGCGTCGGCCGGCTCCACGCGAAACGCCTCCTCCGCAGTGCGGCGCCCATCATCCGCGGGGTCCGCATCATCCTCGGGCCGCTCGCCCACGGGCTCGTCGCGCTCGGTACGAGGATCACGCCCGGCGCGTCCCGCGGGTCGTCGTTCGCGTCGGAGGAGCAGCTGCTCAGCATCATCGACGAGGCGGCCGAGAACGAGCTCATCGAGCAGGACGACCGGGAGCTGATCCACTCGGTGTTCGACTTCACCGACACGTTCGTGCGCGCGGTGATGGTGCCGCGGACGGACATGGTGACGGTGGATGCCTCGACCTCGACGCGTGAGGCCATGACGATCTTCCTCGAGAAGGGCGTGTCCCGGGTGCCGATCGTCGACGACGACGCCGACGACGTCGTCGGCGTGCTGTACCTCAAGGACCTCGTGCAGTTCGGCTTCCGCGACGAGTCCGGCTGGCGGGATGCGCCGATCAGCCGCATCGCGCGACCCGCGGTGTTCGTGCCCGAGTCGATGAAGGCCGAGACGCTGCTGCAGCAGATGAAGCGCGACGCCGTGCACGTGTGCCTCGTGGTCGACGAGTACGGCGGCGTGTCGGGCCTGGTGACGCTCGAGGACCTCATCGAGGAGCTCGTGGGCGACATCTCCGATGAGTACGACCCGCGTGCGGAAGAGGTGACCGAGCTGGAGCCCGGGCACTACCGCGTGAGCGCGCGCCTGGGCCTGGACGAGGTGGGCGATCTGTTCGGTCTCGAGCTCGAGGACGAGGATGTCGACTCCATCGGCGGGTTGCTCGGCAAGGCCCTCGGTCGCGTGCCGCAACCGGGCGCGACCGCCGAGTACGCCGGACTCGTCCTGACCGGCGGCGCGTCACGCGGGCGCGGTCGCGGGATCTCGACGGTGTTCGTCGAGCGCGGCGACCCCGCCCTCGGCGTCGGCCGATCGCCCCGCACCGGCGAGATCCGCATCGTGAGCCCCCGCACCGGCGAGATCCGGCTGCCTCGTAAGGAAGAGACACCATGACCGACAACGAGCCCATGCCCGATTCCGCCTCGGAGCCCGCCGAGGGGCGCTCCGGCTTCGTCACGTTCGTCGGCCGCCCGAACGTCGGCAAGTCGACCCTGACGAACGCGCTGGTCGGTGAGAAGGTCGCGATCACGAGCGACAAGCCCCAGACGACGCGCCGCGCGATCCGCGGCATCCTGAACCGCCCCGGCGGCCAGCTCGTCATCGTGGACACCCCCGGGCTGCACAAGCCTCGCACCCTGCTCGGGCAGCGCCTCAACGATCTCGTCGAGCAGGTGCTCGGCGACGTCGACGTCATCGGCTTCTGCGTGCCCGCGACCGAGAAGGTCGGCCCCGGCGATCGCCGCATCTCGGATTCGCTCAGCGGTTACGGTCGGGCGAAGAAGGTCGCGATCGTCACCAAGACGGACGCTGCCAGTCGCGATCAGATCACTGAGCGGCTCATCGAGGTCGACCAGCTTCGCGAGGACTGGGCCGCGGTCATCCCGCTGTCGGCGCTCACGCGCGACCAGCTGGACGTGCTGAGCGACGAGTTGCTCGCCCTGATGCCGGAAGGTCCGGCCCTCTACCCCGAAGGGGTGGTCACCGACGAGTCCACTGAGGACCGCATCGCCGAGATCATCCGCGAGGCGGCGCTCGACGGCGTGCGAGACGAGCTCCCGCACTCGATCGCCGTCGTCGTGCAGGAGGTCGCCCCGCGGGAGGACTCGGACCTCACGGACATCTACGCCGACATCGTCGTCGAGCGTGACAGCCAGAAGGGCATCATCATCGGGCACAAGGGCTCGCGGCTGCGCGACGTCGGTGCGCGCGCGCGGGTGCAGATCGAACCGCTTCTGGGAACGAAGGTCTTCCTCAAGCTGCACGTGCGCATCGCGAAGGAATGGCAGCGCGACCCGAAGCAGCTGGGGCGGCTCGGCTTCTGACGCAGCCGAGCGAACTCAGCCGCCGGTCGGTGTGATCGCCGAGCGGATGATGACCGTCTGGGCGCCATACTCGGCGTCGGCGGCATCCTGCCAGCTCCCGTCGTCCCACACGACATCCACCCACAGCCAGCCGTCCTGCGGCGTTGAGGCGAGGTACGAGTCGCCGAGCTTCTCGGGAAGCTCTTCCTGAATCGCGGCGAGCTTCGCCCCATCGCCTGCGCCGGGCTCTCCTCCCGTGGGGTCCTCGGGCCGGATCGGGTCGTACAGGGCGAGCAGGATCGGCGGCTGGGTCGAGGTGAAGCTGTCGCCGTCGTAGGTGCCGCGCACGGCATAGGCGCCCCACGTCGCGTCTCCGGAGGTCTCTTGGCCCTCGACACCGTCCCAGGTCCAGCCCTCGAGCGGGATCCCGCGACACTGCGGCGGGGAGGACTCGGCCACCGCACCGAGGCACAGCTGTACATCGCCGGCCGCATCGAGCACGGTACCGGTGGCGGCGACCTCGCCCTCTGGAGGGACGGGGGTGACCGCCCCGAGCGCGACGGGTGTCCCCGTGTCGCCGGGGCCTGTCGTCGCACACGACACGGCGGCGAGCATGACGAAGGCGGCGGTGGCGGCGATGCCGAGCGGGCGACGGAGACCTCTCATGTCTCGTTGGTGTCGCCCCGACGCCGATCGTCTCAGAAACGGATGCCGCGGCATCCGGCCGTCATGTGTTCGCGGTGGCGCCGAAACGGGGTGTAGCCTGAACACATGCGCTT
>Ga0160460_100998_pt1 | contig 11783 bp, 12 predicted proteins | sample HID1973M_E6MG_FD_108238 | JGI IMG/M metagenome (GOLD analysis project Ga0160460, IMG submission 108238) | Enriched mosquito-associated microbial communities from UW Madison campus, WI, USA - HID1973M_E6 MG | ecosystem: Host-associated > Arthropoda: Insects > Digestive system > Unclassified ... | reverse complement strand
ACGGAGGTGGCGGACGGGGGTGGCGCTGGCGGTGGCGGGACGGTCCAGAAGGGCGGTGGTCGACATGATGATGGTCCTAGCGGGAGGAACCCGGATGGCGGAGCCGGGTTGGATGTGCTGCGGCCCTGGTCGTCGGTGGCGAGAAAGGCCGTAGGCCGGTTGCGGCCTGTGCCCGACGTTGGGCGGTGTGCGAAGCGGCTCCGGGTGCGCGTGATCGACGCACAGACCGGTGCTTCGGGGACTCCGTACGATCCGTGTTCAGAAGCGGAGGAGGAGTCCGACGGGGGTCACCGTGCTAGTGGCACATTCGACAACACATGGCAACGCGACCGGCCATCATCATGCCGGCAGTCCTGTTCGCCTCCCGGGCGGACAGATACAGCGCGTTGTCAGTCATGAGCCCGATTATTACCGACTTTGTCGGAAAACGTCAAATCGCACGGGTTCTCGGGCTCGATCGTTTCGGAATGTGACAGATTGCTCAGTTCCACGCCGAGTGACACCGAGTGTCAGCCGAGCGATCGCTGCGAATGGAGACGAGCGAGTCCCGGCGGGCCGCGGCGGGCGTAGCCTGAGCGGATGACCGAGCTCCGCTTCACGAAAGAGACCGACGCCTCGCGGTACACCCTGCACCGCGGCGACGAGTTGGTGAGCGTTCTCGACTACCGCGACGACGGTCGCACCGTCGCCATGACGCGGGCCTACACGGTTCCCACCTTCCGAGGCCACGGGTACGCCGGCGAGCTCGTGGAGCGCGCCGTGGGCGAGCTCGAGGAGCGCGGCGATCGCAAGGTCATCCCGGTGTGCTGGTACGTCGCGGACTGGTTCGACGCGAATCCCTCGCGCCGCGGCATCCTCAATCCTCGTCCGTAGCCGGGAGCGCGGCCGGCCGACACCGCCGGCATCCCTTGTCAACCCCATGTCGCCGTCCGCCGCAGCGACGGAGGCTGGGGGAGGACGAGAGGAGCACGCCCATGGATCGTGAGCGGTCGAAGGACCAGGAGCTTCCCGAAGGCGTCATCGACGCCGACCCGCCGGGCGGGTGGGACGCCGTCGACGACACCGAATCCCGCGAGCGCAGCGCGCAGGCGTCGGAATCCGGATTGCTGACGGATGCCGCGCTGCAGCCCGACGACCCCGTCGAGGGGGAAGCGGCCCGGCAGGGCGCCGACCCCGACATGGTGACCGACAGCGGCAGAGGGGAGCAGCCCTGATGAGCACGACGGGCAACGAATACGAGCAGCCGGGCGTCAATTACCCGGACCGCGAGGATGCGGCCGGTGCCGCATCGACGCCAGGACCCGGCGAGCCGGCGCGGTCGGACTCTCCCGATCCCGCACCGGCGATGGGCGAGCCCGCCCCCGACGCGCAGGACGCGCCCGCGTGGACGGAGGGCACGTCGGCGCAGGAAGGCGACGCGGAGTCCATCGGACCAGCCGCGCCGGAACCTACCCATGAGGCGGTCGGGGTCGGGGTGGTCGACGACGGCATGGACCACCTGGGTCAGGACGGCGGCCGCGACACCCAGACGGCGGGAGAGGCGCAGCGCACGCCCGGCGCGCTCGGCACGGAGCAGGAGCAGAGGCTCCCCGCGATGGCCCAGAACAACGCCTCCGACATCGACAAGGTGAGCGGCATCGTCGCGCAGACGCGCCAGGACGTCGGCACCGAGCCCCTGGAGCAGATCGCCCACGTGCTGCAGCAGCGGCTCACGCAGTCCGGCATCGAACTTCCCGAGAACGACATCGAGGAGCTCGCGCGGCAGGTGTCCACCGGCGACACCGACGACCCCGCCCACCCGCGGCGCGGCCCCGCGGCCTGACCCCGCGATTCCCGCACCGATGTGCACGCGTCCGGCCCTAGGCTGGGCGCGTGCACATGGAGGCAGTGTTCACCGCCGTCGCCGTCGGATTCGAGACGATCGGCGCCGCCGTCATGATCGTGGGCTTCGTGATCGCCCTGGTGCTCGGCGCCCGCTCGCTCGGCCGTCACGAGGGTGGGCAGGCCGCATTCACCACACTGCGCACCACGCTCGGCGCGGCGATCCTGCTCGGGCTCGAGGTGCTCGTCGCCGCGGACCTCATCCGCACGATCACCTCGAAGCCGTCTCTAGAGGATGCCGCGATCCTCGGCCTGATCGTGCTCATCCGGACCATCCTGTCGATGTCCATCCAGATCGAGATCGAGGGCACCCTGCCGTGGCGCCGCGCCCTCCTGCGCAGCGGGGGGCAGATGCTCGGCGACGCCGTGGCGAAGGATCGTCTGGCTCAGCAGGCCGCGAGCGCGGCGCGCGGGCCCGCCGGCGCGGACCCGCGCACGCCCTGACCTCGCTCGGCTACGCGACCGCGCAGATCGTGGCGTCGTCCGAGACGTGCAGCCCGATCGGCCGCGCCCAGGCGACGCGCTGCGGGCGCGCGACGGCGCGGGCAGGACGGTGGGCGACGACGGTCTTCCGCTCGCGGATGGAGGCGAGGAGCGCGTGCTCGCGGTCTCGCGACCAGGTGTCGTGGCGGTACTGCTGTTCGGCGGTGAATTCAGCGAACATGGTTTCCTCCGTTGGTTCCGACAATGTGAAACCTACGCGGGGGTTCCGACATTGCCGGGTGCCGCGGGGATGGCAGGATTCCGCCGCGATGCGGCAGTCGCGAGCAGCCGGTCACACCGATCCGGCGAACTCGCGGATGAGCCGTGCGGCGGGTGCGGCATCTCGGATCATCGTCTCGTGGCCATGCGCGGACACCTCCGCCAGCCTGCCGTCGGGCAGGGCGTCCGCGACCCGTCGGCACCAGCCCGCCGGGGCGACGAGGTCGTCCTGTCCGCGCAGCACCAGCGCGGGAACACGGGCGCGCGGCAGCACGTCCTCCGGGCGGTGCCGCAGCATCGCGCGGAACTTCGCACGCAGTCGCGGACCCGCCCGCACGTACTCGCGCGCGCCGCGCGCGATCACCACCGGGCTCTCGACGGCGAGGTCGCGCAGAAGCCGCCACACCTGGCGCGGTGCCGTGCGGGCCGAGGGGTCGACGGTCGGCCCGATCATCACCAGGCCTTCGACGACGCCGGGGTGGCGCACCGCGACCTCCAGCGCGACCTGCGCGCCCATGGAGTGTCCGACCACGACGACGGGCACCCGCACCCGCGCCCGGAGGTACGCCGCGACCAGGTCCGCGGTGCGCTCGATCGTGAGCACGCGGCGCGGCTCCGGGGCCTCGCCGTAGCCGGGCAGGTCGAAGGCGACGACTTCGCCGTCGCCGAGATGGCGCTCGAGGTCGGCGAAGACGCTGCGGCCCATGCCGATGCCGTGGATCAGCACGTACACGCGCTCGCCGCGGCCGCGACGCTCGGCGACGAGCGTCGCGCCGCCGTGCGCGAACCTCTCGACATCCGCCATGGGTCAGGCGGCGCCCGGCTGGTCGCGAAGGCCTACCCGATCGGGGATGTCGAACTGCACCCGCGGCAGCCAGGCGGAGGGCTCCGGCCACGGCCGGGAGGCCGGGAGCGTGCGCAGTCGCGCGCGCAGTGCGGCGCCGGATGCCTCGACCGGGAGCACTCTCGACGGCGCGCGGTGGGCGAGGGCGCCGAGCCACCAATGCCGCCACGTGCCCTCGATCGCCTCGGGACCGGCCACGACGTAGTAGTCGGGCATGACCGCCTCGCCGGATGCGAACAGCGCCAGCAGGGCGCCGACCTCGGCCTCGAGCGAGCCGAGCGTGGCGCGCTCCTCGTAGAGCTCGACCCACGCCGACGCGACGTGCTCGAGCGGGTCGGCGTCATGGACCACGTACGGCAGCGAGACGGACGCCACGAGGTGCGCGGCGACGGCGGGCTCGGCCTCGCGGAGCGACAGCGCGACGAGCGCCGGAACGTCGGCCAGGCCGGTCAGCAGGTCGTCGCTGTCGGCCCCGACGAGCGCGACGACGGTCGATCGCGGAGCGGTGTCTGCGTTGTGCGCCATGTTCCACGATACGTCCGGCGGCGGCCCGACGGCAGCGCGCACCGCCGCACGAGGCCCGGGATCGGGTCCGCGCACGTGCCCCGGGCGGGCAGGCGCGTGTCGCCCGACCGCCCGTGCGCGGCGCCGAGCGCCGGGGCGCGGCATCCGTTCGCCCCGAACAGGTGGCCGGGTGTGGGCCGGGGGAGCGGCCGACCGCGTCACTCGGCGGTCAGCACGACGGTCGCGAGGTCCGCCCCGAAGGTGAACCGCGCGTCGACGGTGCCCCCTCGGAGCACACCCGGGAGCCAGCGAGGGGCGTCGTCCCACATCTGCGCGTAGGGCACCGCCTCGAGGGGGTACCACCAGGGGGTCAGCCCGTCCGTCTCGGCGGGCTCGCCCTGCCACCGCCGGCAGACGAACACCGTCGCCTCCTGCGACCAGGCGGGGCGGGTGGGGAAGCGGTACTCGACCGTTCCTGCGCGATGGAGATCGGATGCCTCGACCCGCACTCCGACCTGCTCGCGCACCTCGCGCACCGCGGCCTCGTCGGCGCCCTCGCCCTGGTCCACCCAGCCGCAGATCCCGATGACCTTGCCCTGGCCGAGCCCGGAGTGCGTGCGGCCGAGCAGCACCTCGACGCCTGCCGGCCCGCGCCGCAGCATGAAGACGACGCAGACCCCGGGCAAGGACATGGCAAGAGGGTACGCGCCGGCTGCGCCGCGCCCGCGCTCACACCCCGGTGGTTCGCCGGTCCGCGGCCTGCCTCGCCGCCGATGTCCGGGGGCGAACGTACCGTGTGAGCATGCGGATCCTGCACACCTCGGACTGGCACATCGGGCGGTCGTTCCACGGCCATGCCACGCTCGATGCGCTGCGCGGCGTGCTCGAGACGCTCGTGGCGCAGGTGACGGCGCACGACATCGACCTGGTGATCGTCGCGGGCGACGTGTTCGACTCGGCGACCCCTGCGGCGGGGGCGTACACGCTCCTGTCCGACACGCTGCGCGGTCTCGCCGATGCCGGTGCGACCGTCGTGGTCACCAGCGGCAACCACGACTCGGCCGCGCGACTCGGCTTCCAGTCGGGCCTGCTGCGCGAAGGCGTCCATGTCATCACCGATCCCTCGACGATCGCCACACCGGTGACCCTCCACGACGAGCACGGCCCGGTGCACGTGTACGGAATCCCGTACCTCGAGCCGGTGCTCCTGCGCGGCGCATGGCCGGGCGTGCGGACGCAGGCCGACGTGCTGGATCACGCCATGCGTCTGGTGCGTGCCGACGCCGCGGCCCGCGGCGGCCGCTCGGTCGCGGTCGCGCACTGCTTCGCGGCGGGCGTGGAGCCGACGCCCCACCTCGAACGCGACATCCAGCAGGGCGGACTCGACATCGTTCCGCTGTCGGCCTTCGACGGCGTCGACTACATGGCTCTCGGTCACATCCACGGCCGCCAGCAGCTCTCCCCGCGCGTCCGCTACGCGGGTGCGCCCCTGCACTACAGCTTCGACGAAGGGCACAAGCCGCGGGGGTCATGGCTCGTCGACCTGGGCGCCGGCGGACTCGGCGAAGTCGAGTGGCTGCCCCTGCCGGTGCCGCGGGCACTCACGACGATCACCGCGACGCTCGACGAGCTCCTGGCGGACGAGCGGTTCGCGGCCCACACCGACGATTGGGTCCGTGCCGAGTACACGGATCCGCTGCCGCAGCGCGACCCCATGCGCCGACTGCTCGCGCGCTTCCCATTTTGTGCGGAGGTGCGGCACGCCCCGGTGGTCGCCCGCACCGACGACGCGCGCACGTACGCGCAGCGCGTGCGAGCCGCCCGCAACGACGCCGAACTCGTCGACGCGTTCCTGTCGCACGTGCGCGAGGGCGAGGGCGCCTCCGAGCGCGAGGCGCAGCTCGTCGGCGAGCTGCTGGAGCAGCGCACGCGTGTGGAGGCCACCGCGTGAGGCTCCACCATCTCGAGCTCACCGGATTCGGACCGTTCCGCGAGACGCAGAGCGTCGACTTCGAGGCGTTCGAGCACGACGGCATCTTCCTCATCGCGGGCCGCACGGGCGCGGGCAAGTCGAGCATCCTCGACGGTGTCTGCTTCGCGCTGTACGGCAGCGTGCCTCGTTACGACACCGGCGACAAACGGCTCCGCAGCGACCACTGCGAACCCGAAGACCCCACCGAGGTGCGCCTCGAGTTCACCGTCGGCGACCGCCGCTGGCGCGTGACGAGGGCCCCCGAGTACCAGCGTCCCGCGAGGCGCGGCGGCGGCCTGACCAGCGAACCCACGCGCGCCGAGCTCGAAGAACTCGTCGCGGGGGCGTGGATCGGCCGTGCGGCGCGGCCGCGCGATGTCGGACTTCTGCTCGACGAGGTGCTCGGGCTGAACGCGCAGCAGTTCCAGCAGGTGATCCTGCTCGCGCAGAACCGCTTCTCCCGGTTCCTCCTCGCCTCCGGCGCCGAGCGGCAGTCGCTGCTGCGCGCACTGTTCGGAACGCGCCGCTACGAGGAGTACGCGCGCGAACTGGGGGACCGCAGCAAGGCCGCGCAGCACGAGCTCGACGCGCTCGGCGAACGCGCGCGCACCCTGCTCGATCAGGCGGAGCGCCTCATCGCGGCCCACGAACTCACCCCCGACGAGCCCGATGCGCGCGCGCCGCTCGACCTCGCCGCGCGTCGCGCCACCGTCGACCTCGGCGAGCGGCGCGCCGCGTACCGCCTCGACACGCGGGCGCGCGAGCGCGCCGCCGCCGACGACGCCCGCGCGGCCGCCGACGCCGCACACGCCGAACGGGTGGCTCTCGCGAAGTCGCAGGCAGAGCTGGGCCGTGCCCGGGAGCGCCTCGCCACGCTCGACGAGGCGGCGGCCGCGATCGCGGACGACCGGCGGCGTCTGGAGCGTGCGCGCTCGGCGGAGGTGCTGCGCGCGCCGCTGGAGGCGGCCCGCCGTGCCGACCGAACCGCGGAGCGGGCGGCCGAGCTGGCCGCAGACGCCGACCGCGCGTGGGCGCGTGCGGTCGCAGGCACCGACGACGAGCATGCCGACGATCTCGCAGCCGTGGTCGAGCGGCTCACCGGCGACCTCGGCGTGTGGACGGCGGCGCTCGCGCACGAGGGCGCCCTCACCGACGCCGAACGACGCGTGACGGATGCCTCGACCCGGGCGACCCGCCTCGAGGCCGACATCGTCGCGCTCGACGCGCAGCGCGCGCAGGTGCCCGCAGAACTCGCTCGCCTGGATGCCGAGCTCGACGGCGAACGCGAGACCGCCTCGCGTCTGGAGCCGTCCCGCGCTCGCCACGACGAGATCACCGCGCGCCTGGCGGCTGCGGTGGAGGCTGAGAAGCTCGCGACGGCGCAGCGCGAGGCGGAGATCGCGCACCGCGACGCGGCCGCCGCAGCCGCGAGCGCGGCCGCGCGGGTCGCCGGCCTGCTTCAGCAGCGCCTCGACGGATTCGCGGGCGAACTCGCGGCCACCCTCGAGGACGGCGCGCCCTGCGCGGTGTGCGGTGCGACCTCGCATCCGGCGCCCGCCGCGGCGGCCGACGAGCCGGTGACCGACGACATCCTCGCCGAGGCGGAGGCCCGCCGAGACGAGGCCGCCGACCGGGAGCGGCGGGCGTCCGACGCGGCGAAGGGGGCACGCGAGCGCCATGCCGACGCCGCTGCGCGCGCCGGGGGCGAGAGCGTCGAATCGGTCCGCGCGCGGCTCGACGCGTCCGCCGCCGGCCTCGCGGAGGCCGAGCGCGCTGCAGGGCGTCGCGACGCGCTCGCGGCGCGGCGCACCGAGCTCGCCGCACTCGAGCTCGAGGCCGAGACATCACGCACGACGTTGGTGGAGCAGCTCGCCGACGCCCGCACGCGGATCGCAGGTCTGGAGGAGCGCGTCGCGGCCGCGCGCGAGGCCGTCGACGCGGCACGAGGTCCCCACGCGAGCGTGGCGGAGCGCGTCGCGCACGCCACCTCGATCCGCGACGCGGCGCGTGAGGCGGTCGACGCGCGCGCCGAGATGCATCGCGCGGCGGCACTGGCGGCGCAGGCGCGGGCCGACGTCGACGAGAGGATCACGGCATCCGAGTTCACCGAGGTCGCCGACGCGACCTCGGCCCTCCTCCTGCCCGGCGAGCTCGAGGCGCTCGCCGACAGGATCTCGGCGCACGACACCCAGCTCGGTGCGGCGCGGGCGCGGATGCTCGAGCTCGAGCTCGAGCTCGCAGGCGCGCCTGCCGAACCCGTCGACACCACTGCATCCGAGGCCCTGCTCGCCGCGGCGGACGCCGCGCGGACGGCGGCGCTGCGCGCCGAGAGCGATGCGGCCGTGCTCGTGTCGGGACTGCGCGACCTCGCGATGCAGATCGATCAGGCGTATGCGGGGGTCTCCGCCCGTGCCGCCGATGCCGCCGCGATCGCACGGCTGGCCGACACCGTCGCGGGACGCGCCCCCAACACGATGAAGATGGACCTCGAGACGTTCGTGCTCGCCGCCGAGCTCGAAGAGATCGTCGCCGCCGCGAACCTGCGGCTTAGCGATATGTCGTCGGGGCGCTACCGGCTGCAGCACACCGACGCACGCGCTGCCCGCGGCGCCGCCTCAGGCCTCGGCCTGGAGGTCATGGACGCCTTCACCGGCCAGTCCCGGCCGGCGCAGTCCCTGTCGGGCGGCGAGACGTTCCTCGCGTCGCTCGCCCTCGCGCTCGGACTCGCCGAGGTCGTCACGGCCCGCGCGGGCGGCGTTCGGCTCGACACGCTCTTCGTCGACGAGGGTTTCGGCTCGCTCGACGAGGAGACCCTCGACCTGGCGATGCGCACCCTCGACGAACTGCGCCAGGGCGGACGCACCGTGGGCGTGATCAGCCACGTCGCCGCGATGAAGGAGCAGATCCCCGCGCAGCTCGCCGTCGAGGCGACGCAGGCGGGGCCGAGCGTCATCCGGCAGGACGCCGACGCACGCGTCTGAGCCGCCGCACCCGGTACCGGGCCTCGCACCCGCCGACGCGGGAATCGCCGCGCAGCCGCGACGACGGCGAGACACCACTGTCGCCGGGTCGATGCACGGGTGTATCGTTCGCGGCAGATCGCTCCCTGGGGATACGCGATCCCGCCCGACCGCCGGCGCTGTCCGGCCGCGGCCGTCTGCCGCGCCCTCCCGTTACGACGACGTACGGAGTCGACATGCGTTCCACCTCTCGGGCGCGCCGCGCCCTCGCCGCGATCGCGGCATCCGCCATCCTCCTCACCGGCACCCTCGCCGGCGCCTCCGCGGCGTACGCCGCACCGCCGCCCGCGCAGATCGTGCGCATGGCCGCGCTGGGCGATTCGATCACGCAGGCCGCGATGACGTGCTCCAATCTCCTGTCGTGCCCGGCCAACAGCTGGTCGACGGGCTCGACCACGTCGGTCAACTCGCACTTCCTGCGCCTCCGAGCCGCCGGGGCCACCGGGCTCGTCGCCTACAACGACGCGGTCTCGAGTTCAGGGTCCGCGGCGCTGCCCGGCCAGGCGCAGACCGCTGTCACCCAGCAGGCGCAGTACGTCACCATCGAGATCGGCGCGATCGACGCGTGCACCCGGACGGTCGCAGCGATGACGCCGACGACCGCGTTCAAGGCGAACGTGCAGGCCGCCCTGAGCGCACTCGCTGCCGGCCCGGCGGCACCCGAGATCTTCGTCGCGAGCATTCCGAGCCTGCAACGGCTGTACGACCTCAACAAGTCGAGCATCTCGGCGAGGCTCGCGTGGGCGCTGCTCGGGACCTGCCAATCCATGCTCGCCAACCCCAGCAGCACGAAGGCGGCCGACGTGCAGCGGCGCACCCTCGTGCAGCAGCGCGTCAACGAGTACAACCAGGCGCTGTCGGAGGCCTGCGCCGCGACGGCGAAGTGCCGGTTCGACGGCTTCGCCGTGGCCAACTACGCGTTCGCGAAGTCCGATGTGTCCACGCGCGACTACTTCCACCCGTCGCTGTCGGGGCAAGCCACCCTGTCGGCACTGACGTGGGCGAAGACCCAGTGGGTGTCGTGAGCCGCTGACACGCGGCATCCGTCGTTCGCCACCGGCGTTCGACAGGTCAACCAGGGCTGTGCAGGATGCTCGGGGCGCTATGGGTCCTGTTGGAGCCCGGTTGACCTGTGGGGATCGGATCGACGGCGCGGTCCGGCGGCGCGGTCCGGCGGCGCGGTCCGGCGAGGGCGCGGGCCGGCGGCGCGGCGACAATGCCTCGGGCCGTGGGCGGCGGGCCTCGGGCCTCGGGCCTCGGCCCTCGGGCCGCGGGGCGAGGAGGCCTCGGTCCGCGGCATCCGTGTCGGCCACCGGCGTTCGACAGGTCAACCACGGCTGTGCAGGATGCTCGGGGCGCGATGGGTCCTGTTGGAGCCCGGTTGACCTGTGGGGAGCGGCGTGCAGCGGCGTGCGCGCGGACGTGGCGCGGCTCAGACGCCGTAGTCGGCGCGGATGCGGTCGCGCAGCTGGTGGCTGCAGGCGGTGACCGCGGCGTGCCAGTCGGTGATCGCGCCGTCTTGAGCGCGGTCCGACACGGCCTTCATTACCCGGATCGGCACGCCGAACCGCTGCGCGACCCAGATGTAGGCGTAGGTCTCCATGTCCACCAGGCCCGCCCCCAGCGGGCGGATGACCTCGACCGCCTCGGCGTCGTCGACGAAGTGGTCTCCGGTGGCGATCGTCACGCCGTCCGCGTCGAGCTCGACGCGCGCCGGCAGTGACACGTGCTGGCCGACGATGCCGTCGATGTCGGTGACATCGTGCTGCAGCGCTGCCGCGATCTCGTACACGGATGCCCCGAGCCGCGCGTCGATCGCGCCCGCGGTGCCGACGACCACGATCTCGTCGTAGGTGGTCGCGTCCAGCGCGCGGGTGAGCGCGTAGGTGGCCTGCAGCTTGCCCGGACCGGTGACGAGGCGGTCGAAGCCGGGGAGATCGTCCGGGAACGCGACGAGTTCGGAGGCGAGGGCGGCGACGAGGAGTCTCACCCTTCCATCTTGTCCCTCTCCGCTGCTGTTCGCCCGGTGCGCCGCGGAACGGGGCTAGCCTGGGCACGATGCCCGAGCCACAGCCGACGCGCCAGACGACCTCGAGCACGGTGCGCGCCGTGCCGGCCACGACCGCCGTGATCCCTCTCTCGCACGGCGCACGCTGGCGGGCCTTCTGGGTCTGCGTCGCGGTGGCGGCGATCACGATCCTCGACATGACGAAGGTGAACGTCGCCCTCCCGTCGATCGGCGAGGTGCTCGGTGCGAGCTCCACCCAGCTGCAGCTGATCGTGTCGGGTTTCGTGCTGACCTTCGGACTGGTGCTGGTGCCGATGGGCCGCCTGGGCGATCAGCGCTCGCGGCGCACGCTGTTCGTCGTCGGGCTGTCGCTGTACACGGTGACGAGCGTGCTGTGCGCGCTCGCCCCGACGGCCGAGGTGCTGCTGGTGGGGCGGCTGCTGCAGGGCGTGGCGGCCGGCATCCAGATGCCCCAGGTGCTCGGCATGGCCCAGGAGCTGTTCCAGGGCAAGGAGCGAGCCCGCGCGTTCGGTCTCTTCGGGGCCACGATCGGCATCGCGACGGCATTCGGCCCGACGCTCGGGGGCCTGCTCATCGCGCTCGGCGGGCCGACCGACGGGTGGCGCCTCATCTTCTGGATGAACGTCCCCCTGTGCCTGGCCGCGATCGCGCTCGCGCTGTGGCTGCTGCCCGACACCCGCACGCGCTCGCAGCGGAAGGTCCAGCTCGACCCCGTCGGCGTGCTGCTGTTCGGCGCCAGCGTCGTCTCGCTGATGTGGCCGTTCCTGTTCACGACCGGCGCACCCACCGACAACCCCGCGCGCTGGTGGCTGCTCGTCGCCTTCGCCCTGT
>Ga0160460_100996_pt1 | contig 11787 bp, 11 predicted proteins | sample HID1973M_E6MG_FD_108238 | JGI IMG/M metagenome (GOLD analysis project Ga0160460, IMG submission 108238) | Enriched mosquito-associated microbial communities from UW Madison campus, WI, USA - HID1973M_E6 MG | ecosystem: Host-associated > Arthropoda: Insects > Digestive system > Unclassified ... | reverse complement strand
TTCGACTCGGTGACCGCGGGGTCCTCGGCGCTCGGCACGTCGCTGGTGGCGATCAGGTCGGCGGTGGGGTGGGCGCTCAGCCAGTTCCTCGTCTCCACGACGCTCGCACCCTGCAGTGTCCAGTAGCCGGTCCGCTCCACCATCGGCGAGCACCACCACTGGTAGTAACTGAGGAAGGCGGCGGTCGGCGTCTCCGACCGCTCCGCTCCCGGCGGCAGCACCGCGCCCTCGAGCCAGGCCTCGGCCTTCGCCACGGCGGCTGCATCCTCTTCGGCGCCGGCCGCGGAGGTCGCCGACTGCTGCGGGGTCGGTTCCGGCGGTGCGGCACCCTCGGCCCCCGCTCCGGCCGCACCCGCGCCGGTCGCGCAGCCGGCGAGCACGGCGCCGCTCACCAGAATGCCCGCAATGATGGTCGCTCGTCGTCGCACCGCCTCACCCTAGGGCACGGGCAGGGAACGCGGAGTGCGCCCATGGCTCGTTGCGGGGCGCAGATCCCCCCGAACGGGGGCAGGCGTCTGCAGCCCCGGCTCGCTAGCGTCGCCGATGAGATCCCGGAACGCGAGGCGGCGTCGCGATTCGCGAGTCCGCGGCTCGCACGATCTCGAACGCGGGATACGAATTCAGTGCCGCTCACAAGCCCCCAGGAGAGTCCGATGAAGAGTGCCCGCCCGGGCTTCTGGGGGTGTCCCTCGTCGCGGGGCTGCTTCTGGCGGGGTGTGCCGCGGGAGAGGCCTATGCGGGCCCTCACCCGACTGCGCGGCGAACGCGACCCGCGATCCTCGACCGACTCGACGGCGTCGCGTCGCCGATGACTAGCGGAGCGCGACCGGCTTCGTCCGCACGGGCCCTAACCATGTCGCGACCAGTCCGCCGGTTATCGACCCGCAGGCCATGATCCCCGCGAGCACGATGATCTGGAATCTTCCGGCTTCGAGCGGGGAGATTCCTCCGAAGATCGCACCGACGAATGCACCCGGCAGCACCACCAGGCCGGTGGTCTTCGTCTGATCGATGCTGGGGATGAGGGCATCTCTGATCGCTCGGCGGGCAAGATGCAAAGTCGAGGTGCGAGGTGGCGCACCCAGCGCCAGCCATCCCTCCACCTCATCCCAGTGATCGAGGACGGCCGTGGTGAACATGCGACCCGTCAACGTGGCGACACTCATGGCATTGCCGATGATGATCGCTCCGATCGCCAGCGCATACCGCGGGGTGAACTCCAGTGCACCCGTCGCGAACACCACGGTCAGCGTCACCGCCACCCCGGCCGCGATCGAGGACGACATCGTCGCGACCGCGCGCAGCGACCAGCCGATGCGTCCTGTCGCCACGCAGAACGCGACCGTGAACATCACCACCAGCACGACGGCGATCCACCCCGGATTGCTGATCACTCCCGTGAGGATCACGCTGATGACCGCGAGCTGAACCGCGCCGCGAACGATCGCGACAGCGGGAGCCAGGGTTCCGGGGACGCGGAATGCGACGAGCGTCACCGTTGCGATAACGGTCAGCGCGAGGATCCCGAGCAGCGACGGCAGGATGTCGGACGGGATCTCCACACGCGGAGCCTACCCAGCCTGCGCTGCTCCACGTGCGCAGGAACCCCGCCGACAAGCGTGCGCGGCGCGACCTGGGCCCGCCGAGAATCAGGTCCGGCGTCTTAGAGGTTTCTTAGGCCGGCGTGCGTAGCGTCCACGGCGTGACTCACACAGTTGACCGGACGCCCGCCGTGATCCGCCGGCGTGAAACCGGTCGGATTGCGCCCTTAACCCTGCGCGGCGTGGAAGGTGCGGAACCCTGATAAATCAGCAAAGAAGAAACCCCCGCATGTAGAAGCCATACGAGGGTTTCAGTGGCTCCGACCGGCATCGATCCGGTGACCTTTCGATTTTCAGTCGAACGCTCTACCAACTGAGCTACAGAGCCTTGCGGCATCTCTTATACAAGACCTGCCGCGTCCTAGACGAAAGGCCCTCTTCGAAAAAAGGGCCCGTCGCTCGGAGCGACCCTGACGGGACTTGAACCCGCGACCTCCGCCGTGACAGGGCGGCACGCTAACCAACTGCGCTACAGGGCCATGCTTATTGAATTGTGGAGTGACCCCAACGGGATTCGAACCCGTGCTACCGCCGTGAAAGGGCGGCGTCCTAGGCCGCTAAACGATGGGGCCGGGTGAACCTTTGGGGCTCACTGCCGAGGACCAAGCATACGTAACAACCGGCGAAAACGCGAATCGAGGGCGCGTCGCCCTTGTGGAACGTACGGGCGAGGCGCACACTGACCGGGTGACCGCTTGCCGAGGCGGGTGGCCGACGTGCATCACTGGGGGTTGCACATGTTACTGATGTTGCTAATGTGAAACGAGTTGACGCCGCGAGGGAGGGATCCGGTGCCGCCCGAGAACTTCACTGACAAGGCCGTGTCCGACGACGCCTCCGTCGACTGCGGCTGCGCTCCGTCCCCTCGCGAGCAGCGCCGCCTCTGGCCCTCGATGAATCGGCGCACCGCACTCGGGCTCGGAATCCTCGGTGTCGCGGCGCTCGGCGCCGCAGGCGGCACGCTCGGCCCGCTGGTCGCTCCGGCCTTCGCCGCGGACTACCCGTCGTGGGACGACGTCGTCGCCGCGAAGAACAACGAGACGGCCAAGGCCGCCGAGATCACCAGGATCCAGCAGCTGATCGCGGGGCTCGAGGCCGACGTGGCCGCGAAGCAGCAGGTGGCCCAGCAGCTGGCCGACGAGTTCTACGTCGCCCAGCAGGCGTACTTCGACGCGGCGCTGCGTGCCGACCAGCTGCAGCAGCAGGCCGACGAGCAGGCCGCGTCCGCTCTCGATGCCGCCAACAAGGCCGGCCGCGTCGCCGCCCAGCTGTACCGCAACGGCGGCGACGACACCTCGCTGGAACTCTTCTTCGCGGGCTCCGCCGCCGGCGCCGACGACCTGCTGGCGCGCTTGGGCACGATGGACAAGCTCGTACAGCGCAACCAGGACGTGTACGCCCAGGCCGTGACCGCCCGCGACTCGGCGCAGAGCCTCAGCGACCAGGCCGGTGTGCAGCGCGCCGAGCGCGACCGGCTGCAGAAGGTCGCCGAAGAGAAGATGATCGCGGCGCAGAAGGCCGCTGACGAGGCGCAGGCCGCTCTCGATGCCCAGAACGCCAAGCGCGGCGAGCTCGAGGCGCAGCTCGCGGCTCTGCAGGACACGGCGGCCAAGACTCTCGCCGAGTATCAGGAGGGCGAGCGCATCCGCAAGGAGCGCGAAGCGGCCGCGGCGGCGGCAGCAGCCGCGGCGGCGCGCGCCGAGGCCGAGCGCCTCGCTCAGCAGAACCAGGGCGGCGGCGGTGGCGGCGGCGGTGGCGGCGGCGGTGGCGGCGGCGGTGGCAGCGGCGGCGGAGCCGTCGTCGGGTCGGGCTGGGCGCGTCCCTCCTCGGGCTGGCGCAGCTCGGGCTACGGGCCGCGCACCGTACAGTGCGGCAACAGCTACTGCTCCAGCGGCTTCCACTACGGCGTCGACCTGGCCGCCGGCTGCGGCTCGGGCATCTACGCCGCGTCGGCGGGCCGCGTCGTGTACGCCGGCTGGAACGGCGGGTACGGCAACTACGTCAAGATCGACCACGGCGGTGGCATCGGCTCCGGCTACGGTCACATCCGCAACGGCGGCATCTTCGTCGGGGTCGGGCAGTGGGTCAGCGCCGGTCAGCTCATCGCCAGCGAGGGCAACACCGGCAACTCGTTCGGCTGCCACGTGCACTTCGAGACCTACGTCAACAACTACCCGGTCAACCCGATCTACTTCATGGCCGACCGCGGCATCTCGGTCTGACCGCCCGCGACGCCTGAAACGACGAGAACCGGATGCCGCGGCATCCGGTTCTCGCGTGAGACGACAGGTCAGAGCGTGCTGGGCGCGACGCCCTCACCCTGGGTCTTGGTCTGGCCCTCGTGCTCGGCGAAGCGCGCGAACGCCTCGTCGACGAGGCGCTCGGCCTCCGCCGCGTTCGCCCACTCGTCGACCTTGACCCACTTGTTGGGCTCGAGGTCCTTGTAGTGCTCGAAGAAGTGCGCGATCTCCTTCTGCAGGAACTCGGGGATGTCGGCGACGTCCTGGATATGCGCCCAGCGCGGGTCCTTGGCGAGCACCGCGACGACCTTGTCGTCGCCGCCGGCCTCGTCGCTCATCTTGAGCACGCCGACGGGACGCACGCTCGCGAGGATGCCCGGCAGCAGGTCGACGTCGAGGATCACGAGCACGTCGAGCGGGTCGCCGTCCTCGCCGAGGGTGTTCTCGAAGAACCCGTAGTTGGTGGGGTAGCCCATGGGTGTGAAGAGGATGCGGTCGAGGAACACGCGGCCGGTGCCGTGGTCGACCTCGTACTTCACGCGGCTGCCGCGCGGGATCTCGATGACGGCGTCGTACGCGCCCATAGTGGTGCTCCTTCGAAGACTGTGGATTGCCGCGACCAGCCTAGTTCCGGCGCTCACCCGGCACTAACCCAGGATCGTCGCGCCGTAAGCGCGCGACACGCCGGCGGGATGGGGTGCTGGATCGGGTTCGGTCCTGACGACGGCGCGGGGCGCGGAGGGTCCGGCAGGTACGGTGGGCGGGTGGAGGAGCGCAGACCTGGACTCGACCCCGCCGTCGCGGAGGTGCGCCGGGCGGTCCGAGGCGCGCTCGCCGGCCTCGAGCCCGGCACCGTCGTGCTCGTGGCGCTGTCGGGCGGCGCGGACTCCCTGGCGCTGGCGGCTGCGACCGCGTTCGAGGCGCCGAAGCTCGGGCTGCGGGCGGAATCGGTCACCGTCGACCACGGACTGCAGGACGGATCGACGGATGCCGCAGCCGCCGCCGCGGCGAAGGCCGAGGCCCTCGGGCTCGCGGCCCGCGTCGTGCGCGTCGAGGTCGGTGTCGCGGGCGGCCCCGAGGCCGCCGCGCGGGAGGCGCGATACGCCGGCTTGCGCGAGGCCGCGCGGACCGCCGGCGCTGCCGTCGTCGTCACCGGCCACACGCTCGACGACCAGGCCGAGACCGTGCTGCTGGGCCTTGCCCGCGGCGCGGGCGCGGCGAGCCTCCAGGGCATGGCCGGTCGGGCCGATCTCGACGGCGTGGCGCTGCTGCGTCCGCTGCTCGCCGTGCGTCGCACCACGACCCGCGCCGCCTGCGCGGCCGAGGGCCTGGAGCCTTGGGACGATCCGCACAACGCCGACGCGCGCTTCGCGCGGGCGCGCGTGCGCGAGACGGTGCTGCCGGTGCTCGAGTCCGAGCTCGGTCCGGGGATCGCCGAGGCGCTCGCGCGCACCGCGGCGCAGCTGCGCGAGGACGCAGAGGCCTTCGACGAGATGATCGACGAGACGATCGAGGACATCGTCGAGCACGCCGAGGCGGGCATCTCGGTGTCGGTCGCGGCGCTCGCCGCGAACCCGGCAGCCCTGCGCAACCGCATCATCCGGCATGTCGTGGCCAGTGAGTTCCACGAGAGCCTGACGCGGACGCAGACCCTCGAGGTGGCGCGCCTGGTCACCGACTGGTCGGGTCAGGGGCCGATCGACCTGCCCGGATGCCGTGCCCGTCGCGTCGGCGGACGCGTGGAGTTCACGGCGAGCTGAGGCCACCCCTCTAGACTCTTCCCATGCGCGCGGCCGACGTCTCCAGCGACATCACCGAAGTCCTCGTCACCGAGGAGGAGATCAGAGCGAAGCTCGACGAGATCGCGGCGCAGGTCGCCGACGACTACGCCGACCAGGACCTCCTGCTCGTCGGCGTGCTCAAGGGCGCGGTCATGGTCATGGCCGACTTCTCCCGCGCGCTGAAGAAACACGTCACGATGGACTGGATGGCCGTGTCGTCGTACGGGGCCGGCACGAAGTCCAGCGGTGTGGTCCAGATCCGAAAGGACCTCGACACCGACATCCTCGGAAAGCACGTGCTCATCGTCGAGGACATCATCGACTCGGGCCTGACGCTCAGCTGGCTGCTGGAGAACTTCGCGGCCCGCGGCGCGGCATCCGTCGAGGTCTTCGCGCTGCTGCGCAAGCCCGAGGCCGCCAAGGTCGAGGTGCACTGCAAGTACGTCGGGTTCGACATCCCGACCGAGTTCGTCGTCGGCTACGGCCTGGACTACGCAGAGAAGTACCGCAACCTGCGCGACGTCGCGGTGCTCGCCCCCCACGTCTACAGCTGAACCCGCTTCACTCCCCGAGCAGCTCGATGAGGTGCGCCGGCGCCGCATACGTCGTGAGGTAGTCCACAACGAGCCGGCGGCATCCGTCCAGTTCCACCGTGATCGGCGCCGTCCCCTCGCCCGCGGACAGCACGACGAGCGATCCAGGCGCCTCGTCGCACGGCCCCGGCATCGGCTGCGCGGATGCCACGGCCTCCAGCACCGCGCGCGTCCGATCGGCGTCGAGCTCGCGGCCGCCGGTGAACCAGGCCGTGCCGTCCGTGTGGATCGTCGCCCACCCGGTCGCGCCGGGAGCCGGCGTGGGCATCGGCGCGACGGCCTGCTCGGTGGAGTAGGTGCACAGTCGCAGCGCGGTGACCTCGCCGGGCGCCGGAGTACGCGGGGGCGCCCAGGGGATGGTCTGGACGCCGTCCTGCGTCGGGGCCGGGTCGGGCGCCGGCTCCACGTCGCCGAGCCCGTCCACGGGCGCGAGCTGCAGGGGCCTCGCCGACCACGTCGGCGCGCATCCGGCGTCGAGCGCCGCGCGCGGCTCGGTCAGGGTGCGCTCCTCCTCGTCGGTGCGCACGACGTCGAGCTTCGCGACCGCGTCGGCGACGAGGTCGACCTTCGGCTGGCCGCAGCCGTCGGCGGGATGGCGGACACGGATGCCTCGGCCCGCGGCATCCGTCAGCCAGATCTGCGGCGCGATCGTCATGATCGCCGCGCACGGCCCCGGCCAGCCCGGGTCGTCGGGCGCCGCCTGCGCCTCCAGGAGGGCGGTGAGGTCGCCCTCGAGCCGTTCGCGGACGACGACCGACCACACGCCTTCCTCGTCCTCGACCGTCTGGAACGGCACGCAGCGGACGGCTGCCACCGCCTCGAAGCCGTCGGGGACCAGCCCGGCGCCGTCGGAGCCGCTCCCGCCGAGCGGGTCGAGGCCGGCGCAGGAGATCTCGGCGACGATCTCGGCCCGCGGCGCGAGCCCGGGGTCGGACGCGCAGCCCGCGAGGGCGAGGGGGGCTGCGATCAGGGCGATGACCAGGTTGCGGATGCGGGGCACGGGGTCCTCCTCGTCGTGGGCTCGTGCAGCGCTCGACCCCCAAGCTACCGGGCGCATTGTGATTACGCCCGGGGCGAATGCACAGTCGGCGCCTAGGAATCGCGCGATACCCTGATTCAACCGTCGACGGGGGTTTTCCCGTCCGCGGCGGCACGTCGACGAAAGGGGTCGGGCTCTGGCCCGCGCCATGGACTTCAAGAAGATCACCCGCAACCCGCTCTTCTACGTCCTGCTGATCGGGGTCTTCCTCATCGTGGGGTTCTCGCTCATCTCGAGCCTGGGCGGCGCGAAGCAGGTCTCGACGCAGGAGGGCCTCGAGCTCCTCAAGGGCGACACCGTCACCGAAGTGGTCAACACCGACGGCGATCAGCGGGTCGACATGAAGCTCTCCAAGGAGTACGAGGGCGCCACCGACGTGCAGTTCTACTACGTCTCGGCACGTGCCTCCGAGGTCGTCGACGCGGTCAACGCGGCGAACCCGAAGGACGGATTCAACGACGCCGTCCCCCGCGCGACGTGGTTCGACGGCTTCATATCGCTGCTGCTGCCGATCCTGCTGCTGGGTCTGCTGTTCTGGTTCCTGCTGTCCAGCGCCCAGGGCGGCGGCAGCAAGGTCATGCAGTTCGGCAAGTCGCGCGCCAAGCTCGTGACGAAGGAGATGCCGCAGGTCACCTTCCAGGACGTCGCGGGCTCCGACGAGGCGATCGAAGAGCTCGAAGAGATCAAGGACTTCCTGAAGGACCCGTCGAAGTTCCAGGCGGTCGGCGCCCGCATCCCGAAGGGCGTGCTGCTGTACGGCCCCCCCGGGACCGGCAAGACGCTCCTCGCCCGCGCGGTCGCGGGTGAGGCGGGCGTGCCGTTCTACTCGATCTCCGGTTCGGACTTCGTCGAGATGTTCGTCGGCGTCGGCGCGAGCCGCGTGCGCGATCTGTTCAACAACGCCAAAGAGAACTCGCCGGCCATCATCTTCATCGACGAGATCGACGCCGTCGGCCGCCACCGCGGCGCCGGCATGGGCGGCGGCCACGACGAGCGCGAGCAGACGCTGAACCAGATGCTCGTCGAGATGGACGGCTTCGACCCCAAGGCGAACGTCATCGTGATCGCCGCGACGAACCGCCCCGACATCCTCGACCCGGCGCTGCTGCGCCCGGGCCGCTTCGACCGCCAGATCGGCGTCGACGCGCCCGACCTCAAGGGCCGCACCAAGATCCTCGAGGTGCACGGCCGCGGCAAGCCTCTCGCCGACGGCGTCGACCTCGAGGTCGTCGCTCGCAAGACCCCCGGCTTCACCGGCGCCGATCTCGCCAACGTGCTGAACGAGGCCGCGCTGCTGACGGCCCGCTCGAACGCCCAGCTGATCGACAACCGCGCCCTCGACGAGGCCATCGACCGCGTCATCGCCGGTCCGCAGCGGCGCACACGCGTGATGAAAGACAAGGAGAAGCTCATCACGGCGTACCACGAGGGCGGTCACGCGCTCGCGGCGGCGGCGATGAACCACACCGACCCGGTCACGAAGGTGACGATCCTCCCGCGCGGCAAGGCCCTCGGCTACACCATGGTGCTGCCGCTGGACGACAAGTACTCCGTCACCCGCAACGAGCTGCAGGACCAGCTCACGTACGCGATGGGCGGCCGCGTCGCCGAGGAGATCGTGTTCCACGACCCGACGACCGGTGCGTCCAACGACATCGAGAAGGCGACCAACATCGCCCGCAAGATGGTCACCGAGTACGGCATGACCGGCGACATCGGCCCCGTCAAGCTCGGCCAGTCCTCCGGCGAGGTCTTCATGGGCCGCGACATGGGTCACGGGCGCGAGTTCTCGGAGCGCGTCGCCGAGCGGGTCGACGTGCAGGTGCGCGACCTCATCGAGCAGGCGCACAACGAGGCCTACGAGGTCATCAACGCCAACCGCGACGTTCTCGACAAGCTCGCGCTCGAACTCCTCGAGAAGGAGACGCTCGACCACCTCGAGCTCGCCGAGATCTTCAAGGACGTCAAGCGCCTCCCGCCGCGCCCGCAGTGGCTGTCGAGCGAGCAGCGCCCCGTGTCGCAGCTGCCGCCCGTCGAGGTCCCGCAGCGCCGCGACGAGGCGGGCCTCGCCGCCAGCGTCGAGGCGGAGCAGCCGGCCGCCGAGAAGGCGGCCAAGCGCCGCCCCACCGGACAGGCGCGCCCGGCGACCGCGTAGGCTCGGCCTATGGCCGTCGATCGTGAGCGCGTCGCCGCGCTCGTGCGCGAACTGCTCGAGGCGATCGGCGAGGACCCCGAACGCCCCGGACTGAAGCAGACGCCCGAGCGCGTGGCGGACGCCTACGCCGAGTTCTTCTCGGGTGTCGGGGCGGATGCCGCGGCGCCGCTCGCGCACACCATCTCGGTCTCGCGCGGCCCGGCGCCCGACACGCTGGCGTCGGGGGCGGTGATCCTGCGCGACATCATCTTCAGATCGGTGTGCGAGCACCATCTGCTGCCCTTCCGCGGGCACGCGCATCTGGCCTACCTCCCCGGCGAGCAGGTCGTGGGCCTCGGAGCGCTGCCCAAGGTCGTCGACATCCTCTCCTCGCGTCCCCAGGTGCAGGAGCGCCTGGGCGAGCAGATCGCCGACGTGATCGCGGGCTCGCTCGATGCCCGCGGCGTGCTGGTGGTGCTCGATGCATCGCACGAGTGCGTGACGATGCGCGGCGGGCGGCAGCCCGATGCCTCGACGGTGACGATCGCGGCGCGCGGCGAGCTCGCCGAACCGGCCGCGCGGGCCGAACTGATCGCGCTGATCGGAGCGGCGCACGCATGACGCTCATCATGGGCATCGTCAACGTGACGCCCGACTCCTTCAGCGACGGCGGACGATACGCGGATGCCGGAGCCGCCGCCGCGCACGGGCTCCGGCTGCATGCGCAGGGCGCCGACATCCTCGACGTCGGCGGCGAGTCGACACGGCCGGGCGCGGAGCGGGTCGAACCGCACGTCGAGCTGGAGCGGGTGATCCCGGTCGTGCGCGCGCTCTCGCAGGCGGGGATCGTCGTCAGCATCGACACCATGAACGCCTCGACCGCGGTGGCCGCCGTCGAGGCCGGAGCGCGCATCGTGAACGACGTCTCGGGCGGCATGGCCGATCCGGGGATGCTCGCGGCGGTCGCCTCGACGGACGCGGACATCGTGCTGCAGCACTGGCGCGGTCACTCCGCCGACATGTACGCGCGCGCGGTGTACGACGACGTCGTGGCCGAGGTGAATCGCGAACTCGCCGCCCGCATAGAGGCTGCCGCGGCGGCCGGCATCGCCGCGGAGCGGGTGATCGTCGACCCGGGCATCGGCTTCGGCAAGCGCGGCGAGCAGAACTGGCAGACGCTGCGGGGGCTGGACCGCTTCGTCGCGACGGGGAAGCGCGTGCTCATCGGCACGAGCCGCAAGCGGTTCCTCGCCGACGCGCTGGCGGACGATCCCGCCGACGCCTCCGAGGCCCGGCGGGACCTCGCGACCGCCGTGACGAGCGTGCTCGCCGCGCAGGCGGGGGTCTGGGCGGTGCGCGTCCACGACGTCGCCGCGACGCGGGACGCTCTCGAGGTCGCGCGGCGCTGGGCCGGTCCGAGACACGATGACCGTTCGGGCGGCCGGGAGGGCTGATGGACGACGACGACGAGATCACGCTGACCGGCGTGCGCGCCTTCGGGTACCACGGGGTCTTCGAGGACGAGCGCCGCGAAGGCCAGGAGTTCGTGATCGACGTGACGCTGAACCTCAGCACCGCCGAGGCGGCCGAGACGGACGACGTGGACGACACGGTCCACTACGGCGAGGTCGCCGAGCGCATCGTGCGACTCGTCGGCGGCGAGCCGCTGAACCTCATCGAGGGCGTCGCAGCGCGCATCGCCGACGACCTCCTCTCGTACGAGCTGGTGCGACAGGTCGCGGTCACCGTCCACAAGCCGCAGGCGCCGATAACCGTCCCGTTCTCCGACGTGTCGGTGACGATCCGTCGCGGCCGTCCGGCGCAGGGGGCGCTTTCGTGAACCGGCGCCTGGCACAGGGGTTCGATCGTGAGGCCCAGAGCCATCCCCGTGAAGCGGTCGAGGCCGTCGTCGCGCTGGGCGCCAACCTCGGCGATCGCGGCGAGACGATGGCGGCGGCGATCAAGGACCTCGCCCGTGTCCCGCTCGTCGACGCCGTGCGCGTGTCGGAGCCGATCGAGTCGGTCGCGCTCAAGCCCGAGGGGCCGGATGCCTCCGCACCCGCATACCTGAACGCCGTCGCGATCCTCACCACCCGGCTGGCGCCGTCGGTGCTGCTGGGCTACCTCCACGCGATCGAGCAGCGCTACGGCCGGCTGCGGTCAACGGTGCGCTCCGCGCGCGAGCCGGGCTGGGAGGACCGCACGCTCGACCTCGACCTGATCGCCTACGGCGACCTCGAAAGCGACGACCCGCGCCTGCTGCTGCCGCATCCGCGGGCGTTCGAACGGGACTTCGTGCTCGGGCCGTGGCTCGCCGTCGATCCCGATGCGGTGCTCCCGGGCGTCGGCCGGGTCGACGAGGCGCTGCGCCGACTGCGGCCGGAGGAGCGATGAAACGC
>Ga0160460_100987_pt1 | contig 11885 bp, 8 predicted proteins | sample HID1973M_E6MG_FD_108238 | JGI IMG/M metagenome (GOLD analysis project Ga0160460, IMG submission 108238) | Enriched mosquito-associated microbial communities from UW Madison campus, WI, USA - HID1973M_E6 MG | ecosystem: Host-associated > Arthropoda: Insects > Digestive system > Unclassified ... | reverse complement strand
CTCGGGACACGTCAGACCGATGCCGAGGTATCGCGGTATTTTTCCACGCCCCCCTGAGGACGGGCTGAGGGCGCACTCAGGACCGACGACCGCCGCCGGCCTGTCAGGCACTCTTCATCGGCACCCGATAGCATCCCGTCGTGACCGCCTCTGGGCCCTCGCCGGCACCGCACTCAGCCACGAGCGATCCTCTTGCGTGGAATCGCCGACCGGCGAGGGGGCCCCTCGCCCGCCACGCCGCCCGGGAGACGAACGTCCAGCTCCGCCGCCGGCGGAGGAACCTCGTGCTCTGCCTGGTGGGCGGCCCTGTCGCGACAGTCCTTCTCGTGGCGCTGTTCGCCGTCGGGGCGTTCGTACAGCAGGTGCTGCAGGTCCGCGACGACATGGAGGCCGCGAAGGAGCAGCTGAAGGTGCTCGCCGCCGCCGCCGTCTCGATGGATGTCCCGCTCCTCGCGCAGGCGAGCGACGACGTCGTCACCCGGACGCAGCGGGCGCAGGCCACGTCGAACGGCATCCTGTGGGATCTCGCCGCGGAACTCCCTCAGGTGGGGAACAACGTGCTCGCCGTGCGGACTGTGGCCGAAGTGGTGAACACGATCACCTCGCAGTCCCTCCCGCCCCTCGTCGACATGGTGTCCGCCGCCGGTACGGAGGAGCGCGCCGGAGAGACCCTGGGGATCGACCTGCGGCCGTTCCTCGGGGCCGGGCCCGTTCTGCCCACCATCCTCTCCTCCCTCGAGGATGCGTCGGCGATCGCGGCGGACATGGATCGGACGGGAGTCCTGCCCGCCGTGTACGAGCCCCTCGACGGGATGGTGGAGCTGATCGCTCTGGCCATTCCCACCTTGAGCATCGTGCAAGAGCACCTGCCGGCGATCCTGCACGCCGCGGGTGCCGACAAGCCCATGCTGTACCAGCTGGTGATCCAGACGCCGGCGGAGATCCGCGCGACGGGCGGCGGCCCGGCCCATTGGCTCGTGCTGAAGGTCGAGAACGGCCGGATGGAGCTGCTCGGCCAGGAGAACGGCGTGGATCTGATGTACACCGAGCTGCCCGCGCAGGGATTCGACACCGTGAACGGGTCGCTCATCAAGCTGCCCGCGGAGACCCGTTCGCTCTACCCCTTCGAGCTGGCGAACTGGTCGTCGAACTTCACGATGACCCCGCATTTCCCCCGCGCCGTCGAGCTCTTCCAGGCGACGCGCAAATGGACGGACGAGGAGGCGTTCGATGGGGTGATCGCGATCGACCCGATCGTGCTCGCGCACATGATCGAGGCGACGGGGCCACTGACCCTCGCCTCGGGCGAGATCGTGAACTCGGAGAACACCGCTTCGCTGCTGATGAGCGAGCCCTACGAGCGGTTCGGGACCGACAACGCCGCGATGGACGCCTTCTTCAGCGAGGTGACGACGGTCATGTTCGACGCGCTCACCGGCGGCGACTGGGAGATCGGCGCGATGTGGGATCAGCTCGTGCGCAGCGCCGAAGAAGGCCGCGTCTTCGCGTGGTTCGAGGACGACGGCCTGCAGTCGCTCGCGCACGAGTACGGTCTGGACGGGATCCTCCGCGAGGACAACACCGAGGCCACCCAGCTCGGCATCTACTTCAACGACTACACCGTCGGCAAGCTGAACTACTGGCTGGACTACACGCAGCGCGCGAGCTGCAACGCGCAGGAGCGCACCATCACGGTCACGATGGATCTGCACAGCCGCATGACCGAGGACATCAAGAGCGAGTACACGCTGGGACTGCGCAACCAGTTCCGCGGGATCGATCCCAGGACGATGATGCTGGACGTGCTCTTCTTCGCCCCTCCGGGAGCCGAGATCCTGTGGACCGACCCCAAGCGGGGTGACTGGCAGGATTCCGCGAACTGGCAGGGCAACCGGTTCCGGGACCGTGCGGGTGTCGACCACGACAACACCGCCATCAGCAGGACGCTTCTCCTCGAGATGGGTGAGAAGCGCACGATCTCGTACGAGGTCCAGCTTCCTGACGGAGATCTCGGCCCGCTGGAGCTGCGCCACTCCCCCGGCCCCAACCACACCGAGGTCACCGTCGACGGGAACTGCGGCGCGCTCTTCGCGAGCCCGGAAGGCTCCCACAACGTCCGTTTGACGAAGATCGGCTGAGACTCGACGGCGCGGGGATGCCGCGTCGGACGCGCTGTGCGGAGGGTGTGGGATTCGAACCCACGGGACATTGCTGCCCACTGGTTTTCAAGACCAGGTCCATCGGCCGCTCGGACAACCCTCCCGACCGATGCGACCCCGGGGAGAGGCATCCGTCGAACAGTCGTCGAGTCTAGTCGACGGGCATCAGAGCCTGCGCAGCACCGCGGCCACGCCGCCGTCGTGCACGGACGAGGTGGTCTCGCCCGCGGCATCCCGCACCTCCTGCGGCCCCTGGGCCATCGCGACGGCGCGACCGCCGTTGTCGAGGGCCCAGCGGAACATGCCCACGTCGTTGCGCCCGTCGCCCATCACCAGCACGTGCGCGGGATCGATGCCGAGCTCGGTGCGCACCAGCTCGAGTCCCGTGCTCTTGTCGACGCCCTTGGGCGCGATGTCGAGCCACGCCGTCCAGCCGACCGCGTAAGAGACGTGGTTGAGGCCGATGCGCTTGACGAGGTCGACGAAGTCCTGCTCGCCCTTGTCGGGAGACACGACGACCACACGGCACACCGGCTGCGCGCCCAGCTCCTCGAACGGCACGCGCCGCGCGTGCACGAGGTTCCAGTCCTCGAGGTACTCGGTGTACAGGCGCTGCCCGTCGGCGAGCTCGACGAGGTAGCGGGCGTCGGGCAGATGCACGCGCAGCTGCTCGAGCACCTCGCGCGGGTCGAACGTCTCGACATGCCAGCGCTCGTAGCTGAGTTCGTCGGCCTCGACGCGCTTGAGCACGACGGCGCCGTTGGAGCACACGACGAACTCCGGCGAGATGCCCAGCACGCGCACGATGCCGCGGGTGCCCTCCCAGCTGCGGCCGGTGGCGACCATGACCTCGTGGCCGGCGCGGTGCGCGTGCTCGACGGCGTCGACGACGCCGGGGCTCAGCGACTCGTCCTCGAGGAGGACCGTGCCGTCGATGTCGAGGGCGATGAGCAGCTGCTCGGTGAGGACCGCGGGGTTCTCGGTGTCGCGCGCCACCTGCTCGACGAGCTTCGCGGCCTTCTTCGGCGCGACGACCTTGATCGATCCGGTCGCGGGCAGGTGCGCTTCGCTCACGCGATGGGCTCCATGACCTCGAGTCCGCCGAGGAAGGGCCTCAGCACCTCGGGAACGGTGACCGAGCCGTCCTCGCGCTGGTGCGTCTCGAGCAGCGCGACGATCCAGCGGGTCGTCGCCAGCGTGCCGTTGAGGGTCGCGACGGGCTGTGTCTTGCCCCCTTCGGGCCGGTAGCGGATGTCGAGCCGCCGCGCCTGGTAGGTCGTGCAGTTCGACGTCGAGGTCAGCTCGCGGTACGCGTTCTGCGTCGGCACCCAGGCCTCGACGTCGTACTTGCGGGCGGCACTGGATCCGAGGTCGCCGGCGGCGACGTCGATCACGCGGTACGACAGGCCGAGGTCCTGGAGCATGCCCTCCTGCATCGCGACGAGGCGCAGGTGCTCCTCCTCGGCCTGCTCGGGCGTGGTGTAGACGAACATCTCGAGCTTGTTGAACTGGTGCACGCGGATGATGCCGCGGGTGTCCTTGCCGTAGGAGCCGGCCTCGCTGCGGTAGCAGGTCGACCACCCCGCGTAGCGCTTGGGCCCGCGCGTCAGGTCGAGGATCTCGTCCATGTGGTAGCCGGCCAGCGGCACCTCGCTGGTGCCGACGAGGTACAGGTCGTCGTCTTCGAGGTGGTAGACCTCGGCGGCGTGCTTGCCGAGGAACCCGGTGCCGCGCATCACCTCGGGGCGCACCAGCGTCGGCGGGATGATGGGCGTGAAGCCGGCCTGCAGCGCGCGGTCGAGCGCGAGGTTCATGAGTGCGATCTCGAGCCGCGCCCCGATGCCGGTGAGGAAGTAGAAGCGACTGCCCGACACCTTCGTGCCGCGCTCCATGTCGATCGCGCCCAGCCGCTCCCCGAGCTCGAGGTGGTCGCGCGGCTCGAAGCCGAACGCAGGGATCTCGCCGTGCGTGCGCAGCGTGACGAAGTCGTCCTCGCCGCCCGCGGGCACGCCGTCGATCACGATGTTCTCGATAGCTCCGAAGGCTTCGGCGGATGCCTCCTCCGCCGCGGCGACCGCGTGCTGGGCCTGCTTGACCCGCTCGCTGAGCTCCTTGGCCTCGGCGACGAGTGCCGCCTTCTCCTCCTTCGGAGCCTGCGCGACCTTCTTGCCGTGCGCGTTCTGCGCCGCACGCAGCTCTTCGAAGGCGGTGATCGCCGCGCGCCTGGCGCGATCGGCCTCGACGGCGGCATCGACGGTATCGGGCGATTCGCCCCGCGCCTCCTGCGAGCGCTTGACCAGCTCGGGACTGTCGCGAAGCAGCACGGGATCGATCACCCTGCAAGCTTAGTCGGCGACCGCAACCCGGCCGCGGGGCGTCCAGGCCCACGTCGGATGCCCGCCACCGTCGATTCGGGTCCTAATCTGTACCTCATGGCGGCGGCATCCGGATCGAGCGACGACGACACCGCTGACGACCTCGCTGCGCACCCCGCCGACGCGATCTACGCCGACGGACCCGGCACCGCCGAGCTCGCCCTCGTCGAGGTCGAGCAGGACGGGACGGATGCCCCGGCCGCGGCCGAGCCCGGCCGCCCGAACGGCGCGCGCCCGTCGCCGAAGGCGGCCCTCGTCTACAACCCGATCAAGGCCGATGGCGACGCGCTGCGTGACACGCTCACGCGCCTCGCGGCGAAGGCCGGGTGGTCCGAGCCGCTGTTCTACGAGACGACCATCGACGACCTCGGCGACGACGTCACCCGCCAGGCCCTCGGCGAAGGCGTCGACGCCGTGCTCGTGGCGGGGGGCGACGGCACGGTGCGCGCCGTGTCCGAGGCGATGAGCGGCAGCGGAGTGCCCCTCGCGATCGTTCCCAGCGGCACGGGCAACCTGCTGGCCCGCAACCTCAGGCTCCCGCTCACCGAGCCCGCCGCGATGGTGCAGGCGGTGTTCGACGGCGACACCCTCGCCATGGACGTCGGCTGGACCGAGCTCGCCCGGCCCGACGGCACGACGGCCGAGCACGCGTTCGTCGTGATGGGCGGCATCGGCCTCGACGCGGCCATGATCGCCAACACGAACCCGCAGTTGAAGAAGACCGTCGGCTGGGTCGCCTACGTCGACGGCGCGGCGCGCTCACTGCCGAACGCGAAGCCCTTCCGCGTCGTGTACGAGCTGCCGGGGCACCGGCTGCATTCGTCGCGCGTGCAGAGCGTGCTGTTCGCCAACTGCGGCAAGCTCCCCGCCGGCCTCGACCTCATCCCCGAGGCATCCGTGGCCGACGGCGCGCTGGACATCGTGATCTTCCAACCCAAGGGGCTCTTCGGCTGGCTGTTCGTCTGGCGCCGCGTCGCGTGGGACAACAGCTTCCTGCGCCGCTTCCGCGCGGGGCGCCGCGTGCTGTCGCTGCGCACCAAGGACAACGCGGTCGTCTACTCGCGGGGCGCCGGCATCGAGCTCGCCACGCACGAGGCTCGTCCCGTCCAGCTCGACGGCGACGAGTTCGGCGAGGCGCTGTCGGTCAAGACGCGCGTCGATCCTTCGGCGCTGGTCGTCGTGGTCCCCAAGGGCCACACCACCGACGGCCTCTGATCTCTCCGGATGCCGCGGCCCCGCGGCATCCGGAATCTCACGCGCGGCGATGCGAACTCAGCCCTTGACGGCGCCGCCGAGTCCCGCGGAGCGCAGGAACACGGACTGGAACACCAGGAACATCGCGATCGGGATGAGCGTCGCGATGGCCAGCGCCGCGAGGAACACGTCCAGCTCGGTCTGCGACTGCACGTCGGGAAGCCGCACCGACAGCGGCTGCACGGCCGGGTCGGGCAGCACCAGCTTCGGCCAGAGGTAGTCCTTCCAGGCGGCGATGATCGCGAACACCGAGACCACGCCGAGGATCGGCTTCGACATCGGCAGCACGATCGACCAGAACAGGCGGAACGGGCCGGCGCCGTCGGTCTTGGCCGCCTCGAACACCTCGCGGGGCAGGTTGTCGAAGAACCGCTTGACCAGCAGGATGTTGAACGCGTTCGCCGCCATCGGCAGCCACACCGCGAGGTAGTTGTTCAGCATGCTCGCGTCGCGTCCGAGGAGGGGCGGCGACACGATGGTGAGGTACAGGGGAACGAGCAGCACGATGCCCGGGATGAACAGCGTCGCCAGCACCAGGGCGTTGAGCACCGGCGCGTACTTCGGGCGCAGCACCGACAGCGCGTAGCCCGCGGTGGTCGCGATGAACAGCTGCGAGAACCAGGCGCCGGCCGCGATGATGATCGTGTTCCAGAAGTACTGGTCGATGTGGATGTCGTTCCAGGCGGTCGACAGGTTCGCCCAGTCGATGCCGTTCGGCCACAGCGCGAAGGGCTGCTGGAGGGTGTCCTGCGTGGGCGTCACCGCCGACTTCGCCAGCCACAGGATCGGCCCGAGACCGGCGATCGTGAGCGAGACGAAGAGGAACACGTGGGTCAGCGACATGCCGAACCGGGTGCCCGGGCGCCGGCGCTCGGACGCCGAGACGATCGACCGTTCGGCCATGTCGTCGATGGAGTCGCGCTTGCGCCCGCCCCCGACGCCCCGGCGCGAGAGGAACCCCCGCATGCCCTCGCGGCGCTCGGCGTTGGTGATCGAGGTGGTCATGAGGTGCTCCAGCGGTTCGTGAGCTTGAAGTACAGCCAGGACAGGATCGCGAGCACGATCGCCAGCAGCACCGACACCGCGGTGGCCTCGCCGTAGTCGCCGCCCAGACTGTTGCGGAACGCCTTGTCGTAGATGTACAGCAGGATCGTCTTGGTCGCCCCGGCCGGTCCGCCGCCGGTGAACAGGAACGGCTCGAGGAACACCTGCGCGGTCGCGATGACCTGCAGGATCAGCATGATGAACAGGATGCCGCGCAGCTGCGGCAGCGTGACGTGCCAGACCTTGCGCCAGATCCCGGCGCCGTCGACCTCGGCCGCATCGTAGAGCTCCGGCGGCACCGACAGCAGGGCCGCGAGGTAGATGATGATCGACCCGCCCGCGGCCGCCCACGTCGCCTCGAGGACGAGGGAGGGCATCGCCTGCACCGCGGACGAGATCCACGGCTGCGCCGGGATGCCGAACCAGCCGAGCACGGTGTTGAACACGCCCGACGGGTCGGCGCTGTAGAAGAACTTCCACAGCAGCACCGCGACCACCGGCGGGATCACGACCGGCAGGTACGCGAGGGCCGAGTACAGCCCCTTGCCGCGGCGCACCTCGCTCATGAGCACGGCGACGAACAGCGGCAGCGGGAAGCCGAACAGCAGCGCCAGCACCGCGAAGTAGACGGTGTTGATCACGGCCCGACCCAGCTGTGGGTCGGTCAGCACCGTGAGGTAGTTGTCGAGCCCCACCCACTCCGACACGAGCAGGTTCGTCTTCTGCAAGCTCATGATCACCGACTGCACGATCGGCGACCACGAGAAGAAGAAGAAGACGAACACCATCGGCAGCACGAACAGCAGGTTCGCGAGGCCTCCCCCGCGGTACCACGTGAGGGGGGTGCGTCGGATCTTGCGCTTCGCCGGCGGGGCGGCGGGCGGGGGCGCCGCCGCGGCTGCGGGACGCTCCGGGAGGGTCGCGGTCATGATGAGTTCTCCGGTCGCTGAGCCTGTCGAAGTGTGAGCCTGTCGAAGCGTCGCGGTGGTCGTGTGGGCCCTTCGGCTAGCTCAGGGACCGGGTTGCGCGGGATGGACGGCGACGGATGCCGCGGCCCGGCGGCGAGGCCGGACCGCGGCATCCTCGTGGGTCACTCGTCGAGCAGCGCCTGCGCGTCGGTCTGCGCCTGCGCGAGCAGGGCGTCGATGTCGGCGTTCTCGTCGGTGAGGACCGTCTGGACGACCGTGTCGAGGAGAGCGTAGACCTCCTGCGTCTTCTTCTTCGGCTCACCCACGGGCGTCTGGTCCCAGATGTTGTCGGTGAACGAGGTCATCTGGTCGCGCGGCACGTTGATGTACGGCTCGATCCACGTGAGCGACTCCTCGTACAGCTCGCGGCTGAGCACCGGGAGCACCGGCGTCCCGACGGCCTGGTCGGAGTCGGCGAGCGCCTTGGCGTCCTGCACCGCGGCATCCTCGTCGAGGAGCTTCTGCATGTAGTACCAGTCGATCCAGGTGACCGCGGCCTCCTTGGTCGCGTCGTCGACCGTGGGGCTGATCACCGCGATGTCGCCACCGCCGAGCGTGCCCGGGTCGTCGCCCTCGATCGGCACGACGCCGAGGCCGTACACCGCGGGGTCGAGGCCGAAGTCGCGCACGAGGGCGGTGTAGACGTCCGAGCCCGACGTGTACATGCCGATGTTGCCGGCGGCGAACTCCTGGTTGATGCTTCCCCAGTCGAGGTCCACCTTGGCGCCGAAGGAGTCGTCCTCCCACTTGAGGTCGTGGAGGAACTCCAGCGTCGCCTTGGTGGCGTCGTTGTCGATCGACGAGGTGGCGGTGCCGTCGGCGTTGTCGGTCTGCGTGCGTCCGCCGCGGGCGACGGTCTGCGCGGTCAGCTGCCATCCGCCGGTGTTGTTGATCGCCATCTGGGCGTAGCCGGCCTTGCCGGTGGCGTCGTGGATCTTCTTCGCGTACTCGCGCACCTCGTCCCACGTGGTCGGGGGCTGGTCGGGGTCGAGCCCCGCCTGCTCGAACAGGTCGCGGTTGTAGTGCAGGCCCATCGCGTAGGCCTGGCGCGGGAAGCCGAAGATGTTGCCGTCGCTGTCCTTGACGCCGTCGAGGATGATCGGGTTGAAGCTGTCCTCGTAGCCGAGGTCCTTCACCTCGGCGGTGACGTCCATGAGCTGGCCGTTCTCGAGCAGCGTCTTGGAGTCGGTGAACGGCACCGTGAACACGTCGGGCAGGCTGCCGCCCGCCAGCTGCACGGCGAACGTCGGACCCTCCCATTCGTACTCGACACCGATGATGTCGATGTTCGGGTGCTCCTTCTCGAACTGCTTCTCCTGCGTCGCGAAGGCCTCGTATGCCGCGGCATCGGCGCCGGGCGGGAAGGTCGCGACGCGCAGCTCGACCTTGCCGTCGCTGTTCGTGTCACCGCCGGCTGCCGAGCAGCCGACGAGCGCGCCGACGGTCGCCAGGGTGGCGACACCGGCGAGCAGGACCCTTGCTGGTGACTTCATCGTCTTTCCTTTCTGAGGGAGGTTCCGCGTCAGCCTCTCGGCGCGGACGTCTCCGGGTTGGTGGTGCGGGTGCGGGATTCGGGTACGGATGACTCGCTGCCGAGTCGGAGCCACACGGTGGCGTTGCCCGGCAGCAGCCCGGACTCGAGCGGCGAGCTCGAGAGGAGGACGGTCGCGCCGGGGGGAAGCGCGACCGGGTCGTCGCCGGTGTTGACGACGCACGCGAAGCGGTCGCCACGCCGGAAGGCGAGGATGTCAGGGCCGGCGCCGTTCGCGGTCGGCACGGCGTCGTCCCACCACGAGAGGGGCCCGTCGCCGAGCGCGGGGATCTCGCGGCGCAGGCGCAGCGCGTCCCGGTAGAGGTTGAGCGTCGAGGCCGGGTCGGCGTCCTGCGCCGCGACCGTGAGCCCGCCCCACCCCTCGGGCTGCGGCAGCCACGTGCGGGTCTGTTCGGGGCTGAACCCGAACGGAGCGTGATCGCCCGACCAGGGCAGCGGGACGCGGCATCCGTCCCGTCCCGGGTCCGTGCCGCCGGAGCGGAAGTGCATCGGGTCCTCGATGAGGTCGAGCGGCAGATCCTCGACTTCGGGCAGGCCCAGCTCGTCGCCCTGGTAGATGTACAGGCTGCCGGGGAGCGCAGCGACCAGGAGCGCGGCGGCGCGGGCGCGGTGCAGGCCCAGCTCGGGGTCGGTGGGCACGCCGAACCGCTTCTTGAGGAACGCGAACGCGGTGTCCTCGCGGCCGTACCGCGTGACCGGGCGCGTGACGTCGTGGTTGCTGAGGACCCACGTGCTCGGGGCGCCGACGGGAGCGTGGGCTTCCAGCGTCGCGGTGATCGACTGGCGGAAGGATGCCGCACCCCACGGCCGCGCGAGGAAGTCGAAGTTGAACGCGGTGTGCATCTCGTCCGGGCGCAGGTAGTTGGTGAACCGCACGATGTCGGGCACCCAGATCTCGCCCACGAGCACGCGCGTGCCCGGGTACGAGTCGGCGATCGCACGCCAGGAGCGGTACACGTCGTGCAGCTCGTCGCGATCCTCGGTGGGGTGCTGGCCGGGGCCGTGCTTCTCGCCCACCTCCGGCAGGTCGGGGTCCTTGATGAGGAGCGCCGCCGAGTCGATGCGCACACCCGCGACGCCGCGGTCGAACCAGAACCTCAGGATGTCCTCGTGCTCGCGGCGCACGTCGGGGTGGTTCCAGTTCAGGTCGGGCTGCTCCGGCGTGAACATGTGGAGGTACCACTCCCCCGGCGTTCCATCGGGGTCGGTGGTGCGCGTCCACGTCTCGCCCTGGAAGCTCGAGACCCAGTGCGTGGGGATCTCGGCCCCGTCCTCACCCTTGCCGGGGTGGAACCAGAACCGCTCCCGCTCGGGGCTTCCGGGCCCCGCGGCGAGCGCCGCCTGGAACCAGGGGTGCTGATCCGAGATGTGGTTCGGCACGACGTCGATGATCGTGCGGATGCCGAGGTCCAGCGCCTCCTGGATCAGCAGCTCCGCCTCCTGGAGCGTGCCGAAGCGCGGGTCGATGTCGCGGTAGTCCTGCACGTCGTAGCCGCCGTCGGCCAGCGGGCTCGGGTACCAGGGGTTGAACCAGATGGCGTCGACGCCGAGGTCCTTGAGGTAGCCGAGGTGCGCCCGGACGCCGGCGAGATCGCCCGTGCCGTCGCCGTTCCCGTCCGCGAAGCTGCGCACGTAGACCTGGTAGATGACGGCCGACCGCCACCACAGCGGGCTGTCGCTCGCGGGAGCGGCTCGCTCGCCGCGGGTGAAGACCTCGGTGTCCACGTGTCTCCTCGTCGCTGGGAAGGACTTGATGCGACGAATGTATTCGGATTGGGCGAGCGTTGCAAGTCTTAGACAGAATCATGCAAGATCGCGATTAGATCACGGTGAGACAGGCGGAGATCGGTCCGCAGCACGGAATCTCCGCCGCGTGCACGCCCGAGGGAAGACAGAAGGGATCGGCTTGTGCCGCATCCGGTCGAGGGTCCGGGGTCGGGATCGGGGTCGCGGTCGGGATCGGGTCGTGATCGGGATCGGGATCGGGGTCGACGAGAACAGGAGATGCGGCGGGGACAGGGCGTTCCGACGGGAATCGTCCTGCGTCCGCCAGATCTCCCGTTGTGGCGAACGGGGCTGGGCGCGCGGGCGACCTCGGGTCAGGCGGCGGGGCCGGTGGAGGCGCGCAGGACCAGCTCGGGCTCGAAGAGCAGCTCGTCGCCGGCCTCGGTCGTGCCGGCGATCTGGGACAGGAGGAGGTCGATCACGGTGCGGCCCATCGACTCGATCGGCTGGCGGACGGTCGTCAGCGGCGGCTCGGTGCAGCTCATCAGGAACGAGTCGTCGAAGCCGACGACGCTGACGTCGGCGGGCACGCGCAGACCCGCCCGGCGGGCGGCGCGCACGGCGCCCAGGGCGAGGGGATCGCTCGCGCAGACGATGGCGGTCGCTCCGGCCGCGAACAGCCGGGCCGCCCCTGCCTGGCCGGACTCCAGCGAGTACAGCCCCCGCACGACGAGCGCGTCGTCCAGCGGCGCGCCGAGGCGCTCGAGCAGCGGTCGCGCGGCGGCGAGCTTGCGCTGCGACGGGATGT
>Ga0160460_100980_pt1 | contig 11982 bp, 9 predicted proteins | sample HID1973M_E6MG_FD_108238 | JGI IMG/M metagenome (GOLD analysis project Ga0160460, IMG submission 108238) | Enriched mosquito-associated microbial communities from UW Madison campus, WI, USA - HID1973M_E6 MG | ecosystem: Host-associated > Arthropoda: Insects > Digestive system > Unclassified ... | reverse complement strand
TCGGCTTCGCCTTCGCGGTGACCGATACCTATACCTGGGCCAACGTCTTCCTGCTGAACCCCCTGCTGGGCCCGGAAGGATGGACCGATTACTCCCGGTTTTGGTTTATCGAGATCCTGGTCCACATCCTGTTGGGCCTCGCCACGCTTCTGGCGATACCGGCCGCTGACCGCGCCCAGCGCAGATGGCCGTTCGGGTTCGCCCTGGCCTTGATAGCCGTTGACCTGCCGTTGCTCTTCGACCTTGTCGACAGCCGCTACCCTGGCCAGGGCCCTGTCCTGTGGCTGTTCGGTCTTGGCTGGGCCGCCGCCGCATCGCGGACAATGTGGCACCGGGCAGCGGTGACAGCCATCGCCCTGCTCACCGTCCCTGAATCCTTCGACGACCAGTACCGCAGCGCAACCATCCTGGTGGGCTTCCTCATCCTGCTCTGGCTGCCCACCCTGGCGGTCCCCCGCGGGTTCCACCGGCTCGCCGCCCTGCTGGCCAGCGCGTCCCTGCACATCTACCTCACCCACTGGCTCTTGTACCCGCTCATCGATCCGGCGCACAAGGGCCTGGCTGTCATCACTTCTCTAGCCGTAGGAATCGTTTATTGGGCGGCAGCCACCCGGCTCATGGGCTGGGCGGAAAAACGGCTCTGGAAAGCCAAACACCGAAGCCAGCCGGAAATACGGCCGAGAACCAATGTGCGTGCATGAGTACCTGAATCGGGGGCATCCCGTCTCTCTATACCCGTCTCGCCCAAGCACCGGGACTGGCAGGATAGTGCTGTGACGATACGTGCTGCAAAGGGAGACCCCGCACCGATACTACTGCGGGCGAAAGTTTCGATCGTAGGCAGCGAGCCGACCATCTGGCGGCTCCTCGAAATGGACCCTTCCCTCACCCTGGACAGGGTGCACGAGATTCTCCAAACGGCCGTTGGATGGCGGGATTCACACCTCCACTCCTTCACCGACACCGACCCCCATGTTCGTCTGCTCGCCGTCGACGGAATCGTCCGCGAACCACGTCCGGTCGATGGCCGGTTCGGGAATCGACAAGTTTGTTCATGATGGCATTCATATAAACTCAGCGGCCGAACTAGTTCTACCCTTCCGTGAAACGAAAGCTGACGGAAGCGTAGCTTATAGGCGCGTGGTTCAACCGTGGGAATAAGGATGATCCGTATCGACAAATACAGGGGCTCACCCGGCGGGTGCCTGCGAGAGAGACCGTACCTGCATTTAGAGTAGACGCTGAGTCCAAAGTGCGAGGAGACAAGTTGCGCATTTCTACGGTAGATCGTCGCGGACAACTCATCGATGCAGCCATTCGCGTGATCAAGCGTGATGGAGTCGAAAACGCGAGCTTAAGAACGATAGCCGGCGAAGCGAAGGCTTCACTAGCCGCCGTGCACGTTTGCTTCACGGACAAAGATGAGCTCTTGCAGGCGGCTGCTGCAGAGCTGCTTCAGCAACTCGTCCGTGCCGTCCCGCACGTGGTCGACGGCTCCGAGGACGTAAGAGGTATCGCGCATCGAGTTATGGACTTGTTTTGGGATCAGATGGTCTCCGACGAGTTGAACACCTTGGCCCAATTTGAAATAGGCATGTGGGCGAAGCGCAACCCGCATCACGGCGACTTATCTCGCACCGTTTACAACGACTACGAGAAGGAAATCTCCAAATTGCTGATGGCAGCCGCAAAGCGGGGTGACAAGAGCCAGGCCATACCTGCAAGAACCCTTGCCAGAGCTCTGATGGTGATCATGGACGGATGCAGTCTTCAGTATTTTGCTGACCCATCCGACCCGCGTCACAAGGACCTGTGCGACGATCTCGTCGATGCATACCTGGATAAGGTAGGCGTATAACCCGTCTCCTCCATATCTAGATGTCTCAAGGAGCGGCGACCTCCTGCACGCCCGTCTTTCATCGCGGATAAGGAGGGGAGGGCGGCCTCAAAACGCAATTTGCAATCATTTGTTCGGCTTTTCGCTTGCCGGGCCATCTGAGACTATCCGTTCTGGGGGCTTCTTGGAATTGCTCACTTTTGTTGTCTGGAAGCGCCGCTGGACCCAGTAAAAAAAGGCGCCCAGGAGGAGCAGGACGAGGGCGATGAGAATTTCCGTTCCTTGGCCGCCGGCGGCAAGGCCTGGGTTCAGCGCGCCGGCTACCAGTATCGTTCCGTTGAAGACTGTCACTGCGGCCGCGACCGGGATCCAATAAGGGCCCAGTCTAATCGGGCGAGGAATGTCAGCGTGGGTTTTGCGCATGATCAGGAAGCCCGCCGTGGCAAGGGTAACGGAAACCATGTAACCAAGGTTGGCGGCAATGATGATTGCCACTATGTTGCCCACGAAGAACAGCACCACGAGGTTGACGACCAACGTGAATATCAATGCACCAGAGGGGGCACCACGTTTGTTGGTTCGAGCTAGCTGGATGATGGTCAGCTTCTCCTGTGCCAGGCCCTTGAGAGCATGGGAGGCATCTGCTGATGAAGACAAGAGAGCGGCAAGGGTAGCTATCACCAGAATGACGGCCACCACCGCGCCGGCGGGCCCACCGAGCATTTGCGAATAGAAGTTGACCCCGAAGTTAACCGGATCGGCGATGACTCCTTGTTCCCCTATCGCACCGGCAGTGGCTACAGGTACAAGTGCGTAAACCAGGATGTATATCATAGCCATGGTTTTAAGCGCTCGTTTGGTATCACGCACGGGCCGGCGGTACTCGGGGGCGAAAGTGGCGCACAGTTCGCTGCCGTAAATCGACCAAGCACCTACATACATCCAAACTAGCAGTGACACTACACCGTTTCCCTCGCCAAGAAGGTTGAAGCTGAAGCTCGCAGTGGACCAATCAGCGGAAAACACCGGCAAGACAATCAGACCGGCAAGGACGACGACCATAGCGGCAGCAACCACCTTATTGAGGTTTACGGTGGCGTTCAGTCCCAAGAGATTGGCCCCGACGGCCACGGTCATTACTGCAGCAGCCAGTATCTGTGGCAAACCTATGGAGGCAACGCCCAAATTGAAGCTCTGGTCTACGGCGGTCCGGAACCATTGGGCCGTGATGATCTGCCCGATCTGTAAAGAAGCCAGAGACAAGGACAGGCCCCAGCCGCACCAATAGCCAAACGCGGCGACCGATGCAAGCAACGGAGAAAATTGTTTCCAAGCTTCAGCGGCAAAGAGGGCAACGCCCCCTGGTTTGCCAGGGAACATTGCCGCCATTTCTGCAAAAAGATAGTTCTGCAACATGGATACCCCGGCAAGCACTATGCAGACGACTGCGGCGCCCCAAATGCCAAGTGCCCCGGCAGTCGAACCAGCAACGACGAATACTACATTCAGCAGCGGTGTGCACATGGCAACTGTGTCGCGGGCACGGAGGCCCTTCGGCATAGGAGAAGTTAGGGAGAGTTCGGACATAGGTATCGCCTTCTGTTTACAAAGAAAAAGCATGTGGTAGTCAGCCCACGTACGCCTCCGCGTAGAGCTGCCCACTCTTGTCAGCACTGGTGAGGACCATCCGCCGATCGATCGGCTTTCCGATCTGCCCATTCGGGAGGTACACCTAAAGCTGGTCAGCACCTGGTTCTGGCTGCTCGCCCCCCATTTATACGAGCAGCCAGACGTGGAAGATGCTCTGGTGGGGGCTTGGATACGCCTTAGGGGATCGATTGCCCGAAGAATGCTTTCTTTTAGGGCTGCCAGGGACGTTTCGTCGTCCTTTTGGAACGAACGGATACTGCTAACGCGATGAGGAATACTCCTACGGTCCCGATCATGATGTAGGGCAGTGCATTAAGGGGCGCGGGGCCAGGGTTGATGATTCCGTTCAGGTACAGCCACAAGACCGTGGATGAGGCCAAGACTGCTCCGACGTTGACGACGAGAGATTTCCCGGAGGGAGTTCGATTTAGCAGAACCGCCCCGCCGATGCAGATAAGGAAGTACGGGATCACCCAGAAGTAGACCAACAGGGTTGCGATGTAGCCGTTAATTTCAAGGGGACTGGCCGGGGTGAGCCAAAGCAGCAGGGCCGGCCCAATGAGGGATGGGACGCCAAGGACGATAATTGCAGCCTTGGGGCTTTTGTAGCGTTTGCTGATTCGAGTCAGGGCAGATGGCATCAAACCGTCAGATGCGGCGCTGACAACCACGCGGGACCCGTAGTTGAAAAACCCGATGAGGCTGGCAAAGATGGCGACCGCAAGAATGAGGTCGCTGATGTTGGACAGGAATCCTACGCCTGCTGCTTCTGCGAGTACTGCGTTCGGCGAAATGCCCAGGGCAAGTTTGTCGGCTGCATCAACAAGAGTCGGTGCCTGGATCACGGTGCCGATCAAGTAAAAAAGACCCACGCCGACAGGGATGACGATGATCGCACGGGGAATGTTGCGGTGGGGATTTTTGGTCTCGGCGCCGAGCGCGGCGCTGCCCTCGAACCCGATGAAGTATGCCGACCCGATTGCGAGGCCCTGCAGGAAGCTGCTGAACGTGAAGTCATCGAGGCTGAACTGCCCCGCCAAGTCAACATTTCCGCCCAACGCCGTGGCAATGGTAATGATCAGCATAACCGGCAAGGAGACGGCGGTAAGAATAACGCTGGATCGGACTGAAAGGTCGATCCCCCGGTAAGCGATCGCCATCGCCACCAGTGCCGCGAACAAGTAGATCATCAGCTGAATTCCTGGTCCGGCCGCGTTCGGCACTCCGACCGAGACCAGAAAACTACCGAAAAACACGCCTACTCCGACAATTAGTGACATGATTGCGACGATGTAGCCAGGGATCATCGCCGCTGCGATGACGAGCGTGCTCCATGAGCCAAACACGTGGCGAATGTAGGAGTACAGCGACCCTGTTCCGATGAAACGTCGTGCGAACACGGTAATGAACAAGCCAACTATGGTAAACGCCACGACCGAGGCCGCCATAGCCAGCCATGAGGACCGCCCCGAGTAAGCAGCAAGATATGCCGGAACCTGTGCCAGACCGACGGCGGGGACGAAAGACGCTATGGAAAGACCCATCACCTGGCGCCCGGTCAAATGCCCCAATTGCCAGTCTGCATTGGCGACATCCTCGCCCGGGTCTGTTGGGGAACCGACCGCCTCGGGAGGCGTTTCAGAAGAAGAAATTTGCAATTCAGCATGCCTTTCAATCACAAGGAGTCGGCTTTGAATCAATGTTTGATTCGTAAATAAAGATCTAATTTTTTGATGCCTGGGCGAACTGTTATTCGAGCTTCTTTTCATTGGTGAGGAAGCTCAGACCGTCTCTGGATCTATGTTGTAGTTGCGGTGGAAGCGGTTTTCAGGGTCGTATTCGCGTTTGACTGCCGCAAGTCGACGGTAAACTTTCGGGGTATAAATTTCGGCGATCATCTCTGGTGTTACTTCTGAGTTGTTATTTAGCAGGCCGAATTCAGGTGTCGTGGCACCTGCGTGAAGGAGTGCGGCGTCCAGCTCTCGTGCTCTCTCGGGGTACTTTGCAGCTCCGTGGCTCGTCCCGTTCCATTCCGCTACGGCCAGTACGCCCATCGCATCGCGGTGCCGGGCGGGCGTCCCCTTCGGGTTTCCGAAGGGCCTGCCTTCGATCTCCAGTTTCACAGAATTCCCGGTCGAGGGCTCGCTGATGAACTTATCGAGATTCGCCGCCACCGCTTCAGCGAAACGACCGTTTGACGCTGCGATCTCCCGGTCGATCCAAAGGTTGGACATTCCGTCCTCGAAACTACCCACCTCGGCATTGAGAGCGACTACCTCGTCATATGGGCGGACGGCAATGGAGTCGGACACCGGCCGACCCAGGCCACGAAGCCGTTCGATGTCCCGTTCGGCGACATCGAGCTTTCCAAGGTGACCCACGCAGACCGTAATGGCAGGTGCCCTGTCTTCGTTCATGCTAATGAAAACGCTGGGGTAAAGATGATCTGCCATTGTGTTGAGCGCATCGAGGATGGACGTCAGAATGCCGGGCAGCTCATCGACCGCAGGCTCCCAGGTCATGAATCCGGCAAGCATCTGCCTGGGCAGCTCGTGGAGAGCGACCTCGATCTCCGTGACGACACCGAAGTTGGGGCCCGCACCTCTGACTGCCCAAAACAGTTCGGGCCGTTCATCCTCCGAGCAGTGGATAACGTCGCCAGCTGCCGTCACCAAGGTCGCTCCCAGGATGTTGTCACTGGCGAGACCGTACAGAGGAGTAAGGAAGCCAACGCCACCATTGAGCGCGAGGCCGCAGAACCCGACTTTGGGATGCATCCCCGTTACAGCCGCCAGTCCGTGCCTTGCTGCCTCTTGGACGAGATCGCCGGCGATCACTCCACCACCGACGCGCGCCCGACGCGCGACAGTGTCAATGTCAACTCTATTCATCAACCTGAGGTCCAAAACGATGCCGCCGTCGTTGGTCGCATAGCCATTCGGATTGTGCCCGCCAGCCCGGACCGATATCTCTAGGTCGTTGTTGCGAGCATAGCGAATGGACTTTTGAACGTCTCCCGCACTCGTACACCGGGCGATCACCGACGGCCGCTGCAAGTGGCGCCCGTCCCAAATTCTTGCGACAGCATCAAAATCACTGCCGTGAGGGTAAAGAACATCACCACCAATACCTAATGGGGTTGTTATTTTTGATGATGCCAAGTACAGCTCCCTTTACATGCTGGACGACGCTTTACGGGCTGCAAAAGCGCGTTCATACATTGATACATGGACGAGTGTCCATGTCAATGAGCTCCCATGCTTGTTTCATTTTTAAACAGTGCCTAGCACGCTTTAGTAAAACCCCGGCAGAGACAAATCGGTCAGGACTAAACTAGGAAAAAGGACGCAGGAGCCTGCCACGGCGTCTGCTATCGTCCTGATGGCAGACCGGATAATCAATCAGTCATCGTTTCCATCTCCAACCCCTGCAAGGCAATAACATCACCCAGGCCCGTCGTTTTTCTTCACTTTCAAGGGTGCCGCGTCATCGAGAATTTTTGCGGCAGAACATGTAAGTCTGTCTGACGCGGAAATCACAATGTGGCTGGTGCAAAACCGAGATCCAGGAACGAACCGGTTGCGATGCGTGTCGAGGCCTTCCGCTGGCCGGCGTCCCTGCGGAAGCTTTGGGGAAGCAGTGCTGAATACAAGCAGGACAACATCAGAAGCAAGGCTTGTGTGCAGGTGAGGGCTGCAATGGGTCCACGACAGGGACCGTTTGCTGTAGCGGTACGTTGTCGTTCTAGCGGGTTAGCTTCTCCCGGTCCGGCTCCATATCGCCGATGTGCCCGGCGGTGTTGGCGGCTAGGACACGGGCAACGAAGGCGCCATACTCGTCCATGTAGTGGCGCAGGAACTTCGCTGTGTGTTCATCCTTGACTTCGCCCCCTTCCCCAAACACGTCGACGTCGTAGTGAACGTACGCTTCAGGCGAATTCAGCTGGGGTGCGTCTAGGAAGCTCAGGATGCTGCGGAAGGACGACTGCATCACTGCAGTGCCGATGCTGCCGGGAGAGGTTCCGATGATTCCGGTGGGTTTACGGGCGAACGAATTCGATCCCCAAGGACGAGAGCCCCAGTCGATGGCGTTTTTAAGGGCTCCCGGAATGGAACGGTTGTACTCGGGAGACACGAAGAGGATACCGTCAGAGGCTTCAATGGCACGCTTGAGCGCCCGGCCTTCCGGCGGGAAATCGGAGTCGTAGTCATAGCTGTAAAGCGGGAGATCCTTAATCGGAATTTCGTTGAACTCGAGGTGCTCCGGGGCGAGCTTTATCAAAGCTTGCGAGAGGACCCGGTTGATGGAGCCGGTTGCCAAGCTCCCCACGAAATAGCCAATTTTGTATTTTGCTGCCAAAGGCTTATTCCTTTCTTTTCTGAATTACGGCGGCCGCGGCCTGTCTTGTGCGATGCTGCCGGTTTATGTGGTCACCCACCCGAGCCAGGGAAGAAGATCCTGTACTTCGGGACTGGGATTTGCAACGGGGGTCCCCAAGAATTTTGAAGGAAGGGCAGGGCTGCTGGATTTTTCCACTGACGTGCAGTTGCCAGGGGGTGTCCGGTCTTGGAAGTGGAGCGCGCGATGGTTAGTTGACCGCGCGTGGCAAAACCTGGGACGGGACAGGTGGGACGGGTGCTTGTTCACGTCTAGACCTTCTGTAGAACGATGGATGTAACGTCTTTCGCTTCGGCTAGGGGTGAAAAGCCCTTGCGGCACCCGTTCGTGTCCGGTTGCCAATTCAGAGGCGAACTGTTGCGTAGGACTTGACGAGGGTGCCCTTAATACTCCACCGGCCGCTCCAGCCATTTTCAAGGATTAGGACTGTTCCGGGCTTGAGGGTGATGTGTGAGCCGTCATCATGGATTAGTTCACCTTCTCCTTCTACCACGGTAATAAATTCCTCGTATCCCCGGTGGACTGTAGTGAATTCACCAGGACTCACCCGCCATAGTCCAAGCTCCGTTTTGCCGTCCGTAAAAAGCACGAGGGTGCTCGCGGCGGGTGTGCCTTGGATGACTCGTTCGGAAGCAACCGGGACCGGTTTTGGCCAGTGTGTGGAAGAAGCGTGAAGTACGGTGCTCATGCTTTGGTTCTTTCGGAGTCCGAGTTGCGGGAGTTGGTTTGGAGGCGCTGGATGACACGTCCTGCGGCCCTCTCGCCGCTGCGTATTGCTCCTTCCATCAAACCTACAAATTCTGGTTCGCTATATTCGCCGGCCCAGAAAACATCTCCGACCGGTTTCTCCAACAGTGCTGTTCCAACGGCCGTTGCTCCTGGAGCATGGGCGGCGTAGGCCCCACCTGCCAGCGGATCCTCGGACCACACAGTGGTAAGCGCAGAAGCGTCCTGCGGGATGGTGAGATCGGCGCGGAGTGCTCGTGCTTTAGCAACCCATTCCGCCGGGTATTGCGAAAGGTTGGCGCGGGTTATGGCTGATGGGGAACCCATGAAGGCGTTCAGCACTGGGACCACGCCCGATTCGTCGGTGGCCGTCCAAGTCCAGTAGCGGCCTTCCACAGACATGACAGCACTTGTGGGGGGCTGAGTTTCCAAAGGAAGGTGCAATTTTGCCGCATGACCCTGGAGAACGTGCCCTAAGGCTGCGCTGCGCGCTTCGTTCGTTGGAAGGGCCACATGTGGGTCACGGATTACGGCCAGGGGTAGAGCGACAATGACGGCATCAAAAACGGAAGTGCCAGCGTCGGTGGTAACGAGAACTCCCCCGTCACTAATGTTCTCAACCGCCCTCACGGTTTCGCCGTAACGCACAACAGAACCAAGTGCACCTGCCATCGCGTCGGGCAGTCGCTGATTGCCGCCAGCCACTCGCCAACTGGGTTTGGGTTCGAACGATGCAATGTGGTGCAAGGATTTCGCCGTGACCTCGGATGCGCTCACCGCCGTTGAGATTTCTATGCGGGCACGAAGGGCGTCGACTAGTTCCGGGTCGCCGGGCAATTCGGCCAGCAGCGCTTCGGCGGTCCCCTGGAGGTCGCTGCTACTGGCTAATTTCAGGGCTTCCCGCCCGGTGCGAATAATGTCATCACAAGTGATGCCAGGCATGTCGCCGGGTTCACGAACGTAGTAGCTCATGCCAGTATCAACCAAGCTAAGCCCAAACTGAGAAAGCAACCGCCGCATTGAGATGTAGCCGTCCAGAACGAACTCGGCACCTCGTTCTATGACGTAGCAGCCGTTTGGCGTCTCGAGCGTTTCGGACCACACGCGACCGCCGGGGCGGTCACGGGCTTCGAATACCGTGATGTGCTCTCCGGCTTCGGCGAGTTTTATAGCAGCTGACAGGCCTGCCAAGCCGGCACCAAGAACCCCTATGCGGCCCATACAGCCACCTCCTTTTCTTTTGGTTTAGGGCTAACAGATTGATACGTTGCCTCCACCCCAGAGTAGGCGGGTTGGGGTAACAAAAAAATCGTGCAAAAGCGCGAAATATCTGCCATTTCTGTACGGCTGGACAGTTCTTGCGGTCGGCGTCAAAGGGCCCGCAGGGATAGGAGCGACCGAGAATCGTATACCAGGTCAGCCGCCCCGTGCGGGAGCAGTCCTTCCAATCGTCGGAAAGCGCATTTTCGAACTCAAGTACAAGGTCCGGGCCGTAATTATCCTCAAGAACTGTTTGCCGACTGCCATTCGGCGCTCATACTCACTACTACTACAGACGTAAGATCGTGAACTGCTTCTCGAGCTTCATCTGTGTATAACAGCAGGTCTCACAAGAAGGGTTCGCCTGTCTGAAACATTGCTGGGTACAAACTCGCGCACCGCTTCGGAAGGAACCATCGGCATGACACCGCAAGCAGTCTCATATAGCAAAGTCATCACCGTGGATCAACCCTGTGACGTGGAAGAAAAACTCACCGCGGTGGTCAATGAGGCTATGGCGCATGCGCTTCACACGTCAAACCACGGGATTGTTGTAACGCGTCACGACCAAAGAACGTTTAGTGTTCATCTTTCAAAGGACATAACGCCAGGGACGACGGTCGAGCGTGATCTTTGGAGAAGCAACGTGGGATGTCAACCGAATATTCAACGCTGAAACGGAAAAGGGTTTTCCGCACTCATGCGCTCCGATTGTCTCAGCTTCGCGTCCCCTTGGTCGCGGACTTGGGGCTTTCCTAAGCCGAACCTTCTCCGCCGCAACGTGCAGTGCCCCGCGGCGCAATCGCCGCTTACCAATCAATCTTCTGAGGACTATAGATGACAGTTGAATCAGCTGTGCTGCCCACCACTCTGCTAGAGCGCGAGGCGTCTCTGCTCGCGTCTGTGCCGACCGGCCTGCTGATTGGCGGCCAGTGGCTGGATGCGTCCGACGGTGAAACGTTTGATGTGCATGACCCCGCTACCGGGGGTGTGCTTACTACCCTTGCTTCGGCCACTAGCGAGGATGCGGTCGCCGCTTTGGATGCAGCTTGCGCAGCGCAGACCTCGTGGGCGCGGACCGCGCCGCGGGTGCGGGCCGAGATTCTACGTCGCGCTTTCGACCTGGTAACAGCGCGGTCTGAGGACTTCGCGCTGTTGATGACGTTGGAGATGGGCAAGCCACTGGCGGAAGCCCGGGGCGAGGTAGCGTATGGGGCTGAATTTCTGCGGTGGTTCTCGGAAGAAACCGTGCGGGACTACGGCCGGTACCTCACCACCCCCGAGGGCAAGAACAAGATCCTGGTCCAGCACAAACCCGTAGGACCCTGCCTGCTGATAACCCCGTGGAATTTTCCCCTAGCCATGGCTACTCGCAAGGTTGCTCCCGCAGTCGCGGCTGGCTGCACTATGGTCCTCAAACCCGCCAAGCTGACACCGCTGACTTCGCAGCTTTTCGCCCAAACCATGATGGAGGCCGGGCTGCCCGCCGGAGTCCTTAACGTCGTGTCGTCTTCCTCGGCCTCAGGGATCTCCGGACCGCTGCTGAAAGATTCACGGCTACGGAAAGTCTCCTTCACCGGCTCCACCCCGGTGGGCAAGCGCCTCATGGCAGACGCCGCGCAGAACGTCCTGCGGACCTCGATGGAGCTCGGCGGGAACGCCCCGTTCATCGTCTTCGAGGACGCGGACCTCGACGCTGCCGTCGAAGGGGCCATGGCCGCCAAGATGCGGAACATGGGCGAAGCCTGCACCGCCGCCAACCGCTTCCTCGTCCACGAATCCGTCGCGCAGGAATTCACCCGGAAATTTGCCGCTGCCATGGGCGCCCTTACCACCGGCCGCGGCACCGAACCCGCCACTCAGGTCGGACCGCTCATCGACGCCGGCGCCCGCGACGACGTCCATTCCCTCGTCAGGGCTGCCATCGATGCCGGAGCCGTTGCCCTCATCGGTGGGGCCCCCGTGGACAGGCCGGGCTACTTCTACCAGCCCACCGTCCTCGCCGATGTCCCCAACAATGCTGCAATCCTGGGTCAGGAAATCTTCGGCCCCGTGGCCCCGGTCACCACCTTCACCACCGAAGCCGACGCCATCAAGCTGGCCAACGCCTC
>Ga0160460_100979_pt1 | contig 11996 bp, 11 predicted proteins | sample HID1973M_E6MG_FD_108238 | JGI IMG/M metagenome (GOLD analysis project Ga0160460, IMG submission 108238) | Enriched mosquito-associated microbial communities from UW Madison campus, WI, USA - HID1973M_E6 MG | ecosystem: Host-associated > Arthropoda: Insects > Digestive system > Unclassified ... | reverse complement strand
TTCTCAGTGACACAAGCAGCACAGTGGCGCCACCTTAACCCTTTTTCAGGAACGTGCCAATGCTTCTTGCGAAGGTTTCTCTGTTTTAGGGATCGGCGGTGTGACACTTCGTCGCCAGCCCCGGTAATTCCAGCCTGTTTCCCGAGAATTGAAGTGCGCACTTTGAACCCGGCGGCGCGCCCGGTAAGATGCCGGACAGAATTTTTCGACCCCGCTATTCAGGACACCCCCGCCATGAGCATCAAATCGGACAAGTGGATTCGCCGCATGGCGCAGGAACACGGCATGATCGAGCCGTTCGTCGAGCGCCAGGTGCGCGGCAGCGACGACAGCCGTGTGATCTCCTACGGCGTTTCGAGCTACGGCTACGATGTGCGTTGCACCAATCACTTCAAGGTGTTCACCAACATCAACTCGGCCATCGTCGACCCGAAGAACTTCGATGCCGGCAGCTTCGTCGACATCCACAGTGACGTCTGCATCATTCCGCCGAACTCCTTCGCCCTGGCCAGCACTGTCGAATACTTCCGCATTCCGCGCAACGTATTGACCATCTGCCTGGGTAAAAGCACCTACGCGCGCTGCGGCATCATCGTCAACGTGACCCCGCTCGAGCCTGAGTGGGAAGGTCACGTTACCCTGGAGTTCTCCAACACCACCAACCTGCCGGCGAAAATCTACGCCAACGAAGGCGTGGCGCAGATGCTGTTCCTGGAATCTGATGAAGCCTGTGAAGTGTCCTACAAGGACCGTGGCGGCAAGTATCAGGGCCAGCGTGGCGTCACCCTGCCGCGTACCTGAGTCAGCCGTCTGACCAACTGCGGGAATTCTTCAGCGGGCGTGCACTCTATGGAGTGTACTGCTCCGATCCGCGTCAGGCGGGTCGGACCATCGCTCAGGAGTGCTTTATGAAAATCGACCCGCGAATAAGTGCCGAACTGGCAAGGCTTGAGCCCAATCAGGTTGGCGTTTTAGCCTGGTCCCTGCTGGCACATCCGACTATCAGCATGGCAGGCGGCATTCCTGGCCAGCCTGATCCCGATACGCCCAATGAACAGCCGACCGAGCCAGGTGAGCCAACCCTGCCGGATGAGCCGCCGCCCGCGCCGGTAGCCTGATGAAATCCTGACCCAATGTAGGAGCGAGGATGCTCGTGAGAAATTCAGACGCGTCGCGGGCATTCAGGCAGCCCGCGTCATCGTTGACGTCCATCGCGAGCATGCTCGCTCCTACGGGTTGACCGGCCATATTTCGTTGTCACCAATGACGAAGATCCGGCAGTTGGCATCCTGCATGACTTTATAGCCGCCAGTGAAAGCGCCGAAAGCAGGCAAAAGGCTCATTTGTTCACCTATCTTGAAACATGCCAGCCGCAGGCTCTGTCGACCTCGACCGTTCAGCCGATAGACCGGATGCACATGACCGGCCAATACATATCGCTGTGGATGTGGCACGGGTTCGTGCTGCAAGGCGAATGGTCCTAGCAGCAAGGGCTCGGGCACGACGCGAAAGTCCAGTGACGCTGGCGGGTCGCCAGCACTCAGGTCGTGGTTGCCGCGGATCAAAGTCACGTGAAGGTCACTGTGACGGGCTCGCCACTCCTCCAGCGCCCTGAGGGTGGCAGCAGCATGAGAGCCGCGTCCATGCAGAAAATCACCCAGAAAAATCAACTGACTGCAGGGCAGGGCGCTCAGCATTGCGTCGAGCGCGGCAATGTTTTGTGAGGTGGTGCCCTGGGGCACGGGTTGGCCGAGTCTGCGATAAGCAGCAGCCTTTCCGAAATGCGCATCGGCGATGAGGAGCGCTTGTTGCGCCGGCCAGAAAATAGCTTTCTGCGGGAGTAACCAGAGTTCCTCTCCTGCCAGTCGTACCGGGTAGGGCGTGCTCATCAGAATTTTCCGGTGTCGGCGGTGTTTTCCAGGTCGCTGACCATACGTCGGATGCGGTCCGCGAGTTTTTCCGAACTCATGCTTTCGCGCATGCGTTCCACCAGCAGTGGAAAGCCGAGGGGTGTAGGACGCTTGACCTGATGCAGGTTCAGTTTCATCCGGTTGATTCGCTCCAGCGTCTGTTCCAGGCGACGAATATCCAGTTCTTCGCGCAGGACTTCTTCCCCGGCCTGAGCCAGCAACAAATTTCCCGAGTCGTATTGTTTGAACACTTCGAAGAACAGACCGCTGGAGGCCTGAACTTGTCGCGTGCTTTTCGGCGCCCCGGGGTAGCCTGCGAACACCAGTCCGGCAATCCGGGCGATTTCCCGAAAACGGCGCAGGGCCAGTTCCCCGGCGTTCAGACTGGCCAGCACGTCCTTTAACAGATCATCCGGGCTGAACAGCGCGGCATCGAGTTGTTTCGCCCAGTCGACGGGCGTGGCACTGAGTAATTCAAGCCCGTAATCGTTGACCGCAATCGAAAAAGTCAGCGGTTGGCGCTGACTGGCCCGCCACGCCAACAGACTGGCCAGCCCCAGATGTACCTGGCGTCCGGCGAAGGGAAAGAGAAACAAGTGCCAGCCCTCGCGAGATTTCAGGGCTTCGGCCAACAGACTGTCTTCGGTCGGCAAGCCGGACCACTGTTGCTGCACCTGCAGTAACGGGCGCACTGCCTGCATTTCCGGGCCGAGGTAATGACCTTGCGCCGCCGCGCTGAAACGGGCGACTACAGCGTTTGCCAGCTCGTTGGAAAGGGGCATGCGTCCGCCATTCCAGCGCGGCACCGCGGCTTTTTTCGCCGTGCTGCGTTTGACGTAAGCGGTCATGTTTTCCACCCGTACAAGCTCCAGCAAGCGGCCGGCGAATAGAAAACCATCGCCTGGCTTGAGGCGCGCAATAAAGCCTTCCTCGACACTGCCCAATTGTTTTCCACCACCGCCCTTGCTCCAGAATTTCAACTGGATGGTCGCATCGCTGACGATGGTGCCGATGCTCATGCGATGCCTGCGGGCCAATCGTGCATCCGGTACGCGCCATACACCCTGTTCATCAGGTTCGACCCGGCGGTAATCCGGATAGGCTGTCAGAGACAGTCCGCCGTGACGTACGAAAGCCAGGGCCCAGGCCCAGTCCGCCAGATTCAGGTCACGATAAGCCCAGGCTGTGCGTACCTCCAGGTACAGCTCATCCGGCAGAAACCCTCCGCCCAGTGCGATGCTGACCAAGTGCTGCACCAATACATCCAGTGGCTTGATCGGCGATAGCCGTGGTTCGATGCAACGTGCCGCCACCGCATCCCGCGCCGCTGCGGCCTCAATCAACTCAAGGCTGTGGGTGGGCACCAGCGTGACCCGCGACTCGCGCCCTGGGGCATGGCCGGAACGCCCGGCACGCTGCATGAGCCGCGCCACGCCCTTGGCGGACCCGATTTGCAGCACCCGCTCCACAGGCAGGAAGTCCACACCCAAATCGAGGCTGGAGGTGCAGACCACCGCTTTGAGTTGTCCGTGCTTGAGGGCACGTTCGACCCAGTCCCGGGTGTCGCGGGACAACGAACTGTGGTGCAACGCGATCAACCCGGCCCAGTCTGGTCGGGCGTCGAGCAGGGCCTGGTACCAGATCTCCGACTGGGCACGGGTGTTGGTGAAGACCAGGCTGCTGGCGCTGGAGTCGAGTTCGCGAACCACTTGGGGCAGCATCTTCAGCCCGATGTGCCCGGCCCAGGGAAAACGCTCGATCCCCGGCGGTAGCAGCGTGTCGACCCGCAGCGCTTTGCGTGCATGCCCCTGAACACTGATGCCGCCGCCCTGTGGCAGCAAAACCTGCTCGGCGTGAGACTGATTACCCAGTGTCGCGGAAACGCCCCAGACGATAAGCTCGGGATGCCAGCGACGCAAACGTGCCAGGGCCAGTTGCAACTGCACACCGCGTTTGTTGCCAAGCAATTCGTGCCATTCATCGACCACCACCATGCGCAAGGTCGAAAGCGCCGTTTGCGCGTCGGCACGCGCGAGCATGAGGGTGAGGCTTTCCGGTGTGGTGATCAGCGTGGTCGGGAGGCGCCGACTTTGGCGCGCCCGCTCGCTGCTGCTGGTGTCGCCCGTGCGCAGGCCGACGCTCCACGCCATCTGCAAATCCTGCAGCGGCGCTTCAAGTGCGCGGGCCGTGTCGGCGGCCAAGGCGCGCATGGGGGTTATCCACAAAACGGTCAGGGGGTCGGCGACGGGTTTGCGTTTGCGAGGTGTTTCTACGGCAGGCGAAGAGCGTGCGAAGCGATTGAGCGCGCCGAACCAGACTGCATAGGTTTTGCCGGCACCGGTACTGGCATGCAACAGCCCGGACTGCCCTTGTTTTACCGCGGCCCACACCTGTTTCTGAAAGGCGAACGGCTTCCAGCCACGAGTCGTGAACCACTGCTTTGCGAAATCGGGAGAGGTTCCCATGCCGGCGTCGTGCGCTCTGAAAGTCTTCTTTCAGTGACCATGGGGCAATGTGAAAGGTTTAACGCCATACCTCGGTTGCGTAGGAGCTGCCGCAGGCTGCGATCTTTTGATCTTGATTTTAAAAACAAGGTCAAAAGATCGCAGCCTGCGGCAGCTCCTACAGGAGGGGGGGTTACTTGAGGTTGCCGCTGAGGAACTGCTTGAGGCGCTCGCTCCTGGGGTTACCCAACACCTCCTCCGGCGCGCCATGTTCCTCAACCAGCCCCTGGTGCAGAAACAGCACCTGATTCGACACTTTGCGCGCGAAGCTCATTTCGTGGGTCACCATGATCATGGTTCGGCCTTCTTCGGCCAGGCCCTGGATCACCCGCAATACCTCACCGACCAGTTCCGGATCGAGCGCCGAGGTCGGTTCGTCGAACAACATGACTTCCGGCTCCATGGCCAGCGCCCGGGCGATGGCGACTCGCTGCTGTTGACCGCCGGAAAGGAACGCCGGGTATTGGTCCGCCACGCGCGCGGCCAGGCCGACCTTGTCGAGGTAGCGTCGGGCGCGGTCCTCGGCTTCCTGCTTGCTGCAACCGAGCACCCGGCGCGGCGCCATGGTGATGTTTTCCAGCACCGTCATGTGGCTCCACAGGTTGAAGTGCTGGAACACCATGGCGAGGCGGGTGCGGATGCGCTGCAATTCATCCGGGTCGGCCACGTGCAGGCCGTGACGATCCTTGATCATGCGGATGTTCTGCCCGTCGAGGCTCATGGCGCCGTCGTTGGGTTGCTCGAGAAAGTTGATGCAGCGCAGAAAGGTGCTTTTACCTGAACCGCTGGCGCCGATCAGGCTGATGACGTCGCCGGTGTTGGCCTTGAGCGAGACACCTTTGAGCACTTCATGGTCGCCGTAGCTCTTATGCAGGCCTTCAATGGTCAGTTTGTACATGGGGCATGCATCCTCAAGGCGAAAGTAGATAGCCGCTGCGATAGGCTTCGGTGCCCGCGACGTGGGCGATGACCATGCCGGCAGTGGCCATGCGGCGCAGCGAACGGGCGTACATCAGCCCGGCTGTGGCGCAATGAACGGGGGTGACGAGATCATTGATCGGGTCGATGATTTCGGCGATCAGTTGCCCGGCCTGCAAGTACTCGCCGGGCATGGCGGTGAACACCAGCAAGCCGCCGACGGGCGTCGCCACCGGTTCGACAGCCGCCAGCGGCGTGGCCGGGTAGGGCAGCTCGGGCAGGGGCGCGGCTTCGCCAGCAATGGCACCGAACTGGATCAGGTAGTCGATCAGCGCCTGGCAGTCGAGGCTGGCCAGGGGATGATTGACGTCGCCCTGGCCACGCAGTTCCACCGTGACCGAGAAGCTGGCGGGCGGAATCTCGAAATGCTCGCCGAAGCGCTCCTTCAGTTGCCACCAGAGCAGGGTGAAACATTCGTCGAACGACTGGCCGCCGGAGTCGGTCGCCAGCAGGCTGGCTTCGGCACCGATGTAGCGGGCCAGCGGTTCGACCTGCGGCCACGCCTCGGGTGTGGTGTACAGGTGCGCAACGGCTTCGAAATCACAGTGCAGGTCGAGCACCATATCGGCGTCGCAGGCCAGGCGCTGCAAGGTCAGGCGTTGCGATTGCAACTGGGTGTCGGCGCACTGCCGGTCCAGCGCCTCGCGCAGGGTGCTGCGGATCAGCTGCAGGTTGTGCTGCGGATCGTCGCTGAGTTGCCCTTCGATCGCATTGCCGACTTCTTCACTGAGGTCGACGAACCAGCGGTTGAAGTTCTGTCCGCTTTCCAGCTCATAGCGGCCCAGCGGCACGTCCATCAGCACCTGTTCCAGGCCCACCGGGTTGGCGATCGGCACCAGGACGATTTCGCTGCGCAGGCGCCCGGCGGCTTCCAGCTCGGCCAGGCGCTGCTTGAGGTGCCAGGCAACGAGCATGCCGGGCATTTCATCGGCGTGCAGGGAAGCCTGGATGTAGATCTTGCGGTTGGCCGGTTGCGGGCCGAAGTGAAAACTGTGGATCTGTCGTGCGGTCCCCGGCAGCGGGGCCAGCAGGTCGTGTTTCTGGTGGCGCATGTACGTAAAGTCCTAGTGGGTCGGCCCGAGGAAGGCCAGCCAGCGGCGTTCGGCGAGACGGAACAGGCCGACCAGCGCAAAGGTGACGGTCAGGTAGATCAACGCGGCGATGCCGAAGGACTGGAACGTCAGGAAGGTCGCCGAGTTGGCGTCACGGGCGACTTTCAGGATGTCCGGGATGGTCGCGGTGAACGCCACCGTGGTCGAGTGCAGCATCAGGATCACTTCGTTGCTGTAATACGGCAGCGAGCGACGCAGGGCCGAGGGCATGATCACGTAGGCATACAGCTTCCAGCCGGTCAGGCCGTAGGCCTTGGCTGCCTCGACTTCACCGTGGTTCATGCTGCGAATGGCCCCGGCGAAGATCTCCGTGGTGTAGGCGCAGGTGTTCAGGGCGAAAGCCAGGATCGTGCAGTTCATCGCGTCGCGAAAGAACGCATCGAGCACGGGCTGCGCGCGGACGGCCGCCAGGCTGTAGATGCCGGTGTAGCAGATCAGCAGCTGGATATACAGCGGCGTGCCGCGGAACAGGTAGGTGTAGAACTGCACCGGCCAGCGGATGTAGGCACGGGGCGAAACACGGGCGATGGACAGCGGAATCGAGATCAGGAAGCCCAGGAAGATCGACGCACTGAGCAGCCAGAGGGTCATCGCCAGGCCGGTGATGTTGTTGCCGTCGCTATAGAGGAAGGGTTTCCAGTATTCCTGCAGAAGTTCGATCATCGTACGGCCTCCCGGGTACCGGCGGAGTAACGGCGTTCAAGCCAGCGCAGGATGAAGTTGGACGCGCTGGTGATCGCCAGATAGATCAGCGCGGCAAGGACCAGGAAGTAAAACAGCTGGTAGGTGCTTTTGCCGGCATCCTGGGCGGCCTTGACCAGATCGGCCAGGCCAATGATCGACACCAGTGCGGTGGCCTTGAGCATCACCATCCAGTTGTTGCCGATACCCGGCAGGGCGTAACGCATCATCTGCGGGAAGACCACGATCCAGAAACGCTGGCCACGCTTGAGGCCATAGGCGGTGGCGGCTTCGACCTGACCCCGTGGGACGGCGAGAATCGCGCCACGGAAGGTTTCGGTGAAATACGCACCGTAGATAAAGCCCAGGGTGATGACCCCGGCGCTGAACGGGTTGATCTCAATGTATTCCCATTCCATGTAATCGGTCAGGGAAGTCAGCCAGGTTTGCAGGCTGTAGAAGATCAGCAGCATCAGGACCAGGTCCGGAACGCCGCGAATGAGGGTGGTGTAGAGCTGGGCAGGCACGCGCATCAATTTGACTTTTGACAACTTGGCGCTGGCGCCGAGCAGTCCGAGCAGCACGGCGACCAACAGCGACATCGCCGACAATTTGATCGTCATCCAGGTGCCTTGCATCAGCAACGGACCGAAGCCCTGGAGGCTGAAGGCAGAGAGCCCCAGATTTTGCAGGAGGTTTTCGAACATAAATCAGCAACCTGATCGGATGAAAAAAGCGCCCATCGCGAGATGGGCGCCGGGCATTATTTGCCGCTGTACAGATTCAGATCGCCAAAGTGTTTCTTCTGGATGGTGGCGTAGGTGCCATCATCGTGTAACGCTTTGATACCTTTATCCAAAAGTGCTTTCAGCTCGGTGTTACCTTTCTTAATGCCCACTGCTGTTTTAGCAGGCAGCAAGTGGTTGTCCACCGGCTTGCTGACGTCGTAGTCGGCGCCTTGTGGCGACTTCAGGAAGCCCAGTTCGGCTTGCAGCATGTCCTGGATGCCGGCGTCGAGACGACCGGAAGTCAGGTCGGCGTAGACCTGATCCTGGTTGGCGTAGGCCTGGGTTTTCACCCCAGCCTTGTCCAGAACGGCCTTGGCATAGGCTTCCTGAATGGTGCCTTGCTCGTAACCGACGGTCTTGCCCTTGAGCGAGGCAACGTCTTCGGTCACGCCGGAGCCTTTCTTCGACACATAGGCGGTTGGACCGGAGAACAGTTCGCTGGAGAAGTCGATGACTTTCTCACGGGCTTCGGTCACGGTCATCGACGAGATCACGCCGTCGAATTTGTTGGCTTTCAGGCCAGGGATCATGCCGTCGAAATCGCTTTCAACCCATTTGCACTTGACCTTCAGCTCGGCACAAATCGCGTTCCCCAGGTCGATGTCGAAGCCCACCAGGCTGCCGTCAGCCGCTTTCGACTCGAACGGTGCATAGGAAGGGTCAACGCCGAAACGCAATTCCTTGTATTCCTTCGCCATGGCGGAGCCAGCAGCCATGCACAATGCCAGTGCAGAAAGGGTCAGCAATGCTTTTTTCATTATTTAATCCCTAAAACCAATATGAGCGCTTGTGGCGCAGAATTATTGTTACTGGAAAGCGTAAGACCATTGAAAGTAGCAATTTCCGAACCAGAGTGCCGAACAAGCGTTTTAAAAGTGCCTGATGAACGGCCGGAGCGAGATTTATGCACGAAAACGGTCGCTTGGAAATGCCTGCACACATTTGGATCGTCGATAGAAGTAAAAAGCCTTAGCCAAGCAGGTCCTGCAGCGTCGATAAACTGTCAGCTTCATCCACCGTCTTGTCCTTGCGCCAGCGCAACATACGCGGAAAACGCACCGCGATTCCGCTTTTATGACGCCGGGAAAGGGCGATGCCTTCGAAGCCCAATTCGAACACCAGGCTGGGCTGGACGCTGCTTACCGGACCGAACTTTTCCACCGTGGTCTTGCGCACAATGCTGTCGACCTGACGGATTTCGTCGTCGGTCAGACCCGAGTAGGCCTTGGCGAATGGCACCAGGTTTCGTTCGCTCGCATCCGGCGGCCCATCCCAGACGGCGAAGGTGTAGTCGCTATAGAGGCTGGCCCGGCGGCCATGGCCCCGTTGTGCGTAAATAAGCACGGCGTCGACACTGAACGGGTCGACTTTCCATTTCCACCAGACGCCCATGTCTTTGGTCCGGCCGACGCCGTACAGGGCGTCCCGGGCTTTGAGCATCAAGCCTTCGACGCCAAGCTGGCGCGAGGCTTCGCGCTGGGTGGCGAGGTCCAGCCAGCTGTCGCCCGTCACCAGGGGCGAAAGGCGCAGCTGGGGATTGGCACAGCGCTCGACCAGTTGCTCGAGCTGACTGCGCCGCTCGGTCTGCGGCTGATTGCGCCAGTCCTGGCCCTGCCATTCCAGCAAGTCATAGGCGAGGAGGACCACGGGCACTTCTTCGAGGATTTTGCGGTCGAGGGTCTTGCGACCGATCCGTTGTTGCAGGAGGGCGAATGGCTGCACCAGCGGTTGTGTTGGCATTGCCGGATCGACCTTGTGTTCAAGGGGTGCCGGGTTCTTCCAGGCGACGATTTCACCGTCTATCACCGTACCGTCAGGCAGGTCGTGAATCAGGCTGTCGAACTCCGGGAAGCGCTCCGTCACCAGTTCTTCGCCACGGGACCAGATCCACAGTCGGCCATCGCGCTTGATGATCTGCGCGCGGATGCCATCCCACTTCCATTCCGCTTGCCATTGCTGGACCGGGCCGAGCAGGGCCTCGAACTGCTCCACGGGGGGCGACAGGGCGTGGGCGAGAAAAAACGGGTAGGGCTGCCCGCCGCGCTGGGCATGTTCATCGGCCGATTCTGGAGCGATCAGTTTCAGGTAACTGGCGCCTGTAGGGCGGTGAGTCTGGTCGGTGTAGCCCACCATGCGTTGGGCCACGCGTTTGCTGTCCAGGTGCGCCATCGACGCCAGCGCGCGAGTCACCAGCAGTTTGGATACGCCGACGCGAAAGCTGCCGGTGATCAGCTTGATGCACAGCATCAGGCTTTGCCTGTCCAGCTGTGCCCATAACGCCGGCAGCTGTTGCGCGAGGGCTGAAGGGCTGGCGCCGCGCAACGGCAGCAGTTTGTCCTCGATCCAAACCGCCAGGCCATCGGTTGAACTATGGGGCGATTCGGGCAGTACCAGGGAAATGGTTTCCGCCAGATCGCCGACCGCCTGATAGCTTTCTTCGAACAGCCATTCAGACAGGCCCGACGAGGTCACGGCCAGCTCGCGCAGACTGCGCACCGGCACCAATTGTCGAGGTCGCCCACCGGATAAGAAGTACACCGCCCAGGCCGCGTCGTCCGGCGCGGCCCGGGTGAAATAATTTTGCATTGCCACCAGCTTGACGTTGTTCGACGTGGTGGCGTCGAGTTCGCCGTAGAGTTCGGCGAAGGCTTTCATGTCAAGGCCTCGGCAGGGTCAACCACGGCAACCGGCCGGTCTTCTTCGTCATCCCCGTACTCGGTCTGGAAGGCCATGGCGTCGAGCCCCTGCTCACGCAAGTGGCGCACCAGCACGGCGACCGAACCGTGGGTCACCATGACCCGTTCGGCGCCTGTCTGTTCGATGGCCCAGAGCAGTCCGGGCCAGTCGGCATGGTCGGACAGGACGAAGCCACGGTCCACGCCACGCCGGCGGCGGGTACCGCGCAAGCGCATCCAGCCACTGGCAAAACCGTCGCTGTAGTCGCCAAAACGACGCATCCAGCTGCTGCCTGCGGCAGAGGGGGGAGCGAGGACAAGCGCCTTGCGCATCACCGGGTCGCTGTTTTTCAGGTCACCCACATAAACGGTAGGCGGCAGCTCGACCCCTGCTTCGCGGTAAACGCGATTGAGAGGTTCCACGGCGCCGTGGACCAGAATCGGGCCGAGTCCAGCGTCAATGCCATGGAGAATGCGCTGGGCCTTGCCGAAGGAGTAGCAAAACAGCACGCTGGCCTTGTCTGCCGCGGCATTGCTCGACCACCACTGATTTATCTCGGCAAACACCTGCGCCTGGGGCTGCCAGCGATAGATCGGTAGGCCGAAGGTCGATTCGGTGATGAAGGTGTGGCAGCGCACCGGCTCGAAGGGCGCGCAGGTGCCGTCCGCTTCGGTTTTGTAGTCACCCGAGGCGACCCAGACTTCACCACCGTGCTCCAGGCGCACTTGTGCCGAACCGAGGACGTGTCCGGCGGGGTGGAAACTCAAGGTCACCCCATGATGATTCAGGCGCTCGCCATAGGGCAGGGTTTGCAGGTTGATGTCCTGGCCCAGTCGTGCCCGCAGAATGCCTTCGCCGGGCGCGGCGGCCAGGTAATGCTGGTTGCCGGCACGGGCATGATCGCTGTGGGCGTGGGTGATGACCGAGCGCTCGACCGGTTGCCACGGATCGATATAGAAATCCCCGGCAGGGCAGTACAAACCTTCGGGACGCGAGATAACAAGGTCCATGTCGTTGCCAAAAGGAGGGGACTTGTTAGCTATGAGGGCAGGGCGGGAGGAGAAGTTCTATCTGTTTTCCGGAGCGCTGTGGCATGCGCTTCTCTGTGGAGCGAGCCTGCTCGCGATGGTCTGTCAGGCGACGCTGGTTCGTGGGTGTACATATCCGTTGTTGGGTAACGGCCACTATTGGTTCCGCTCTTACAGCGGGTCGCGGTCTCCTGTAGGAGATTCTATGGTTGAGGGGAAGCTCTCAACTGATTTTTGGTTGGTATTCGCATTGCCCTTTAAGCAAGGCGAATACCACCCGTGCAAGCTTGCGAGCGAGCATCACCAGTGCCTGAGTGGT
>Ga0160460_100976_pt1 | contig 12016 bp, 12 predicted proteins | sample HID1973M_E6MG_FD_108238 | JGI IMG/M metagenome (GOLD analysis project Ga0160460, IMG submission 108238) | Enriched mosquito-associated microbial communities from UW Madison campus, WI, USA - HID1973M_E6 MG | ecosystem: Host-associated > Arthropoda: Insects > Digestive system > Unclassified ... | reverse complement strand
CCGCTTTCTGGCTTTCCGGAACGTTTTTGAAGCCGAAGTGAGTGGTGGGTTCGGCATCGCTGCCTTTGCGCTGATCAGTCATATCGCTGTCACCAAAAGAGAATGCGCGACATTCTAATCCCCAAGGGATGCTTTGTCTTGGCAAGGCTGAAGGTAAGATAGGCAATCGTCGGGACGATTTGACGCAGCGCGGGTCAAGATGTCCTGAGCAGGCATTCATAAAGCAGGAGTCATTCGATGGCCCGTATTAGTGTTGAACGTGCCCACGGCCTGGGTAAGGAAGCGGCCCGCGAGAAGGCCGACAAGCTGGCGCAGAAACTGTCCGATCAGTATGGCCTGGAGCCGCAGTGGTCCGGCGATACCCTGAACCTCAAGCGCCAGGGTGTGAAGGGGGCGGTGCATGTCAGCGAGAACTCGATCAAGGTCGATGTCGAGTTGGGGCTGATGATGTCGGCCATGAGCGGCATGATCAAATCCGAAATCGAGAAGGCGCTGGATAAGGCGTTGGTCTGAGTTCCGATTGAAATGAGATCCCTGTAGGAGCGGGCTTGCCCGCGATGAGGCCGGCACATCCTGCATCTTTATTGGCTGACCCACCGTCATCGCGGGCAAGCCCGCTCCCACAGGTTTCGTGTTTGCCCTGCTTGCTGTTTATGTCAGTTGTTAGGGTGCCGTTTCTAATTTTTCTCCCTACTTTGTGCCTGAGCCCGAAACCTATCCGGGCAGTTCCTCAAACCTTCTGCGCGTGAGGTGCACCATGGCCAAAGTTATTCTGAAGAAAAAAATCGACGCATCGACCAGCGCTCTGGGCGACGTCAAATCCTATGCCCGCAAGATCTGGCTGGCAGGCCTGGGTGCCTACGCCAAGGTCGGACAAGAGGGCGGCGAATACTTTCAAGAGTTGATCAAGGCTGGTCAAACTGTTGAAAAGAAAGGAAAAAAGGTAGTCGCTGAGAAGCTTGAAGCAGCGAACGCCGAGATCGACGAAGCCAAGAGCGAAGTCAGCACTTTCAAAGGCCGCGTTGAACTGCAACTCGACAAAGTCGAGAAGGCGTTCGACTCGCGTGTCGCAAGTGCCTTGAATCGTATCGGTATTCCGTCTAAACATGACGTTGAGACACTCTCTGCTAAGCTCGATGAGCTGACGGCATTGCTTGAACGTGTCGAGCGCAAATCTTAAGGAGAACGGGATGGCTGTTAAAAAGAACACCGAAAAAGAAGGCAGCTCGTGGATCGGGAAAGTAGAAGATTACTCCCGCAAAATCTGGCTGGCTGGTTTGGGCGTGTACTCGAAGATCGACACCGACGGCAGCAAACTCTTCGATGCATTGGTTAAGGACGGCGAGAAAGCCGAGAAACTCACCAAGAATGCCGTTGGCAAAAAAGTCGATGCCGCCAAGGACTCCGCTTCGTCGGCCAAGTCGCGCATCAGCGGCGTGAAAGATGCCGCGCTGGGCAAGTGGGATGAGCTCGAAGGTGCTTTCGACAAGCGCCTGAACAGCGCCATTTCGCGCCTGGGCGTACCGAGCCGCAATGAAGTCAAAGCGCTGCACAGCAAGGTCGATACCCTGACCAAGCAAATCGAAAAACTGACTGGCGCCAAGGTGGCCCCTGTTGCGGCGAAAACCGCAGCCGCCAAACCTGCGGCCAAGCCGGCTGCAAAAGCAGCGGCAAAACCATTGGCAAAAGCGGCGGCTAAACCTGCTGCCAAGCCAGCGGCCAAAACCGCAGCCGCCAAACCTGCAGCAGCCAAGCCAGCCGCGAAACCGGCCGCCGCGAAAGCTGCTGCCAAGCCAGCCGCTAAACCAGCTGCAAAAACTGCAGCCGCGAAGCCGGCCGCCAAACCAGCAGCCAAGCCTGCTGCGGCGAAAAAACCGGCTGTGAAAAAGCCGGCAGCGCCGAAAGCCGCTGCGCCAAAACCAGCATTGGCTGCCGCCAAACCGGCAACCCCGGCACCGGTAGTGAGTTCGTCGAACTCCGCTACCGCGCCGACCCCTGCTGTAACCCCGACTGCCGCGCCAGCTCCATCGACGCCAACCAGTCAGTCCTGATATTTTCAGGGCTCATGAAAACGCCCGGCCTGCGAAGGTCGGGCGTTTTTGTTTGATCACAGTCTCTATCGCAGATCTGCCCCTGTAGGAGCGAGCCTGCTCGCGATGGTCGTCAACGATAACGCGGGAAACCTGAAACCCCAAGGCGCCTCTGAAACCATCGCGAGCAGGCTCGCTTCTACAGGGGGGGGCTGGGGTTACTCGTGCTCTTCCAGGTACTGCATCGCCATCTGCTCCGTCGCCGCCTTCAGCGACGGCAACAGGTGCGGCGCCACCAGCATCATCACCTGGTAAACCACCAGCCGTACTTCTCCCACGCGATCGAGAATGCGCTGATAGTCCAGGGAAAACAGCAAGGTCATGGTGGTCTGCTCCACCAGTTGCCCCAGTGCCTGGGTGTCGCTGACCAGCAAGCCCCGGGCCTGCAATTGCGCGAGCAACGACGCCATGGTGCGCTTGAGGGCATTGAGCAGATTGCGGATGCCCTTGGCCAGTTTGGGCAGGCGTCCGGCGAGGTTCGACAGGTCCTGGAACAGAAACCGGTAGTGGGCCAGGCGTTCAACGATCAGGTGCAGGAACAGCCAGTAGTCCTCGGGCGCCAGCTCGACATCGGCCGGCGGGTCGAGCAGGGGCGACAGCTCACTCTGGAAGCGCTCGAACAAGCCGAGAATCAGCGGCTCCTTGCCGTGGAAGTGGTAATAGAGGTTGCCCGGGCTGATGCCCATTTCGTTGGCAACCTCCATGGTGGAGACATTCGGTTCGCCCTTCTGGTTGAACAACTGCAAAGCACATTCGAGAATCCGGTCGCGGGTTTTCATCCAGTCTTCTTATGGTTCGTTGAACGTCAGCGTACGCGCACGTAGGTACCGGGCGCCGCCTCCATCGGTGGATAGTTCTGGTTGCCGAGAGCCATATGGGTTTCCTTCTGCGCGCCGGAGCGCTCCTGAATCCAGCCCAGCCATTGGGTCCACCAGCTGCCATCGACGTGCTTGGCGTCGTAGTACCAGGCGCGTGGGTCGCCACTGAGCTTGCCGTTCTCGACGTAATTGGCCTTGGGGTTGCCCGGCGGGTTGAGAATGCTCTGGATATGGCCGCTGTTGGACAGGATGAAGCGGCGCTCACCGCCCAGCAACAGCGTGGAGCGATACACCGCGTCCCACGGCGTGATGTGGTCGTTGATACCGGCAACGCTGAAGCTGTCGACGGTAACCTTCTGCAGATCGATGGGCGTGCCGCAGACTTCCAGGCCGCCGGGGTGAGTCAGCGGGTTGTGCTTGAAGAAGTCCAGCAGGTCACCGTGCAAGGCAGCCGGCAGGCGTGTGTTGTCGTTGTTCCAGTAGAGGATGTCGAAGGCCGGCGGCTCTTTGCCCAGCAGGTAGTTGTTGACGAAGTAGCCCCAGATCAAATCGTTGGGACGCATCCAGGCGAACACCTTGGCCATGTCGCGACCGTCCAGCACACCTTTCTGATACGAGCGGCGCTTGGCGGCTTCGAGGGTCTGTTCGTCGGCGAAGAGCGCAGCAGGGCTGTCCATCTGGCTGTCGAGCAGGCTGACCAGGTAGGTTGCACTGGACACGCGCCGCATTTGCCGCTTGGCCTGCAGATGCCCTTGCAGGGCGGCGATGGTCAGCCCGCCGGCGCAGGCGCCCATCAGGTTGACTTCCCGTGCGCCGGTGATCGCCCGGCAAACGTTCATGGCTTCTTCCACGGCTTCGACGTAGGTCGACAGCCCCCATTCGCGGTGGCGCACATCCGGGTTGCGCCAGCTGATGACGAAGGTTTGCAGGCCGTTTTTCAGCGCGTACTGGACGAAGCTGTTGTGCGGGCTCAGGTCGAAAATGTAGTACTTGTTGATCTGCGGCGGCACCACCAGCAGCGGCTTGGAATACTGCTTTTCGCTCATCGGCTTGTACTGGATCAGCTCCAGCAGTTCGTTGCGAAACACCACGGCGCCGGTGGTGGTGGCGACGGTCTTGCCGACCTCGAATGCCTGGCGAGTGACCTGCCTGGGCAAGCCGTCGTTGTGCAGGAGGTCGTCGACCAGATGACTGAGTCCGCGCACCAGGCTGTTGCCGCCGGAGTTGAAAATCTCCTTGAGCGCCAGCGGATTGAGCAGGGAGTTGGAGGGCGACATGGCATCGTTGAGCAAGGCGAACGCGAAGTGAGCGCGGGCGCGATCGTCGGGGCTCATCTTGCTCTCGTCGATCCAGGTTTTGACCTGTTTCTGCCAGCTGAGGTAGGCCTGCAGGCTGCGGCGATAGAAGGGGTTGAGGCTCCAGGCCGGATCGGCAAAACGGGTGTCCTGCGGATTGGTCGGGTGCAGGGTTTCACCCAATAGCACACGGCCAAGCTGACCGCCGAGCTTCAAGGCGTGTCGAGCGCTGTGCAGGGGGTTGCGCACGCTATAGGCGGCAACACTGCGCAGGGTCGATAACATATCCCGGCCATTTACGCCGGTTATCGCGCTCTGGGCATTGATAAACGCGGCGGGAGTGGGAAGGGAATCCCTCGCTGGTTTTTCGCGCATGAATTAACACTCCTTCGTCTTCAGGCCAAAACAAGTACACCGAACCAGAACACCATAGACGCTGTAATGAGTTGTTGCGCGGCGCAGTACTCCGGCGACAGCTTTACCTATGCAAAAGCACGGCCGGTTCAGCCGCCGATTGGCGAAGGATGCGGGTGCATCACCGCCCGTTGGCGTTCCTCCTCGAGGAATTTCATGATGATCGGCGCCACCGCTTCGGCCCGTGTAATCAGGAACAGGTGCCCATCGTCGATGATGTGCAACTGGGCATTGGGAATCCGCCAGGCCAGCAGGCGCATGTTGACCAGGGGGATCAGCGGATCGTCGTCGCCGGCCAGCACCAGGGTCGGCTGGTTGATCTTGTGCAGCCAGTGAATGCTGGTCCAGCCGAAGCCGGCAAACAGCTGCCAGTAGTAGCCGAGTTTGCCTGCCGAGCGGACTTTGGCCGCGTGACTGGCGGCCAGGGTCGGATCACGGCGGAATGCGCCGCCATAAATCATCGGGGCAATGCGGATGACGTGGGACGGCTGGATGTAGCGTCGCGGGCTGGCCATCATCCACAGCACTTTCGGCTTGCCCGGCACCATCACTGCACCCGCCGCCGTCGCGGCCAGGACCAGCTTCTTGCAGCGCTCCGGGTAGTCGTAGGCAAACTGCTGGGCGAGGGCGCCGCCCCAGGAAACCCCGATGACATTGACCTGCCCATAGTCGAGATAGTCGAGCATCCGCGCCGTGAGCTTGGCCAGGCCCGGAAAGCGGTAGGGCCGGTTCGGCGTCGATGAACCACCGACCCCGGGGACGTCGAATGCGATGACTTCCAGATCCGGGTCCAGGGCCGCGACGAACGGAAACACCAACTCCAGGTTGGCGCCGATGCCGTTGAATATCAGCAAGGGCGTCAGGTGGGGCTTGCCTGGGCGTACCGCCGTGCGGAGCGTCTGGCCATCCAGATCGACGGTACGGAATATAAAGGGTTGCGGCATGCTTCTGGCCCTGTGGGTGGATCTTGGTTCCTGACTCACATGCTGTAGGAGCCGGCTTGCTGGCGATGCGGTCACCTCGGTTTGCCAGATTCACCGTGGTGATGCGTTCGCCAGCAAGCCGGCTCCTACAGGTCTGCGGGTCTAGCGCTCGTGTACGTAAGTGCCCGGCGCGGCTTCGCCTGCCGGAAAAGCCTTGTTGCCCAGTTTCGGCGGCGACTTTTTCAGGCTGCCCGAGCGCTCGCTCAGCCAGCCCTGCCAGTGCAGCCACCAGGAGTCGGTGTGCTTGGTCGACTCTTCCTGCCAGTCATCGGCTTTGGCCGCCATTTCGGTGCTGGTCATGTAGCGCGACTTGGGGTTGCCCGGCGGATTCAGGATGCTCTGGATGTGGCCGCTGCTGGACAGCACGAATTCAACCTTGCCGCCGAACAGTTGCGCCGACTTGTAGCAGGACCGCCATGGCGTGATGTGGTCGGTGGTGCCGGCCAGGGCGAAAATGTCGGCAGTGACCTGTTTCAGGTCGATAGGCGTTCCGCACACTTCCAGTGCATTGGGGCGAATCAGTGGATTGGTTTTGAACATTTCGATCAGGTCGCCGTGGAACGCCGCAGGCAAGCGGGTGGTGTCGTTGTTCCAGAACAGGATGTCGAAAACCGGTGGCTCGTTGCCCAGCAGGTAGTTGTTGACCCAGTAGTTCCAGATCAGGTCATTGGGGCGCATCCAGGCGAAGACTTTCGCCATGTCGCGGCCTTCCAGGACACCGGCCTGATAGGAGTGGCGCTTGGCGGTCTCGAGGGTCTGCTCGTCGACGAACAGGGCCACGTCGCTGTCCAGGGTGGTGTCCAGGACGCTCACCAGCAGGGTCAGGGCATTGACCTTGTTCTCGCCGATCGCCGCGTAGTGGCCCAGCAGCGCAGTGCAGGTGATGCCGCCGGAGCAGGCGCCGAGCATGTTCACGTCTTTGCTGCCGGTGATGGCGGTGACGACGTCGACCGCTTCCTTGAGCGCCTCGATGTAGGTCGACAGGCCCCACTCGCGTTGCGCCTTGGTCGGATTGCGCCAGCTGACGATAAAGGTTTGCACGTTGCTGCGCAGGCAGAAGCGCGCCAGGCTTTTTTCCGGACTCAGGTCGAACACATAGAATTTGTTGATCTGCGGCGGCACCACCAGCAGCGGCCGCTCATGCACCTGTTCGGTGGTCGGTTTGTACTGGATCAGCTCCAGTACATCGTTGCGAAATACCACCGCACCTTCGGTCACGCCGAGGGTCTTGCCGACCTCGAACGCACCCATGTTGACCTGGCTGGGCATGCCACCGTTGTGCACGATGTCCTTGGCCAGGTGGGAAAGACCGTCGAGCAGGCTTTTGCCGCCGGTTTCGAAAAAGCGTTTGATCGCTGCAGGGTTGGCTGCCGTGTTGGAGGGGGCGAAGGCTTCGGTCATGAGGTTGATGACGAAATGTCCGCGACCGACATCCTGGGCAGGCAGGTTGCTCTCGTCGATCCAGGTGTGGAGCTCCTTGCGCCACGCCAGGTACGTTTGCAGATAGCGTTTGTAAAGCGGGTTCTGGCTCCAGGCCGGATCGGCAAAACGACGGTCATCGTTTGTCGGTTGCAGTTCGGATTTTCCCAGCAATACGTTCTTCAGTTCCAGGCCGAAATGAGCCATATGCCTGGCGCTGTGAATCGGTTGCCTGATGGCCTGCCTGAGCACCATCCGGGCAGAAGCCATCAAGTCTTTGCCGCGCAATCCAACGACGGGGTTCAGGCCCAAGGTGTGTTCCGAGGCTTGAAGCTTCAGGTCATCGTTATTCTTGTTACTCATCTACGACGCTCCATTGTCCTGAGACGAATACCAGGTCCTTGCTGTGTAGTCCCACAGCCAATGCCAGGTACTGCTGCTCAGGTGACCGTTAATACTGCATCGCTGATTTTTAGTTCAGAGAGCACTGCAGGGAACTTGCCAGTTCCATTGGTTACCCGAGTTTAATTTTTTTCGCAAGCAGGCCAACACGCAGCCCTGAGGCGGAGCATTCAAGCAGATGAAATTAGAAAATGCCTTCTAAAGAGCGAGATGTACGGGCTAGAGCATCAGCTTGACGACTGACTCATTCGGGTCACGGGTTTTTCCGGCCGCTTTGAGCTCGGCAAGGTAATCGTTCCAGAGTGCGTCATAACGCCGCGCCAGTTCATAAAGATATTCCCAGGTGAACAGTCCGCTGTCATGACCGTCGTCGAAGGTCAGTTTCAGTGCGTACTGACCGGCCGGTTCTACCTTGCTCAGACCGACGTTGATCTTGCCGTACTGGAGAATGGGTTTGCCGTGGCCCTGGACCTCGGCGGAGGGGGAATGCACGCGCAGGAATTCGGCGGGCAGGGTGTACTCCTCGCCGGACGCGTATTTCAACGAGAGGGTTTTCGAGGCTTTGTGCAGCTTGATGTCGGTGGGGAGCTGGGTCATGACTGGTCGTCCGTCTATGTGGAACGGTCTGTAGGAGCTGCCGCAGGCTGCGATCTTTTGATTTTCGGCGTTGGCCGGAAAAGATCGCAGTCTGCGGCAGCTCCTACAGGTGTTACGTTCGCACAGGAGAGTAGGTGACCTACAGGATATAACGGGACAGGTCTTCGTTCTGCGCCAATTCGCCCAGGTGGCTGTTGACGTAGTCGGCGTCGATCTGGATCACCTTGCCGTCATGGGCGCTGGCCAGGTCGCCGGCACTGAACGACACCTCTTCAAGCAGGCGCTCGAGCAGGGTGTGCAGGCGGCGGGCGCCGATGTTCTCGGTTTTCTCGTTGACCTGCCAGGCGATCTCGGCGATGCGCTTGATGCCGCTCGGCTGGAACTCGATGCCCAGGCCTTCGGTTTTCAACAGCGCGCAGTACTGCTCGGTGAGCGAGGCGTGCGGTTCGCTGAGGATGCGTTCGAAGTCTTCCGGCGACAGCGCCTTGAGTTCGACGCGGATCGGCAGGCGGCCTTGCAGCTCGGGTACCAGGTCGCTCGGCTTGCTCAAGTGGAACGCGCCGGAGGCGATGAACAGGATGTGGTCGGTCTTGACCATGCCCAGCTTGGTGTTGACGGTGCAACCTTCGATCAGCGGCAGCAAGTCGCGCTGTACGCCTTCGCGGGACACATCGACGCCGCCGGAGTTGCCGCGCTTGGCGACCTTGTCGATTTCGTCGATGAACACGATGCCGTGCTGCTCGACCGCTTCCAGGGCCTTGGCCTTGAGCTCTTCATCGTTGACCAGGCGGCTGGCTTCTTCGTCGCGCACCATCTTCAGCGCTTCTTTGACCTTGAGCTTGCGGGCTTTCTTCTTGCCCTTGCCCATGTTGGCAAACAGGCTCTGCAGCTGGTTGGTCATCTCTTCCATGCCCGGTGGCGCGGAGATGTCGACGCCGGCCATTTCGGCGACTTCGATTTCGATCTCCTTGTCATCCAGCTGGCCTTCGCGCAGGCGCTTGCGGAACAGCTGGCGGGTGTTGGAGTCGGCAGTCGGGGTGTCGTCGTTGCTGAAGCCCATGCGCGGCGGTGGCAGCAGTGCGTCGAGGATGCGTTCCTCGGCGGCGTCTTCGGCGCGGTGGCGAACCTTGACGATTTCCTGCTCGCGCAGCAGCTTGATCGCAGCATCGGCGAGGTCACGGATGATCGATTCAACGTCGCGGCCGACATAGCCGACTTCGGTGAACTTGGTCGCTTCGACCTTGATGAACGGTGCGTTGGCCAGTTTTGCCAGGCGACGGGCGATCTCGGTTTTACCGACACCGGTCGGGCCGATCATCAGGATGTTCTTGGGGGTTACTTCGACACGCAGCTCTTCAGGCAGCTGCATCCGGCGCCAGCGGTTACGCAGGGCAATGGCGACGGCGCGCTTGGCATCGTCCTGGCCGATGATATGGCGATTGAGTTCGTGGACGATTTCGCGGGGAGTCATGGACATAATATTTGACGGACCTTAAACAAGAGTCGTGGCATGGGGCCTGAACAGACTTACTCGTCGCCTTTGGCGCAGTCCTGCTCCTCAATGGTCTGGGTGTGGTTGGTGAATACACAGATGTCGCCGGCGATGCCGAGGGCGGTTTCAACGATTTCCCGGGCTGACAGGTCGGTTTTTTTCAACAGCGCACTGGCAGCGGCTTGCGCGTAGGCGCCACCGGAGCCCATGGCGATCAGGCCGTCTTCCGGTTCAACCACATCGCCGTTACCGGTGATAATCAGCGAGGCGTCTTTGTTGGCGACCGCGAGCATGGCTTCAAGGCGGCTCAGTGAGCGGTCGGTGCGCCATTCTTTAGCGAGCTCGACAGCGGCGCGAACCAGGTGGCCCTGGTGTTTTTCCAGCTGGCCTTCGAAACGTTCGAAGAGGGTAAAGGCGTCGGCGGTGGCGCCGGCAAAGCCTGCGATGACCTGGCCGTGGTACAGGCGGCGAACTTTCTTCGCGTTGCCTTTCATCACGGTATTACCAAGGGAAACCTGGCCGTCGCCGCCCATGACGACTTTGCCGTGGCGGCGAACTGAAACGATGGTGGTCAAGGGAAGAGTCTCCACGCAGCGGGGCGAAAATGCCTTATGCCCATTCATATGGGGGTGGTGGAGTGGATTTCAACTGTAGGACGGGGGAGGGGACGGGCGGTGCAGCGATGGCGATTGACTGCTGCCGAAACAGTTGTGGCGAGGGAGCTTGCTCCCGCTTGGCTGCGAAGCAGCCACAAACCCCGTCTATGCGGTCTACCTGATGGGCCGCAGATGCAGGTTTGGGGAGTGCTGCGCACTCCAGCGGGAGCAAGCTCCCTCGCCACGGGGGGGGGCGTTATCGGCTTTGGCGTTGTTGTAACAACAGATTGCTGAAGCCCGCGCCCGCCAGTTGTTTCTGCGCAGTCGTCAGTTGCTCACGATTGCTGAACGGGCCAACCAATACCCGATACCAGGTCTCGTCCTTCACCGTGCCCGATTCAACCGCGACAGCCTGGCCGAGCAGGATGATCTGTGCGCGCACCTTGTCCGCGTCGGCTTCCTTGCGGAACGAACCGGCCTGCAGGAAGAACTTGGTCACCGGAGCCGCCTTGACCGGCGGCGCAGGTGGCGGCGTTATTCCGGCCAGGGCCGCCTGGGCACGGGCGGTGTCGATCTTCGCCGCTTCAGCCGGGGTGACCGGCGTGGTCGGAATGGCCGGCACCTGTGGTGTCGGCAGGGTTTTTTCCGGCACGGCGTCCGGCGGCACGATGACCTCCGATTCCGGCAACAGCGTGTAGAAGTCGTACTTCGGTTTCACCGGTTGCGCAGGGCTCGGCGGAGTCTTGTTGGCCTCGGCGATCTTCGCGGCTTTCTGCTGTTGCTGTTCAACCTTCTCACGCTTGACCGTGTCGCTGCCTTTACCCGGCTCCAGCTTCATCAGGAACACGATGAACGCGCCGACCGTCAGGCCGATGGCCATCCACAGCCAACCCGGGATCGGTTGCTTTGCAGGAGCTTGATAACGGCTGGCGCCACGCTTGGGTGCTGGTTTTTTCTTGGCAGCCAACTTACATACGCTCCAGAGTTTCCAGACCCAAGAGTTCCAGGCCTTGCTTGAGGGTGCGTCCGGTCAGCGCGGCGAGGCGCAGGCGGCTCTGCATTTGTGCCGGGGTGTCGGCGGCGAGGATCGGGCAGTTCTCGTAGAAGCTGGAGAACAGGCCAGCAACGTCATACAGGTAGGTGCAGAGGATGTGCGGTGTGCCTTTCTCGGACACGTTGTTCAGCACTTCGCCAAACTGCGCGAGCTTCGCTGCCAGTTCATGCTCATGGGGCGCTTCGAGGACGATCTGGCCTTCGACTTCGCTGAAGTCCTTGCCCAGCTTGCGGAACACGCCGGCCACACGGGTGTAGGCGTACAGCAGGTATGGAGCGGTATTGCCTTCGAAATTCAGCATCAGGTCGAAGTTGAAGCTGTAGTCGCTGGTGCGATGCTTGGACAGGTCGGCGTATTTCACCGCGCCGATGCCGACGACCTTGGCGATGTTGCGCAGCTCGGTTTCGGCCAGCTCAGGGTTCTTGTCCTTGACCAGAGTGTAGGCGCGCTCCTGGGCTTCGGTCAGCAGGTCGATCAGCTTCACGGTGCCGCCGTCACGGGTCTTGAACGGACGGCCGTCGGCGCCGTTCATGGTGCCGAAGCCCATGTGTTCCATTTCCATCGGGTGGGTCACGAAACCGGCCTTGCGTGCCACGGCGAACACCTGCTGGAAGTGCAGGGCCTGGCGCTGGTCGACGAAGTACAGGGCGCGATCGGCCTTGAGCTTGCCGCTGCGGTAGCGCACGGCCGCCAGGTCGGTGGTGGCATAGAGGTAACCGCCGTCCGCCTTGACGATGATCACCGGCAGCGGGTCGCCGTCGGCGTTCTTGAATTCGTCGAGGAACACGCACTGGGCGCCGTTGCTTTCGACCAGCAGGCCGGCGGCCTTGAGGTCGTTGACCACGTTGATCAGGTT
>Ga0160460_100973_pt1 | contig 12043 bp, 8 predicted proteins | sample HID1973M_E6MG_FD_108238 | JGI IMG/M metagenome (GOLD analysis project Ga0160460, IMG submission 108238) | Enriched mosquito-associated microbial communities from UW Madison campus, WI, USA - HID1973M_E6 MG | ecosystem: Host-associated > Arthropoda: Insects > Digestive system > Unclassified ... | reverse complement strand
CCTGACCTGGATCAGCGTGGTGGCCAACGAGCGCCTGTTCGGCGACTACGAAGGCACCTGGGGCCTGATCCGCCTGCTCGAACAAGCAAAAGTCACAGCGCTGAACGACACCAACAGCCAGTTCCGCCTGCAAGTCAGGGCCCCCGATGGCCTCGATCTGACCTGGCACCTGCGCACCGAACTCGGGGCGGGGCCGCTGGCCTTGCTCAAGCTGCGCGGCTTTGAATTGCCGGCGCAGATTTTTCTTGGTGAGGGCAACAGAGGGTAGGAATTGGCTTAAAGTCGCGTACGCCAAATCAAACCATTGTGTTATTCCAACGATTCCCCACCCTGATTGATTCCATTGAGAGGCCGTCATGTTCAAGGGCATTCTGATCGACAAAGACGACAGCGGTTACCGCGCCAGCTTGCAGGAGATCGGCGACGATCAACTGCCCGAAGGCGATGTCACGGTGCGTGTGGCGTACAGCACGCTGAACTTCAAGGATGGCTTGGCGATCACCGGCAGCAGCCCGGTGGTGCGCAGGTTTCCGATGGTGCCGGGGATTGATCTGGCCGGGACGGTCGAAATCAGCGGACATCCGGACTACAAGGTCGGCGACAGTGTCCTGCTCAATGGCTGGGGTGTGGGGGAAGGGCATTGGGGCGGGCTGGCGCAGAAAGCGCGGCTGAACGGCGACTGGTTGATCCCGCTGCCCAAGGCGTTCAGCGCTGCCCAGGCGATGGCCATTGGCACGGCGGGGTACACGGCGATGTTGTGCATCCTGGCCCTGGAGCATAACGGCGTGACGCCGGAGCAGGGTGAAGTCCTGGTGACCGGGGCCAATGGCGGTGTCGGCAGTTTTGCCATCGCGCTATTGAGCAAACTCGGTTATCGCGTGGTGGCGTCCACGGGGCGTACGTCGGAGCACGATTACCTCGAGCGCCTGGGTGCCGGCGAAATCATTGACCGCGCCACCCTGTCAGAACCGGGCAAGCCCTTGGCCAAGGAACGTTGGGCCGCGGTCATCGATTCGGTCGGCAGCCACACCCTGGCCAATGCCTGCGCCAGCACCAAGGCCAATGGCACGGTGGCGGCCTGTGGCCTGGCCCAGGGCATGGACTTTCCGGCGTCCGTTGCGCCTTTCATCCTGCGCGGCGTGACCCTGGCGGGCATCAACAGCGTGACCCAGCCGAAAGCCAGGCGGGTCGAAGCGTGGAATCGCCTGGCGACGGACCTGGACTTCGCCCTGTTGCCGCTGATCAGTCATGAAATCGGCCTGAGCGAGGCCATCGACGCCGCGCCGCGCTTGCTGGCGGGCCAGTTGCGCGGGCGGGTGGTGGTGGATGTGAACCGCTGACAGGCGCCGATTAAAGCGCTTACTTGGGATAAAGCGGCGGCAGGCCACTGTCGCCGGTCGGGTCCTGCACCCGCTCGGCAATCGGAATGGCCTTGATCGCGCGCCACAGGTCGTCGCCCTGCCAGTGTTGGCCGGTAGCGCTGTACAGCGCGCCATTGAGGCCGTCGAGGGCGTCGGACAGGGGCACAAAGCGGGCGGCCATCTCGGCCAGGGTTTCCGGTTGCTGCCGGGCCCAGGCGTCGAGGGCCTGGCGGGTCGCGTGGGAATCATTGGCCTGACAGGCACGCTTGAGGTCGTCGAGTACGGTGCGCGGGCTCGGTCCGCTTTGTGCCGTGCGCAGCACCGCCGGTTTCGATCGGCCGCGCCACCACAGGCCGAAGCCGAGCAGGGTGGTGCAGGCCAGAATCAGGGTACTGAGTTGCCAGCGCCAGAGTGTTTCGCTGTCGGTTGCGGCTTCAGCTGGCAGTGCGCTGGCCGGGGTATCGACCATCAGGCTTGGATTGGCCGCCACCTGCAGGGTGCGGGCGGGCAGGCTGCTGTGTTCGAGGTGGTCTTCAAAGGTGTTCCACCAGACCACTTCGACCGCCGGCAGCTCGATCGCCCCGGCACGTGTTGGCACCAGCGCTTCGCGGTCCTCACGGCTGCCCACCAGGCCGCGGTCGCCGTTCTGGTTGCCCAGCACCGGCTGATCCGGATAACGCCGCAGGCCATTGACCTCGGTGGCCGGCAGCGGCGGCAGTTGCGTGCTGGCCAGGCCTTCGGCCTTCACGGTCAGGCCGCGAGTCAACGAGTCGCCGACCTGGGCGCGATCCGGTTCGGGGTTCCAGCTCTCGCTCAGGGTCAGGCTGCGGGCGGGCAGCCAGGGTGCATCGGCCGGATAGCTGTCGGGCTTGGCCTTGACCGTCAACAGCTGCTGCGCCGAACTGACGCGCATCAGCTTGCCGGACTTCGCCCCTTGGGCGGCGTCCTGCGCCGGTTGCGGGTCGACCAGTGCCGCGTTGAAAACCTGCGCCGGAATGATCAACTCGCCACTGTGTTGCGGGTAGATCGCGTAGCGCATCTCGATGACGCCATGGCGAATGCCGTCGATGTCTTTTTCGTAGGTGCGCGAATCCCCCAGCTGTTCGATGCGCGCGTCCGGTATCTGCAAGGGCGGCAGGCTGCTGTCGTCGTACAGCGACACCGAATGGTAGATGCGCAAGGTCAGGATGGCCTGGGCCTGCACGTAGACGCTGCTCTGGTCGAGGCTGGCGTCGATGAACACCGCCGCGCGTTTTTGCGGGTTGTCCGGGGTTTCGCTCTCGACCACCTGCAGGGTGATCGGCTGGCTCTGGATGTCCCCCAGCTGCAGCGGCGGAATCTCCACGCTGCCGTTCTGCCGGGGCAGCAGGGTGATGATCCAGCGCGTGGTGGCGCGGTTGTCGCCATTGAGGGTGTTGAGTTGGTTGACCTGGCGGGTGCCGCGCACTTCGAACAGCGGCTCCAGCGGCGTCATGTCCGGTTTGCCGAATTGCGTCACGTCGCTCGATTCCAGGGTCAGCTCGACCGTCTCGCCGGAGTTCAGGCGACTGCGATCGACACTGGCGACCAGTTCGGCTGCCTGGACCTCTAGCGTGCAGAGCAGCAGGGCGAGTAATGGAGCGGTGAAGCGGGTCATCGAGTGTTTTCCTGATCCTGATGTTGCTGCTGTTCGTACCAGAATTTGCGCCTGAGCAACTCACCGGGGTCGTCCGGGATCTGCCGCAGCCATTGCTCCAGTGCCTGGCGCTGTTCACCGTCGATGCTGTCAGTGGCCGGACGCAGAGGCGGCGTGGTGTGCTGTTCGTCACCCAGCTCGCTGCCGGGGACCTCGTTGGCGCCGGGTTTGGGCGGTGTCGTGGGCGGCGGTTGCTCACCTTGCTCGGCCTGCTGGCCCTGTGCCTGGGTTTCGCTGCTGTTCGACGGCTGGGCGGCGACATCGGGCGAAGTTTCCTGCGGCACGGTTTCCGGTGGGGTTGTTTCAGGCTCCGGTTCCGGTTCGGGCGGCGGGGTGGCTTTCTCCTTGAGCAGTTTTTCCACCAGCGCCTTGTTGGTCAGAGCCGGGCGCAGATCCGGCTGACGCTCCAGTGCTTGCTCGTAAGCATCGATGGCCGCTTCCAGCTCACCGCTTTTGGCCAGGGCATTGCCTCGATTGTAGTGGGCATGGGCGTCGTTGCCTTCGGCGAAGCGCTCGGCGGCGCCGGCATAATCACCGGCTTCATAGAGGGCCACGCCTTGCCACTGGTGATTGTCGAAGTGTTGCGCCGCCTCGGCCGGGCGTTTTTGCTTGAGCAAATGCAGGCCCTGTTGATCGGGACGCAGCCACAGGTCCTGGAATTCGAAGGCCTGGCTCGGTTGCGGCAGCACCAGCAAGAGCGGCAGGCACAGCAACCAGCCGCGCCGACCGGCGCAGGCCGCCAGCAGCAGCAATGGCAGCAGCAGCCAGTAGCCCTGATCGGCCCAAGTGTCGAGGCGCAGGGTCTGGCCGTCGTTGCGCAGGTGGCGTGGGCCGTCGAGCAGGCCGAGGGCGCGCAGGTCGGTGTCGCTCAGCCGGGCATGGCGATAACGCCCGTCGAGATCATTGACGAAAGCTTTCAGGCCGGGCTCGTCTAAGCGCGGCACGCGGATCGCGCCCTGTTCGTCCTTGAGAAAGCTGCCGTCTTCCTGGGTGATCGGCGAGCCCTCTGCGGTGCCGATGCCGAGCATCAGCAACTGCGTGGATTTACCCGCCAGCGCCCGGCGAATGCCCTGGCGTTCCTGTTCAGTCAGGGCGGAGCCGATCAACAGGATCCGCCCGTCGCCCAGCGCAGCCTGATCCAGCAGCGCCAGGGCCTTGAGCACCGCCAGATCAGCACGATGCCCGGCCTCGGGCATCAACGAAGGCTTCAGGGCGTCCAGCAGGTTGTGGCTGGTGGCCAGATCGTCAGACAGTGGCACCAAGGTGTGCGCGCTGCCGGCGTAGACGACGATAGCGGTCTGCGCGTCGCTGCGCACTTGCAGCAGGTCGAAGAGCTTGCGCCGGGCTTGCTCCAGGCGGTTGGGGACCACGTCGGTGGCGAGCATTTCCGGGGTCAGCTCGAGAATCACCACCAGCGGATCGGCGGGTTTCTGGCTGATCTGCTCGACCCGCTGCCAACTCGGGCCCAACAGGGCGAACAGGGTCAGCATCCAGGCGACGCCAAGGGCAATCCACGGCAATTTGCTGTCACGGCCACTGCCGCCACTGAGCAGCGCGGCGTGAAAGGCCGGCGGCAGAATCATCTGCCAGCGTCCGGCGCGCTTCTGCCGATGCCACAGTTGCCAGAGCAGCCAGCCCAGCAATGGCACCAGTAAAAGCCACCACGGACGGAACCAGTACGGCCACAGCGCACTCATCGGCGCCTCCGCAGGCGCAGACGCTTGAGGCGCTGGCGCCAGTCGGGCAGCAGTTGTGTTTGCAAAAACAGATCCTTGGTAAACAGTCGTTGCAGCGGGTGATCGGGCCAGAGCACGCGGGCCGCCAGTAACATGCTCAAGAGCAAGGCCAGGGCCAGCGGCCATTGATACAGCGCCTGTTCCGGACGCGCCTGGGTCGGTTGCTGGGCCACGGGTTCGAGTTGGTCGAGGGTGTCCTTGATCGTTTGCAGTTCCTTGCCGTCACGGGCGCGGAAGTACTGGCCGCCGGTGGCCTCGGCGATGGCCTTGAGGGAAGGCTCGTCGAGGTCCAGGCTCGGGTTGACGCCGAGGAATCCCGGGGTGCCGCTTTCTTCCGGGTCGGCGCCGATGCCGATCGGATAGATCTTCACGCCTTCCCGGGCCGCCAGCCGGGCGGCGGTGAGCGGATCGATTTCGCCGCCGTTGTTGGCACCGTCCGTGACCAGGATCAGCACGCGGCTATGAGCCGGGCGCAGGCGCAGGCGCTTGAGGGCCAGGCCGATGGCGTCACCGATGGCGGTGTTCTTGCCGGCAATGCCGATGCGCGCTTCGTCGAGCCAGACCCGCACGGTGTGGCGGTCGAAGGTCAGTGGCGCCTGCAGATAGGCCTGGCTGCCGAACAGGATCAGGCCGACCCGGTCGCCCTCGCGGCTTTCCAGGAAGTCGCCCAGCAGCAACTGGACCAGTGTCAGGCGGCTGACTTCCTCGTCATGCCACTCCATGTCGGGGAAGTCCATGGAGCCGGAGACGTCCACCGCCACGAGCAGGTCGCGGCCACTGGCGGCAATCGGCAAAGGTTCACCGAGCCACTGCGGACGCGCCGCGGCGGTCAGCAACAGCAGCCACAGCAGCACGAAGGGGGCCTGCTGGCGCCAGTTCGGCAGGTTGGAGCGGGCACGGCGCCGCGCCAGGCCTTCGAGATCGCTGAGAAAGCTGACCTTGAGCGCCGGTTCGCCACTGTCGGCCGCGGGCAGCACGATGCGCAGCAGCCAGGGCAAAGGCAGCAGGGCGAAGATCCACGGCCAGGCGAATTCAAACATGCTTGCGAATCCAGGTGTCGATGGCCTGGGTCAGGCCGGCGATGGCCTTGTCATCGAGTTTGCACTCGGGCTTGTAGGCGCCTTCTACCAGGACCATCCAGCGGGTCAGGCCGGCGGCCGGGCAACGGTTGTCGAGAAACGCCAGCCATTTGCGGCCATTGAGGGTGTGGCTCTGGCTGTAGGGGTAGTGGTTGCGGCACAGGCGCTTGAGCAAACCGTTCAATTGCTGCAACCAGGCACCCGCCGGTGCGCCGTCATAGGGTTTGGGCATCAGCGCCAGCTCCGCCAGTGCGGCGAGGCGCACGGGATCGAGCGGCTGCTCGCTGCGCACCACCGGACGGCGATCAGGAATGAAGCGCCGCAGTTTCCACAGACCGAAGCCGATCGCCGGCAGCAACAACAGCAGCAACCACCAGCCCGGTGCCGGTGGCCAGAAGCCGATGGCAGGCGGGGAAATCAGCGGTTGCAGTTGCCCGAGTCCGTTCATCGGCCTTTCCCCGGTTTCTCTGGGTTCAGGTATTCGCGCAGTTGCTCGACCATCTCGCTCTGGGTGCTCAGGGGCATCAGCAGGACCCGCAGCTTTTGCGCCAGCAGCTCCCAGCGGGCGATACGTGCTTCGGCCAGGGCGCGGTAAGTCTGGCGCAGTTCGAAGTTCAGCGTGTCGAGTTCCAGCTGGGCGCCGCGCTCGGCGAAGCGCAACAGACCGGCAGCGGGCAGGGCATGATCCAGCGGGTCGGAAAGTGGCAGCAGCAACAGGTCGCAATGGCGCGACAGCAGGCTCAACTGTTGCTCGGCGCTGTCCGAGAGGGCGCGCTCGTCGCAGATCACGATCACCAGGCTGCCCGGGCGCGACACCTCGCGGGCGCGGCGCAAGGCAATGCCAAAGGCGTCGCGATCCGGCTCGCCTTCGCTGTGCAGCGACTGGTTGACCCGCACCAGGCGGTTGAGCAACTGCAGCAGGCTCTGTTTGCTGCGCCGGGGCTTGATCTCATAGTGCTCGTTGTCGCCATAGACGAGGCCGCCGACCCGGTCGTTGTGGCCAAGGGCTGCCCAGCCGATCAAGGCGGCGGCCTGGGCGGCCAGCACCGACTTGAACATCAGCCCCGAGCCGAAGAACAGCCGGCGGCTTTGCTCGACCATGATGAAAATCGGTCGTTCGCGCTCTTCGTGAAACAGTTTGGTGTGGGGTTCCTGGGTCCGCGCCGTGACGCGCCAGTCGATGGTGCGCACGTCGTCACCGGCCTGGTAGACGCGCACCTGATCGAAGTCGACGCCGCGCCCGCGCAGCTTGGAATGGTGCAGGCCGATCAGCGGGCTGCGCTGGCCGGGCGTGGAAAACAGCTGCACCTCGCGCACCCGATGGCGCATCTCGATCAGGTCGGCGAGGCTGACACGGATGCCCGGCTCGGGCGGCAGGCTGGCGTTCATCGGGGTCAAGCGACGGCTACGACGTCGAGAATGCGCTGCACGACGCGATCCTGATCGATGCCCGCGGCTTCGGCTTCAAATGACAGAATGATGCGGTGGCGCAGGACGTCGAACAGCACCGCCTGGATGTCTTCCGGGCTGACGAAGTCGCGCCCGGCCAGCCAGGCGTGGGCCCGGGCGCAGCGGTCGAGGGCGATCGAGCCGCGGGGGCTGGCGCCGTAGGCGATCCATTCGGCCATTTCCGGGTCGAACTTGGCCGGGGTACGGGTGGCCATGACCAGCTGCACCAGGTATTCCTCCACGGCATCGGCCATGTACAGGCCGAGGATTTCCTTGCGCGCGGCGAAGATCGCCTGCTGGCTGACCCGGCGCTCGGGTTTGGTCTCGCCATTGAGGGCTTCGCCCCGGGCCTGCTGGAGGATGCGGCGTTCCACGGCCGCGTCGGGGAAACCGATTTTCACGTGCATCAGGAAACGGTCGAGCTGGGCTTCGGGCAGCGGGTAGGTGCCTTCCTGCTCGATGGGGTTCTGCGTGGCCATCACCAGGAACAGCGGCGACAGCTCATAGGTGCTGCGCCCGACACTGACCTGGCGCTCGGCCATGGCTTCGAGCAGCGCCGACTGGACCTTGGCCGGGGCACGGTTGATCTCGTCCGCCAGCACCAGGTTGTGGAAGATCGGGCCTTGCTGGAACACGAAGCTGCCGGTTTCCGGGCGATAGATTTCCGTGCCGGTGATGTCGGCCGGCAACAGGTCCGGAGTGAACTGGATGCGATGGAACTGTGCCTCGATGCCTTCGGCCAGTTCTTTGATGGCCTTGGTCTTGGCCAGGCCAGGGGCACCCTCGACCAGCATGTGGCCGTCGGCGAGCAGGGCGATGAGCAAGCGCTCGATGAGTTTTTCCTGGCCGAGAATCTGCGTTGAAAGAAAGGTTCGCAGCGCGAGCAGCGCTTCACGATGTTCCATCGGTGACTGTTCCTGGAAAGGGGGACCGCGGGCGTTCGAATAACGCCAGGGCTGAGGGCGCTACTTTAATCCATCGCGGGGGGCGGCGACTAACGGCATTTTGTGCAAAGTGCGGGAATTGGTCCGCATTCGTTGTAGGAGATTTTCCCAGTTAAGCGGGAGGTGGTGTTCTTTCGGGCCTCATCGCCGGCAAGCCAGCTCCTACAGGTATCGGTGCGTTGCCCGAAATCGGTGCAACACATCGGCCCCTGTAGGAGCTGGCTTGCCAGCGATGAGGCCGGTTCAGTCACCGTCAAATCTGGCTAATGAATGTCCCGGTGCCATCAAGCATGTTGTTCAGGGTTTCCACGACTTCCGCCAGATCCACCATGTCCGGGTTAAAAGTGATCTCCAGCACATCATCCCCATTCAACGCATCGGCATCCGCCGCCGCGATTTCAATCTTCAGCAGCCCCGGCGAGAGGGTCACTTTCACGCCATCGAGGGTCGAAGGCTCGCCGTCCAGAGTGATCTCCAGCTCATCCTCATCCGGGTAGCGGCTCATCAAAAACATGTCGCCCTTGTCGCTGTGGCAGCAGAGCATGGCCATGTTGTCTTCTTCGTCGTCGCACGGGTTGACGATCAAGAGGGCGGTTTGCATTTTCATGGGGAATTCCTGGCTCGACGAGGGTGTAGACACAATAAGGAGCGATTCTGCCAGCCCGCGCAATTTTCTGCTCGTCCAAGTGTCCGCGAAGGTGTCGTGAACGGTCAGTGTGTTACCGGTCATTTCTGGTACGGACGTACCGTAAAAACCGACGTAAAGCCGCCATTTTCCTCTGTGCCTGCTAGTGTTAACCGATGCCCGCGCCTTGTGCTGCGTGGTGATGACCGAATATGTCGCAGCACCGCAAGCATGGGCCTTGCCGCACTGGTTAAGCTGCGCATCGAATGGATACCTGTAAAGACATTGTGCAATTGATCGCAGAGTCGTTTTTACAGATGCCCATCCAGGGAAAGTGAATGTGACCCGAGGGTTTCGTTCAGCTTCACCCACCTGTCACCCTGTTTCCTCTGCCCGAGAATCAGGAGCAGGGTGACAGACCGCCCCGAACGGGGTTTTACACGCGAAGCTTCCATCAATAACAAGCCCAAGCGGAGTACCACAGATGGCGTTCTTCACCGCAGCCAGCAAAGCCGACTTCCAGCACCAACTGCAAGCGGCACTGGCGCAGCACATCAGTGAACAGGCACTGCCACAAGTGGCGCTGTTCGCTGAACAATTCTTCGGCATCATTTCCCTTGACGAGCTGACCCAGCGTCGGTTGTCCGACCTTGCTGGGTGCACCCTTTCTGCATGGCGTCTACTTGAACGCTTCGATCACGCACAGCCCCAGGTGCGGGTCTACAACCCGGATTACGAACGCCACGGCTGGCAGTCGACCCACACCGCGGTCGAAGTGCTGCACCACGACCTGCCGTTCCTGGTGGACTCGGTGCGCACCGAGCTGAACCGTCGCGGCTACAGCATCCATACCCTGCAAACCACCGTGCTCAGCGTGCGTCGTGGCAGCAATGGCGAGTTGCTGGAAATCCTGCCCAAGGGCACCCAGGGCGACGACGTGCTGCAAGAGTCGTTGATGTACCTGGAAATCGACCGCTGCGCCAACACCGCCGAACTCAATGTGCTGACCAAGGAACTGGAACAGGTACTGGGTGAAGTGCGCGTGGCCGTCGGCGATTTCGAGCCGATGAAGGCCAAGGTCGAGGAAATCCTCGGCAAGCTGGACAACAGCCAGTTCGCCATCGATGCCGACGAAAAGAACGAAATCAAGAGTTTCCTGGAATGGCTGGTGGGCAACCACTTCACCTTCCTTGGTTATGAAGAGTTCGTGGTGCGCGACGAGGCCGATGGCGGCCATATCGTCTACGACCAGGACTCCTTCCTCGGCCTGACCAAGCTGCTGCGCGCCGGCCTGACCTACGATGACCTGCGCATCGAAGACTACGCCGTGAACTACCTGCGCGAACCGACCCTGCTGTCGTTCGCCAAGGCCGCGCATCCGAGCCGTGTGCACCGTCCGGCCTACCCGGACTACGTGTCGATCCGTGAAATCGACGCCGACGGCAACGTCATCAAGGAATGCCGTTTCATGGGCCTGTACACCTCTTCGGTGTATGGCGAGAGCGTGCGGGTCATCCCGTACATCCGCCGCAAGGTCGAGGAAATCGAACGCCGCTCCGGCTTCCAGGCCAAGGCCCACCTGGGCAAGGAACTGGCGCAGGTCCTCGAAGTGCTGCCCCGTGACGACCTGTTCCAGACCCCGGTGGACGAGCTGTTCAGCACCGTGATGTCGATCGTGCAGATCCAGGAACGCAACAAGATCCGTGTGTTCCTGCGCAAGGATCCGTACGGTCGTTTCTGCTACTGCCTCGCCTACGTGCCGCGCGACATCTACTCCACCGAAGTGCGCCAGAAGATCCAGCAAGTGCTGATGGATCGCCTGAAAGCCTCGGATTGCGAATTCTGGACGTTCTTCTCCGAATCCGTGCTGGCCCGCGTGCAACTGATCCTGCGCGTCGACCCGAAAAATCGCCTCGACATCGATCCGCTGCTGCTCGAGCGCGAAGTGGTGCAGGCCTGCCGCAGCTGGCAGGACGACTACGCCGCCCTCACCGTCGAGAGCTTCGGCGAAGCCCACGGCACCAACGTCCTGGCGGACTTCCCGAAAGGCTTCCCGGCCGGTTACCGCGAGCGTTTTGCCGCGCACTCCGCCGTGGTCGACATGCAGCACCTGCTGAGCCTGAACGAAAAGAATCCGCTGGTGATGAGCTTCTACCAGCCGCTGACCCAGGCCGGTAAACAGCAACTGCATTGCAAGCTGTACCACGCCGATACGCCGCTGGCGCTGTCCGACGTCCTGCCGATCCTGGAAAACCTCGGCCTGCGCGTGCTGGGCGAATTCCCGTATCGCCTGCGTCACACCAATGGCCGCGAGTTCTGGATTCACGACTTCGCGTTCACCGCCGCCGAAGGTCTGGACCTCGACATCCAGCAACTCAACGACACCCTGCAGGACGCCTTTGTGCACATCGTTCGTGGCGAAGCCGAGAACGATGCGTTCAACCGCCTGGTCCTGACCGCCGGCCTGCCATGGCGCGACGTGGCGCTGTTGCGTGCCTATGCCCGCTACATGAAGCAGATTCGTCTGGGCTTCGACCTGGGCTATATCGCCAGCACCCTGAACAACCACACCGACATCGCCCGCGAGTTGACCCGGTTGTTCAAGACCCGTTTCTACCTGGCGCGCAAACTGTCGGGCGATGATCTGGAAGACAAACAGCAACGTCTGGAACACGCGATCATTGCCGCTCTGGACGAAGTCCAGGTGTTGAACGAAGACCGCATCCTGCGTCGCTACCTTGACCTGATCAAGGCGACCCTGCGCACCAACTTCTACCAGACCGATGCCAACGGCAAGAACAAGTCGTACTTCAGCTTCAAGTTCAATCCGCACTTGATCCCCGAGCTGCCGAAGCCGGTGCCGAAGTTCGAAATCTTTGTCTACTCGCCGCGCGTTGAAGGCGTGCACCTGCGCTTCGGCAACGTGGCCCGTGGCGGCCTGCGCTGGTCCGACCGTGAAGAAGACTTCCGTACCGAAGTCCTTGGCCTGGTAAAAGCCCAGCAAGTGAAGAACTCGGTCATCGTGCCGGTGGGTGCCAAGGGCGGCTTCCTGCCGCGTCGCCTGCCACTGGGTGGTAGCCGTGACGAGATCGCGGCCGAGGGCATCGCTTGCTACCGCATCTTCATTTCCGGCCTGCTGGACATCACCGACAACCTCAAGGACGGCGCCCTGGT
>Ga0160460_100970_pt1 | contig 12077 bp, 8 predicted proteins | sample HID1973M_E6MG_FD_108238 | JGI IMG/M metagenome (GOLD analysis project Ga0160460, IMG submission 108238) | Enriched mosquito-associated microbial communities from UW Madison campus, WI, USA - HID1973M_E6 MG | ecosystem: Host-associated > Arthropoda: Insects > Digestive system > Unclassified ... | reverse complement strand
GACGGAGCCAGCCGGCGACAGCAGCTGTTCCGTATCACGATCCCGCTCCTGACGCCGATCATCTTCTTCAACGCGGTGCTGCAGCTGATCGGCACGTTCCAGTCGTTCACGCAGGCGTACATCGTCTCGGGCGGGACGGGCGGACCCGTCGACTCGACGCTCTTCTACACGCTGTACCTGTACCAGCAGGGTTTCACGAACTACAACATGGGCTACGCGTCGGCCATGGCGTGGCTGCTGCTGGTCATCATCGGCATTCTGACCGTCCTGATGTTCTGGACCTCGAGATTCTGGGTTTTCTACGATGACCAAGATTGACGACGCCGCCACCGCGGCCCCCCTCGCGACCGAGACCATCGTCACCGGCCGGCCGCCGTACGCCCGCAGACGGAGCCCCTTCCGCCGGCCCGTGACGAGCATCGTGCGCCACGCCCTGCTCATCGCGCTCGCGCTGGCGATGCTCTATCCGGTGATCTGGATGGTCGTCAGCTCGCTGCGGCCGAACGACGAGATCTTCCGCGACCCGGGCATCGTCCCCGACAGCTTCGAGGTGTCCAACTACACCGACGGCTGGAACGCCTTGGCGTATCCGTTCAACGTCTACATGTGGAACTCCGCGCTGATCGTGATCGGCTGCATCATCGGCAACCTGGCTTCGTGCTCGATGGCCGCCTACGCGTTCGCGCGCCTGTCGTTCAACGGCAAGCGGTTCTGGTTCGCGGTGATGCTCCTGAGCATCATGCTCCCGATCCACGTGATCATCGTGCCGCAGTACGTGCTGTTCTCCCAGCTGGGATGGGTGAACACCTTCCTGCCGCTCATCGTGCCGAAGCTCCTGGCCACCGATGCCTTCTTCATCTTCCTGATGGTCCAGTTCATCCGGGGCATCCCCAAGGAGCTGGATGAGGCTGCCCGCATCGACGGAGCGGGTCACCCGCGCATCTTCCTGCAGATCATCCTCCCGCTGATGGTGCCCGCGCTGGCGACGACGGCCATCTTCACCTTCATCTGGACCTGGAACGACTTCTTCTCCCAGCTGATCTTCCTGACCAAGCCCGAGCTGTACACCGTGCCGCTCGCGCTGCGGTCCTTCGAGGACGCCCAGAGCTCCACCAACTACGCACAGATGTTCGCGATGAGCGTCGTCTCACTCATTCCGATCTTCCTGATCTTCCTGTTCGGGCAGAAGTTCCTCATCAAGGGGATCGCGACGACCGGGATCAAGTGACGCTCCCCTCACGCATCGCTTCACGGGCGACCCGCCCGACCTCATCACAACGCACCAACACCACTCACCGACTCCGGTCGAAAGGATGCAAGACATGCGACGCACCACAACCGCACCGCGCTGGTTGCTGCTGACCTCCGCCGGCGCAGCGACGATGCTGACGCTGACGGCGTGCGCAGGTTCGGCGGAGAGCCCCGCCACCGGCCCGACCCTGTCCGACGAGCCCGTGACGCTCAGCTTCACCTGGTGGGGCAACGACGTGCGCCACGGGATCACGGAAGAGCTCATCGCGGCCTTCGAGGCCGAGCACGACAACATCACCATCGAGCCGCAGTACACCGACTGGGCCGGCTACTGGGACAAGCTCGCGACGACCGTCGCCGCCGGCGACGCCCCCGACATCATCCAGATGGACGAGAAGCAGCTCTCGACGTACGCAGCCAACGGCGTCCTGCTGGATCTGGGCACACTGGGCGATCAGCTGCCCACCGGCGACTTCCCCGAGTCGGTGCTCGGAACGGGCGCGCTCGACGGCACGCAGTACGGCATCCCGGTGGGCATCAACACCTACACGTACATGGCCAACGTGGATCTGCTCGACAGCCTCGGCATCGACGTGCCCGACGACCAGACGTGGTCGTGGGACGACCTCAACGAGGTCGCCGAGGCGGTCACCGCAGCCAGCGGCGGCGCGGTGGTCGGCTCGCAGTCGTGGGGCTTCGAGGACGGCGGCCTCAACAACTGGCTTCGCCAGCACGGCGAGTCGCTCTACGCCGAGGACGGCTCGCCGGAGGTGACCGCGAGCGAGAAGACGCTGGCAGCGTGGTGGCAGAACCTGCTCGACGTGACCGAGGCCGGCGGCACGCCCGCCCCCTCGGCGACGATCGAACGCGAGTCGGCCGGTCTCGCCGAGTCGTTCACCGCGACGAATCAGTCGGCCTTCGGCCCGTGGTGGTCCAACCAGGTCGCCGCACTCCGTGACGCGAGCGGCCAGAACCTCGTGCCGCTCATGGTGCCGACGCCGGACGAGGGCGAGGACGCGGCCGCGTACTACAAGCCGTCGATGTTCTGGTCGGCCTCGGCGAAGACTGAGCACCCGGCGGAGGTCGCGCTGTTCCTCGACTTCCTCGCCAACAGCGAGGATGCCGCCGATCTGCTGCTCGCCGAGCGCGGCGTGCCGGCAAACGAGAAGATCCGCGAGTACATCACCCCGAAGCTCTCCGAGGTCGATCAAGAGGTCGTCGGGTTCCTCGACGACATCGCACCACGCGTCGGCGACGCGCCCCCGGCGACCCCGCCGGGCGGTGGAGCGATCGAGACGATCATCGATCAGCACACCCAGCAGGTGCTGTTCGGCGAGATGTCGCCCGAGGACGCCGCCGCGAGCTTCATCGAAGAGCTGCAACGGGCGCTGGACGACGCAGCCATCTAGCCGACGGCAGGGACCGCGCCGTCCCGACGGCGCGGGTCCCGTCGTCCCCAGACCGTTCGGGGCCGGACCGAAGTGATGAGGGGTCCGGTCCCGGGCGGCCGCGCACTTCCGATGTCGGCGGCCGAATGCGCCCCGACAGGGTTGTCGGCGCCCAAGATTGAGAGAGAGGAGGGGGTTTCCTTGAGCGAGGTCACGTCGCGCCCCATCACGATGGCGCAGGTCGCACAGTACGCCGGTGTGTCCCAGGCATCCGTTTCGCGCGTCCTCAACGGAGTCGCCACCGTCGATCCCGCGATCGTCGCGAAGGTCAATCGAGCGGTCGCGGCGCTGAACTACTCGCCGAGCGAGGCGGCACGCAGCCTCGTGCGAGGGAGCAGCCACACCATCGCGCTGCTGGTGCCGGACCTCGAGAATCCGATGTTCCAGGGCGTGCTCAAAGGTCTCACCGTGGCCGCCGCGCGGGACGGATACCGCGTGCTGGTCGCCGACAGCGCCGAGGCGGTCGGCGTCGAGGCCGACATCGCGAGCGAGGCGCGCAGCAAATGCGACGCCCTGGTGCTGGTCTCGCCACGGATGCCGGACGCCGAGTTGCGCGAACTGATCCAGCGAACGACGCCCGTCGTGGTGGTCAACCGCCGTGTGGACGACACCCCGGCCGCCCAGCTCTCGGTCGACTACGTCACCGCGGTCAGGGAGCTCGGCGTCCACCTGCGCGGCTTCGGCCACCGGCGTATCGCCTACGTCGCCGGCCCCGCGCTCAGCTACGCGAACGAGCAGCGCGCACAGGGGCTGGGGGAGCTGGCGAGGGAGCACCCCGACCTGGAATTCCTCACGATCCCCGCGGGGTCGAGCATGGAGGCCGGTTACGACGCGGCCGACGCGGTGCTGGAGACCGGCGCGACCGCCGCGATCGCGTTCAACGACCTCGTCGCCCTCGGGCTCATGTCGCGCCTTCGCGAAGTCGGCGTCGAGGTTCCCGACCAACTCTCGATCGTCGGGATCGACGACATCCCGCAGTCCCGTTTCGCCGCCCCTCCTCTGACGACCATGTCGGTTCCGCGGATCGAGATCGGGCGGCAGGCGTGGAATCGCATGCGTCAATCGCTGGACGGCGAGACCGCCGACCACCCCCTGTTCTACCGCCCCGTCCTCGTGGCGCGCCGCAGCTCCGGTCCCGCCTCGCACGCCAGTGGCTGGGTCGGTCCCGCCCGCCCCGTGCTGCGGCTGGGATCCAAGGTCGTCGCCCAGTACGAGGAGGGCGTGAACGTCGACTCCGTGCTGTCGCCGCGGCCGTATCTGGATGCCGTGATCTCCCGCACCGGCACTCCGCTCTCCGTGACGGAGCCGACCGACCACCCGCACCACCTCGGTGTGAGCCTCGCCATCGCCGACGTCAACGGCACGTCGTACTGGGGAGGACGCACCTACGTGCGCGGGGAGGGATCGGTCATGGTGCCCAACCACGGCCGGCAGCGCCGCGATCGCCTGCGCATCGACGGTCACGCCCTCGACGAACGACTCAGCTGGGTCGACGAACACGGCACGACGCAGCTGGTCGAGGTGCGCGAGCTCCGTTCGGCCGAGCTGGCGAACGGCTGGGCGCTGCGGTGGCGCAGTCACCTCAAGGCGACGCTCGACGCGATCACCTTCGGCTCCCCGGCGACCAACGGGCGCGACGGCGCCGGGTACGGGGGCATCTTCTGGCGATTCGCGCCCGAGATCGCCCGGGTCTTCAGCCCGGCCGGCGACACCGAGCGCGACGTGCACGGCGCGGCGACGCCGTGGATCGCGTTCACCTTCCCGGAGCGCGCCACGACCGTGGTGCTGACGCAGGGAGACGAGCCCCTGCCGTGGTTCGTGAGGTTCGCCGAGTACCTCGGCGCCGGGCCGTCCGTCGCGTGGGACCAGCCCCGCACGATTCCCGAGGGCGGCCAGCTGAATCTCGAGCTGACGGCGTACGTCCTCGACGAGGAGCTCGCCGACGCGGCGGCCGTCGACGCGGCCCTGCCCGCTCTGCGTGCCGAGGCGGGGCTGTGACCACGCGCCTCCGGGTCGGCGTCGCCGGGGTCCACGGCCATGGGCGCAGCCACGTGGACACCGTGCTGGCCGCGCCCGACCTCGAACTCGTCGCCGTCGCCGACCCCCGGGGCGGCGGCGACGTCCCCTCCTCGGCGCGGGTGTTCGCCGACGCCGCCGCGATGATCCACGACGTCGACCTCGACGCGGTCGTGCTCAGCACGCCGATACCCACCCACGCGGCGCTGGCACGGCTCGCGCTCGCGCGCGGCGCGCACGTGCTCCTCGAGAAGCCGCCGGTGCCGTCGGTCGCCGAGCATCACGCGCTCGTCGGTGCGGCGGGTGCCGCCTCCCGTGCCGTGCAGGTCGGCTTCCAGTCCCTGGGAAGCGAAGGGGTTCCGGCGACAGCCGACGCCGTGGCGTCGGGTGTGATCGGCGAGGTGCTCCACTACGGGGCGGTGGGGCAATGGACGCGGTCCGAGGAGTACTGGCGACGGGCGCCGTGGGCCGGCCGCCGGGTGGTCGACGGGCGCCTGGTCGCGGACGGCGTCGCGACCAACCCGCTCGCCCACGCGATCGCGACGGCGTTCGCGATCGCGGGCGCCGCCGCGCCGGAGGACATCGTCGGGATCGACGCGGACCTGCGCCGCGCGAACGACATCGAGACGGACGACACGTCCTCGCTGGTGGTCGAGCTGCGCGGGGGAGATCGGGTCGCCGCAGGCTTGGCGGTGACCGCGGCCGACCGCCACGAGCCGTACGTCCTGGTGCGCGGCACTCGAGGCTTCCTCGTCTACCTCTACACACTCGACACCCTCCACGTCCATCGCGACGGCGCGCGGCTGCCGCGCGGCTATGCGTTCGCGCGCACGGGGATGCTCGAGAACCTCGCGCGACACATCCGGGAGGGGGAGGCCCTGCTCGCGCCGATCGAATGCACCGGCGCCTTCACGCGCGTGCTCGAGCAGATCGTGACCGGCCCGCCGCCCACCCTCGTGGATCCGGAACTCGTGCGTGTCGAGGCATCCGCGGGCGAGACCTTCCGCGTCGTCGCCGGCGTCGAGGACGCCGTCGAGCGGGTGGCATGGGAGGCGCGGACCTTCCGCGAGCTCGGGGTGCTCTGACTCGGACGCGTCGTGATCGGGCGGTGATCAGCGGCCGACGCCGATGATGGCCGAGGCGTCGTCGTCGACAGGGGCGGTGGAATTGCGCACCACCAGCGGGGACGACTCGTACAGACGGTGCGTGGGCGCGTCGGGGTCGTCGAGCTGCCACATCAGCAGCTGCACCGCCGCGCGCCCCTGCTGATGCGGTCGCTGCTGCAGCGTGGTGAGCGAGAACATGTCGGCGTAGGCGTGGTCGTCGATGCCGACGACGCTGAGCCGTTCCGGGACGCGGATGCCCAGCCGGCGGGCGGCGATGATCGCGCCGACGGCGACCTCGTCGCACACGCCGACGATGGCCGTCGGGCGGGTGCGGCGATCGCCGAGCAGCTCGACGGCGGCCCCGTAACCGCCGGGCATCGTCACCTCCGATTGGATATGGCGGGCGGATGCCTCGAGCCCGGCCTCCCGCATCGCGGAGCGATACCCGTCCAGGCGCCGGCCGTCGCCGAAGCTGGTATGGCGCCCGTCGGGGTCACCGCCCAGGAAGGCGATCTCGCGATGCCCGAGGCCCAGCAGGTGATCGGTCGCGATGCGGGCGGCCGCCTCGTCATCGATGGAGACGGCATTCGTGCCCACGTCGTAGCCGCCGACGGCGACCACCGGCTTGCCGAACGCGACGAGGCGCTCGAGCTCCCGCGCATTGGGTTCGATGCCGACCGCGATCAGTCCGTCGAACCTCTTGCGGGCCAGGAAGTGCTCGAACATCTCGCGACGCGCGGCGGACTCGGGAGGCGCGCCGTAGAGCGCCAGGTCGTAGCGGCGCTCCAGCAGAGCGTCCTGGACTCCCTCCAGGACCTGGGCGAAGAACCACCGGTCGAGCGACGGCATGACGACGCCGACGGTCTGGGTGCGTCCGGTCACCAGGCTCACCGCGCTCGTGGTCGGGACATAGCCGAGGGCGGCGGCGGCATCCTTCACCCGCGTGCGGGTCGCCTCGGAGACGTAGCCCGCTCCGGTCAGCGCACGCGAGGCCGTCGACTTCGAGACGCCTGCCGCCCGAGCAACGTCGGCGATGCCCGCCATCGGGTCCTCCTCGCGCACCGGGGACGCCGCCGTCACCCGGGTTTCTGGAACCGGTTCCAGGGGTCATTGTGCCGTGATCGGTCAACGTATGCCAGCCCAGGGGTCCGTGTTTACCGACTTGTGATCCGCGGTCATTGTGCGCTCTGGCGGCATCCCCTAGTTTGAGCATGGAATCGGTTCCCGATCTCGCATGTGCGGAGCCCGAGAGGCGTGGCTCCGCGAACTCAAAGAGGAGGCAGACACCATGACTGCACTGCGATCACGTCGTCGACACGGCTACATCGCGCTCGGACTGACGGCCGTCGCGGCCCTCACCCTCGCCGGCTGCGCGGAGGGTGGCGACGACAGTGGCGACAGCGGCTCGGTCGAAGGAGAGACCGTCGAGATCGCCGGCGGCATCACCGGCTCGGAGGCGGACAACCTCCAGAAGTCGTTCGAGCAGTTCGAGAAGGACACCGGCATCACGGTCAAGTACACGGGCGACAAGGGCTTCGAGGGCAACATCGTCACCAAGGTGGCGGGTGGGTCCGCGCCCGACATCGCCATCGTCCCCCAGCCCGGCCTGCTGCGCTCGCTCATCGAGACCGGTGAGGTCAAGGAGGCGACTCAGGCGGTCTCGGACAACGTCGACAAGTACTGGGCGCCCGCCTGGAAGGACTACGGCTCGCTCGACGGCACGTTCTACGCCGCGCCGATGCTCGCGAACCTCAAGGGCTACGTCTACTACTCGCCGGCGAAGTTCGAGGAGTGGGGCGTCGAGGTTCCCACGACGTGGGACGAGCTGCTCACGCTCACCGACACGATCCGCGAGAAGACCGGGCAGCCCCCGTGGTGCGCCGGCTTCTCCTCGGAGGCCGCTTCGGGCTGGCCGGGCACCGACTGGGTGGAGGACCTCGTCCTGCGGCAGGCGGGTGCGGACGTGTACGACAGCTGGGCCGCCGGCGACACCCCGTTCACGGACCCCGACATCGAGGCCGCGTTCGACTCGGTCGGCGACATCCTCCTGAACCCCGACTACGTCAACGCCGGGTTCGGCGACGTCAAGAGCATCAACTCGACCGCGTTCGGCGACCCGATCGCTGCGGCGGTGGCCAACGACACCTGCGCGCTCACGCACCAGGGCTCGTTCCTCACGGCGAACTTCCTCACGGCGCAGACCGCTGACGGACAGACGCCGACGATCGCTCCGGACGGGGACATCTACGCCTTCATCCTTCCGGGCGTCAAGGAGGGTGAGCTCGCGGTCGAGGGCGGCGGCGAGTTCGTCACGCCGTTCTCGGACGACGCGGCGACGCAGCAGGTGCTCGAGTACATGTCGACCCCCGAGTTCGCCGACGCCCGCGTGAAGCTCGGCGGCGCGATCTCGGCCAACACCGGTGCCGACCCGTCGCTCGCATCGAGCGAGTTCCTCACCGACGCGATGAAGATCGTGCAGGACCCGAACACGGTGTTCCGCTTCGACGCCTCCGACCTGATGCCGGCCACGGTCGGATCCGGTTCGTTCTGGCGTGGAATGGTCGACTGGATCGACGGCAAGCCGACGCCGCAGGTGCTGGAAGACATCCAGGCGGGATATCAGGACTGATCCACCGCGTCCTGGTGCCGGGTCCGCACGCTCGCCGAGCGGACCCGGCACCGGGGTGATTCATCCGTCGACGTCGACGGGGGAAGGCAGAACATGTCTCAGACCACAACATCGGCGGCCGACCAGTCGGAGGGGACGCCGCCGCCCGAACGGGGAGGACGCAAGCCTCCGTCACGGAGGACGACCCGCCTGGTCGTCACGATCGGGATCATCCTGATCGCGGCGCTGCTGGTCTTCCTGCTGCTCAGCCCTCCCAACCCGGACGCCCGGCCGGTCTCGCTAGGGGTGTCGTACAACTCGTTCTTCCAGTGGATCGGCAATCTGGGGCCGATCGTCCAGATCCCGATCATCATCCTGGTGTTCGCGGCGGTGGTGGCGATCCTCCTGGTGCTCATCGAGTTCGCACCGCGCCAGGGCACCGGATACTTCTGGCTCCGGCTCATCTCGTGCTTCGCGATCCCGTTCCTCGCGTTCATGCTGCTGCGCCCGTACCAGGGCGCCGTGATCTATGTGATCGCGATCGCCCTCATCGCCGGCGGGCTGCTCTTCTGGGCCGACTACCGGGCCAGCCAGGGCGCCGGGTACGTCTATCAGCTGACGCTGTTCATGGCGCCGGCCGCCATCGCGATCCTCGTGGGGCTCATCTACCCGAGCATCGCGACCATCATCCAGTCGTTCTACGACAAGACCGGCGAGAACTTCGTCGGGATGGAGAACTACGTCTGGGCGTTCACGAACCCGCAAGGGTTCTGGTCGATCATCAACACGCTCATCTGGGCGATCTTCGCGCCGATCTTCGCGACCGTCGTCGGCCTGGCGTACGCCGCGTTCATGGAGCGCGCGCGCGGTGAGCGTCTTCTGAAGGTGCTCGTGTTCATGCCGTTCGCGATCGCGCCGGTCAGCATCAGCCTGATCTGGAAGTTCGTGTACGACTACCGTCAGGGCGAGCAGATCGGCATCCTGAACGCGATCGTCGTGGCCTTCGGCGGCGAACCCGTGAGATGGCTGGACACCTGGCCGCTCGTGAACACGTTCTGCCTGCTCTTCGCGTTCGTCTGGGCGCAGACCGGATTCGCGATGGTCGTGCTGTCGGCGGCGATGAAGGCCGTTCCGGTCGAGCAGCTCGAAGCCGCTCAGCTCGACGGCACGTCGGCCTGGCAGCGATTCATCAACGTCACGGTCCCCGGCATCCGCACGTCGATCGTCGTCGTGCTGACCACGGTCACGATCGCGGCGCTCAAGCTGTACGACATCGTGGCGGTGATGACGGGCGGCCGGTCGAACTCGACCGTGCTGGGCTTCGAGATGGTGAACCAGCAGCAGCGCTTCCAGAGCTACGGTCACGCGGCGGCGCTCGCCGTGCTGATCTTCGTGTTCGTGACGCCGCTGATCGTCTACAACGTCATGCAGCTTCGCAAGCAGAGGGAGGTGCGGTGATGACCGCCGTCGACGCGAAGACGCCGCCGCAGTTCAGCAAGGCCGATGCGCGCAAGGTCGCGCGCGAGACACGGCGCAACGAGGCACTGGCGCACAAGCGTCTGACGTCCCCGCTCGCCACCATCTTCGCCGTCGCGATCGCGTTCCTGTGGACGATCCCGACGCTGGGCCTGCTCATCACCTCGTTCCGACCCGGTGCGGACTCGGCGACGACGGGCTGGTGGACGGTCTTCACCAATCCCGACTTCACGCTCGGCAACTACCAGGCGGCATTGACGTCGGGTGGCACCGCGCTGACGCTGGGAGAGTCCTTCCTCAATTCGCTCGCGATCACGATCCCCGTCACGGTGTTCGCCCTCGCCATCGCGTCGCTGGCCGCGTACGCGTTCGCCTGGATGGACTTCAAGGGGCGGGGTCTGCTGTTCGTGGCCGTCTTCGCCCTGCAGATCGTCCCGATCCAGATGGCGCTCGTGCCGCTGCTGAGCCTGTTCTCGCGAGGGCTCCAGATCGGGGAGGTGCAGATCTTCCCGGGTCTGGAGATGCGCGATGTGGACCACAGCTTCGCGACGGTGTGGATCGCGCACGTCATCTTCGCGATGCCGCTGGCGATCTTCCTGCTGCACAACTTCATCTCCGAGATCCCGTCCGATGTCATCGAGGCGGCGCGCGTGGACGGGGCCGGGCACGGGCAGATCTTCTTCCGGATCATCCTGCCGCTGGCGACGCCCGCGCTCGCGTCGTTCGCGATCCTGGAGTTCATCTGGGTGTGGAACGACCTGCTCGTGGCGACGATCTTCGCTCCGACGACATCGTTGCCGATGACCCAGACACTGAACTCGTTGTCGGGCACCTGGGGCAACCAGTGGTTCCTGGTGTCGGCGGGCGCGTTCCTCGTGCTCTTCGTTCCGATCATCGTGTTCCTCGCACTGCAGCGGTTCTTCGTGCGCGGCCTCATGGCCGGTGCGACGAAGGGCTGACGGGCGGAATGACGGATGCCGCGACCCGGCGAACGCGCCGGGTCGCGGCATCCGTCCGTCTGCGGGGCGCTCGCTAACCTGTTCGCATGGATGCCTCGGCTGAAGCTCCGACCGCCCTCGACGTCGCCGCCGGACTGAGCGCCGCGGAGGTCGCCGAGCGGGTTCGCACGGGCCGCACCAACGCGTTCGTCGCCGACACCAGCCGCAGCGTCTGGAACATCGTCCGGGCGAACGTGTTCACGCTGTTCAACGGCATCGTGTTCGCGTGCTTCTTCGTGCTGTTCGTGCTCGGGCGGTGGCAGGACGCGCTGTTCGGCCTCGCGGCGTTCGCCAACTCGATCATCGGCTGCGTGCAGGAGTTCCGGGCCAAGGCCGCGCTCGATCGGCTGGCGCTGCTGAATGCGCCTCGGGCGCGGGTGCGCCGCGGCGGGATCGAGGCCGAGATCGCTCCGCCGGACATCGTCCTGGACGACATCCTCGTGCTCCGCGCTGGTGATCAGGTGCCGGCCGACGCGGTCGTCGTCCAGACCCGGGGACTGCAGATCGACGAGTCGATGCTCACGGGTGAGTCCGACGCCGTCGACAAGAGGCCGGGCGACGAGGCGCTGTCGGGCTCGATCGTCGTCTCGGGGGAGGGTGCCGCGCAGGTCTCCCGGGTCGGCGCAGACTCGTACGCGAACCGGTTCGCCGGCGAGGCCAAGCGGTTCTCGCTCGTCGCATCCGAGGTGCGCAGCTCCGTGAACCGCGTCCTGAAGTGGATGAGCTGGATCATCGGCCCCGTCGGACTCCTCGTGCTGAACGCCCAGATGATGGTCGCGGGCGGCTGGGAGCAGGCCTGGCAGAACGGCGGCTGGGTGCAGGCGGTCGTCAACACGATCGCCGCACTGACCGCGATGATCCCGCTCGGCCTGGTGCTCATCACCTCCATCACCTTCGCCGTCGGCGCCGCGAAGCTCGCCTCCCGCCAGGTGCTCGTCAACGAGCTGCCGGCCGTCGAGGGACTCGCGCGCGTCGACGTCATCTGCCTCGACAAGACGGGGACGCTGACCGCCGGCGAGATCGCGTTCGATGCGATCGATCGCCTGCCGACCGCCGACCCCGGACTCGACGCGGCGCTCGCGTGGTTCGGTGCGGCACCCGACGCGAACGCGACGGCCCGTTGCCTGCGGGATCCGTTCCCCGTCTCCACCCCGCTGGACGCGGTGGCGTACAT
>Ga0160460_100968_pt1 | contig 12124 bp, 8 predicted proteins | sample HID1973M_E6MG_FD_108238 | JGI IMG/M metagenome (GOLD analysis project Ga0160460, IMG submission 108238) | Enriched mosquito-associated microbial communities from UW Madison campus, WI, USA - HID1973M_E6 MG | ecosystem: Host-associated > Arthropoda: Insects > Digestive system > Unclassified ... | reverse complement strand
TTGACGAGGGTCGACTTGCCGACGCCGGAGTGCCCGACGAACACGGTCGAGTGGCCGACGAGGGACGCACCGATCCGCTCGAGCGGCATCTCCTCCCGGCCGCTCGTGAACACCTCGAGGTCCAGTCCGTCGAAGTGCGCGAGGAAGTCCGCAGGGTCGGCCAGGTCGGTCTTGGTCACGACGAGCAGAGGACGGACGCCGGCATCCAGCGCCGCGACGAGGTAGCGGTCGACGAGGCGTGGGCGCGGCTCAGGATCGGCGGCCGCCACCACGACGAGCATCTGGTCGGCGTTGGCGACGATGACGCGCTCGACCTGGTCGGTGTCGTCGGCGCTTCGTCGCAGCAGGGAGGTGCGCTGCTCGATGCCGACGATGCGCGCGAGTGTGCCGTCGTCGCCCGACGCATCGCCGACGAGGCGGGCGCGGTCGCCCGTGACGATCGGGGTCTTCCGCAGCTCGCGGGCCCGCACCGCGAGCGCCGTGCGCTCGGTGGGCAGGTCCTCGTCGACGAGCACCGTGTAGCGGCCCCTGTCGACGCCGAGCACGCGGGCGATCCGGGCGTCGCTGTGCGCCGGCCGTCGCTTGGTGCGCGGGCGATTGGCCTTGGGGTTGGGCCGTACGCGCACATCGGCCTCGTCGAACTCGTCCTCGTCGTCGTCGAGGTCGTCGAGCCAGCTCATGTCGTCGTCCCGCTCATGGGGCCGGCTCGCTCATCGTCCGGGGTCGGTTCACTGTTCATCCCGATCGCTCCGCGAGCGCCTCCCGCGCCGCCTCACGAGGCGCGCATCGTCTCCTCGGAGAGCCCGCCTTCGGCGTGCTCGCCGTCGAGCATCCGCTGCCAGATCTGCGGGAACTCGGGCATGGTCTTGGCGGTCGTGCCGATGTCGTCGACCTCGACGCCCGCAACGGCCAGGCCGATGAGGGCGCCGGTGGTCGCCATGCGGTGGTCGTGGTGGGCGTGCCAGGTGCCGCCGTGAAGCGCGCGGGGCACGATGCGGATGCCGTCGGCCAGCTCCTCGGCCTCGCCGCCGAGGCCGCGCAGCTCCGCGACCAGCGCCGCGATGCGGTCGGTCTCGTGGCCGCGGATGTGGCCGATGCCGTGCAGCGTCGACGGCGAGTCGGCGAAGGCGGCCAGCGCGAAGATCGTGGGGGTCAGCTCTCCGGCTGCCGAGAGGTCCAGATCGACGCCCTGGATGCCGGAGCCCGCCGTCACGGTGAGCGCGCCGCCGCGGCGGACGACGCGCGCGCCCATCAGCGACAGGATGTCGGTGAGCATCGCGCCCGGCTGCGTGGAGTGCGCGGGCCAGCCGGTGACCGAGACCGAGCCGCCGGCGATCATGGCCGCGGCGAGGAACGGTGCCGCGTTGGACAGGTCGGGCTCGATCGCGACGTCCTTGCCGCGGATCGGCCCGGCCGGCACGATCCACTCGCCGACGCCGGGTCGCTCGACGTGGACGCCGCGGTGCCCGAGGGCCTCGACGGTCATGTCGATGTGAGGGATGCTCGGCAGCCGTTCGCCGGCATGGCGCAGCTGAAGGCCGACGTCGAATCTGGGCGCTGCCAGCAGCAGTCCCGACACGAACTGGCTCGAGGCGCTGGCGTCGATCGTCACCTCGCCGCCGCGCACGTGGCCGTGGCCGCGGACGATGAAGGGGAGCGCCCAGTGGCCGCCGTCGTCGATGTCGACGCCGACGTCGCGCAGCGCCGTGATCATGGCGCCCATCGGGCGGTGCAGCGCGCTCTCGTGCGCGGTGAGCGTCACGTCGCCGCGGGCGAAGCCGCCGAGGCCGGCGACGAAGCGCATGACGGTGCCGGCCTGCCCGCAGTCCACCACGGTGTCGCCGCGCAGCGGCCACACCGGCGTGACCTCGATGTCGTGGCCGTAGAGCCCCGCGCCCTCCACGAACTCGATGCCGACGCCCAGCGACCTGAGCGCGTCGATCATGCGGGCGGAATCGTCGGAGTGCAGGGGTGAGATCAAGCGGCTCGGTCCGTCGGCGAGCGCGGCGAGGATGAGTTCCCGATTCGTCAGCGATTTCGACCCGGGGACGGTCACCGTGGCGTGCAGCGCGCCGTCCGCGACGGGCGCGATCCAGTGGCCGCGCCCGATCGGCGCGGAGTGCGGGGAATACGCGTCGGCTGTCATCGGGTTCTACCCTACTGAACGGCTTCAGATCCGCCGCGCAATGCGGGTCGACACGGGCCGGAAGACACTCACCGAGCGGAGCCGGATGTTCGCCACTCTCGAGCGACTCGATCATGAGACGCCCCTCCTCGCCGAGCGCGCCGCGCAGGTCTCAGGTGGCCTGCAAGAGCCCGCCGTAGACTGGCGCGTGATGAGCGACTCGACCGACCAGGCCCTCCAGCCGGACCAGGCGCAGGATCCCCGTGCGCAGTTCGAAGAGCAGGCGCTGCCCTTCATGGACCAGCTCTACGCCGCCGCCATGCGGATGACCCGCAACCCCGCGGACGCGGCCGACCTCGTGCAGGAGACGTTCGTCAAGGCCTTCGCCTCGTGGCGGACCTTCACGCAGGGCACGAATCTCAAGGCCTGGCTCTACCGCATCCTGACGAACACGTACATCAACACGTACCGCAAGAAGCAGCGCGAGCCGTACCAGGGCACGATCGACGACCTCGAGGACTGGCAGCTCGGCGGCGCGGAGTCGACCACCGCGACGAGCACCCGCTCGGCAGAGGCCGAGGCGATCGACCACATGCCGGCATCTGTCGTGAAGGACGCGCTGCAGTCCATCCCGGAGGACTTCCGGCTGGCGGTGTACCTCGCCGACGTCGAGGGCTTCGCCTACCAGGAGATCGCCGACATCATGAAGACCCCCATCGGCACGGTCATGAGCCGTCTGCATCGTGGCAGGCGAATGCTCCGTGAACTGCTGGCCGACTACGCGAAAGAGCGCGGCATCACCCCCGCCGCCACGAGGAGCACGAAATGACGGACTGCGGCTGTGAGAAGGCGCGGCGCGACCTGGAGGAGTACCTGCGCCACGAGGTCTGCAAGACCAAGCAGAGCGACATCGCCGAGCACCTGGAGCACTGCGCCGGATGCCGCGACGAGGCGCTCGTCGCGCGCACGCTGACCGAGGTGCTCGCGCGGGCCTGCAAGGAGAGCGCGCCCGAGGAGCTGCGCGACCAGGTGCTGGCGAAGCTCCGGGCGGTCCAGGCGGCCCACTGACGCCACCCCGGGTCAGCCGGCGGGCGTGAAGATGGTGAGCGCGCCGGGGACGACGTCGACGGTCAGCGGCAGCGCGCCGATCGGATCGCCGTCGGCGTACGCGGTGACCCCGGCTGCCGACAGCCGCACCGACCGCACACGTCGCATCGACACCTCCGGAACGTCGGCGTGGGTGCCTCGGTAGACGCGCGGGAGCAGGCGCAGCAGCCGCAGGCGTCCGGCCGGCCGGACCAGCACGACGTCGAGGAGACCGTCGGCAGGATCGGCGTCCGGACAGATCGGGATGCCGCCGCCGTACGTGCGCCCGTTGCCCACGGTCGCCATCACGAGGTCGCCGCGCACCTGCTCGCTGGTGCCGTCGGCCAGCTCCATCTCCACCTCGTACGGGATCCCGGCGAGCGTCAGGAACTCGACAAGGATCGCGATGTTGTAGCGCGAGCCGCCCCGCGGCCACCGCATCGCGTTGGCGCGGTCGTTCACCTTCGAGTCGAACCCGCTCGCGAGCACCGAGCCGAAGTACCGTGTCGACCCGTCCTGACGCGTCACCCGTGCCAGGTCGATCGCGCGGGTGACGCCGGCGGCGATCGCGTCCGCAGCCGCTGAGGCCTCGAGCTCGCGCAGTCCGAGGGTCGCGGCGAAGTCGTTGCCGGTTCCCGACGGCACGATGCCGAGGGGGATGCCGGTGCCCGCCACCTCCTGGATCGCGAGGTTCACGGTGCCGTCCCCGCCCGCGACGACGACGGCGTCCACCCCGACCTCGATGGCGGTGCGCAGCAGGGCGGAGGACTCCGCTGCGCTGCCGCCGCTGAGCATGGACGTCTGCACGCCATGCGCCCGCAGCCGCTCGGCGGCGTGGGTCGCAGCACCCGTGTGGGCGCCGGCGCGGGCCGCGGGGTTGACGAGCAGCGCGACCCTCATGCCCGCTCCGCCGCCTCGGCAGCGGGGGCGACGAGGGCGCCGGGGTTCATGATCCCCTGGGGGTCGAGAACATCCTTCACCGCGCGCAGCACCTCGACGCCCAGCGTGCCGATCTCCGACTCGAGGTACGGCCGGTGGTCGCGACCGACGGCATGGTGGTGGGTGATCGTGGCCGCGGCGTCGGCGATCGCGCGGGAGGCGGCATCCTTCGCCCCCGCCCACTGGCGCTGCGGGTCGGCGGTGAGCGCGGCGACGACCGTGAAGTAGAGGGAGGCGCCCGCGGGGTACACGTGCGAGATGTGGCACAGCACGATCGGCTTGGTGCCGGAGGCGGTGAGGCTCTCGCTGAGCGCGGCGGTGACGGCGGATTTCAGCGCGGCCAGGTTCGCCCACGTCGTCGCGGTCTCGAGGGTCTCGGCGAGGACGCCGATGTCCATCAGGGTGTCGCGCAGCGCCGGCGAGGCGAAGCGGCCCCGCTCCCAGGACCGCGCCGGGTCTTCGCCGCGGGCGGTCGCCCCGTGCGCCAGGAAGACGGCATCCAGCGCCTCCCGTGTCGCATCGGCCTCCGCCGGTGTCGCCGCCTCGAAGGTGGCGATGGCCAGGCACCCGCGCATGCGCATGAGATGCCCGCCCATCGCGGCGTTCACGCGCGTCTCGGTCTCGTCGCTCAGTCGCAGGACGGTGGGTCGGATGCCGCGCTGCGTGGCCACTCGGAACGCCGCCGCACCCTCGGCGAAGCCGGGGAACGACCAGGCGCCGTACCCGGTCGCCGCGGGCACCGGCCGGATCCGCACCGTGACCTCGGTGAGGACGCCGAACGCGCCCTCCGAGCCCAGGAACAGCTCCCGCAGGTCGGGCCCGGCGGCGCTCGCGGGGGAGCGGCCGAGGTCGAGGTCTCCGGCAGGCGTGGCGATCCGCAGCGCATGGACGAGGTCGTCGAAGCGCCCGTAGCCGCGCGACGCCTGACCGCTGGAACGGGTCGCGGCGTAGCCGCCGAGTGAGGCATAGGCGAAGCTCTGGGGGAAATGGCCGAGCGTATACCCGCGCGCTCCGAGCAGTTCCTCCGCCTGAGGACCGGTCGTGCCGGCGCCGAACGTCGCGAGCAGCGAGACCTCGTCGAGAGCGAGAAGGGCAGCGGTGCGGCTGAGGTCGAGGGCGATCACCGCCGAGTGGGCGCCGCGCACGGGGTCGACCCCGCCGACCACCGACGTGCCGCCGCCGAACGGCACCACGGCGATGCCGCGCTCCGCACACACGCGCAGGATCGCGGCGACCTCGTCGTGCCCGGCGGGCGCGACCACGGCGTCCGGTGCCGCCTGCGGCTCATCGAGGCGCCGCCGCAGCAGGTCGGGTGTGCTCTTCCCGCCGAGGTGCAGCATCCGCACCGCGTCGTCGCGGGTCGCCGACTCTGCGCCGACCACGGCGGCGAGGGCGGCGAGGTCGCTGTCGGGCAGCAGCGAGGGCGTGAGCACCGGACTGGTGCGATGGGGCACGGGGTGAGCCTTGCCGGGCAGCAGCGTCGCCACGATCGCCTTCGCGGCAGCCGGCAGGCGGGCGGGCTCGGAGCCCCAGGCGTCCCAGTCGCCGCGCGGTCGCGGTGCCGGCACGGCGAGCGGACGCGCCCGATTCGAGGGGTCGCTCGGGGAGTCGGTGTGCACCGTCGCAGCCATGGCGACAGTATGACACATTCTGTATTGTTGTCACATGGCCGATGGAGTGCCCGACACCGAGACCGCGATCCTCGACGCCGCGCTCGCCGAGGTGCTGGCCCACGGCATCCGCCGGACGACGGCATCCGACATCGCCCGCCGTGCCGCCGTCTCGCGACAGACGCTGTACCGCTACTGGCCCGATGCCCAGGCGGTCTTCGCCGCCCTCGTCACGCGCGAGCTGGTCGCCGCCCTGCCGGCGGGTCAGGGGGAGTCCGCCGATCTGGGCGGGCTCGTCGCACTCCTCGTCGAGACCGCCGACCGCGTGCGGAGCCTGCCTCTGGTCGATCGCCTGCGCGACACCGACCCCGAGCTGTTCGCCCGCTACATCCTCGACCGTCTGGGCACCAGTCAGCGCGCGATCCATGCCGAGACCGCGCGGCGCATCGCCGCGGGACAGCGCGCCGGCTTCGTACGCCCGGGCGATCCATCCCAGCTGGCGGCGATGGTCCTCCTGATCGCGCAGTCCGCCGTGCAGTCCGCACCGCTCGTCGCGGAGTGGCTCCCGCAGGGCGCGTGGCGCGCCGAGCTCTCGCACGCGCTGCAGGGCTACCTCGCGCCGTCCGCCGGGGAGCGGCGATGACCGCGCGGATCGTGGGGCGCACACCCGGCTCGTCGGCGCTGTCGGCATCACGGCGCGCCCGGGAGCTCGAGGCGCTCGCCGACGAGCGCGAGATCGACCTGCTCGTCATCGGCGGCGGCATCACGGGCGCGGGGATCGCACTGGACGCCGCGACCCGAGGCCTGCGCACGGTGCTGGTCGAGCGGCACGACCTCGCGCACGGCACGAGTCGCTTCAGCTCGAAGCTCGTGCACGGCGGCCTGCGCTACCTCGCATCGGGGCAGGTCGGGATCGCGCACGAGAGCGCGTCGGAGCGGCACATCCTCCTCACCCGCACCGCGCCGCACCTCACGCGCGCGCTGGCGCAGGTCGTGCCACTGCACGAGCCCGGGCACGTCGCCCGCGGCGCCTACATCGGCATGGGGTACGAGCTCGGCGACGGCCTGCGCCGTGCGGTGGGCACCCCGGGCTCGCTGCTGCGGGCGCCCGGCGCGATCGGCCGCGACGCGACTCTCGCCCTCGCGCCGGCCGTGCGGGCGGACGGACTCCGCGGCGGAGTGCGCGGCTGGGACGGGCAGCTCATCGACGACGCCCGGCTCGTCGTGGCCGTCGCGCGCACGGCCGCCGGGTACGGGGCATCCGTCCTCACACGCGTCGAGGCCGTCGCGGTCACCGGCCGAGAGGCGACTCTGCGCGACCTCGTCACCGGCGCGACCGTCCGCGTGAACGCGCGCGCCGTCGTCAGCGCGACGGGGGTGTGGGCGGGGGAGCTGGACCCCGATGTCCGGCTGCGTCCGAGTCGCGGCACGCACCTCGTCGTCTCGACCGCCCGGCTGGGCGGTTCCGACGTGTCGCTCACCGTGCCCGTCCCCGGCTCCTCGAGCCGCTTCGTCTTCACGCTCCCGGCGCAGCACGGTCGCACCTACATCGGCCTGACCGATGTGCCCGCCGACGGTCCGATCCCCGACGTGGCGCACGCGACCGAGGCCGAGATCGAGATGCTCCTCGGCACGGTCAACACGGTGCTCGCCGAACCGCTCGGACGGGCCGACGTCCTGTCGACCTTCGCGGGACTGCGCCCGCTGCTGGCGGGCGGCCGCGACCACGACACCAGCGACCTGTCGCGCCGCCACGCGATCATCGAGTCGGCCACGGGCGTGCTGAGCATCGTCGGGGGCAAGCTCACCACGTACCGGCGCATGGCGGAGGACGCCGTCGACGCGGTGATCCGCCGCGACCCCGCGTTCACCGCCCGGCCGTCGCGCACCCGATCGATCCCGCTGGTGGGCGCGTGGCCGAGGCATCGCCTCGCCGAGGTCGCCGCGGCCCCGCGTCTGGTGCGCAGGTACGGCGCAGAGGCGCCCTATGCGGCCGCGCTGCCCGACGGCCCGTCCGCGGCCGCCGGGGTGACGCCGCAGGAGCTCGAGTGGGGCGTCAGCGTCGAGGGGGCGCTGAGCGTCGCGGACCTCCTCGACCGGCGCACGCGCCTCGGCCTGGTCGCGGCCGACCGCGAGCAGTCGACGGATGCCGCCGCCGCCGCGTTCGCCCGCGCCGGCGTCGACCCGCTCGAGGCCTGAGCGCGCCCTCATCCGAGGATCCCGGCCGAGAGGAGAGGAAGGCCGGATGCGAGGGGCCTTCCGGGGCACCTCCTGGAAGGAGGACGGCGGGTTGGCAGGAATCCGTGCGAGGACGGCGGGCCAGGGGACGCCCGGTGTCGGACGCGCCCGCCACACTGGAACGGTGACTCACAGCGGTACGCGCGGCGGACTGGGCGTCGTGCAGGGCACGGCGCTCTACATCGCATCCGTGCTCGGCACCGGGCTGCTGGTGCTCCCGGGTCTCGCCGCCGACGCGGCCGGTCCGGCATCCATCGTGTCGGTGCTCGCGGTCATCGTGCTCGCCGTGCCCCTGGCGGGCACCTTCGCGGCTCTCGCCGCGCGCTACCCCGACCCGGGTGGCGTCGCCAGCTACGTGCGCCGAGTGCTGGGCCGCACCGCGGCGCGCGCGACGGGCTACTGGTTCTACTTCGGCGTGGCGGCCGGGTTCCCGGTGCTGGCCGTCCTCGGCGCGGAGTACCTGAGCGCGATCCTGCACATCGATCGTGCCGCGGTGCCCATCCTCGTGTTCGCGATCCTCATCCCGCCGTTCGCCGTCAACATGCTCGGGGTGCGGGTGGCCGGCTGGGTGCAGTTCGTGCTCACCGGACTCCTCGTCGGCATCGTCGTCTTCGTGGTGGCGACGGCCTTCCCCGCGGTCGAGGCGTCGAGCTTCACCCCGTTCCTGCCGCACGGCTGGGCGGGGGTCGGCACCGCGATCAGCCTCTTCGTGTGGGCGTTCGCCGGCTGGGAGGTCGGCACGCACATCTCGGGCGAGTTCCGCGACCCGCGCCGCAGCATCCCGATCGCCACCGCCATCGCGCTCGTCGTGACGGGGCTGGCGTACCTGCTGCTGCAGGTTGTCACGGTCGGTGTGCTCGGGGAGCAGGCGGGCGCCGGTGCGGTGCCGCTGCTGTCGCTCGCCGAGGCGGTGGCGCCCGGGTTCGGGCCGACAGCGATCGGCGCGGTCGCCGCGATCGTGGTGCTCGGCGTGATGAACGCCTACCTCGCCGCGTTCGGCAAGCTGGGCGCCTCCCTGGCCTCCTCCGGCGACCTGCCGCGCGTGCTGGCACCCGGTGCCGAGTCGGGCGGAGTGCCGCGACGCGCCCTGCTGCTGACGTTCGTCATCGCGGTCGTCTACTGCGTGATCGCGCTGGCCACCGGCGGCGACCTGCAGACGTTCATCCTCATCCACACCAGCAACATGGTGTCGATCTACGCCGCGGGAATGATCGCCGCGACGCTCATCCTGCCGCGCTTCACCGCGGGGTGGTTCATGGCGGTGGTCGCCGCCGTGCTGTCCGTCGGCCTGCTGCTCCTGGCGGGGGCGAACCTGCTCCCGGCCGCGGCGCTCGCCCTGGCCGCCGTTGCGGTCACGATCGTCCAGCGCCTGCGGCGTCCGTCGCGTCGTGCGGACGCGATCCGCGATGAGACGCTGGTGCCCAGCGCACCGCCCGACACCGGGTCCGACGTCGAGGTGAAGACGACGGCGGTCCCGGCGCAACGCGATTCGGCCCTGGACTCCTCAGCGCAGGGCTGAGGCTTCCAGGGCCGAACCGGCGGTGCGTGAACCGCCTACAGCGTGAGGGCCTGCTGCATGATCGCCGCCTGCTCAGCCGCGTGCACCTTCGGCGAACCGGTCGCGGTCGAGGCCGCGGACGCGCGCGAGACGCGGCTGATGGTGCGACCGCGAAGGTGCTTGACCAGCTCGAGCGCGATGAACGGCCAGGCGCCCTGGTTCTCGGGCTCATCCTGCACCCACACCAGCTCGGCGTTCGGGTACGAGTCGATGACCGCGTTGAGCTCGTCGATCGGGGCCGGGTAGTACTGCTCCAGCCGAACGAGTGCGATCTCGGGGTTCGGGTTCTTGTCGAGCTCGGCGCGCAGATCCCAGTGGATCTTGCCGGCGTGCAGCAGCACGCGCTTGACGGCCGACTTGTCGATTCCGCGGTCGTCGTCCAGTACAGGCTCGAAACGGCCGGTGAGGAAGTCGTCGACGGGGCTGGTCGCTCCTCGCAGGCGCAGCATCGCCTTCGGGGTGAAGACGATCAGCGGGCGGCGGGGACGGGCGTAGGCCTGGCGACGCAGCAGGTGGAAGTAGGACGCCGGGGTGGAGGGCCGCGCGACGGTCATGTTGTCTTGCGCGCACATCTGGAGGTATCGCTCGATGCGGGCCGACGAGTGGTCGGGTCCTTGGCCTTCATAGCCGTGGGGGAGCAGCAGCACGACGCTCGACTGCTGGCCCCACTTCTGGTCGGCCGACGAGATGAACTCGTCGACGACCGACTGGGCGCCGTTGGCGAAATCGCCGAACTGGCCTTCCCAGAGCACCAGGGAGTCGGCTCGCTCGACCGAGTAGCCGTACTCGAACGCCATGGTCGCGTACTCGCTGAGCAGCGAGTCATAGACGTAGAACTTGCCCTGGTCGTCGCTGAGGTTGGTGAGCGGGATCCACTCCTGGCCGTTCGCGCGGTCGTGCAGCACCGCGTGCCGCTGCACGAAGGTGCCGCGCCGCGAGTCCTGGCCGGCGAGACGCACGTTGGTCTTCTCCAGCAGGAGCGAGCCGAAAGCGAGCAGCTCACCGAACCCCCAGTCGATGGAGCCGTTGCGACTCATGTCGAGGCGCTTGTCGAGCAGCTGCTGCAGCTTGTTGTGCACCGTGAAGCCGCCGGGCTTGTTGACGAAGGTGTCGCCGATGAGGCTGATCATCTCTCGCGAGACCCCGGTGGTCTCGGGCTCGCCCGCGGCGGGCTCGGTGGCCTCGACCTCGGCGACGATCGGCGACGAGCCGGTCTCGGCCGCGTGCGTCTCGGCGAACGCGATCTCGAGACGGTTCTGGAAGTCCTGCTTGGCCTTGTCGTACTCTTCCTCGGTGATGTCGCCACGACCGACGAGAGCCTCGGTGTAGAGGCGGCGCACCGAGCGCTTCGCCTCGATGAGGTTAGTCATGAGGGGCTGCGTCATCGACGGGTCGTCGCCCTCGTTGTGCCCGCGGCGGCGGTAGCACACGAGGTCGACCACGACGTCGCGATGGAACCGCTCGCGGTAGGCGAACGCGAGCTGCGCCACACGTGTGACGGCCTCGGGGTCGTCGCCGTTCACATGGAAGATCGGCGCCTGGATCGTCTTGGCGACGTCCGTCGCATACACCGAGGAGCGGGCGTCGGTCGGGGTCGTGGTGAAACCCACCTGGTTGTTGACGACCACATGCACGGTGCCGCCGGTGCGGTAGCCGCGCAGCTGCGACATCTGCAGCGTCTCGACCACGACGCCCTGGCCCGCGAACGCCGCGTCGCCGTGGACGAGGATCGGCAGCCAGGTGAAGGTGCCGATCGGCTTGCGGTCCTGCTTCGCGCGGACGATGCCCTCGAGCACGCCGTCGACGGTCTCGAGGTGCGACGGGTTGGCGGCCAGGTAGACCGGCAGCTCGGACTGGTTGTCGGCGACGAAGGTGCCCTCGGTGCCGAGGTGGTACTTGACGTCGCCCGAGCCCCTCTTCGAGCCGATCGCCACCGAGCCCTCGAACTCGCGGAACACCTGGCCGTACGTCTTGCCGGCGATATTCGTGAGCACGTTGAGGCGGCCGCGGTGCGCCATGCCGATCGCGGCGCCGTCGAGGCCCGCCTGCGCGGCGCCCTGGAGGATCTCGTCGAGCAGCGGGATCAGCGACTCGCCGCCCTCGAGGCTGAAGCGCTTCTGGCCGACGTACTTCGTCTGCAGGAACGTCTCGAACGCCTCGGCCTGGTTCAGCTTGTCGAGGATGCGCAGCTGCTCGTCGTGGCCGGGCTTCTGGTACTTGAGCTCGACGTGCTCCTGGAACCAGGCGCGCTGCACGGGGTCCTGGATGTGCATGTACTCGAGGCCGATGGTGCGGCAGTACGAGTCGCGGAGCACGCCGAGGATGTCGCGCAGCTTCATCTTCCGCCTGTCGCCGCCGAACGCGCCGGTGACGAACTCGCGGTCGAGGTCCCAGAAGGTGAGGCCGTGGTTCTCGATCTCGAGGTCGGGGTGGCTGCGCTGCACGTACTCCAGCGGGTCGATGTCGGCCATGAGGTGGCCGCGCACCCGGTAGGAGTTGATGAGCTCCTGCACGCGGGCGGTCTTGTCGACGGCGCTCGCGAGGTCGACCGAGATGTCCGGATTCCAG
>Ga0160460_100961_pt1 | contig 12213 bp, 5 predicted proteins | sample HID1973M_E6MG_FD_108238 | JGI IMG/M metagenome (GOLD analysis project Ga0160460, IMG submission 108238) | Enriched mosquito-associated microbial communities from UW Madison campus, WI, USA - HID1973M_E6 MG | ecosystem: Host-associated > Arthropoda: Insects > Digestive system > Unclassified ... | reverse complement strand
ACGACGGTCGCGCCCCACAGGACGGCGAGCTGGATGAGCGCCTGACCCACGGCGCCCGACCCGCCGTGCACGAGCACCGTGTCGTCGCGGCCCACGGCGAGCGACCGGAGCGTCTGGTAGGCCGTGCCCACCGGAATGCCGAGTGCGGCGCCTTCGGCGGAGCTCACCTGAGGCGGCCGGGGGAAGACGCGCGCCGCGCTCACGGCGATCTCGGTCGCGTACGCGCCGGAGGCGCCGGCGAAGACGACCGGGTCGCCGACGCGGAAGCCGTCGACGCCTTCGCCGATGGACGTGACCACTCCGGCCCCGTCCGACCCGACCCGCCGCGGCTCGGTGATGTCGGCGGATGCCCGCAGACCCGAGCGCAGCTTGCCGTCGATCGGGTTGACGCCCACCGCCGTGACGCGGATCGCGAGCTGGCCCGCCTGCGCAGCGGGCTCGGGCACGGGAATCTCGTGCAGGACCTCCGGGCCCCCGAACTCGGTGTACGCGATCGCTGTGGTCATGACGGGGGCAACTCCTGTCGTCGAGGCGGCTATTCCCGCAGCGCCTTCTGGATCCGCTGCAATGACACCGGCTCGGCGGTGCCGAGCGACTGCGCGAACAGGCTCACACGGTACTCCTCGAGCAGCCAGCGCGCGTGGACGAGCGGCAACGGGGCGTCATCGGACGGCGGGATCACGCCGCCGGCTTCGGCGAACACGGTCGCGGCGCGCTCGAACTCGGTCATCCGCTGGCGATCGCGCCCGGGGTTGTCGCCGAGCGCCCGAACGCGCTCCAGCGCCCCGCGCAGGTACCGCGGCAGCTGCGCGAGCCGGGCCGTGCCGGTGCGCGAGACGAAGCCGGGGAACACCAGGCCGGCGAGTTGGCCCTTCACGTCGTTCAGGGCGCCGAGCAGCGTGAGCGAGTTGGCATCGCGCATGGCGCGCTCCACGTCGCGCGACCCGGTGAGGATCCGTGCCGTCAGCGACACCGTCTGGAACAGCTCATCGACCACGGCGGCCGAGAGCGCTGCGCGCACCGCTTCGAAGCCGGCGCGCGTGCGCACCACCCCGTCGGGCGCGGTGCGTGCCATGACGGCGTCCGCCACGGCCACGCGGCAGTCCTCGATGAGCGCCTTCGCGGACGGGTAGGGGGATGCCGCGAGCGCGAGCTTCTCTGCCGACGTGAGGTGCTCGAGCACGTATGCCGAGGGAGAGGCGACCGCCAGCAGCACGAGACGCCGCGCGCCGGCCTTCGTCGCGCGCGCGGCCGCCTCCGGCGTGGTCTCGATGCGCAGCGCGACCGACGCGCCTTCGTCGACGATCGCGGGGTAGCCGCGGACGACGCCGCCGGCCACTCTCGTGTCGACGACGTCGGGCAGGTCGCCGAACGTCCAGTCGGTGAGGCCGGTGCGCTCTGCGAAGGCGGATTCGGGACGTGTCGCATCGGCCTGTGCGCCCGTCGGCCGGGGCGCGGCCTGGGTCGTCGCGCGGGCGACGCGCCCGGCGGCGGGTGCCGGCGCGGTCAGCGAGCGGGACACGGATGCCCGCGCCCGGTCGGACAGCCGCGCCTGCAGTGCGGCGAGATCGCGGTCCGCACCGACTGTGCGCCCGCGCTCGTCCACGGCGCGGAAGGACACCTGCAGGTGCCCCGGCACCCGTTCCATCTCGAAGTCCGCGGCGCGGACCGGCTGGCTCGCGACACGCTGGATGCGTGTCGCGAGGGCCTCGCGCAGAGCTGCCGGCGGCAGGCCGTCGTGGGTCTCAGGGCCCTGGCCGGCGAGGTCGGCGGCGAAGGTCGCGGCCCAGTCGGCCGCGGGAACGACGTGGCGGCGGATCGCCTTGGGGAGCGAGCGCAGCAGGGCCGTGATGAGCTCATCGCGCATGCCCGGCACCTGCCAGTCGAATCCGTCGGGACGCAGCTGCGCCAGCAGCGCCAGCGGCACGACGGCCGTCACGCCGTCGTCGGCGGCGCCCGGCTCGAAGCGGTACGCGAGCGAGAGCACCTGGTCGCCCTGCGTCCACCGCGCGGGGAAGTCCCTCTCGTCGCCGCGTGACGCCTCGTCGACCAGGTCGGCCTCGGTCATGTCGAGCAGGCGCGGCGTGCGGGCCGAGGCCTCCTTCCACCACGCCTCGAAGGAGCGGGCGTCGAACACGTCTCGGGGGATCCGCGCGTCGTAGAACCGGTACACGGCTTCGTCGCCGACCAGGATGTCGCGTCGGCGCTCGCGTTCCTCGATCTTCTCGAGGCGCCGTCGCAGCTCGAGGTTGCGCCGTTCGAACGCCGTCAGGCGCTTGTCGAGGTGCGACGAGTCCCAGTCTCCTTCGACCAGTGCATGGCGCAGGAACAGCTCGCGCGCGAAGGGCCGGTCGAACCGGGCGAGCTGCACGCGGCGCTTCGGCACGATCTCGAGCCCGAAGAGCGTGACCTTCTCGTACGCGGACGCCGCTCCCGACGACTTCGACCAGTGCGGCTCGCTCAGCGACCGTCTGGCGAGGTCGCCGGCGAGGGGTTCGGCCCACGCGGGGTCGATCGCGGCGACCGTCCGGGCGAACAGGCGGCTCGTCTCGACGACCTCGGCGGCCATGACGGCGCTGGGCCGCTTCTTCTTGAGGCCGGACCCGGGGAAGATCGCGAACCTCGTGCCGCGCGAGCCGAGGTACTCCGCGCCGCGCCGCTGGTCGACGCGGTCGGAGCCGGTGCGGCCGCGGGCGGCGGTGGCGGCGGTGCGCTCGTCGAGGATCCCGAGATGCGAGAGCAGCCCCGACAGGATCGCCTTGTGCAACTCGTCCGGGTCGGCGACGCCCGGCGCCGCCTTGCGGGGCGCGTTCACGAGGGCGCTGAGCTGGCGGTGCACGTCGGCCCACTCCCGCACGCGCACGTAGTTGAGGTGCTCCGCGCGGCACAGCCGGCGGAACGCGCTCGAGCCGAGTTCGGCCTGCTTCTCCTGCAGGTGGTTCCAGAGGTTGAGGAGGCTGAGGAAGTCGCTGGACGGGTCGGTGAACCGCGCGTGCAGGCGGTCCGCTTCGTCGCGGCGGTCCTCGGGGCGTTCGCGCACGTCCTGGATCGACATCCCGGCGACGATCGCGAGCACATCGCGCAGCACGCCGGTGCGGCGCGCCTCGATGAGCATGCGGGCGAAGCGCGGGTCGATCGGCAGCCGCGAGATCTCGCGGCCGAGGTCGGTGAGGGCCGGATGGCCCCCGCCGGTCCCCGAGCCTGTCGGGAGGCGGACGGCTCCGAGTTCGACGAGCAGGTCGAGCGCGGCCTTGACGCCGCGCGAGTCCGGCGGCGTGAGGAACGGGAAGGACGAGATGTCGCCGAACCCCAGCGAGAGCATCTGCAGGATGACCGAGGCGAGGCTCGTGCGCAGGATCTCAGGCTCGGTGAACTCGGGGCGGGTGTCGAAGTCCTCCTCGGAGTACAGCCGGATCGCGATGCCGTCGCTGGTGCGTCCGGCGCGACCGGAGCGCTGCTGGGCGGATGCCTGCGACACCGCTTCGATCGGCAGCCGCTGCACCTTGCTGCGGTTGCTGTAGCGCGAGATGCGCGCCGTGCCCGTGTCGATGACGTACCTGATCCCCGGCACCGTGAGGCTCGTCTCGGCGACGTTCGTCGCGAGGATCACACGACGACGGATGCCGGCCACCTGCGACCGCTCGAAGACGCGATGCTGCTCCGCCGCCGACAGACGCCCGTACAGGGGGAGCACCTCGGTGGGCGCGGCATCCTTCGCGTACATGCCCCGCACGGCATCGGCGGCGTCGCGGATCTCGGCCTCGCCCGGAAGGAAGACCAGGACGTCGCCTGCCGACTCGCGGTCGAGCTCGCGCAGAGCGGACGTGATGCCGTCGACGTCGTCGGAGTCCTCTTCGCCCTTGGCGGGGCGCGCCGGCGGGCGGTAGCGGATCTCGACCGGATACGTGCGACCGGACACCTCGATGATGGGTGCGGGCGTGCCGTCGGGCTCGGCGAAGTGCTTCGCGAAGCTCTCGGGGTCGATGGTCGCACTGGTGATGACGACCTTGAGGTCGGGGCGCTTCGGCAGGATCCGCCGCAGGTAACCCAGAAGGAAGTCGACGTTGAGCGACCGCTCGTGGGCCTCGTCGACGATGATCATGTCGTAGCGGCGCAGCAGACGGTCGCGATGGATCTCGTTGAGGAGGATGCCGTCCGTCAGCAGTGCGATGCGCGTGTCCTCCGACACCTTGTCGGTGAAGCGGACCTTGTAGCCGACCGTCGTGCCGAGGGGCACCTGCAGCTCCTCGGCGATGCGCTCGGCGATCGTCCGTGCGGCGATCCGGCGGGGCTGCGTGTGAGCGATGCGGGTGCGGCCGAGCTCGAGTGCGATCTTGGGCAGCTGCGTGGTCTTGCCCGACCCGGTCGCGCCCGCGACGATCACGACCTGGTGGTCGCGGACCGCGCGCGCGATCTCGTCGCGCGCGGCGCTGACGGGGAGCTCCGGCGGATACGAGATGACGGGTTCGGGCGCGGACATAGCCTTCGATCGTAACCGGTCCGGCCTCTCACCGGCGCGTGCTCCTCCTGCACACGTACTCACCTGACGGAGTTGCACTTCCGGTTCACACAGGTTCGAGCGACCCGGAGGACGAGTTCGACTTCTAGGCTGGAACCATGACAGTCCCCAGCGTGACCCTCAACGACGGCAACACGATCCCCCAGCTCGGCTACGGCGTCTTCAAGGTGCCGCCGGCCGACACCGAGCGGGCCGTCGCCGAGGCTCTCGAGGTCGGCTACCGTCACATCGACACGGCCGCGATCTACGGCAACGAAGAGGGCGTGGGAGCGGCGATCGCCTCGAGCGGCATTCCCCGCGACGAGCTGTTCATCACCACCAAGCTCTGGAACGACCGCCACGACGGCGACGAGCCGAATGCCGCCATCGTCGAGAGCCTGGCCAAGCTCGGCCTCGAGAGGGTCGACCTGTACCTCGTGCACTGGCCGACGCCCGCGCAGGACAACTACCTCCACGCGTGGGAGAAGCTGATCGAGCTGCGCGACGCCGGCTTCACCCGCAGCATCGGCGTCTCCAACCACCTCGTGCCGCACCTGGACAAGATCGTGTCGGCCACCGGTGTGGTCCCGGCCGTCAATCAGATCGAGCTGCACCCGGCCCACCAGCAGCGCGACATCACCGATTGGGCCGCCGCCCACGACGTGAGGATCGAGTCGTGGGGACCGCTCGGACAGGGCAAGTACGACCTGTTCGGTGCGCCAGCCGTCGCCGCGGCCGCGCACGCCCACGGCAAGACCCCCGCTCAGGCCGTGCTGCGCTGGCACCTGCAGAAGGGGTTCATCGTGTTCCCGAAGTCGGTGCGTCGCGAGCGTCTGGAGGAGAACCTCGACGTGTTCGACTTCGAGCTCACCGCCGACGAGGTCGCCGCGATCGACGCCATGGAGCCCGGGGACGGCACGGGGCGCGTCAGCGCGCACCCCGACGAGGTCAACTGACCGCTCGCGAGCGGCAGGAGCGGATGCCGTGAACCCTCGCCTCGCGCAAGCGTCGAGCCCCTACCTCAGAGCCCACGCGGGCAATCCGGTGGCGTGGTTCCCGTGGGGCGAGGAGGCGTTCGCCGAAGCGAGACGCCGTGACGTTCCCGTCATGGTGTCGATCGGTTACTCGACGTGCCATTGGTGCCATGTGATGGCGCGGGAGTCGTTCGAGGACGACACGACGGCGGCCGAGCTCGACGCCGGCTTCGTGTCGATCAAGGTCGATCGTGAGGAGCATCCGGAGGTCGACGCGGCCTACATGGCTGCGGCCTCCGCGTTCTCACCGAGCCTCGGCTGGCCGCTCACCGTCTTCGCGACTCCCGAGGGGCGCCCCTTCTACGCGGGCACCTACTTCCCGCCGCAGCCGCGTGCCGGCCTACCCGCGTTCCGGCAGGTTCTCGCGGCCGTTCACGAGGCGTGGACCGAACGCCGCGATCAGATCGACGAGACGGCGGATGCCGTGGCCGGAGCCCTCGCCGAGGTGCGTGCCTCCGCCGTGGTCGGCGAGGTCGCGACCCCGACGACCGAGGAACTCGTCGGGGCCGCGCACGCCCTCGCCCGGCGAGAGGACCCTGTCCACGGCGGCTTCGGCGACCCCGACACGGGCGCGCCGAAGTTCCCCGTCGCGACCGCGCTGCGATTCCTGCAGACCCGGGTCGTCCAGGAGCATGCCGCCGGGGCGTCCGCCGTCGCCGACCGGGCGCTCGCCGCGATGGCCGGCTCGGAGCTCCGCGACCGCGTCGAAGGCGGGTTCTTCCGCTATGCGACCCGGCCGGACTGGACCGTGCCGCACTACGAGCGCATGCTGACCGACAACGCTCAGCTGCTCGACGTCGCCATGGACGCGACGCCCACGCAGCGCGGCGTCGCTCGCGGCGTCGCGGCGTTCCTCCGCGACGTCCTGCAGCAGCCAGGCGGCGGCTTCGGCGCGGCGCAGGACTCGGAGTCGTGGATCGACGGGTCCCGCAGCGAGGGCGGCTACTACGGCCGGGATGCCGCCGGGCGCGCGGGCCTGGAGCGCCCCGCCGTCGACGGCAAGGTCGTCAGCGGCTGGAACGGCCTGGCCATCGGTGCCCTCGCGCGCGCCGGCGCGCGCCTGGACGAGGCATCCTGGATCGAGTCGGCGCGGTGGGCGGCCGACGCCGTGCTCGAGGTGAACATCACCCCCGACGGGCGCCTGCTGCGGGCCTCGCTCGACGAGGTTCCTTCCCGCGCGCACGCGACGCTCGCCGACCACGGCCAGCTCGCCGCCGGGCTCACCGCCCTCGCGGTCGCCACCGGCGAGGTCGTCTACGCGGTCCGGGCGCGAGAGCTGATCGACGCGTGCGTGACGCCGGAGGGCGCCGTCGCCGTCCCCGGTGGGGGAGATCCGGTGCTGTCGCGCCAGGGGATCGGAGCGCCGGATGCCGCGTCCGACGCCGACGAGCCCTCGGGGGTCGCCGCGGTCGGCGAGGCCGCCGCGGCGCTGTGGGCACTGGGCGCCGGCGACGGCTATCGGCTCGTCTCCGAGCGCCTCGTCGCAGTCCACGCCGCCGCGGCGCTCGCGCAGCCGCTCGCTTACGGTGCGCTGCTGCGCGTCGCCGCCGGCCTCGCCGACCCGCTTCGGCAGATCGTCGTCGTGACGAACGACGCCTCGGGCGAGCTCGCGGTCGCGGCGCGCGGCATCCGTGCCGACGTGGTGAGCATCGTGTCGCCGGATCAGGCGCTGTCGTGGGCCGAGGCGGGCTTCGAGCTGTTCGCCCAGAAGGTGCAGCGCGAAGACCTCCCGACGGCGTACGACTGTCGTGACTTCGCGTGCCGGCTGCCCGTCACCGACGTCGCCGCGCTGCAGGCGTGAGCCTCAGACCCAGCTCGTCATCCACATGTGCAGATGCCAGAAGTCATAGGGAACCGTCATCGCCGAGATGATCGGGTACCAGAACGCTGCCAGCACGAGCGCGACCCCCAGGAACACCAGCACGAGCCGCTGGCCCGTGTGCCGCCGGTAGGCATCCGCCGCCGGCGGGCCGGCGATGTCTTTCAGCGCGAACGTCAGCGCGAGCAGCATGAACGGCAGGATCAGCACGGTGTAGAACTGGAACACCGTGCGCTCGGGCAGGAAGAGCCACGGCACATAGGTGACCGCGACGCCGGTGAGCACGAGCGCGTGGCGCCAGTCCCGCGCGACCACGAAGCGGTAGACGAGGTACAGCACGGCGGCGACGCCGGCGTACCAGACCAGCGGGTTCGGCATGGTCGAGATCACCTCGACGCACCCGTTCTGCGCGGTGCAGCCGTTCACGCCCAGCGCGTCCTGGTGGTAGTAGACCCCTGTGGGGCGCCACAGCAGCGGCCACTGCCACGCCGGGCTGGCGTACGAGTGGCCGGCGGTGATCCCTGCCGACGACTTGTACATCGCCACGTGGTAGAGCCAGAGACTCTCGAGCGGGTTGCTCCCGGCCTGGCGGTCGTACCCGCCGGAGGTGAACAGCCAGCCCGACCATGACGCGACGTAGACCACGACCGCGACCGGGACGAGCAGCACGAAGGTCGCCAGCCCCTGGCGTGCGGCGTCCGTCGGCCAGAACAGCACGCCTGCACGACGGCGGGCCAGCGCATCGGTCACCACGAGATAGATCCCGAGGCCTGCGAGCACCCAGGCGCCCGACCACTTCACCGCGCTCGCCGCGCCCAGCGCGGCGCCGGCGGCGATGATCCACGGGCGGTTCCACAGCACCGGCCCCCACGACGGCGGCTGGTCGCCGTCGTGCCTCGCGGCGACCGTCTCGGCGATCCGCGTCATGGTGCGCTCGCGATCGCGCAGCACGAACAGGAACGCCAGCAGCACGAAGAAGGTCAGCGACGTGTCCAGCAGCGCGACACGGCTCATCGAGATCGCCAGGCCGTCGACGGCCATGAGCAGACCCGTGACCACGGCGAACGTGGTCGAGCGCGTGAGCCGCTTGGCGATGAGCATCAGCAGCAGCACCGAGGCGATGCCCAGCAGGGCCGTCGTGATGCGCCAGCCCCAGCCGGACCCGGGCCCGAGCACCGCCATGCCGAGCGCGATGATCCACTTGCCCAGCGGCGGATGCACCACGAAAGCCGGATTGGTCGTGAAGACGTTCACGTCGCCCGACAGGAAGCTCGCGTTGGCGTCGGCGGGCCAGGATGCCTCGTACCCGAGGTTGAGCATCGTCCAGGCGTCCTTGACGTAGTACGTCTCGTCGAACTGGTTCATCAGGTCGTGCGCCGCGGAGAGGTTCCACAGCCGCAGCACGGCGGCGATGACCAGGACGACGGCAGGACCCAGCCACCGATACAGCCGCCGTGCGCGCGCGTCCTCGCTCAGCCGGCGGGCGAAGCGGTCATAGAGGCTCGGTCGTGCCGGGGGGTTCAGCGGCGCGGCGGGCTGGTCGGCCTCGAGCCGCGGGGCATCCGTCACCCGGTCAAGTCTAGGCTGAGGGCGTGATCATCCTCGCGGCGACCCCGATCGGAAACCTCGGGGACGCGTCCCGCCGGCTCGTCGAGGCTCTCGAGCAGGCGACGGTCGTGGCCGCGGAGGACACCCGCACGACGCAGCGGCTGCTGGCGGCGCTCGGCATCGCCAATCGCCCGCGCCTGATCGCACTGCACGACCACAACGAGAAGGAGCGGGCGCCCGAGATCGTGGAGCTCGCGCGCGCCCAGGACGTGCTCGTGCTGAGCGATGCGGGCATGCCCACCGTGAGCGACCCCGGCTACGGCCTGGTCGCGGCCGCGGCGGCCGCCGGAGTCGAGGTGACGGCGATCCCCGGGCCGAGCGCCGTCGTGACCGCGCTCGCGGTTTCGGGGCTTCCCACCGACCGGTTCACCTTCGAGGGCTTCGTCCCGCGCAAGACCGGGGAGCGTGCGACGGCCTTCCGGGCGCTGGGTTCCGAGCCGCGCACGATGGTCTTCTTCGAGGCGCCGTCACGGGTCGCCGCGACGCTCGCCGACATGGCGGCCGCCTTCGGCGCCGAGCGGCGCGGAGCGGTGTGCCGCGAACTGACCAAGCTCCACGAGGAGGTCGCGCGCGGTTCCCTCGCCGAGCTCGCCTCCTGGGCCGGGTCCGGCGTGCGGGGGGAGCTCGTGATCGTGGTCGAAGGAGCCCCCGCGCGGGCCGTCGCCTTCCCCGACGCGGTGACCCAGGTGCTCGAGCTGGTGCGCGGCGGCACACGGCTGAAGGAGGCCGCGGCCGAAGTGTCCGGCCTCACCGGACACTCCAGCCGCGAGCTGTACCAGGCGGCGCTCGCCGTGCGCGGATAGCGTCGCGGTCGCGGCGTCACTTGCGCACGGTGACCGCGAGGTCCTTGCTCGCGGTGGCGCCGGCCTCGTTGGCGAACTCGACGCGGTAGGTGTGCGTGCCGCGGCTCGCGCCGGCGACCGACAGCGTGGCGTGCTGCGCGCCCGGGGTCGCTGCCGGCAGCGCGCCCTCGCCGACGACGGCGTCGCCCTCGTAGAAGCGGTAGGTGGTCGCGTTGGTGCCCCACCACAGGTTCGCGCTTACCGTGTACGTTCCGTCGCCGTCGTGGTTGTCGTGGCTCAGGGCGGGCTTGCCGGGTGCCGCGTCCGTCACGGTGACGGTCACCGGCTGCAGCGCGGTCGTGCCCTTCGAGTTCACCAGCTCGCCCGTGTACACGTAGACGCCGTTGCGTTTTCCCGACACCGGGATCGCAGCCGACTGCGCCTTCACCCCGTCGTAGGCGAGCGCCAGGGTGGCGATGCGCTCGCCGTTCTCGAACACGCGCAGCTTCGTCGCGTTCTGGCCCCACCACAGGTTCATTCGCACGGTGTACGCGCCGTCCTGCAGTCCGGTGTCCCAGCCGTTGTCATGCGACAGCACGCCGCGCGCCGGGGCCTTGCCGGCCTCGTCGAGCACGAGCAGCCGCTCGACGGCGTCGGCGAGCGCCGCCGTCGCCCCCTCCACCGCCGCGCGCGACGGTGCCGTCGCCGAAAGCACGATGCGCGCCCGCTCGATCGCCGTCTGCAGGGCGGCGGCAGTTGCCGGAGTGTGGGCGGACCGGTCGATCTCCTCGGCCGCGGCGAGCGCGGCGGCGAGGCCGGCCGTGTCCACGCCGGTCGGCGCGGCCCTGACGAGTTCCACGTCGTCGATCGTGCCCCATGCGCCCGCGGGAAGCGTCGCGGTGAGGGTGACGGTGACGCTGCCACCTGCGGTCACCTCGATCGGCGACGTGGTGGGGATCGACCAATTGCGCCAGCCGTCCATCGAGAACGGGACGGATGCCTGGGCCGACGCGCTGGACACGCTCAGGCGCACGCTGCCGGCGGCATCCTCTCCGTCGCCCTGCAGCGCGGCGCGCGCGACGTAGGCTCCGGCCGTGACGCCGTCCACCCGCTGGGACAGCGTGAACGAGAACGCGCCCGCCGCCCAGAAGTGCGCGGAGCGCGTCCCGGTGCGCGGATCGTCCCATGCGCCGACCGTCAGCGCGGACCCCACCCGGGTCCACGCGCTGTTGTCGCCCTCGAACCCGGGGCTGCGCAGCAGGTTCTTCTGCGCGACGACGATCGTGGCGTTCGCGTCCAGCCCGGCGGCCGTGACCCCGCGGACCGTGTAGGTCCCGGGCCCATCGATCCACTTCGCGGCATCGGACCACGTCACCGCCTGCGCCTCGGACGTGCCGTCGTTGTAGGACACGGTCACGGTGGACGGCAGCGCCACCGCGTCGCCCTCCGCGACGGTGAGCTCGACCGGCGCGACCCCGCTGACCTCACGCGGCGCGATCGCACCTGTCCGGGCGTAGGCGAACACGTTGAGCGACTCCAGCGGGGTGCCGTCGTGCGCGAACAGCGCCTGGTTGTCCCACGCGGACCCGCCGTACCACTGGCCGGCGTCGTCGGGGTCGTACTCGCCCGCGAAGCTCGAGGCCCAGCCCGAGCCGTGTGCCTCCCACAGCGCCTTGTTGGCCTCGAGCGCCGAGGCCGGGCCCACGGGCAGCCATGCGGGCTCCCAGTAGAAGACGCCGATGCCGGCGGCGCCGACGTTCGCGACGGCCTGGATGACCTCGCGCACCGCGGTCGCCTGGCCCTGGACGCTCACCGGGTACTGGGTGGCCTCCGAGGGGAGATCGATGACGTTGCCGTGGCCGTCGCCGTCCTCGAGCGTGTACGCCCACGACGTCTCGGCGACCATCACCTTCTTGCCGTACGTGTCGGCGACGTTCTTCAGCACGGCGGTGAGGTTGGTGACCGTGCCGTGCCAGTAGGGGTAGTAGCTGGAGGCGAAGACGTCGTAGTCGACGCCGCGCGAGGCGAGGTTCGCGGCGTATCCCGCGTAGCGCCCGCTCGTCTCGGGGTTGGTGAAGTGCACCGCGACGAGCGCGTCGGGGAACACCGCGCGCACGGCCGCGGACCCGGCGGAGAAGATCTGCGCCATGCCGTCCCAGCCGGTGACGCCCGCGACGGCGTTGTTGGTCTCGTTGCCGACCTGCACCATCTCCACGTCGACGCCTTCGGTCTTCAGCCGGCTCAGCGCGCCGGTGGTGAACTCCTTCACCGCGACCGCCCTGTCGGCGACGTTCAGCGCGGCCCACGCCTTGGGCGCCTGCTGCTTGGCGGGGTCGGCCCAGAAGTCGGAGTAGTGGAAGTCGACGAGCACGCCGAGTCCGGCAGCCGTCGCCCGCTTGCCGATCTCGACCGCGTGCGCCACGTCGTTGTCGCCGCCGCCGTAGCCGTTGCCGGCCGCGTCGAAGGGGTCGT
>Ga0160460_100960_pt1 | contig 12215 bp, 9 predicted proteins | sample HID1973M_E6MG_FD_108238 | JGI IMG/M metagenome (GOLD analysis project Ga0160460, IMG submission 108238) | Enriched mosquito-associated microbial communities from UW Madison campus, WI, USA - HID1973M_E6 MG | ecosystem: Host-associated > Arthropoda: Insects > Digestive system > Unclassified ... | reverse complement strand
CGCCGCCGCACCAGCGGCTACCGGCGCAGGCGCAGCGCTCAGCGGCGGGAGTACATCGAAGTGGTGCTGCAGGCGCTGGGCGGCGACTGGGCGCTCGCGGTCATCGAGGGCGTGCGCGAGAGCGCAGCGCAGGCGGGGTTGGCGGTCTCGCTCTCGGTGAGCGGTGATCGGCATGCGCCGGGGCCCGAATGGCTGGATGCCGTCATCCGGCGCAGACCGACGGGGATCATCCTGCTGTTCGCCGACGTCCCGGCTGAGGGGCGCGCGGCGCTGAAGGCGCGAGGGATCCCCTTCGTCATCATCGATCCGGCGGGCGATCCTGCTCCCGGGATCCCCTCCGTCGGCTCGGCCAACTGGTCGGGCGGCGTCACGGCCACCAGGCACCTGCTCGAGCTCGGTCATCGCCGCATCGCGGCGATCACGGGTCCTGAGGAGGTGATGTGCTCGCTGGCCCGCCTGGACGGCTACCGTTCCGCGATGACGTCGGCGGGGGTGGGCATCGATCCGGACTGGATGCGCTTCGGAGACTTCCACCGCGACGGCGGCGAGCGGCACGCCGCCGCGCTGCTGCGCTCGGCTGATCCTCCGACGGCGATCTTCGCGGGGAACGACCTGCAGGCCCTGGGCGTGCTGCATGCCGCTGCGGCCGCGGGGGTGACGGTACCCCGGGACCTGTCGGTCGTGGGCTTCGACGATCTGCCCATCGCGGAGCTCGCCAGTCCCCGGCTGACGACGATCCACCAGCCGCTGCGGGAGATGGCCGAGCAGGCGACGCGGCTGGTGCTCGAGTCGCTCGAGGATCCGCAGCCGGAGGTGACCCGCGTGGAGCTGTCGACGTCGCTCGTCGTGCGGGACACGACGGCTGCTCCCGCCTCGCCGGCCTGACGGTGGCGGGGCGGGCCGTCAGACGAGGATCGCCGGCGGGGAGAACCCCGCCGGCGATCCGGCTGCGCGGTGGACGCTACTGCCAGTAGCCCAGGTTGAACGTGATCTTCTGCGCGACCGTCGTCAGGGCGGTCGCCCGCTCCGCCGTCAGCTTTCCGCCGCTCTGGAACCCGGCGACCTGCGTGAGGAAGCCGTCGAGCACCTCGAGCGCGCCGGCCGTGTCGCCCTTCGTCACGAGCTTCAGGGCCTGGTCGAGCTTGACCGTGAGGGCGTTGGTGTTGCCCTTGTTCAGGCCTGCTGCCGCGACGCCCGCCTTGAGTGTGTCGACCTCGTCCTTGATGAACGCCTCCGGGTGCCACAGGTAGTCGCGCGCGAAGATCGAGAACATCTGGTTCCACGTGTTGAAGTCGTGGGCGCCGGCCACCACGACGTTCTCGATGAACCCGGCGTCATCGAGCGCCGCCACCGTGTTCGCGTTGGGCAGACCGAAGTCCCAGCGCCCGCCGCCGAACAGGATGTAGGGCGCCGCCAGGTTCGGCGTCGTGGCGCGAACGCTGGCGCCGCCGCTCCACGGCCCGTAGTAGCCGAACTCGTCGGCGTCGAAGTTGATCAGGTTCTGCGTGACGGCCGAACCTGCCGACAGGCCCGCGAACGCCCGGTCGATCGCGTCGGTCGAGACGTTGTAGTTCGCCTCGACGAACGGGATCACGGCGCCGCGCAGGTTGGGGTAGCCCTGGCCCGCGGCGCCGAGGTAGTTGGTGTTCGTCGTGATGACGACCGCAGGCTCCGTGGTGCCGTCCTGGATCAGGTTGTCCATGATCACGGGGACGTCGCCCATGTTCATCCAGTCGGACTGATCCTGGCCGCTGCCGTGCTGCATGTAGATCGTCTTGTACGGTTCGGCGCGATCGGGGTCGTAGTTCGGCGGGAGGTAGACGCCCAGGGTCCGCGTCGTGCCGTTGACCTGGAACGGCACGTAGCTCCAGGTGCCCTCGGGGGCGTCGGCGCGTTCGAGCTCGATCTGGCGCGCGGCCAGCGGAGCGAAGTCCTGCTTGGCCGCGTCGTAGGGGACGAACACCTTGTTGAAGGCCCGTCGTGCGGTGCCGGTCAGCCCGTCAGGGGCGAAGATCGGGGAGTTGGCCGGGTCGGCGACCCAGAGGTTCGTGTTGTTGTTCACGTAGAACCAGTACTGGTTGGCACCGGCGGCGAGCGGCACGTCGGCCACCCAGTAGCCGCCCCCCGCGTTCGTCATCTGCACGTCGTATCCGCCGCCACCCCGCATGAGGCCCGGCTTGTACTGCGACGGCTGATAGACCGTGGGATCGGTCTGGTCGGCCCAGTTGCGCAGCAGGATGTCGGCGACGAACCGCACGCTGGTCGCATCGGGGTTGTAGTAGACGAAGTGGCCGGTGTAGCCGGTCGGCGAGCTCGGATCGGCGTACACGGTCGGCCCGGGCGTCAGATTCTCCTCCGCCTGTGCCGCCACCGGCACGGTGCTCAGGACCATGGCCGCTGCCAGTCCTAGGGCTGCGAACGGTTTGACGAGCCGCGCGTGGCGACTGCGGGCGCTCGTTCCCGACTCGATGCCTGCGCGATCTCTCCGTTGAAAAACGCTCATCGGGGTTCCTCCTCCTTGAGTGACTGCCGAGAACTCTGGGGGTGCCTCGGCACGGTCAGGCTAGCGACGGTTTACGACGTTGTAAAGACCCCGTCTACGACGTTGTAAATATGCCCTGACCAGGTGTTCGAACCGGAGGGGAGGGCACGGCGCAGCGGGGCCGCCGGCGAAGTGTTGCCTCGTCGGCGACCCCGTCGACTCTGTGTTCGGACGGCCCAGGAGGTGACGCCTTGCGTCTCCGTCGACCCGGATATCAACCGCGCTCCAGGTCGCTCGCGAGGTCAGGCTAGCGACGGTTTACGACGTTGTAAAGGCTGTGGTCCCGACGCGGGCGACGGGCACCGGAGCTTCGGCAGCGGCATTGCGGATGTCGCGGGTCGCGGCATCCGTGTCGCTCCGCCGTCTCAGCCCAGCGGGTCGGCCTGCAGGTCGCGCACGTGGTAGAACTCCTGGTCCCACAGGAGATACACGAGCCAGGCCGGGAGGTGGTAGGCCGACTGGAGGTAGTCCTCCTGCGAGGCGTGGATCTTCCAGCCCTCCATCTTCTTGCCGGTCTCGGCCGACATCGCGTACTCGGGGTCCGGCTGGTTCTCGACGACGAGCCTGCCGGCCTCGCCGCCGAACATCTCCAGCGCCTTCGTCGGGCTGATGGTGTAGACGATGTGGTCGGGGCCGGTGTACGAGCCGCCCGCCTGCTCGAGCTGGGCGATCGCCTTCTCAGCGACCTCGCCCATGCGCATGTGGTCCTTGTGGCCGGTGGCACCCGACTCGGGCCAGAAGGCGACGACGACGTCGGGCTTCACTCGCTTCATCGTGTCGGCGACGCGGTCGACGAGCTCCTGCTCGTCGACTTCCGGCACACCGCCGTCGGGGTAGTCCCACACCTCGTGCTCGTCGACGCCGAGGTTGAAGCTGTTCTTCAGCGCTTCGGCCTTGCGGACCTCTCCCAGATCCTCCTGGCGCGCGACGACCGGCACCTGGTGGCCGGCCTCGCCCTGCGTCGCGGTGATCATCGCGGTATACGCGCCGTCCTGGGTCTTCGCCCGCCAGAACAGCCCGTTGACCGTCTGCTCGTCGTCGGGGTGCGCGAACACGCCGAGCACGCGCTGCCCCCCGAGCTCGCCCACGACCGAGTCGACGCCCGTCGCTGTCGGCATGTGGAAGAGGCTGCGCCCGGCCCAGTACAGGCCGGCGACGGCGAGGACGAGGACGGACAGGACGACGATGAGCGCGATCCAGCGCTTGCGCATGGGAACTCCGGGTGGGGGACGGCCCGCCGCACCGGCGTCGGCGGGCGGGTCTGTGCTGTGTCCGTCGGCGATGACGGGTCGAAGCATCCTAAACCGAACGGCGCTCGGTCCCTACTGCGGCTCGGGTTGGCGCGAACCGTCGTGTGGGGCGGGGTCGGCGGCTGAGTGCGCCGGGTGAACGGATGTCACGGGGGGGCGAGCAGCCGCGTCCGCGATCACCTTGCAGCCGCCTCGGCCAGCCGCGCGGCGGTCCTCGGCGAGTGGGAACGACGGATGCCGACGACCAGGAGGTAGCCGATCATCCAGAGCTCCCCGGCCGTCGCGGGGATCACGAGCAGATCGGCGATGGGGGCGGCGGTGCCGGGGAGCGCGGCAGACAGCACGGCGTTCACGACGTAGCCGACGCCGCCCGCGACCAGGATCCAGCCGAGGGTGCGAGGCATCCGTCCGGTCGCGACGGCGAACCAGCCCATGGGGATGAGCCACAGCCCGAAGAACACCGCGCCGACCGTCCAGAACGCATCGGCGACGAGCCGCAGCAGCGCCGCGGAATCCGCGCCCGCGGCGAGTCCGGGGTCGGACGAGACCGCGAGGGCGGCGGTGAGCATCGCCGCGCTGCCGAGCACCGCGACGGCGTTGCCCATGCCGAACGTCGCGACCGCGAACGCCTCGACGGGTCGATCGCGCCGGAAGAGGGCGAAGAAGCCGACGGCCGCGAGCGCCTGGGTGACCACCACGCCGAGCTCGAGCGCGATGCCGAGACGGGCGTAGCCCGGGTCGGCTGCCGCGAGCGGTCGCACCAGCAGGAATCCCAGGCCGCCGAGTACGGCGAGGGCGAGGTAGGCGCCGCCGGTCCAGCGGGCGGTGCGGGTGAGGACGTTCATGTCGAGTCCTTTCGAGATGTAAAAGATTCTTGACAGGCACGATAGGCGCGCCTATCGTCGATGTCAAGAATCTTTTACAACCCGGTGGGGGAGTCATGGTCTACGAAGAGCGCAACATCTGGGCGGGCCTCATCGTCAGCGTGATCGGGACGATCGTCTACGTCGTGATCGTGCTTCAGCAGGCCGCCGGCGGTCCGCTCACCGACGTGGACTGGGTGCCGATCATGCTCTGGGTCATCGGCGCCAGCATCGTCGGCGCGATCGTGCTGAGCATCGTGTGGGGCATCCTCGCCGGCATGTTCGATCCCGACGGCGTGGGCAAGTCCGACCAGCGTGACCGCGACATCGCGCACATGTCGACGCGCGTGGGGCAGGCGTTCCTCGTGATCGCGGGGCTCGGCGTGATCGTCCTGTGCGCGTTCGAGGCCGACTGGTTCTGGATCGCGAACACCATGTACTTCGGCTTCGCGCTGTCGTCGATCGTCGGCGGCGTCGCCAGCGTCATCGCCTACCGCCGGGGGCTCGTCTGATGGTGAAGCCCACCAAGGTCACCAACTCCATCCGCGCCGTCCGCGAGGCGGCCGGCATGACCCAGGCCGACCTCGCCCGCCGCGTGGGCGTCACGCGGCAGACGCTCATCGCCATCGAGCAGGGGCGCTACTCGCCCACCCTCGAGCTGGCGTTCCAGCTGTCCCGCGCCTTCGGCGTCGGGCTCGACGACCTCTTCGACTACCCGGAGGAATGACATGTCCGAGACGCTTCACGGCGACGCGCCCCTGCACACCGGCTCGATGCCCGCGTGGCGGCAGCGCGGGTACGGCGAGGCCGACACGGTGGTGCTCGAGACCGTCGACGTGCCGGCGCCCGGACGCGGCGAGGTGCTCCTGCGCCTGCGGGCGACAGGCCTCAACAACGGGGACATCCGGGTCATGCGCGGCGAGCCGCTCCTCGTGCGGCTCGCCTTCGGCCTGCGCCGCTCGCGCCAAGCCGTCCGGGGGATGGATGCCGCCGCCACCGTCGTCGCGCTCGGCGACGGCGCCACCGGGCTCGCCGTCGGCGACGAGGTCGTGGGCGAGCTTCCCGCGGGCGGCGGGCTCGCCCGCTACGCCCTCGCGCCGGCCGGCCGGCTGGTGCGCCGGCCCGCCGAGCTGGATGCCGTCATCGCCGCAGCGCTCCCGGTCGCGGGCGGCACGGCGTGGCAGGCGCTGGAGCTGGGCGGAGTCGTCGGCCCGCCGGCGGGTGCATCGGCGCAGCGAGTGCTCGTCATCGGGGCGTCGGGCGGCGTGGGCACGTTCGCGGTGCAGCTCGCGGCGGGGCGCGGCGCCGAGGTGTGGGCGCTGTGCGGGGATCGCAACCGGGCGCTGGTCGAGGGGCTCGGCGCGTCGCGCACCTTCGACTACCGCACGGTGCAGCCCGGGTCGGCGGAGCTCGGGGAGGGCCGTTTCGACGCCGTCCTGGACATCGCCGGCACGGCGCCGCTGCGCACTCTGCGGCGTCTGGTGCGTGAGGGCGGCCGCGTCGTGCTCGTGTCGGGCGAGGGCGGACGCGTCTTCGGTCCGATCGGGCGCCTCGCCGCGGCATCCGTCCTCTCGATCGGCTCGAAGCGGCCGCTGCGTCCGCTCGCCGCCGTCGCCAAGCCGGACGTGCTCGCACAGCTGCTCGCGCTCGCCGCGGCCGGGAGCCTGCGCCCCGTCATCGAGGCGCGGGTCCCGTTCGCCGACGCCGGCACGGCGCTCGCGCGCGTCGCCGACGGCCACGTGACAGGAAAGGTCGTGGTTCTCGCGCATCCCTGACTCCCGACCTCGCCGAGAGCGCACGAACTGCGGCCCGAATGCCCCAGTGGACGCACTTACTGCGTTCTCGGCGGCCCGCGGCGGCGTTCCCAGGCCGCGTCCAGGGTCCGTGAGACAATGGGGGAGGCGTGCCCGGTTGCTCCCCTTCACGGCTGCGGTTCCTGAGCGAGCGCAGCGAGTCGAAGGGCCGCCGGGCCTCTGGACAGCGTCCGCCGCGCCTCTACAGGAGCAAGATGTCCACGCAGAACACCGCGCCCGCCACCGCTTCGACCGCCTCGGCAAGCTCAGCGACCGAAGAAGCCGGAACCGCCCCCGAGGGCGGCCGGATCCAGCAGATCCGCCGCTACCTGATGTGCCGGCCCGAGCACTTCACCGTGAGCTACACGATCAACCCGTGGATGGAGCCGGCCAACCCGACAGACACGGCCAAGGCCGTCGCCCAATGGCAGGCGCTCCACGACACCTACGTCGCGCTCGGTCACGAGGTGCACCTGATCGACCCGATCGAGGGCCTTCCCGACATGGTCTACACCGCCAACGGCGGCTTCGTCATCGGAGGCGTCGCATACGGCGCGAAGTTCCGGTTCCAGGAGCGCGTGCCCGAGGGGCCGGCGTTCATGGACTGGTTCCGCGACAACGGCTACGAGGTCGCCGAACCCGTCGAGGTCAACGAGGGCGAAGGCGACTTCCTCCTCGTCGGCGACACCATCCTCGCCGGCACCGGGTTCCGCTCGACCGGCGACAGCCACCGCGAGCTCGCGGACGTGTTCGGCAAGGAGGTCGTGAGCCTCACCCTCGTCGACCCCCGGTTCTACCACCTCGACACCGCCATCTCGGTGCTCGATCCCGTTCAGGGTCCCGGCGGCGTCGAGAAGGCGAACATCGCGTATCTCGAGCACGCGTTCGACGAGCGCAGCCAGGCGATCCTCGCCGAGCGCTACCCCGACGCGATCCGCGTCGCCGACGCCGACGGCGGCGTGTTCGGCCTCAACTCGGCCAGCGACGGCCTGAACGTCATCATCTCGCCGCGCGCCACGGGCTTCGAGGCGCAGCTGCGCGAGCGCGGCTACAACCCGGTGCTCGTCGACCTCTCCGAGCTGCTGCTCGGCGGCGGCGGCATCAAGTGCTGCACGCTCGAGCTGCGGCGCTGACGAACGGCGAACAGGAGCCACCATGACTGCCACCACCGCCCCCGTCGACGCCGCGATGAGCCAGATCATCGCCGCCGAAGACGAGCACGTCGCGCACAACTACCACCCGCTTCCGGTCGTCATCTCGCGCGGTGAGGGAGCATGGGTGACGGATGTCGAGGGCAAGCGCTACCTCGATCTGCTCTCGGCCTACTCGGCCCTCAACTTCGGGCACGGGCATCCCGCGATCCTCGCCGCCGCGCAGGAGCAGCTGAACCGGCTGACGCTCACCAGCCGGGCGTACCACAACGACCGCCTCGGGCCGTTCGCCGCCGCGCTCGCCGAGCTGTGCGGCAAGGACCTCGTGCTGCCGATGAACACCGGCGCAGAGGCCGTCGAGACCGGCATCAAGGTCGCGCGCGCATGGGGCTATCGCGTCAAGGGCGTGGCTCCGGATGCCGCGCGCATCGTGGTCGCCCACGGCAACTTCCACGGCCGCACGACCACGATCGTGGGCTTCAGCGACGACCCGCAGGCGCGCGCGGACTTCGGGCCGTTCACGCCCGGTTTCGTGTCGGTGCCGTTCGGCGACGCGGCGGTGATCGACGCCGCGATCACCGACGACACCGTCGCCGTGCTCATCGAGCCGATCCAGGGCGAGGCGGGCGTGGTCCTGCCGCCCGAGGGATACCTGCGGAAGGTGCGCGAGATCTGCACGCGTCGCGGCGTGCTCTTCATCGCCGACGAGATCCAGTCCGGCCTCGGACGCGTGGGCGAGACGTTCGCGTGCGACCGCGAGGGCGTCGTGCCGGACGTGTATCTGCTCGGCAAGGCGCTGGGCGGCGGCATCCTTCCGGTGTCGGCGGTGGCCGCCGATCGCGAGGTTCTCGGCGTGATCCGGCCGGGCGAGCACGGTTCGACGTTCGGCGGCAACCCGCTCGCCGCCGCCGTGGGCCTGCGCGTCGTCGAGATGCTGCAGACCGGCGAGTTCCAGAAGCGCGCGAAGCTGCTCGGCGAGCACCTCGAGGCGAAGCTGCAGGAGCTGGTGGGCCACGGCGTCACCGAGGTGCGCGTCGCGGGCCTCTGGGCCGGCGTCGACATCGATCCCGCCGTCGGCACCGGGCGCGAGATCGCCGAGCGACTCATCGGCCGCGGCGTGCTCGTGAAGGACACCCACGGTCAGACCATCCGCATCGCGCCGCCGCTGGTCGTACGCGCGACGGAGCTGGACTGGGCGGTCGAGCAGCTGAGGTTCGTGCTCGCGGCCTGAGCGGGCGCCACCGGCGTCAGCTGCCGGAGCCGTCGCCCGCAGGCGGCGAGATCATGTGCTCTCGCCGAGATGACACGTTCGCGACGCGCGGATCGTGTGCTCTCGGCGAGAGCACACGATCGACGCGGTCGCGGATGCTGCCGACCCGCCCGGCGGCGACGGCTCGGGCCGTTCCGCTCACGCCACGTCGACGTTGAGCTGCTGCCAGCCGGTGGCGCCGTCCGGGGCCGGCCACGCGTCGGCCTCGGTCTGCAGCTCGCCCGCGGCATTGGTCGCGCGACAGCGGATCTCGTGGGTGCCGCGCTCGGCTGTCCACGGGATCGACCACTGCACCCACGTGTCGCCCGAGATCGCGGTCGCGAGCGCGGCCTCCCGCCAAGGTCCGCCGTCGATCTGCACCTCGACCTTCGAGACGCCGACCGTCTGCTGCCACGCGACGCCCGCGATCGTGGTGTCGCCGGCGCTCAGTCCCTGGCCGCGGCGCGGCAGGTCGATGCGCGACTGCAGCTTGATCGGCCCCTTCGCCGACCAGCCTCGGGTGGTCCAGTACGCGTCGGCGCGATCGAACCGTGTCACCTCGAGGTCGGTGACCCACTTGGTCGCCGACACGTAGCCGTACAGACCCGGCACGACCATGCGCACCGGGAAGCCGTGCTCGGCCGGCAGCGGTTCGTCGTTCATCCCCACCGCCAGGATCGCGTTGCGTCCCGGCTCCTGCAGCACCTCGAGCGGGGTGCTCGCCGTGAAGCCGTCGATCGACCGCGACAGCACCATGTCCGCCTCCGAGGTCGGCCGCGCCCGCTCGAGCAGCAGGCGGATCGGGTAGCCGAGCCATTTGGCGTTGCCGATGAGGTCGCCGCCGACGGGGTTGGAGACGCACGTGAGGGTGGTCCAGCTCTCTTCGAGGGGCAGGGCGAGCAGCTCGTCCCATCCGATCTCCACCTCGTTCTCGACGAGGCCGTGGATGCGGAGGCTCCACGTGCTCGGGTCGACCTGCGGCACGACGAGCGCCGTGTCGATGCGGTAGAAGCTCGCGTTCGGGGTGACGACCGGTGTCATGCCGGTGAGGTCCAGCTGCGCGCCGGCGGGCACGGCGGGCGCGGCCACCGCGGGCGCGGGAAGACGCAGCGCCTGACGCACGGCGGTGACGGTGCGCGCGCCCGCCTGCAGCGCGGTCCCGGCGATCGCCGCGAGCACACCGGCCGCCGTGGCGGCGCCCGCCCACGCCAGGAACCGGCGCCGCGACGCGACGGGTCCGCGTGGAGCTCGCGCCGAGTCCGCGCGGGGCTCCGGTGCGCCCGGCGGCGACTGCTCGGCGCCCTCACGGGGCGCACCGGCATCATCGGGCGCGGGCGCGCGGAGCGTCCTGGTCCTCGCGAGCTGCGTCAGCAGGGCGAGGGCGGCGGCCGCGACGAAGCCCGCCGCCAGGGAGGGCAGCCAGGCCAGCGCCACCGGTTCGGGCCGCAGCATCGCCAGCAGTGCGGCACCGGCGCCGAGCGCGGCGAACACGACGACGCCGTACCACGGGCGCCGCAGCTCCAGGATCCCCACCAGCGCCGCCAGGACGAGCAGCACCACGGCGATGCCGATGAGCAGGGCGAGCTTGTCGGCCGTGCCGAACAGCGTGATCGCGGCATCCTTCGCCCACGGAGGCGCGAGATCGATGAGCGTCCCGCCGATGACGGCGAACGGGCTCGCCGACGGTGCGACGATCGCCGCGATCAGTTCACCGATGCCGGCGCCCAGGACGACGGATGCCACGCCCGCGGCCGCGCCCGAGAGCGCCGGCGCTCTTGCGGCGACGCGGGTGGAGGCATCCGCCTCACGGGTCATAGCGGGAGCATACGTCCGATCCGCGGCATCCGGGCAGGAGAACGGCTCGGAAACACGAGCGCAACGAAGGCCGCATTAGGCTCTTCGCATGGGTGATCTGTTCGACGGCTACGGCTCCACGCTCGCGCCGCGCAAGACGCCCTCGGGGGTACCCGCGTTCGACGAGATGTTCGGCAGCCCGGCCCACCCGGGTGCGCCGGCCGAGTCCCGCGAGGCCTATCGAGAGCTGTACCAGGCGCTCGCGCAGATGACTCAGGAGGAGCTGCGCGGCCGCACCGATTCGCTCGCGAGCTCGTACCTCGCGCAGGGCGTGACGTTCGACTTCGCCGGCGAGGAGCGCCCGTTCCCGCTGGACGCCGTGCCCCGCGTGATCACGTTCGACGAGTGGTCGCGCATCGAAGCCGGCGTCAAGCAGCGCGTGCGCGCGCTCGAGGCGTTCCTCGACGACGCCTACGGGCATCAGTTCTGCGTGCGCGACGAGGTGCTGCCGGCCGGGCTCATCGCGTCGAGCCAGTACTTCTATCGCCAGGCAGCCGGCATCCACTCCGCCAACGGCGTGCGCATCCAGGTGTCGGGGATCGACCTCATCCGCGACGAGCACGGCGAGATGCGGGTGCTCGAAGACAACGTGCGCGTGCCGTCGGGCGTCAGCTACGTCATCTCGAACCGCCGGGTCATGGCCCAGACCCTGCCCGAGCTGTTCGTGTCGATGCGGGTGCGCCCGGTCGGCGACTATCCGAACAAGCTGCTGGCGGCGCTGCGCGCCTCCGCCCCCGCCGGCATCGAGGACCCCAACGTCGTCGTGCTGACGCCCGGCGTCTACAACTCCGCCTACTTCGAGCACACGCTGCTGGCCCGCCTGATGGGCGTGGAGCTCGTCGAGGGGCGCGACCTGCTGTGCATCGGCGGCAAGGTGTTCATGCGCACCACGCGCGGACCCAAGCGCGTCGACGTCATCTACCGCCGCGTCGACGACGAGTTCCTCGACCCGCTGCAGTTCCGCGCCGACTCGATGCTCGGCGCCCCCGGCCTCATGCTGGCCGCGCGGCTGGGCAACGTCACGATCGCCAACGCGGTCGGCAACGGGGTCGCCGACGACAAGCTGCTCTACACCTACGTGCCCGACCTCATCCGCTACTACCTGGCCGAGGAGCCCATCCTCAAGAACGTCGACACGTGGCGCCTCGAGGATCCGAACGCCCTCGAAGAGGTGCTCGACCGCCTCGACGAGCTCGTGGTCAAGCCCGTCGACGGCTCCGGCGGCAAGGGTCTGGTGGTGGGACCGGATGCCTCGCCCGCAGAGCTCGAGAAGCTCCGCCAGCGGCTCCTGGCCGACCCGCGCGGCTGGATCGCGCAGCCCGTCGTCATGCTCTCGACCATCCCCACGCTGGTGGAGGACGGGATGCGCCCGCGTCACGCCGACCTGCGTCCCTTCGCGGTCAACGACGGCGAGGACGTGTGGGTGCTCCCCGGCGGGCTCACGCGCGTGGCGCTGCCCGAGGGGCAGCTCGTCGTGAACTCGTCGCAGGGCGGCGGCTCGAAGGACACCTGG
>Ga0160460_100959_pt1 | contig 12219 bp, 9 predicted proteins | sample HID1973M_E6MG_FD_108238 | JGI IMG/M metagenome (GOLD analysis project Ga0160460, IMG submission 108238) | Enriched mosquito-associated microbial communities from UW Madison campus, WI, USA - HID1973M_E6 MG | ecosystem: Host-associated > Arthropoda: Insects > Digestive system > Unclassified ... | reverse complement strand
CAGCTCCGTGACCCACGTCGCGGCGCCGTTGAACCAGCCCTGGTAGTAGCCGGCGACGAGGCCGCTGATCACTCCGAGGATGAGCGCCACCACGAGGGCGAGCAGGGCCGCAAGGACGGTCGTCTGGGTCGCGACCAGCAGGCGCGAGAACACATCGCGACCGCTGCCGTCGGTGCCGAGGAGGTGCGCGGCGCTGGGCGGGGCCAGGACGTTGCGGATGTCGGCGTAGTTGGGGTCCTGCGGGGCGATCCACGGGCCGATGATCGCGATCACCGCGAGGAACACGAGGAAGATCAGCGAGGCCAGCCCCACGGGGCGGCGCAGCAGGCGGCGCCAGAGCGAGACGCGTACCGGCGCGACCGGTACGTCGAGGGGGACGTCGATAGCGGTCATGAGAGTCGCACCTTCGGGTTCAGCGCCGCCTGGGCGAGGTCGATGAGGAGGTTCACGATGACGACGATGATCGCGAAGGCGATCACCACTCCCATGACGACGGGGATGTCGCCCAGGGTCGTCGCACGGACGGTGAGCTGCCCCATGCCGGGGATGGCGAAGACCTGCTCGACGATCACGGCGCCGCCGAGGAGGCCGATGAACTGGACGGCGAGGACGGCCAGCGCGGGGCCGCCGGCATTGCGCAGCACGTGGCGGTAGACGACGGAGTTGATGGCGAGGCCCCGCGAGCGGAGCGTGCGGACGTAGTCGCGTGACATCGCGTCGATGACCGAGCCGCGCACCTGCTGCGACACGGCGGCGATGGCGCCGATCGACAGCGCCACGATCGGGAGGGTGACCGACGAGAGCCAGCCGGCCACCGATGTCGTGGCCGGCACGTAGCCGGTGGCCTTGAACCATCCCAGGTTGATCGCGAAGACGAGCACGAGGCCCAGCGCGATGAGGAAGCCGGGGATGGCGAAGCCGATGAGCGAGACCACCTGCACGCTGCCGTCGACCCAGCCGCCGCGGCGGGCGGCGAGGATGCCGAGGACGACCGCGACGATCGCCGAGACGAGGGTGGCGCCGATGACGATGGAGAGCGTCACCGCGAGGCGGTTGCTGACGCTCGTCGAGACGAGCTCGCCGGTGAACCAGCTGCGACCGAGATTGCCGCTGAGGGCGCCGGTGACCCAGTTCCAGTACTGCTGGAGCAGCGGCTGATCCAGCCCGAGCTGCTCCGTCTTCTTGGCGACGGTCTCGGCGGTCGCGTTCTCGCCGAGGATGCGGCGAGCGATGTCGCCGCCTGAGGCGTAGAGGAGCACGAACGCGAGGAAGGAGATCACCGCGATGAGGATGACGCCCGACAGCAGGCGTCGGAAGATGAATGCAAGCATGACGTTTCCCGTGGGTGGTGTCTCCCCGTCCGCCCGCGGAGCGCGGGCGGATGGGGAGAGGATTCAGTTCTTCGGCGAGAAGTCGAAGATCGACGGGTAGGCGTTGGTGGGCCAGAACTCGAGGTTCGTGTTCGCGTCGGTCGCGTACGTGCCCTGGACCCGGAAGAACGGCGCGAACCAGGCCTGCTCGACCAGGTAGGCGTTGAGGTCCTTCGTCGCCTGCTCGGCCTCTTCCTCGGTGCCCATCTGGATCGTCGAGATGTACTCGTCGACCTGCGGGTCCTGCGAGTGGAAGGGGTTGAAGGTCGCCTCGGGAGCGATCATGAAGTTGATCAGCTGCCAGTCGGGGTTCTGCTCCAGTGCCATCCACGTCGCCGGGTACTTCGGCGCGAGCATGTCGGTGATGAAGTTGCCGCTGCCGGGGTCGGTGTAGTTCACGGTGATCCCGATGTCGGCGAGCTGCTGCGCGACGAGGTCGAACGTGGTCTGGAACGCCGGCGTCGACATCATGTCGATCGAGAAGCCGTCGGGGTAGCCGGCCTCGGCCAGCAGCTCCTTGGCGCCCTCGGGGTCGTACTCGTAGGTGCTGTCGAGCGCCTCGTCGTAGCCGACCGACGTCGCAGGGAAGACCTGCTCGGTGACCGTGCCGTAGCCGGCCTGCAGCGCCTTCAGCAGCGCCTCGCGGTCGAAGGCCATGTTGATGGCCTGGCGCACCTTGACGTCGGCGAGCTCGGGAGCCATCGTGCCGGCCCGGTCGAACAGCAGCAGACCCTGGAAGTCGAGCTCGTTGGACTCGATCGTCCAGCCGGATGCCTCGATCTCGGGGATCGTGTCGTTGTTGACGATCTTCGCGCCGTTGGCCTCGCCGGCCTTGAGTGCGTTGAGCGTCGCGGTCGGGTCCTCGATCACGTTGATCGTGAGGTTGTCGTACTTGACGGCATCCGGGTTCCAGTAGTCCGGGTTGGCCGTGTAGACGTAGGTGGTGCCGGTGACGGTCGAGGCGGTGTCGAGCACGTACGGGCCGGAGCCGATCGGCTCGGTGGCCGAGTCCGGGTCGTCGAACGTGGACGGCGCCTGGATGAGGCCCGGTGCGATCGAGAGCATGTTGACGAGGGACGGGTCGGGTGCGTCCTGCGTGATGGTGACGGTGGTCGCGTCCACGGCGGCGAACTCCTTGCCGGCGAGCGTCGCCGCCTGCGGGGAGGTGCCGTCGCGGAAGCGCTCGAGGCTGCCGACCACCGCGTCCGCGTCGAGCTTCGTGCCGTCGCTGAACTCGACGTCGTCGCGGAGCGTGAGGGTCAGCACGGTGTTGTCTTCGTTGTACTCCCACGCGGTGGCGAGCCACGGCTCGATCTCACCGGCGGAGTTCTTCTGCAGCAGCGTGTCGAACACGGCCTGGAAGAAGGGACTGCGGTTGCCGTACTCGGCGCCCTGGCCGATGTCGTAGCTCGTGGGCCCGATGATCGCGGTGAGCGTGAGCCGGTCTGCCCGACCGGAGTCGCTCCCGCCCGACCCGTCGTCTCCTGCACCGGCGCAGCCGGTGAGGGCGAGTGCGGCGATCGCGATGGTGGCTGCTGTGGCCTTCCAACGGAACATCCTTGGTCCCTTCATAGGTGGCGATGCCCCTGCGGATCGCCTTCTGCCGGGAGACGCTAACAGCAATTCCTAGTGGACGCTAGGTTTTTGGCCTAAAAAACTAGCGAGCATTAGGAATTCGTTATAGAACGGAGGGAGAGGACCCCGACGGGCACCGATGGAGGTGCCCCGATCGATGCGGGGATACGGTGTGACGATGACCGAGACGACTTCCGCTCAGACAAAGGCGGAGACCGCTCCCACGAGCACGCGCAAGCCGCGGGGCGAGTACGCGAAGTCGAAGGAGACGCGCACGGCGATCCTCGACGCCGCCCTGGAGGTGTTCTCCCAGTCCGGGTATCGCGCCGGCTCGCTCCGCGAGGTCGCAGAGCGTGTCGGCATGAGCGAGGCGGGGCTGCTGCACCACTTCCGCAGCAAGAGCGCCCTGCTGCTCGCGCTGCTGGACCACCGCGACAACCTGTCGCGCTCCCGCGTCGACTTCGACCTCCCCGACGGCGTCGAGGCGCTGCGGGCGCTCGCCGAGTTGGCGCGGTTCAATGCCGCGCAGCCCGGCATCGTCGAGCTGTACACGACGCTGTCGGCCGAGGCCACCGCGCCGTCCCACCCCGCGCACGACTACTTCGTCAACCGCTACGAATACGTCCGCACGAGCGTGACCGGCTCGTTCGAGCGCGCCGCCGCCGCGGGCCGTCTCGTCGACGGCGTCGACCCCGGGCGTGCGGCAGTGGCCACGATCGCCCTGATGGACGGCCTGCAGGTGCAGTGGCTCCTGGACCCCGAGTCGACCGACATGGCAGAGGCGCTCCACGAGGTCTTCCGCAGCCTCATCCGGGGCTACGACCTCGTCTCGATCGAGAACGCGCTGGATGCGCTCGACGCGGCCCCGCCGGCAGGCGAGGCCGCTCTGGAGCAGGCGGAGACGCAGGCGTGATCCGCGAGCCCTTCCTCGACGGCTGGACCGCGGGCCCGAAGCTCGGCGCGTTCGAGGCCCCCACGCCCGAGTCCGCGCCGCGCCCCGTGCGCCTGCCCCACGACGCGCTGCGGGATCTCCCGCGCTCGGCCGACAGCGACCAGGGCGTGCACACCGGGTACGTCCCCGGGGGCGTGTTCGAGTACGCCAGGACGCTGGATGTGCCGGAGGCCTGGCGCGACAAGACCGTGCGGCTCGAGTTCGAGGGCGTCTACCGCGACGCCGTCGTCTTCGTGAACGGCGACGCGGTCGTGCACGAGCCCAACGGCTACAACGCGTTCGAGGCGGTGCTCGACCCGTACCTGCGCTACGGGGAGCCCAATCGGGTCACCGTGGAGGCCCGCGCGCACCGCGACAGCCGGTGGTATTCCGGTGCGGGCATCTATCGCCCCGTCCACCTCGTCGTGGCGGACCCCGTGCATCTCCCGCTCGACGCGACGCGCGTCACCACGCCCGACATCGACGCGGACCGGGCGGTCGTGCAGCTCGCGACGACGGTGCGCAACACCTCGCGCCACACCCGCACACTGCGCCTGGCGTGGACCGTGACGGCGCCCGACGGCTCCGACGTCGCCGCGGGAACGGCGCCGGTCACGGTGCTTCCGGGCACCGAGGCCGTCGCGCGTGTGCGCCTCGCCGTCGACGCACCGGCGCTGTGGAGCATCGACACCCCGGCCCTGCACCGCGTGCGCACGACCCTCGCCGGAGAAGACGGACAGGTGCTGGACACGGATGCCTCGGACTTCGGCATCCGTCGCCTGCAGCTCGACGCCGCACGGGGACTGCGGATCAACGGCGAGCCGGTGAAGCTGCGCGGGGCCTGCGTGCACCACGACAGCGGACCGCTCGGCGCGGCGACCTTCGACAGCGCCGAGGACCGTCGCGTGCGGCTGCTGAAGGCCGCTGGTTTCAACGCGCTGCGCAGCTCGCACAACCCCATGAGCCGCGCGATGCTCGACGCGTGCGACCGGCACGGGGTGCTCGTGATGGACGAGCTCACCGACACCTGGACCCGCTCCAAGGTCGCCTTCGACGCCGCGCCCGGGTTCGCCGAGCGGTGGCGGCACGACGTCGAGGCGCTCGTCGCGAAGGACCTCAACCATCCGAGCGTGATCATGTACTCGATCGGGAACGAGATCCTGGAGCTGGCGAGCCCGGCCGGCTCCGCGTGGAGCAGGCGGCTCGCGGAGGCCATTCGCGCGCACGACGACACGCGGTTCGTCACGAACGGCATCAACGGGATCATCGCGAACCTCGACCGGATGGGCGAGGCGTCCGGCGACGACGGCCGGGCCGAGGCATCCGATCCGAACACGATGATGGCGACGATGGGCGACATGATGGCGCGGGCGAATGCGTCCGAGCTCGTCACCGCGTCGACCGAGGAGTCCGCATCGGTGCTCGACGTCGTCGGGTTCAACTACGCGGAGTCCCGCTACGAGCTCGACCGCCGGCTGTTCCCCAACCGCGTGATCGTCGGCTCCGAGACCTTCCCGTCGCGCATCGAGAAGATGTGGGAGCTCGTCCAGCGCCTCGATCACGTCATCGGCGACTTCACGTGGACGGGCTGGGACTACCTCGGCGAGGCCGGCATCGGCCGCGTCGACTACACCGACGAGCCGGGCTACACGCCCACCGGCACCGCGGGCCCGTACCCGCACCTCCTCGCCGGCTGCGGCGACATCGACATCACGGGCTTCCGCCGGCCGGTGTCGTACTACCGCGAGATCGTGTTCGGACTGCGTGCCGAGCCGTACCTGGCCGTGCATCCGCCCCGGCACCACGGTCGTCCGACCGCGACGACGCCGTGGTCGTGGGACGACTCGGTGTCCTCCTGGACGTGGGATGCCGCGCCCGGTGCGCCCGTCACGGTCGATGTGTACGCCGCTGCGGAGGAGGTCGAGCTGCAGCTCGACGGCGCCTCGCTCGGCGTCGTCGCGGTCGGCGTCGAGAAGGCGTTCCGCGCACGGTTCGAGACCGAGTACCGTCCGGGCGAGCTCGTCGCGATCGCCCGCACCGGCGGAGCCGAGGTCGGGCGCGCGACGCTGCGCACGGCCGGCGAGCCCGGGCTCGCGGCATCCGTCGAGCAGCCCGAGATCGCGCTCGACGGACTCGGCTTCGTCACGATCGAGCTGGCCGACGCCGGCGGCGTGGTCGCGACCGACGCCGACCGGCTCGTCACCGTGACGGTGGACGGCTCCGCCGAGCTCGTGGCGCTCGGCACCGGCCGCATCCGCACCGAGGAGTCCTTCGCCGGGCCGTCGGTGACCACTCACGACGGCCGCGCGCTGGCCATCGTGCGACCCACCGGCCCGGGTGCCGCGACGCTGACCGTGACGGCCGAAGGCCTTCCCTCGGCCGCCGCGTCGCTGACGATCACGCCCCAGCCCTCGCGCTGACGATCACGCCCTCGCCCTCGCGCCGCCCCCCGCGGGATGCGTTGCCCCCCCGCCGCGCGCGCCGCGCCGCGCTCCGCTGCGCCGCGCTGCGCTGCGCTGCGCTGCGGGGTGCGGTCTCGTTGCTGCCCTCCTTTGAGTCGCCAGAACACGCCGGGAGGCCGCGCGCTGGCGCGGCGTGTCTTGGCGACTCGAGTACGGAGCGAGGAGTACCGCAGCAGCTGGCACGGAGCCAGGGACCCGAGCCCGCTGTGTGTGTGTGGGGGGGGGCTTGTCGAGTCGCCAGAACACGCCGGGAGGCCGCGCGCTGGCGCGGCGTGTCTTGGCGACTCGCCGGGATGGGCCGGGTCCCGCAGGTCGGCCGATACGGCCGCCCCGAGCTGGGACGAGCTTGTCCTTCGAGTCGCCAGAACACGCCGGGAGGCCGCGCGCCGGGACGGCGTGTCTTGGCGACTCGAGAGCGGGACCCGAGCGGGACCCGAGCGGGACGAGAGCGTGACCCGAGCGTGACCCGAGCGGGACCCGAGCGGGACCCGAGCGGGACCCGAGCGGGACCCGAGCGTGACCCCCAGGGGGCGAGCGGGCCGCGGGCCCGCGCGGGTCAGGACGCGGCGCGGGCGCGCGCCGGCGCCTGGTCGCGGGGGAGCGAGATCGGGGTCGTGCCGGCGACCTCGTCGCTGAACTCCTCGGGTGCGACCACCGTGAGCGGCCGCGTCTCATCGAGTGTGAGGCGGAACCGCTTCTGTTCGTGACGATGCAGGCGCCCCGACCACAGCAGCCACGTGGCGCCGATCGCGAAGGCGACGAACGCGGCGACCGCGCCGACGAGGATGGCCATGCGCGGACCGAACTCGCCCGCGACCCAGCCGACGATCGGTGCGCCGATCGGGGTGCCGCCCATGAGGATCGCCATGTACAGCGCCAGCACGCGACCTCGCAGGACCGGGTCGGTCGTGGTCTGCACGTAGCCGTTCGCCGTCGTCATCATGGTGACGACCGAGAAGCCCGTGAACATGAGGGTGACGGCGTAGAGCCAATAGGTCGGCATGAACGCCGACACGACGGCGGCGACGCCGAACATCGCGGTGCCGATGATGAGCACGCGCAGGCGCGCGCGGTCGCGACGGGCGGCCATCAGGGCGCCGGCCACCGAGCCGATCGCGAGGATCGAGCTGAGCAGGCCGAACCCGTCGGCCTCCTTGCCGAACTCGACCGCCATGGTCGACGCGAGGATAGGGAAGTTCATGCCGAATGCGCCGATGAGGAACACCATGGCGCACGTCACGATGAGGTCGGGTCTGCCCGCGACGTAGCGGAAGCCGTCGGCCAGACGCGAGGATTGCGGCGCCTTGACCCGCGGGACGAGCTCGCGGGTGCGGATGAGGAGGAGCGCGGCGAGCATCGCGAGGAACGTCACCGCGTTGGCGACGAACACCCATCCGGTGCCGATGGCGACGATGACGATGCCCGCGACGGCGGGGCCGATCATGCGGGCGCCGTTGAACGACGCCGCGTTGAGTGCGACCGCGTTCGACGCGTTCTCACGGGCGACGAGGTCCGATACGAACGCCTGGCGAGCCGGGTTGTCGAACGCGGCGACGACGCCGAGCGCGAGGGCGAAGAGGTACATGATCGGCAGCGTCATCGCGCCGGCGAAGATGAGCACGCCGATCGCCACACCGAGCAGGAGGAGCAGGCTCTGGGTGAGCAGCAGGAGCTTTCGGCGGTCGAAGCGGTCGGCGACGAGCCCCGTGACTCCCACCAGGAGCAGCGGCGGCGCGAACTGCAGCGCCATCGTGACGCCCATCGCCGCGGCGTCGTTGTCGGTGAGCTCGGTGAGCACCACCCAGCTGATCGCCGTCGACTGCATCCATGCGCCGATGTTCGACACCAGAGCGCCGATGAACCAGACGCGGTAGTTGAAGGCGGAGAAGGACCGGAACATCGCGCTCATCGGGTGGCCATCCGCTCCATGATCGCCGCGGCGGCCGCGAGCGTCTCGCGCTCGGCGGGCGTCAGCTCGGCCAGCGACGACTCGACCCACGCATCGCGGCGGCGGGCCGTCTCTTCGACGACCGACGCGCCCTCGGGGGTCAGCGAGATGACGACCTTGCGTCCGTCGCGTTCGTCGGCACCGCGCACGATGTAACCCGAGTCCTGAAGGCAGTTGACCGTGCGATTCATCGACGGGGCCGACACGCGTTCACGCTCGGCGAGATCGCCGAGCGTGTGGGGGCCGTGCACCCGGAGCGCCGCCAGCACCGCGAACTGCCCGTCGGACATCGAATCGACCGCGCGCTGGGTGCGCATGCGTCGAGCGAGGCGGAACGTCGCGATGCGCAGCTGCGAGGCGGCCGGCGAGAGATCTGCGTGATGGCCGGCGTCGTGGCCGGTGGTCTGTGACGTCTCGTTGCTGCTCATCCGGTTAGTTAGCATAGCTCATTAGTTTTGCTAAAGAAAGTCGAGGGATGCCGCCGGCCACCGTCGCCGCACGCCTCAGACCCCGTGCGCCCTAGACTCGCCGCATGCCCGAGTACACCGACGCGTACGGCGTCGCGATCGTCTACGACGTCCATCCGGCCAAGACGGGACCGCGGGGTGTGGTGCAGCTGCTCCACGGTGTCGGAGAGCACGCCGGACGCTACACGGCCCTGGTCGACGCCCTCACCGCCGACGGGTTCACGGTGTACGCCGACGACCACCGCGGCCACGGCCGCACCGGCATGGGCCAGCACCACGGCGACATCTCCAAGCTCGGGCAGCTCGGCCCCGGAGGCCTGCGCGCCGCCATCTCGGCGCTGTGGCAGTTCACACAGCAGATCCGTGCCGAGAACCCCGGCCTGCCGCTCGTGCTGCTCGGCCACTCGTGGGGCTCCTTCATGGCGCAGAAGCTCATCAACGATCACCCCGATGCCTACGACGCGCTCGTGCTGTCGGGGTCGTCGCTGCTGTGGCCGGGCTCGCTCAACTCCGGAGACCTCAACAAGCCGTGGAACGGGCCGCAGGCCAACGGCATGGAATGGCTGTCGTCCGACCCGGCGGTAGGCGCGGCGTTCCTCGCCGACGGCCTCACCACGCATGAGACGCTGCCGAAGCTGTTCGGCATCGCCGACACCTTGCGCCTCATCGGCAAGCCCCGCAAGGACCTCGGCGTCGACATCCCGACCCTCCTCATGGTCGGCCGTGACGACACCGTGGGCGGTCCGCGCAGCGTCCATCGGCTCGCCGACGCCTACCGCACGCGCTCGGGCTTCACCGACGTCACGACCCTCGTGTACCCGGGTGCACGCCACGAGATCTTCAACGAGGTCATGCAGGCCGAGGTGCGCGCGGACCTTCTCGCCTGGCTCGACAAGCACATCGCCGTGCGGGACTGAGGGCGTCCGCCTGCGCGGATCCCCGCAGACGACGGATGCCTCGACCCCGCGTCGCGCCGACCCCGATACCAGTCCGCGCAGGCGCGCGTCCAGCCCCCCGCCGTTTCCGGTGGCGAACAGCGGTGCGTCGGTAGGCTGACGGCCGCCGCAGCAGCCGTTGCGGCGCTTCCTCGCGAAAGGTTCCCCCCGCCTTGATCACTCTCAGCTGGCTCCTGCTCGTCGCACTCGTCGGAGGCGTGCTCGCGCTCGTCGACGGCATCCTCCGCGTCCGCGGCAAGGGCAACACCCTCATCGGCATCATCGAGATCATCGTCGCGGCGCTGTTCGTGCTGTCGCTGTTCCTTCCCGGCATCCCGTTCGGGTCGCTGGTCCTCGCTGTCGCGACGCTCATCGTGATCGTCGTCGGCATCGTGTTCCGCGGACGCCAGGGCGTCGGGGTCGCGATCGCGGCGCTCGCCGTCATCGCGCTGTGGATCGTGCTCGCGAACCGCTGGCTCGTCATTCCCGGCATCAACTGAGCCGGTCGGCCGGATGCCGGGGTCCCATGTCCGCATCGGATTCCGGCATCGCGGTCCCTTGCCCGGGCGGCCGGAGCGGCGCCCCTGCCCGCCGCCCGAATAGGCTGAAGCCCATGCACGGCGAATACAAGGTGCCCGGCGGCAAGCTCGTGGTCGTCGACCTCGAGGAGCGCGACGGCCGGATCGCGGACTTCCACCTCGCGGGGGACTTCTTCCTCGAGCCGGACGACGCGCTCGCAGACATCGACGCCGCGGTCAACGGACTGCCGATAGAAGCGGATGTCGCGGCCATCGCCGCCGCCGTGCGCTCGGCGCTCCCGGACGGGGCGCAGCTGCTGGGCTTCACGCCCGAGGCGGTCGGCACCGCCGTGCGCCGGGCCCTCGTCACCGCACCGGGCTGGCGCGACTTCGACTGGGAGATCGTGCACGAGGGGCCGGTCTCGGCCCGCATGAACCTCGCGCTGGACGAGGTGCTCACCGGCCGGGTCGGCGACGGCCGCCGCCGGCCGACGCTGCGCATCTGGGAGTGGGATCAGAACGCCGTGGTGATCGGCTCGTTCCAGTCCCTGCGCAACGAGGTCGACCCCGACGGGGCGGCGGCGCACGGCTACGACGTCGTCCGCCGCATCTCGGGCGGCGGCGCCATGCTGATGGGTGCCAACTCGATCGTCACGTACTCGCTGTACGTTCCGGCATCCCTCGTCGCAGGCCTCACCTTCGCCGACTCGTACGCGTTCCTCGACGACTGGGTGCTGCAGGCGCTGCGCGCCCTGGGCATCGAGGCGACGTATCAGCCGCTCAACGACATCGCCTCGCCGCAGGGCAAGATCGGCGGGGCCGCACAGAAGCGCCTGGCCAACGGGGGAGTGCTGCACCATGCGACCCTCAGCTACGACATGGACGGCGAGGTCATGACCGAGGTGCTGCGCATCGGCCGCGAGAAGCTCAGCGACAAGGGCACGACGTCGGCGGCCAAGCGCGTCGACCCGCTGCGTCGCCAGACCGGGCTGCCGCGCGAGGCCATCATCGCCAAGCTCGAGGAGACCTTCGCGAACCTGTACGGCGCCGTGCCCGGCCACATCACCGACGACGAGTACGCCGAGGCCGAGGCGCTCGTCGAGTCCAAGTTCGCGACGGACGCATGGCTGCGCCGGGTTCCGTGAGCCGACCCGCACCCGCGTCGGTACCGGTGCCCGAGTCCGCGGCGGTGGCTGAGCCTGTGGCGCTGCCTGAGCCCGTGGCGCTGCCTGAGCCCGTGGCGTTGCCCGCGCCCGAGTCCGCGGCCGTGCCTGAGCCCGCGGCATCCGTCCCCGCCGCGGCATCCGTCCCCGCGAGGGGATCCGTCCAGATCCACCACGGCGACAACCTCGACGTCACCCGCCGCCTGCCCGACGCGTCGTTCACCCTCATCTATCTCGATCCGCCGTTCAACACCGGCCGCTCGCAGGAGCGCTCGATCGAGACCGCGCGGGCGCGTGCCACAACTCCGCCCGAGCGCGACGAGACCGGCGTCGCTGCCCCGGATTCTCGCGGCGGCACCCCCGAGCCCGACCTGGCGGGGCGGAGCAGTGGCACGCCTGGTGAGGCCTCTGTCGTGCGGCGGGGGTTCCACGGGCGCGAGTACGAGCGGATCCGCGGCGACCTGCGCGCGTACGACGACCGGTTCGACGACTACTGGGGCTTCCTCGAGCCGCGGCTGCTCGAGGCGTGGCGGCTGCTCGCCGACGACGGCACCCTGTACCTGCACCTCGACTACCGCGAGGCGCACTACGCGAAGGTGCTGATGGACGCGCTCGTCGGGCGCGAGCGCTTCCTCAACGAGCTCATCTGGGCCTACGACTACGGGGCGAAGACGCGCAAGCGCTGGCCCACGAAGCACGACACGATCCTGGTGTACGTCAAGGATCCGAAGGGCTACTGGTTCGACTCGGATGCCGTGGACCGCGAGCCGTACATGGCGCCGGGGCTGGTCACCCCCGAGAAGGCCGAGCGCGGCAAACTCCCCACCGACGTCTGGTGGCACACCATCGT
>Ga0160460_100954_pt1 | contig 12252 bp, 10 predicted proteins | sample HID1973M_E6MG_FD_108238 | JGI IMG/M metagenome (GOLD analysis project Ga0160460, IMG submission 108238) | Enriched mosquito-associated microbial communities from UW Madison campus, WI, USA - HID1973M_E6 MG | ecosystem: Host-associated > Arthropoda: Insects > Digestive system > Unclassified ... | reverse complement strand
TTATGTCACAAATCTGCAACGGGAGCCCAACATTATGGGCCTTCCCAGGCCTCATCGCTACCATGGTCGAGGCACGAAGGGGTGTCGCGCCGGTGAACCGGCAGTGAATCACGCACTTCAGGAGCAGACTTTGACCCTTCAGACCGTCATCCTCGCAGCCGGTATGGGCTCGCGCCTCGGCCGCAGCCTCCCCAAGCCGCTCACCGAACTCGGCGACGGCCGCAGCATCATGCAGCAGCAGCACGACAACATCCGTGCCGCGTTCGGCCGCGACGCCAAGATCACCACGGTCGTCGGCTACCGCGCCGAGACCATCGTCGAGGCCTTCCCCGACGTCGACTACGTCTACAACGACCGCTACGACCAGACCAACACTTCCAAGAGCCTGCTTCGCGCCCTCGCCAAGACGGGCAAGGGCGGGGTCCTCTGGATGAACGGCGACGTCGTCTTCGACCCCCGCGTGCTCGGCCGTGCGATCGAGCTCATCGAGCGCGATCAGTCCTTCGTCACCGTCAACACCTCCAAGGTCAGCGACGAGGAGGTCAAGTACACCGTGACCTCCGAGGGCTTCATCAAGGAGCTCTCCAAGACCGTCAAGGGCGGCATCGGCGAGGCCGTCGGCATCAACTACATCTCGAGCCGCGACAAGAAGGCGTTCATGCGCCACCTGACGCGCGTCGACGACCAGGACTACTTCGAGCGCGGCCTCGAGCTGTCGATCGCCGAGGACGGCGTGCTGCTCGAGCCGCTCGACATCTCGGACCTGTACGCCGTCGAGGTCGACTTCGCCGAGGATCTCGAGCGCGCGAACCTCTTCGTCTGAACCCGCCGCGCCCGAGCTGTCAACCCCGAGCCTGCGCTCAGGCTCGGCCGCATAGACTCGGCGCGATGGCCGACAAGGTTCACCAGATCCACTCGCTGCCCGGCGACTCCCCCTGGCAGGGAGGCCTGCCGCCTGCAGGGTCCGACGAGCATCCGTTCACGATCCGCGCACTCGACCGGGTCCTGGCCATCCAGCGGCCCGTCGTCCTCGCCCATCTGCGGAGCATCCGGCTGCGGCATCCGGATGCCGGGCCGGCGGACATCGTGCGCATTCTGGAACGCCGGTACCTCGCGGCGGTGACCACGGGCGGCGCAGCCGTGGGCGCCACCGCCGTCGTGCCGGGGATCGGCACGGGCGTGACCCTCGCTCTCAGCGGCGTCGAGACGGTGGCGTTCCTCGAGGCGACGACGCTGTTCGCGCAGTCGGTGAGCGAGGTGCACGGCATCCCGGTATCCGATCCCGACCGCGCGCGGGCGCTCGTGCTGACCCTCATGCTGGGCAAAGAGGGCGTCGACCTGGTGGCGCAGCTGGCAGGACAGGCCGCCGGGAGGGGCCCGAGCCGATCGGGCTATTGGGGCGAGCTCATCACGAAGTCCCTTCCCCGCGCCGCCGTGGGCCCCCTCGTGGACCGGCTCAAATCGACGTTCATACGCCAGTTCGCCGCACGCGGCGGCGCGTCGTGGATCGGCAAGGCGCTGCCCTTCGGCATCGGCGCCGCAATCGGCGGCGCCGGCAACAACATCCTGGGACGCCGCGTGCTCACCGGCTCGCGCCGTGCGTTCGGCGCTCCCCCGGTCACGCTGCCGCCCGACCTCGAGCCGCGGCCGGGCGCGGACCGGATCGAGCGCCTCGCCGGTCGGGGCATCCGTCGCGCCGGCGAGGTTGTGGTCGGCGGGGTGACGCGGGGCGCTTCCGGCGCGCGTCGCATCACCGCGCGGGTGATCCGACGCGCCCCGCACGCGATCGAGGCCCCCACGGCCGAGGGGGATCCGGATCTCTCCTGATGCGGCCCCGCCGGTCCGCGGCGGGGTGAGAATGGCGGTATGGGCCTGTTCAGCAAGCTTCCGGAAGAGCCGATCGAGTGGGCGGGGCTCCCGTCCGAGCCCGCTCGCGCCGAGACGCAGGCGGAGCGGCTGACAAATGCCGTCGCCGTCGATCCCGGCGGTCTCGGAGTGGGCGACCTGGGGTCCTCGGACCGCGGCGCCGTGGAGTCGATCGTCATCCCGGTGGCGCCGATCATCGAGATCGCCGCGCCCCAGGAGTCCGGCGAGGACGAGTAGCGCTCCCTGCGTTCCGCGCCGCAGCGCGCCGCGCCCTCCTCCGTACCCGCAGCCGTTGATTGCAAGCGCTTGCAGCGTGTCCTCGACACGCCGGGGACCTCGGGCATACGCTCACAGGTATGGACAGCACGTTGGCGTGCCTCGCGGCGTGGATGCCGCGGCAGCGGTGGTACGCCGCGAAAGGGCGACCGCCCGCACTCCGGCTGCTCTCGTGGTGGGACCTGAGCGTCGACTCGGACACGCCTGACGACGCGGATGCGGGTGCACGCATCCGGACCTTCCTCATCGCCGACGAGGGGTCGCTCCCCGCGGTGCTGTATCAGATCCCGGTCGTCGAGCGTGCGACCGAGACCGTGGACGCCGATCCGGATCATGTCATCGGCAGCCCCGTACCGGGCACGACGTTCATAGACGGACCCTTCGATCCCGCGTACGCGCGGGCGCTGCTGAACCTCATCTCAGGCAGCGGCACGGCGGACGGACCGCAGACCACGGCGATCGGACGCGCGGCGCCATCAGGGCGCGCTCCAAGCGGCGCCACGTCGCGAGTGATCAGCGGCGAGCAGTCGAACACCTCGCTCATCTACGAGGGCGACGGCCCGCCGGTGATCTGCAAGGTCTACCGCCAGCTGCACGCCGGACTCAATCCGGACATCGAGCTTCAGGAGGCGCTGGCGCGGGCGGGATCGCCGCACGTGCCTCGCCCGATCGGGTCCGTCGAGGGAACCTGGCCCGACCTCTCGACAGCGCACGGCACGGTCCACGGATCGCTCGCCGCGGCCCAGGAGTTCCTGCCGGGCGTCGAGGACGCCTGGCGCGTGGCTCTTCAGGCCGCGGCCCGCGGAGAGGACTTCCGCGGCGCCGCCCGCGCGCTCGGAACGGCCACGGCCGAGGTGCACGTCGCCCTGGCGGAGTGCTTCCCCACCCGCACCGCGACCGCAGCCGACCGCGACGCGACCGCAGCCACGTGGGAGCGCCGATTCGCCATCGCGATCGCCGAGGTCCCCGAGATCGCCGGACAGCACGACGCCGCGGCGGCGGTGTACCGCAGAGCACTCGAAGTGCCGTGGCCGCCGCTGCAACGCATCCACGGCGACTATCACCTCGGGCAGGTGCTGCACTCCCCCGATCGCGGCTGGATCATGGTCGACTTCGAGGGCGAGCCGCTGCGGCCCATGGCAGAGCGAACGCAGCCGGATTTCGCGCTGCGGGATGTCGCGGGCATGCTCCGCTCGTTCGACTACGTCGCCGGGTCCCTGCGCCTGGACGACCCGGACCGCTCCGCCGACAGGGTGCGTGCCTGGGCGCGCGACGCTCGCGGCGCGTTCGTCGAGGGCTACGCCGACGCGTCCAGAGGCGGCCTCGACCCCCGGCATCCGCTCCTGGCAGCCCTGGAACTCGACAAGGCCGTCTACGAGGCGATCTACGAGGCCCGCAACCGTCCGACGTGGGTGGCCATCCCCCTCCGCGCGATCGCACGCCTGGTCGAGCGGCCGACCCCTGTGGCGTGATGCGCCTGGCGCGCCCGGGCGGGCTCAGCCCTCGTCGTCGAGCTCCGCTTCGTCCTCGGGCTCTTCATCCTCCGTGTCGGCCACGGACCGTGCGTACCAGGCATCCCAGTCGTCCATGAGCCCCTGCACCGCGGCGTGGAAACGCGCCGACGCCGCCCCAGGGGCGGTGTCGCCGAAATAATGCGTCACCCACTCCTCGAGCCGTGCAACAGCATCGGGATCGCTGAGCACCCGCTCGGTCTGGGCGACGATGTCGGCCGCGGCCGCCACGTCGAGCCACTCGCACGCCGACAGGTAGCCGTGCGTGTCGATCGCCGCCGCCGGGTCTGCCGGCCGCGTGATCATGAGCGGCTTGTCGGCCGCGAGACGGTCGTAGACCATCGCAGAGATGTCGACGATCGCGACGTCGGCCGCGGCGAGCTGCCAGCCGAGTTCAGGGCCGTCGTCGAAGACGTGCTGGGCGGTGGAGTCCGACGCGTTCGCCGCAGCCAGCGCGGAGATGATGCGCTTGTTCGCCGCTCCGTACTCGTGATCGACCACGCCCGAGCGGGGGTGGGGCCGGTAGATCACCCGGTGGCGGCCCGTGGCCAGCAGTGCGGTGACGAGCGCCTCGCCGTGGGTGGCGATGGAGCCGTAGTGCGCCGAAGGGCGGTCGCCCTCCCAGGTGGGAGCGTAGAGCACCACCGTGCGCTCGTCGGGCGTGTACGGGAGGGTGCCGGAGTAGTGGTCCGCCTGCGGGCGCCCGATCTCGATCGTGCGGCGCTCGATGTCGTAGTCCCACAGCACTCGCGACAGCCGCTCGCGCGCGGCGTCGCCGGCGATCATCGCGTAATCGTAGGCCTTGTACTGGTTGGTGGTCATGTACATCTTGTCGGACTCGCCGTGGTTGATGAACACGTGCCAACGACGGCCGTAGCGGAACATCTGGAAGTTGCGGGTGTTCTGATTCACGTACAGCACGACGCGGATGTCCTGCTTGGCGATGAAGCGCTCGAGATCTCGCACCGTCGGCACGAACGCCACCGGCATCGCCTGATCGGCCAGGAGCGCCTCGGCGCCCGTGGCCGCGCGGCTCAGCACGACGACCGGCCACGTCTTGGCCAGCTCCGCGAGCGGCTTGTACCACTGTCGCATCTGGTACATGTTGACCGCGCCATCGGCGAAGTAGACCGCGACGCGGTACTGGAACGGCGGATGCGGCGGCCTGGCGGCGAGAGCGCGTCGTACATCGATCACGGCGGAGCGATTGCGCACCGCCTTCCGCACGAGCGCGACCGCCTTCTTCCCATCCGAGACCAGACCCACGCATCCAGCCTACCCAGGGCACCCGTGACATGATCGACCCGTGCATGTCGAGCAACACGGGCGCAGGGACGCTCCAGTCCCCCCTCCCGGTTCCGGGGTGAGCTTCGTGATGCCGGTCCTCAATGAGCGCGACTACCTCCGCCGCGCCGTCGAGACCGTCCTCGCGCAAGACGTGTCAGGGCCGACCGAGCTGATCATCGCCCTCGGCCCCTCGACGGACGGCACGAACGAACTCGCTGCGGACCTCGCCCGGGACGACGAGCGCATCGTGCTCGTCGAAAACCCCGCCGCCGACATCCCGATCGGCCTCAATCTCGCCATCCGGGCAGCGCGGCACCCGACCGTCGTGCGCGTCGACGCGCACTCCGAGCTCGACCCCGCCTATGCTCGGCGCGCACTGGTCACCCTCCAACGCGTGCGGGCCGCCAACGTGGGGGGTGTGATGCGGGCCGACGGGCGCTCGCCGTTCCAGCGCGCCGTCGCGCGTGCCTACAACTCGCCCATCGGCCTGGGGGGCGGCGCCTACCACGGCGGCACGCAGGAGGGCGAAGCCGAGTCCGCCTACCTCGGAGTCATGCGACGCGACGTGCTCGAGGAGGTGGGACTGTTCGATGAGAGCATCCGTCGTGGCGAGGACTGGGAGCTGAACCTCCGCATCCGCCGGGCCGGCTACCGCGTATGGTTCGACCCGGCGCTGGCCGTGACCTACTGGCCTCGCGAGAGCTGGACCCGCCTGGTGCGCCAGTTCTCGGCGACCGGGCGGTGGCGCGGTGAGCTCGTGCGCCGGTTCGGACGCGGCAACTCGCTGCGGTTCTTCGCACCGCCGGCGCTGGTGCTGACGATCCTGCTCGCGCTCGTCGTCGCCACCCTGCAACTGGTGGGCGTGCTGCAGGGATGGTGGGCGCTGGCGGCATCCGTGGTCTATCTGCCCGTGCTCGTCTACGCGCTGCTCATCGTCGCGGTCGCGCTCGGCCCGGGCGGCGGTCGCGGCTGGCGCGACAAGCTGTGGACGGCCGCCGTCCTGCCATCGATGCACCTCGCCTGGGGCTGGGGGTTCCTGCTCGGTGTGATCGGGGGCGCCCACGACACCGTCGACACCTCACGCCTCGGAAGCCGCAATACGCCGCTGCCGTGAGATCGGCGCGGCGAACCGCGCTCAGAGCTCGATGAAGCCCTGGTCGACGATCCGCGCGACGACGCGCTCGGCGGCATGCCCGTCGTCACGGGCGTTGAACCTGTCACGCCATTGCGCGTACCGGCCGGCATACGTGTCCGTGTCGTCCGCGACCAGTGCGTCGACCAGCTCGTCCTGGGTGCGCACCATAGGCCCCGGGGCGTGCGCGGCGAGATCGAAGTAGAACCCGCGCAGCTCGCCGCGGTAGTGCTCCATGTCGGGCACGAGGAAGTACATCGGCTTGCCGGTGACCGAGTAGTCGAACATCACCGACGAGTAGTCGGTGATGAGCGCGTCTGCCACGAGCAGCAGCAGCGACGTGTCGGGGAAGCCCGTCACGTCGATCACACGGGGCCCCTCCGCATCGCGTCCGGGCAGCAGCGTCCGGGAGTGCCCGCGCACGAGCACGACGGCATCGGTGGCTGCGGCGAGCGCGACGGGATCGACGAAGTCGACGATCTGATCCCGGTCGTCCCGCCAGGTCGGCGCATACAGGAGTACGCGCTCGCCGGGACCGATGCCGAGGGCCTCCCTCGTGGCCGAGCCGTCGCCGGTGACCAGCACGTCATTGCGGGGGTAGCCCTCGATCCAGATCGGGCGGGTGAGGAACGCGTAGGCCTTGCCCAGGATGCGGGCTGCGTAGGGGTTCTGGGCGAGCAGGACGTTCCACCGCAGCGACTCGCGCACGACGGCAGCCATGCGTCGCGGGTCGAACCCGGGCCGGTGCAGCGCGAGGCGCTTGAGCGGCGTGCCGTGCCACGTCTGCAGGACGACCTGGCCCTTACGACGGGAGAAGCGGCGACGCAGCCAGTCGTTCACGACGAGCAGGCGTGCAGCGCCGCGGGCGCGCCACCATTCGGGGCTTCCCTCGACCACCGGGATCGCGCCGTCCGGCACCACCACGGAGAGGTCCACGACGCTCCAGTAGCGCGTCACATGCGGGGCTCGCCGCGCAAGCTCACGATCGATCGCGAGCGGGTTGCAGCTCGCGTTGCGACCGTAGAAGCTCTCGAAGAACACTGCGTTCTCGAACCCTCCGGCAGGTCGTGTGGCATAGCGTCGCTCGAGCGCGTCCTGCCCTTCGCCCGAGTCGTACGCGGGATCGATCGGCGGAGCCACCCGCAGGGTCCACCCCTCCAGCTCCGCACGAAGGGTGCCCAGCTGCGTGAGCGGAACGCCCGCGGGCGGACGGATGCCTCGGTCCGCGGCATCCGCGATGCGCACCTCGTAGGAGCCCGCAGGCAGCGGAAGCTCAGGGCCTCCCCAGCGCGCCGCGCGCAGCGGCAGCACAGCCCTCCACGTCTTTCCGCGCCCCGTCACGCGCGCCGCGACCCGGGCACGGGCGCCGACGATCTCGACGGACTCGGGCCGCTCCCCTTCGCCCGCGAGCACGAGGGCCGGGCCCCCATCCGTCGTGAAGCGCGCGTCGGTCATCCGGTTCCTTCCCTCGGGCGGCCGTCTTGGGCCATTCCGGCCAGAATCGCACGGTACACCCTCTCGGCGTTGCGGCCGTCGCGGAAGGCGTGGACACGCTCGTCCAGCGCGATCGCGCGCTCGCGCCGCAGCCGGCGCTCGGCTTCGTCGCCGAGCAGCGCGTCCAGGTGCGAGGCGGCCTGGGTCCAGTCTGCCGCCCAGTCGTCGCCTGCCACGTCGGCGTAGGTGCCGTAGAAGCCGCGACGGCGGCTGTACTCCTGGACGTCGGGGGCGAGGAACAGCGTCGGCACGGGAACGAGCGAGGCATCGAACGCGAGCGACGAGTAGTCGGTGACGAGGGCGTCCAGACCCGACAGCAACGGGGTCACGTCCGGCACCAGGTCGCTGCCGAGGGACTGCACCCGGTCGGTCGGCGACGGCGGCGCGTACTCGCCGGCGCCGAGCGGGTGCGAGCGCACCAGGAGTGTCGCCTCGTGCCGTGTGAGCACGTCGATGATCAGTTCCCACTCCTCGCGCGTGGGCACGGCTGGGTCGGCAGCGCCGTCGCGCCACGTCGGCGCGTACAGCACGAATCGCGTCGAGGGCTCCACTCTCGGCAGCGCGCGCTCGATCGCGGCCCTGGCGTGCGCCCGTCGGTCGTGCGCCGCGCCGCGCGACAGCACGTCGACCCGAGGCTCGCCGGTCACAGGGACGCACGCGTCCGGCAGCGCGAAGGCGGACTCGAGCCGCCCGCGCACCAGGTGCGAGGCGGCGGGGAGCACGCGGATGCGGCGAGCCGCACCGCGATACATCGCTCGCAACAGCGCACGCACCGCGCCGGCGACCGGCGAGTCCGCGGCGAGGCCGGGGACCCGCAGCGTCTCGGGAGAGTCGACGCCGATACGTTTGAGCGGGATGCCGTGCCACAGCTGCACGACGAACGCACCGGAGACCGCATAGCGGTTGACGTCGCCGAACCCGTGCGTGATGACGATCACCCGGGCGCGCGCGGTGCGCCACAGTCCTCGCAGCGAGCGCTTCGGCACAGCACGGATTCCGCGGGTCGCAGCGTCCGCGGCCTCCCGCGGGGACCCGACCAGCCAGACCGGGGTGCGTCCGTCGGCAGCGGCCACCTCCCACAGCGCGAGCGCGCCGTCGCCGATGCCGACCGCGCAGCCGATCACCCACTCGTCGCGCGAGCGCGGCACGAGAAGGGTGAGGAGGCGTCCGGCCGCGTACAGCGGCATCGTCGCGAGCTTTCGGGCATTCCCCGCGCCGAACGAGAAGGACGCCATCCCGCGAGCCTACCTGCTGGCGGAATGGCGTCCCTCTGAGCCGGAGGCTACTGCTGCAGCGATCCCAGCGTGACCTCGACCGTCTGCGTCTTGCCGTCGCGGACGTACGTCACCTCGGCCTCGCTTCCGGCGGCCGCGGCGCGAACCTGCGCCGTGAGATCGGTCGCGTCGGTGACGGGCACGCCGTTGAAGGCGGTGACGATGTCGCCCTCCTGCAGACCGGCCGCCGCTGCCGCGCCGCCGTCGGTGACACCGGCGATGTAGGCGCCGGTGATCGTGGAGCCCTCGACGGATGCCGCGGCCTTCACGTTCGCGCCGAGCAGGCCGTGGGTCGCTGCGCCGCTGTCGACGATCTCGCCCGTGATGCGCTTGACGATGTCGGACGGGATCGAGAAGCCGACGCCGATCGAGCCGGAGCCGTCGGACGACGAGCCGCCCGCCGTGGCGATCGCCACGTTGATGCCGATCAGCTTGCCGTCGGAGTCGACGAGCGCACCGCCGGAGTTGCCCGGGTTGATCGCCGCGTCGGTCTGGATGACCGAGATCGAGATGCTCTCGGTGGCGGTCGACTGCTGGTCGCCCTGACCGAAGTCGAAGCGGAACGGACCCTCCTGGCCGTTCTGGTCCTGCTGGCCCTGGTCCTCGGTGTCACCGCCCTCGGGCGCCGCCGAGGATGCGATCGAGATCGAGCGGTTGAGCGCGCTCACGATGCCCTCGGTCACCGAGTTCGCGAGTCCGAGCGGCGCGCCGACGGCGACGGTGGTGTCGCCGACGTTGAGCTTGCTCGAGTCGGCGAACTCGATCGGCGTGAGGTCCTCGGCATCCTTCAGCTTGATGACCGCGAGGTCGTACGTGGGGTCGGTGCCCACGACCTCGGCGTCGTACACGCGGCCGTCGGAGGTGGTCACGCGGATCGCGGCATCACCGGTCGCGCCATCGAGGGTCACGACGTGGGTGTTGGTGACGACGTAGCCGTCCTTCGTCAGGACGACCCCCGAACCGGTGCCTGCGGCCGAAGAGCCGGTCGCCGCGATCGTGACGACGCTCGGGACCACCTTCGCCGCGATCGCCGTGGTCTGGTTGACCGACTCGGTGTCGTTGACCGTGACCGTGGTGGGACCTGCCGCCGGCGATGCGCTCACGGGTGCGAACCAGGTGACGCCGGCGTATGCCCCGCCGAGGCCTGCGGCACCGCCGACGATCGCGGCGGCGACGATGAGTCCGACGACCTTGCCCGCGCCCGACGACTTCTTCGGCGCCTTGGTCACCGTCGGTGCTGCGCCTGTCGATCCGGCGATCGGCAGCGTCTGCTGGGTGTCGGCGGGGTTCACGCCGAACGCGGCACCGGGTGCGCCCGGCGCCGGCTGGCCCGCGTAGGAGTGGGGGTAGGGCGCGGGCTGGCCGGCGTAGCCCTGCGGACGTGCGTACGCCTGCGCACCCGCCGGGTATCCGGCCGGCGGAACGGGCGGCGTCGGGGCGGCCTGGTGGACGTGAGCCGCAGGCTGCGCGGCGGGCGCGGTCGGCGGAACGGGCGGCGGCACCGCGGCAGGCTGCGCCGGAGCGGCCTCGACGGGCGCCGCGGGTGCGGCGGCGGGGTCTGCTGCCGCAGGCGCAGCGGGCTGGGCGGCATCGGCGGCCTGCGACGCGGGCGCGGCGGGTGCCGGCGACTCGGGCTGGGCGGGCGTCTGCGCGGCGGCCTCCGCGGCCGACTGGGTGGGGACGGCGGGGGTCTGATCTTCCGGGCGATCGCCCTGGATGTCGCTCATGGTTGCTCCTTCTGCCAAGCACTCACCACTGTGCCCACCGATGCTGTGCGTTTCTTATGTCGCGAATGGGACTCGCCTATGCAACAGAGATGAGCCCGCCCGGTATTACGGTGAAGCGATGCGACAGATCCCCGGAGCATGGCACCGCGCAGCCGCAGGCGCCGGACTCGTCGGTTCCGACGGGTCGATCCACCCCACCATCTTCGCCGAGATGTCGGCCCTCGCGGTCAGAACCGGCGCCATCAATCTCGGCCAGGGCTTCCCTGACGAGGACGGCCCCGCGGCGGTGCTCGAGGTTGCACGCTCCGCCATCGCCAACGGCGTCAATCAGTACCCGCCGGGTCGCGGCATCCCCGATCTCCTCTCGGCCGTCGCCGAGCACCAGGAGCGCTTCTACGGCCTGCAGCTGGATCCGGCGCGCGACGTGCTCGTGACAGCGGGTGCGACCGAGGCGCTCGCCGCTGCCCTGCTCGCCCTGCTCGATGGGCCCGACGACGAGGTCGTGGTCTTCGAGCCGTACTACGACTCGTACGCTGCGGTCATCGCGCTCGCCGGCGCGCGGCTGGTGACCGTCCCGCTGCGGTGGCCCGACTTCCAGCCCGATCTCGACGAGCTTCGTGCGGCGGTGAGCGACCGCACGCGCGTGATCCTCGTGAACGACCCCCACAATCCGACGGGCGCGGTCTTCGGGGCCGAGGTGCGCGATGAGATCGTCCGCCTCGCCGAGCGCCATGATGCGGTGATCGTGACAGACGAGGTGTACGAGCACCTCGTCTTCGACCAGCCTCACGTCCCCATCGCCACGCTTCCCGGCGCGTGGGACCGCACGCTCACCATCTCGTCGGGCGGCAAGACGTTCTCCACGACAGGCTGGAAGATCGGCTGGATCTCGGGTCCCGCCCCGCTCGTGGAAGCCGTCCTCGCGGTCAAGCAGTTCCTCACCTACGTCAACGGCAGTCCGTTCCAACCCGCGATCGCCACCGGGCTGCGACTGGGCGAGGAGTTCTTCCGGGGCATCGCCGACACGCTGCGCGAGAAGCGGGACCTGCTCGGCGCCGGGCTGCGCGCCGCCGGCTTCGACGTGTCCACGCCTGCGGGCTCGTACTTCACCGTCGCCGACGCCCGATCGCTGGGGGCGACGGATGCCGCGGACTTCTGCCGCGCGCTCCCGGACCTCGCCGGGGTCGTCGCCATCCCGCTCACCGCGTTCGCGACACCTGCGCGGCGCGAGGAGTACGCGACGCTCGTGCGATTCGCCGCCTGCAAGCGCGTCGGGGTGCTCGAGGAGGCGGCGTCGCGCCTCGCCCGTCTGTCGTGAGGGGGCCGGTCAGCGCGGCCCGACGCCGTACCGGCGAAGTGTCAGAGCCGGGTTGACCCGGCGCACGCGCTCGATCGCCCCCACGTCGAGATGCGCGACCGCGACGTCGGTCGACGTGCCCACGGCGGCGAGCTCGACCCCCTGAGGATCGACGACCAGGGAGTGGCCGACGCCGAGGGGCGGGGGGTGGTCCGCGGCGGCCACGAACACGGTGTTCTCGATCGCGCGAGCGTGCAGGAGAGTGCGCCAGTGGTGCTCCTTGAGCGGTCCGCGGACCCACTCCGCCGGAACGAGGAAGACGTCGACCCCGGCGTCGACGAGGACCCGGCCGACCTCGGGGAACCGGAGGTCGTAGCAGGTCATGAGA
>Ga0160460_100947_pt1 | contig 12327 bp, 12 predicted proteins | sample HID1973M_E6MG_FD_108238 | JGI IMG/M metagenome (GOLD analysis project Ga0160460, IMG submission 108238) | Enriched mosquito-associated microbial communities from UW Madison campus, WI, USA - HID1973M_E6 MG | ecosystem: Host-associated > Arthropoda: Insects > Digestive system > Unclassified ... | reverse complement strand
CCCTCGGTCGTGATCGAGGTCGGGCCCTGGCTCTCCTCGACGGTCGCGACCTCTTCGAGGGGGATCGGGCCGGTGGCGCTCGGCACCTGCAGCTGGCGCAGGTCGTCGAGCGACGCGGGCGTCTCGGACGCCGCGAGGTACACGGTGAGCGACGTGTCGTCGATCTCGACCGAGCCGATCGACTGCGGCTGCATCGTGTTCGACACCAGCGCGCCCACGGCGACCTCCGACAGGCCCAGCTCCGCGGCCTTGTCGCGGTCCACCGTCACGGCGATGTACGGCAGCGACGCCGACAGGTTGCTCGTGACCTGGCCGACGCCCTCGGCGCCCTCGACCGCGGCGATGACGGCATCCGTCGCGTCCTGCAGGGTCGAGGAGTCCGGCGCCGTGACGTCGATCGCGATGTCCGTCGAGCCGAAGCCGCCACCGCCCGCGGCGACGGAGATCTCGCCGGCGTCGTCGAGGTCGGCGACCGCCGCCTGCACCTCTTCGCGCAGCGCGACCTGGTCCACGCCGGGGTCGGTCGTGATCGAGTACGTGATGCCGCTGCCGCCGCCCGAGAAGGCGTCGCGCAGCGCCGAGCCGCTCGAGCCGATCGACACCTGCACGGTCTCGATGCCGTCGATGCCCAGCAGCACCTCCTCGACCTGCTCCGCGGCGGCGCTCTCGGCCTCCAGCGACGGGGCCGGGCCGATGTCCTGCGTCATCGTGAACGTGTTCTGACCCGAGTCGCCCAGGAAGTTCGTCTTCATGAAGGGGGCCGCGGCGATCGTGCCGACGAGCACCAGCACCGCGAGCGCGAGCGTGATCCACGAGTGCTTGAGCGTCCAGCGCAGGATCGGCAGGTACGCCTTCTGCAGGCGGCTGGGCGGAGCGGCCGGATCCTCCGGGTCGATCGCCGCGCCCGCGGCATCCAGGATCTGCTTGCCGGGCTTGAGGAACCAGTACGCGAGCACCGGCACGATCGTGAGCGCCACGAACAGCGACGCCGTCATCGCGATCGTCACCGTCATCGCGAACGGGCGGAACAGCTCGCCCGTGACGTCGCCGACGAACGCGATCGGCAGGAACACCGCGACCGTCACGATCGTGGATGCCGTGATCGCCGAGGCGACCTCGCGCACGCCGCGCAGGATCGCGGTCGTCTTGTTCGCATCGCCGACGTAATGCCTCTTGATGTTCTCGATGACGACGATGGAGTCGTCGACCACGCGCCCGATCGCGATCGTGATCGCACCGAGGGTCAGGATATTCAGCGAGTACCCGAACGCCTGCAGGCCGATGAACGTGATCAGCAGGCTCGTCGGGATCGAGATCGCCGCGACGAGCGTCGAGCGCACCGACAGCAGGAAGACGAAGATCACCAGCACCGCGAACACGAGGCCGAGCAGGCCCTCCTTCGCGAGGGTGTCGATCGACTCCTGGATGTACGGAGCCTGATCGAACACGACCGTGAACTCCGCACCGTCGAGCGAGTCCTCGAGGTCGGGCAGCACCGCGAGCACCCCGCGCGACACGTCCACCGTGTTGGCGGCGGGCAGCTTCGTGACGGCGATGGTGAGCGCCGGCTCGCCGTTCACGCGCGAGATCGTGGTGACCGGGTCGGCCTCCTCGGCGACGGTCGCGACATCCGCGATGGTCTTCGGGCCGGCGACGAACTGCTCGGGCGTGGACGGCACGAGCGGAAGCGCCGCGATCTCGTCGACCGACGAGATCTTCGCGCCGGTCTGCACCGTCAGCGTCTCGTCGCCCTCGGTGATCTCACCACCCGGGAACAGCACGCCGTTCTGGTCGAGGGCGTCCCGGATCGCCTGCTGCGAGTAGCCCGCCTCTGCGAGCGCGGTCTGGTCGGGCGTGATCGTGACGCGCTGCCCCACACCGCCGACGATCTGCGCCGCGTTGACGCCCGCGACATCCTCGAGATCCGGAATGACGGATGCCTCGAGCTGCGCCTGGATCGTCGCCTCGTCGTCGTAGCCGGTCACGGCCAGCTGGATCACGGGGAAGTCGTCGATGCTCGCCGAGATGACGTTCGGCTCCACCCCGGTGGGCAGCTGCGACTTGATGCGGTTGATCGCCTGCGTCATCTTCTGCTCGGCGGTCGCGAGATCGGTGCCGTAGGTGAACGACGCCTGCACGATCGAGGCGTTGGTCGTGCTCGTCGCGGTCGTCGACTCGAGCCCGGGAACGCCCTGGATGGCGGTCTCGATGGGCACCGACACGTCGTTGCTGACGACCTCGGGCGACGCGCCCGGGTACGTCGAGACGACGATGAGGGCGGGGAACTCGATCGAGGGGATGAGCTCCTGCTTGAGGTTCGTGAGCGCGAGCCCGCCGAAGATGGCGGCGACGATCGTGATCAGCGCGATGAGCGCACGGTTCTTGAGACTCAGAACGGCGAGGTTCGACACACGGAGGCCTTCGCTGGTGGGTGGTGCAAGGGATGCGGGAGCCCGCACGGATACGGAGACGTATCGGTTTTCAGTATTTCATGCGGCTCTCATGAAACCGCTCCCCCGAGCAGGAGGCCGAGCCCCGCGGCGAGCGCGGCGAGCGCGAGCGTGCCGAACAGGTTGAGCGCCGCGGCCCGACGGCGCCCCCGCTGCGCGAGCAGCACGGTCTCGACCGACACGGTGCTGAAGGTCGTGTAGCCGCCCAGCAGACCCAGCCCGAGAACGAGCGACAGCTCAGGGGCGACGGCGGCACCGAGCCCGGTGATCACCCCGAGCGCGAACGAGCCCGAGACGTTGACCACGAGGATCCCGACCGGGAACCGGCCGCCCCCCGCGGGGGTGAGCCACCGGTCCACGACGTAGCGGAGTCCTGCGCCAACACCGCCGGCGAGCGCGGCGACCAGCAGCCACGGGCTCACTCGGCGTCCTCCGGGTACTCGATCTCACCGGGGCGGTCGGCGATCCGGCGCCCGATGAACAGCCCGACGATCGCCCCCGCGACACCCGCGAGGACGGATGCCGCGGCCAGCCCCGCAGCCAGCCACGGCGTCGAGACCCACAGCGCCGTGGCCACCGCGAACGCGCTGTACGTCGTGAACCCGCCCATTACCCCCGTGCCCAGGAAGGCGCGCGCGAGCGGCTTGCGGTCGTCGAGCCAGCCGACGACGACCCCGAGGATCAGTGAGCCGGCGACGTTGATCCCGAGCGTGACCCACGGCACCGCGGTCGGATCGGTCACCGGCGCCAGCACGAGCGCCCGCGCGAGCACCCCCACGGCGCCGCCTGCCACCGCCACCCCGAGCACGCGGGGATCGACGGGCTGCGGCATCCCATCACGCTACTCCGCGCGCTGACGTCACCCGCTGGGCCGTCCCGCCACTGCCCCCGCCACTGCCCCCGACGTCGCCCGTCGAGAGCACATGCTGTCGCCGAGACGACATGTCCGGCGCGCGGGGATCGTGTCATCTCGGCGAGAGCACACGATCCGCACGGTCACGCCACCCGGGCGGGCCGCGCGCACCTCAGCAACACCGAGCCTCAGTCACCGAGCCGCCGCGACCAGGCCTCAGCGCCCGGGCCGCAGCAGCCCGCGGATCGCCGACTCCGGCGTGATCGACAGGTCCAGCAGGTTCCCCTCCCGATACCTCGCGAACACGCGCGGGTCGATGTACGAGCCGCGTGCGACTGCGGGCGTGTTTCCGAGTGCCTCGGCGGTCGCCCGCACGGCCAGCACCTCGGCGCGCTTGAGGTCGGTCTTGGTGTCGACCGTGCCGATGCGGGCGAGCGCCTCGGCTGCGAGGATCGTTCCGCGCAGCGTCCGGAAGTCCTTGGCCGTGAACCGTCCGCCGGTCAGCGAGCGCACATACGCGTTCACCTCGGCGGGGCCCAACGGCACACGGCGCCCGCCCCGCTGCCACGCCAGCAGCGGCGACCGAGGCCTCCCGGAGGCGAGCAGCTCGATGACGGCGGCGAGGTCGGCGTCGTCGATCTGCAGCAGCTGCCGCTTCCCGCTCTTGCCGGGGAAGGCGAAGGAGATGACGGATGCCTCGACCGAGGCATCCCGTCGCTGCAGGGTCGTGAGGCCGCGGCTGCCGTGCGCGGCGAGGTAGCGCTCGGAGCCGATGCGCGGTGCGGCGTCGTCGAGGAGCCGGAACGCGACCGCCAGCACCCGCTCGCGGTCGAGGGCCTCGCGGCGCAGCGACGTCGTCACCCGCGCCCGCGCACGCGGCAGCGCCTCGGCGAGCGCGAGCGCCCGCGCGAACTTGCCGCGGTCGCGGCCCGATGTCCAGTCGGGGTGGTACACGTACTGGCGGCGGCCGGCGTCGTCCACGCCCACGGCCTGGATGTGCCCGTCCGGGCGGGTGCTGATCCACACGTCCTGCCAGGCGGGCGGGATCACGAGCGCCCGGATGCGCTCGAGGTGGCGGGGCGCGGGCGTGCGTCCCTTCGCGTCGAGATACCGGAAGCCGGACCCGGCACGCAGCCGACGGAAGCCGGGGTCCTCGTAGGGACGGACGCGGGCGAGCTTCGGCATCCGTTCACGCTACCGGGGTCGGGGCGACGGCCGGCGGGTTCGGGGACCGCGTCAAGACCGGGGTCCGCGCCAGGACCGGGGTCCTGGTCAGGTTCCGCGTCAGTGGTTGCGGATCATCGAGATGAGCTCGGACTTCCTCTTGCCCGAGTATCCCGAGAGGCCCAGCTCCTTCGCGCGCTTGCGCAGCTCGGGCACGGTGCGGTCCTCGTAGTCCTCGGCGTTGCCGCCGCGCCGGCCCACGGCCTTGCGACCCTGGCTCGCCGCGGCGTTCGAGATGCGCGCCGCCTTCTCCTTCGAGGCGCCGTCCTTGCGGAGCTCCTCGTACATCTCGCGGTCCTTGAGGGTCGATCCGCGTCGTCCTGGCATGGCTTCCTCCTTCGTCCACCGCCCCGCAGGCGGGTATCACAGGCCCTTGCCCCCGGTCACCGGAAGGATCGCGCCCGACGTGAACGACGCCTGGTCGCTCGCGAGGTACACGTAAGCCCCGGCGAGCTCGGCGGGCTGACCGGCGCGTCCGAGGGGCGTGTCCTGCCCGAACGTGGCCAGGCGCTCGGCATCCCATCCGGTCGCGGGGATCAACGGCGTCCAGATCGGCCCGGGGGCGACGCCGTTCACCCGCACCCCCTTGGGCCCGAGCTCCTCGGCCAGCGCCTTGATGAAGGCCACCTGCGCCGCCTTGGTCATGGCGTAGTCGATGAGTCCCGGCGACGGGTTGAAGGCCTGGATCGACGTCGTCAGGATGATCGAGGCGCCGGGCTTCAGGTGCGGGATCGCGGCACGCGCGGTGAAGATCTGCGCGAACAGGTTGGTGCGGAACACCCGCTCCATCTCGGCCGTCTCGAGCTTGTCGAGGCCCTCGCGGTCCTTCTGGTACGCGGCGTTGAGCACGAGCACGTCGAGTCCGCCGAACTCGGCCACGGTGCGCTCGACGATCTCGGCGCAGAACTCCTCCTCGCGGAGGTCGCCCTCCAGCGTGAGCGCGCGCGCCCCGGCGTCGGTCACCTGACGCGCGGTGTCGTCGGCGTCCTCCTGCTCCTCGGGCATGTACGTCAGCGCGACGTCGGCGCCTTCGCGGGCGAACGCGATCGCGACGGCGCGGCCGATGCCGGAATCGCCGCCGGTGATGAGGGTCCGCCTTCCGGCAAGACGCTTCGCGCCGCGGTACGATCTCTCGCCGTGGTCGGGCTCGGGGCGCGTCTCGTCGGTGAGCCCAGGCTGCTCCTGCTCCTGAGCGGGGAAGCCATCCTGGTGGTGCGCGGTCGTCGGATCGGTGGACGCGGATGTGCTCATACCAGCGAAGCTACGTACGCGAGCGCCCGCGCTCACAGGGGTTGACTTCGCCCGCGTCCCCCTCTAGAACGGGCCTCGACGACCGCGTATCACCGGAAAACCGGCGTCGTCAACCCCCTACGGGCGCCGCCCACCCGGTGCCACTGTCGAAGTGTGCCCACGAGGCATCCGATGCATCCCGGTGCATCGACGACGCAGAAGGAGAAACTCCTATGAACCTCGCCCTGATCATCATCATCGTCGTCGCGATCGTCCTCGCGATCGTCGGCGGCCTCAATTCGGCGCTGAGCTGGCTGCTGTGGGTGGCCATCATCGTCGGTGTCATCGCCCTGATCGCGTTCTTGTTCCGAGTCATCAGCGGCGGTCGAGGTACCTGACCCCTGCACCACAGGATCAGAAGACGACGGATGCCGCGGCCACTGGTGGTCGCGGCATCCGTCTGTCCTTCCCGGCTCGGGTGCGGGCTCGGGTTCCGGCTCGGGTTCCACGGTTCAGGTGCCACGGCTAGAAGTCCGAAGGCCCCTCAGCCGAGGACCCGGGCTAGAGGTTCGCCTCCGCGTAGACGCGGAGCGCGTCGCGCACGAACTCGGCGCCCTGCGTGCCGCCCTCGCTCGTCGCGTAGTTCGCGCCGAAGCGGGGGTCGGCGACGTACATCTCGCCGAGGCCGATCACGTAGCCCTTCACGTCACCGCCGGGCACTGCCGCCGGGGTTCCCGGAATGCCGGTCAGCCACTGGACGTGGCGCTTCGCGAGCGCCTGCGCCTCGTCGCCGTCGGGGGCGATGCCGGACTCGGCGGCCGCGACCCAGTCGCGGCCGAGGTCCGAGACGGTCTGCTGCCACGCCGCCTTCTCGTCGGCGCTCATCGAGCGCCACCAGCGGTCGCTGTCGGCGTACGCCTTCTTCCCCCAGCGCTGTTCGACCTCGTCCTTGTACTGCGTGTGGTCGAAGCCGTCGAACATGTTCTCTGCCATCAGTCGTTCACCTCCTCTCACTGCACTGATCGTGTTCTCGACCGACGCGATCTGCCGCGCCAGCCGGTCCTGCTCCTGCCGGAGCCATGCCAGGTGGGCCTCGAGCGCCGGGACCTCGCCGGTCTCGCGCTCGATCACCGCCGCGATCTGCGGCAGCCCGAGTCCGAGCTCGCGCAGCAGCAGGATGCGCTGCAGCCGCACCAGGGCGGCCCGGCCGTAGTACCTGTACCCGTTGTGGCCGATGCTCGACGGCGCGAGCAGGCCGATGTCGTCGTAGTGACGCAGCGTGCGGCTCGTGGTGCCGGCGAGCTTCGCGATCTGCTGGATCGACCACTCCTGGTCGTCTTCCATCGCGACCTCCTCTCTGTCTCGGCGTCGTCGCTGACCACGCTAAAGGTTGACGCTGCGTCAAGGTCAAGCCGCGGCATCCCGTCGTGGTCTCAGGTTTGGGGCGCGTCGCTTCCGTTGGGGCGCAGAAATCGCGCCCCAACGTCACTAATGCGCCCCAAACCCCGGGAGAGACCTGAGACTTCGAGGCGACCCTTGACGCAGACGCGATATATCGTGTTACTCTTCTGTCACGCGATATATCGCGAATCGGATCACCCCTAGAGATACCGCAGGAGAAGCAGTCATGACCCTGGAGAAGTGGATCATCCACCCGGGCGAGACGCGCGTCATCGACATCGAGACCGTGCGCACGCTCAAGATCGGCCTCGTCGGCGGACAGGTCGACGTGATCGCCCACGACGAGCCCGGCATCCGCATCGAAGTGCACGACGTCACCGTCAAGGACCTCCGCATCGAGGTCGCCGACGACCACGTCGAGATCGACCACCCGCAGCTGCGCTGGGACAACTTCCTCGAGGTGTTCCGCAACTTCAGCGCCACCGGCCCCAAGGCCGAGATCAGCGTCGCGGTCCCCCGAGAGGTCGCCCTCACCCTCGGTGTCGTCAGCGCGAGCGCCCTCGTCTCGGGCCTCAAGGCCGATGCATCCCTCAACACCGTCTCGGGCGACATCATCGTCGACGGCCTCACCGGCGACCTCTCGGTCAACGCCGTCTCGGGCGACGTGCAGGTGCGCGAACTCGTCGGCGCCCTCAACGCCAACAGCGTCTCGGGCGACGTGGCCGCCACCGGAACGCTCCGCAGGGCGACCATCGACACCGTCTCGGGCGCGCTGCTCGTCGACTCGGCCGGCGACCTCCAGTCGGTCGGTCTCAACACCGTCAGCGGCACCTCGACCGTGCGCCTCGACGAGGGTCACCCGGCCAACTTCGTCATCCGCAGCGTCAGCGGCCGCGTGCAGGTCGACGGCGTCGTGCGCTCCGGCAACGGCACGGGCCCGACCACCAACTACGCCGGCTCCGTCGGCGAGCTCAGCGGCAGCTTCGCCGACGTGCGCGCCCACAGCGTCTCGGGCGACATCACCGTGCTGCGTCGCGCGGCCTCCGCTCCAGTGACGGATGCCGCACCCCCGGCGTCGGTCGACGCCGCGACGTCGGCGCCGGTCGAGGCCGCACCCCCGGCGTCGGCCGATACCGCGACGACACCCCCGGCCGAGGCCCTCGAGGCGCCCGGCGCAACCCCGGCCGCCGGTGCCGACCCGGCGGCGGACGTGGACGAAGCGGCCGCCGGTGACGCGGCGGACGGCTTCAACCGAGAAGGGCGTGAATGGTGATGGCTCCCGTCTTCTCGCACGGCGATCTGCGCCTGTACCTGCTGAACCTGCTCGATGAGGGGCCGCGCCACGGCTACGACATCATGCAGGCACTGTCCGACCGCACCGGGGGCACCTACACCCCCAGCGCCGGCACCATCTATCCGCGACTGGCGAAGCTCGAAGAGGAGGGCCTCGTGACCAAGACGGTCGACGGTCGCAAGACCGTGTACGCGATCACCGAGGCCGGCCACGCCGAGGTCCAGTCGCGCGCGGGCGAACTCGAAGGCATCGAGGCGGGCCTCGCCGACTCGGTGCGGCTCATCGCCGACGAGGTGCGCGGGAGCGTCCGCGAGGCGATGAAGAGCCTGCGCGCCGACCTCGCCGCCGCGTCACGCGACGAGCGCAAGGCGACGCCGCAGCCCTCGCGCGAGGACGACCCCCGCGTGCGCAGCCGCGAGCAGGTGCAGCGCGTCGACGCCCTCGTCAACGAGTTCCGCGCGAACGTCCGTGGTGACGTGCGCGTGCACGTGGCCCGCGGCGGGGACCTCGCCGCGTCGATCGTCGACCAGCTCGCCAGCGAGCTCGACCGCGTCGCCCGCGACGTGACGCGCGCGCTGCGCGGCTGACCCACGGCATCCCGCTGTTCGAAACGCCCTGCACCTCCTCGGAGGTCCAGGGCGTTTCGTGTCGGAGGGCGCCGCCCCGGCCGCGGCCTCCCGGAGGTCAGGCCGGCCAGATCTCCTCGTCGTCGGGCACGGGCTCGCCCAGCGGCACGATGAGGATCGGGCGGTGCTGCCGGTGCGCGAGGCGCGCGCCGACCGAGCCGGTGAAGAACTCCCGGACCGATTCCCCGAAGCCGCGCTTGCGCGTGCCGACCACGAGCAGGCGCGCGTCGATCTGGTCGGCGAAGTGCTTGAGCGCCATCGCCGGGTCGCCGACGAGCTGGCGCACCGTCCAGTCCGGCCCGGTGTCGCCGAGGACGGCGGTCGCGGCATCGTGCACCTTCGCCAGCTCGCCCTCGCCGGCGGCGATGTTGATGTCGATGGGCGCCGAGTGGACATACCCGTCGGGGTCCTCGTAGGTGACGAAGCGCGTGACGTCGACGTGCACGACCACGAGCGGCGCCTGGAGGAGCTTGGCGTAGCGCGCCGCCTCCTTCAGGACGCGCGGCGACTGGTCGGGGATCACTCCCGCGATCACCGCGCCGCGCAGGCTCTCGTCGGTCGTCGCATCGCCTTCCGGCCCGGATGCCTCGTCGGTCATATGTCCGCACTCCTCCTGCGCCGGTGGGGGCGAAGCCGCCGGGCTGCCGGGGCTCCGTGTTATCCTGAATGCTACTCTTACCGGTTCGAAGCCGGATTCGTGAATGCCCGGGTTTGCGAGGCTGAGAGCCCGCAGAATAGCCCGCGACCTTAAATGAGGGGGTCTCGCATGGGGCGTGGCCGTCAGAAGGCGAAGCACACCAAGATCGCCCGTGAGCTGAAGTACGACACGTACAACGTGAACTACTCCGCACTCGAGCGCGAGCTCGGTCACCATGACGACGAGTACGTCGACAAGTGGGCCGACCAGTACAACGACGAAGACGAGGACGAGACCTCGCCGGTGTCGTCGTCGTCGCAGGCGTAACACCTCCCGCGACGGCCGCCGTAGCGGCGGCCTGACGGCTGTTCGTCGAGCCCGGACGCCTCACCAGGCGCCGTGTCGACGGCGACGATCGCCGTCTTCGGCGTCGATTGGGTGCGTGGCGTACGCGTCGTGTCTCCTCGCCGAAAGCACACGATCGACGCGCGACGTCCGTGTCCCCTCGACGACTTCATGTGCTCTCGACGTCGACTGGTGGCTCCGGCGGAACGCCAGGACAGACAGCGGATGCCTCACCAGGCGCCGTGTCGACGCTCCCACTCGTCCTCGACGGTGTGCGGCTGCGCGGCGATGATCCCGGCGGGGATCGCTGCGGCGACCACGACCGCGAACACGATGAGCGGTCCGGTCCACGACCCCGTCGCCTCGTGGAGGATGCCGATGCCGACGGGGAAGATCGCCGCGATGGCATAGCCCCCGCTCTGCACGAACCCGCTGAGCGCGACCGCGCCCTCGTGCGTGCGCGTGCGCAGGCTCAGCAGCACGAGGATCATCGGGAACAGCAGCGGGGCGAGGCCCAGCAGCGCGACCCACAGCCACGGGACGACCGTCGGGACGAAGAGCAGCCCCGCGATCCCCGCGAAGCCCGTGCCGACGGCCACGCCGAACAGCACACGCGTGGCGTTCCAGCGGGTGACCAGCAGCGGGACGGCGAGAGATGCCGGCAGGCCCATGAAGCCGAACAGCGACAGCAGCACGCCGGCCACGGCGGGTGTGACGCCCGCGATGTCGACCAGCATGGTCGGCAGCCACGCGAAAGAGGTGTAGGCGAGGGTGCTCGACACCGCGAAGCCGACCAGCAGCGCCCACGCGATCGGCAGCCGCCACATGCGCCCGAACGCGCGAGGTGTGGGCTGGTCGAAGTCCTCGTCGTCCGCCGCGTCGGCGCGGTCCCGCTCCAGGGCGGCGTGGCGCACGGCCAACCCGATCCACGGGACGGTCGCCACCAGGGCGAAGACGGCCCACAGCCCCAGCGACACGTGCCAGTCCGAGGCATCCGCCACCGGCACGGCCACCAGGGGCGGCAGGAACGTCGCGACCGCCATCGTCGTGGAGAAGACCGTGGTCATCAGCCCGACGCGATCCGGGAAGTAGCGCTTCACCAGCGGCGGCAGCAGGATGTTGCCCACGCCGACCGCGGCGAAGATCAGGGCCGTGCCCGCCAGCAGCACGCCGGACCCCGGCGCGAGCCCGCGCACGAGCAGCCCGAGCGCGACCACGACCATCGCCGCGACCGCGAGACGCTCGAGGCCGAACCGCCGCTCGAGCGCCGGCGTGAGCAGACCGAAGACGGCGTAGCAGACCGGCGGCGCGGTACCGATGAGGCCGATCACCGCCGACGGGACGGCGAAGTCCGCGGCGATGTGGTCGTACAGGGGCGACAGCGAGGCGACGGCCGAACGCAGCGAGAACGCGAACAGCACGATGCCGACGAGCGCGAGCGTCCTCCCCTGCCAGAGCGGGCGGGCAGGAGAGGACTTCACCTGTCCACCCTACGGGCGCGGACGGATGCCTCGGCCCGCGGTGCGTCCGGCGCCATCGTCGGTTCAGGTGCCGCGACACGCGGAATCGACGCACCCACCCCGCGTGTTGCGCCCCCCGGAAGGCACACGCGCCGAGCGAGCCAGACTCAGGTGCCGCGACACGCGGAATCGACGCACCCACCCCGCGTGTTGGGCCCCCCGAACACACCGGCCACGACGGATGCCCCCGGGCCGGCGGCCGGCGGGGGCCGGCCGACGGGACGCTCAGCTCTCCTGGGAGCCCTCGACCCAGGCCAGGTACTCGTCGGTGACCGTGCCGGTGATGTAGCGGCCGTCGAAGCAGCTCATGTCGAGGTCCTCGACGTCCGAGCCCTCGAGGATCGCGGCCTTGAGGTCGTCGACCTCCTGGTACACGACGAAGTCGGCGCCGAGCTCCTCGGCGATCTCGGGGATCGTGCGTCCATGGGCGACCAGCTCGTGACGCGACGGCATGTTGATGCCGTACACGTGCGGGTAGCGCACGGGCGGGGCGGCCGAGGCGAAGGTGACGCTCTTGGCACCGGCATCCCGTGCCATCTGGATGATCTCCTTCGACGTCGTGCCGCGCACGATCGAGTCGTCGATGAGGAGCACGTTCTTGCCCTTGAACTCGCTCGACATCGCGTTGAGCTTCTGCCGCACGCTCTTCTTGCGCACCGCCTGACCGGGCATGATGAACGTCCGGCCGACGTAGCGGTTCTTGTAGAAGCCCTCGCGGTACTCGAGACCGAGCTTGCGCGCGACCTG